>Ga0308156_1002395_pt1 | contig 16878 bp, 10 predicted proteins | sample PhyAR2_FD_201041 | JGI IMG/M metagenome (GOLD analysis project Ga0308156, IMG submission 201041) | Phyllosphere microbial communities from UC Gill Tract Community Farm, Albany, California, United States - DLSL A.R2 | ecosystem: Host-associated > Plants > Phyllosphere > Unclassified | place: USA... | reverse complement strand
GAAAATCAGGCCTATAGCCGTGCGCAGTACCAGCTGCCAGATCTGATCGTGTTGGATCTGCGATTGCCGGAGCGCCAGGGCCTCAAAGTCGCTCGTATGCTGAAGGAAAACCCCGCGACCGCCCACATACCCCTTATTTTTCTGTCATCGCTTTATGAAGAAAACGACCGGGTCATGGGGCTCAGGGCCGGGGCGGTGGATTACATCCTCAAGCCCTACTATGTCGAGGAAGTCCAGGAGCGCATTCACATCCACATCACGTTGGCGCAAAAACGTGCGGCGGCTTTGCGCGATGCCAGCCCCACCGCGCCGCAGCCGGTGTCGGAGCTGCTGCCCGCCAACCTGACCATCAAGCAAATCGCGACGGAATTCATCCTGAGCCGTATCAGTGATTCGGCGCTCAAAGGCAGCGGTGTCGCGGCGACGCTGGGCTTGTCCATGCACCGCTTGAACATGGTGTTTGAAGCGGTCGACGGCATCACCGTGTTCGAGTTCATCCGCAACGAGCGCATGACCCGGGCAGCGCGCATGCTGGAGCAAACCACGCTGGGCGTTGCCGATATCGCGACCGAGGTGGGCTACCCGAACTCGGCCAATTTCTCGACCGAGTTCAAGAAGTTCTGGCAGAAGTCACCCAAGCAGTACCGTGTGGCCTGGCACCGCAGCGCTGCTGCCCAGCCGCCCGCCGAGGACAACCGGGATGGCGCCCCTGGCGACGGTTCAGCCTGAGCGGGGTGAGCCGCCGCGTGTTCCGGGATCGGCGTCCAGGGGCGCTTTTCAAGGGCGCGCTGCCGCAGCGGTGCAGCGCCGCTTGCGGCTGGCCGTTGAAGCCCGCTGATGGTTTGTTTGGTTTATTAGAAAAAGCTTTGCTTTTTTGCAAAAACCCCGTGCATCGCGTTGTCCGCCCGGTTGCTTGCCAGGTGGAAGGGGCTCGCAGTGAACGGCCTGACGTGTGCAGTGCAGCCAGCCCATAGCGCGCAAAAAAACGCCAGTCAGCGTTGCACTGGCTGGCGTGTCTCTGGCAGCGGCGCGCGGATCAGCGCTGCTTGCGTGCGCGTCCGATGCCGGTAACGCCCAGGCAGGCGGCCAGCAGCATCAGCGCCCACATGGACAGCGATGGAACCGGGGTGGGCACGGGGACCGCCGTGATGGTGATGTCCCGGCTCGCCTTGCTCGTCAGGCCCGAGCCGCTGACCAACGACGTTCCAGCTTCGGTCGGCTTGCCTTCCACGGGGCAGGTCACCACCGCGCCTTCGGGGATCGCAGAGGGCGATGTCCAGCTGCTGGCAGCGGGTACCGCTGGCGTCACGATGGTGCAGGCGCCTTGGCGGATGCCCGCTGGCAGGCCCGCGACCGTGCAAGCCGCATCGGGCTGGTCGGCACTGCCTTGGTTGGTGCAGGTAAAGCTGCCCTTGTAGGGCGTGCCGATGGTGCCGGTGGCTGGCAAACCGCCCAGCTCGATGGCGATGGCTGGGGCGCCCACGACCGTGATGTCCTGGCTCGCCAGGTTGTTGCGCAGGTCGCTGTCGCCGGTGGTGCCGGTCGTGCCGGTGGTGGTCGTCGTTTTCTTCACATTCGCCGGTGTGCCACCGACCGTGCAGGTCACCACCGCGCCTTGCGCTATCGGGTTGCCAGCGGTCCAGGCGCTGTTGTCCGGGCTCAGCGTGCAAGCCTGCACCTGGAGACCCTCTGGCAGCGCGCCGATGGTGCAGGTGGTGTCAGACAGCGCATCCGCATTGCCCCGGTTCGTGCAGCTGAATTGCCCCTGGTACGGCACACCCACGGTCGCCGTCGCCACAATGCCGCTCAGGTCGATGGCCAGATCCGGGGCCGTGACCGTCATCGTGACCAGCGACGTCGCGCATTTGGTCTGGTCGGGCGCCGCCAGGCACACCTGGTAGCTGAAGGTGTCGGTGCCGACAAAACCCGGGGCAGGCGTGTAGATGAACTGGCCAGGATGGGCGGGATCGGCCGCAATCGTGCCGCCGTGGGCAGACGACGCCTGTGGCGTCACCGAGCTGCCCGCTGGCGCATGGGGATCGTTGGCGGTCAGGTCCAATGGCGCAGAGGGCGTGTTGATGCGCGTGCTCGCGTTGTCGTCGGCGGTAGCCGGCGGATCGGCAAAAACATTCTTGATCTCGGTCGGCACCCAGCTGGGCGGCAGCCCCGTTTCAGCTGGCAGACCGGGCAGCTTTTCTGCCCGCACTGCGATGTTGTCCAGCTCAAAGCCCGCCCCCCAGAAACGGATCTTCTTGATCGTCGTGGAGCCGAATGCCGTGGTGTCCTTCAGCACATAGTTCAGATAGACATAGGGCTCACCGTTGTTGCCCTCGATAAAGGGATTGCCGTTGTACTGGGCGCGGCTGTAGGTGGTGGTACCGTCCAATGCCTTCATCGTGCGGTTGGAGGGCGAATTCAAAAACGCCATCAGACCGTCGGTGGTCATCGCCGTCAACACGTTGTCGTTCTCATCGAGCAACTCGACGTTGTTGCCGTTCGAGCCTGCCGACCACCAGAAGCCGACATAGCGCGCCGGGTTGGTCAACGTGACCGTGACACCTAACGGGTTGCCGGTCGTCCCTGCATTGAGAAAGTTGGAACCCCCGCTGCCCACTGCCGTACCGGTGCCTGCGCCGCCATATACATTGGCAGCGGCCACATTGGTGTTGCCGCCGGTGCCCACCTCGTACGTTCCGATGGCCCAGTTGCCGGACGTTTTCGCGCCCAGCGTCTCGCCGTTGAAGGTCTCGATGGTGTACGACTCGCCGTAAGTGTCTGACCAGGGCAGCGCGCCCTCGGGCACGGCGGCGTTGAGGGCTGCGTTGCGCACGGGCTGGGAAATGTAGAGGGTCAATTCACTGGCTTGGGCATTGCTCAGGCCCAGCGCTGCAACGCAGGCCAGGGACGAAGCCTGGCAAACTTTTCTGATAGAACGCATAAATTATTAAAAAGAGAGCACCCGGTGCTGATCGTTTATGTGTATCGATGTGGGCGAAAAAAACCCGCTCGCGCCGAGGCAGGCGAGCGATCGTCAATAGGTGCCAAAGGGGTGGGGTGGCCGAACCAGCGAGGCGCCGGATCCGGTTAAAAGCGGCATCACCAACACGGGGCTGGCGGGCGCCAGCGGCTATGCGCGAAGGGTGAGGCCCATCGAAAAAAGCAATTTTAAAACAAAAATCACATTTAATGACAAAATTTACACAAAGGTGTAAGGTGGACGGCTGCGCCCACCGGCACCATGCCGCTTCCCGATCGAGCCTGCGCGAACTGGCCATCCATCTGCTGGCGCTGGCCCAAGGCAAGGGTGCACAGGCATGACCAAAAACGCCCAGCCGCTACATGCAGACCTGGCTAAGCCATGCCATTTCTGCCGTGCTACAGTCATGGCGCTGCGCCGGTAAAGCGCAGCCGGGATTGGTCTCCCGTTGAATCCTCTGCGACGTAAGCCGTGGTCTCTGTTTCGCAGCGTCTGCGGCTTTCCGAACAACCTGGAATCCCTCATGACTCAGTCCTTCCCCGCGCGCATCTCTGCGCCCACCTCCCCCCTAGGCGAAACCGCCCACATCCAACGGCATGCCGACGCGCACCACGCGCGGAACTTGGCTGTACGCCCACTGCCTGCACGCCGCAACCTGTGGCTGATGGAGGCGTCCTCATGAACAGCACGGCCACAACCGCCGCGTATGCGGATGCCAGCTCGGATACCTCCCGCCTGGATACCGCCCATGCCGATGCCCTCCAGGCCATCGCAGGCCAGGGCGAGCCGCCTTTGGACATTCACGACATTTGCAGGCGCCGCAGGGCCAGCGGTTTGACGGAAGACCTGGCACTGACCGAGTGCGAAGCCCAAGCGATCAACACACGCTTGTATGGCATGAGTGCGATAGCGGCGCTGCTGGTGGGTGCCGATGAGGAGGGCGCATTCAAGCTGAGCCGGTGGCTGCAGGGCGGCTTGCACAGCGCTTTGTATGCCTTGACCGAGGATGCCCAGGCGGTGCTGCACCGTGCCCATGAGAAAGCTGCCGAGGCGCACAAAGCGAGCGCAGCATAAATCACAGCGCTGGGGATCCTCCGCAGACCACGCCGAGCCACACCGCTCTACATCCCCCAACGGAGCCAAGCTCTTTACGCTGGATGGAGGCGAGGCTGACTGGCCCTTGCCCATCCACCTGGTTCAGGGCGGGGGCCTCAGCACATCTGCTGGCGCAGTGGCTTAGAACTGGTATCGCGCAGTCAGCATCACATGGCGCGGCTCGCCATAGACATTGCTGGGGAACGTCGCCGTGCCGGACAAGGCGTTGTAGTAGGTCTTGTCAAACAGGTTGTTGATGTTCAGGCGCAGGTCCAGCTGTGGCGTGGCCTGCCAGCCGATCACCAGGTCGGCAATGGCATAGGCATGCTGGCGGATGTTAAAGGGCACGCCGCTGGTGGTGCCCTGGTTGTAGATGCCGCCCTGGCGGTAGACCGTGCCACCAATGCGCCAGCCCTGCAGCGCGCCCGCCAGGCGGTACATGGTCGAGAGCTTGAACAAATGCCGGGGCGTGTCGGTATCAAACAGCGCGCCCACATTGGCGGCATTAGCATCCTTGCGGTAGCGCGCAATGGCCACGGTGTAGCCGGCGCCCAGTTGCCAGTTGGGGGTGAGCGCGCCTTGCAGCTCCAGCTCCACGCCCTGGCTGCGCACCTCTCCAGCAGCGGCGTAGCAGGTGGTGGCGGGGTAGCTGGCGCACTGGGTCTGGTCGCTGGCGCGGTAGGCGCGGTTTTGCTGGTCCATGCGGAAGACGCTGGCCGACGCATTCAGGCTGCCGTTGAAGTACTCGCCCTTGATGCCCAGCTCATAGTTGCGGCCCACCACCGGGCTCAGCAACTGGTTGTTCGCATCCAGGTAGTTCTGCGGCTTGAAGATATCGGTGTAGCTGGCGTACAGCGCATGCTGGTCGTTCAGGTCGTAGACCAGGCCGGCGTACTTGCTCAGGCGGTGTTCGATCTCGTAGCGGTTGTGGGCGCTGACGGACGGCGTGTTCGCGGCAAAGTTGGGGTAGGTGTTGACGGTGTCCCGGTAGTCAAACCAGTCCACCCGGCCACCGACGATGAGCTTGAGGCGGTCGGCCAGGTTCAGCCGCGTGGTCGCATACAGGCTTTGCTGGGTGATCTTGGCGTCCATCCAGTCGCGCAGCGGAATCTGCGGGTCGGCCACGGCGCTGGGGTTGAAGTGGTGCAGATCGAGGTTGCTGTTGAGCACCAGGCCCTGGCGGCTGTTGCCATCAAAGTCGATATGGCGGTAGCTGGCGCCCAGCACCAGCGCATGCTGGCGGCCCAGCAGCGCAAAGGGGCCGTTGGCATACAGGTTGATGCTCGATTGCTTTTCCTGGTGCGCATTGCGCGCGCCCAGCTGGCTGTAGAGGCCGGTCGTCAGGTTGTGGCTCAGGTAGTGGCCTTGCATGTCCATCTCGGCCTGTGCGTAGTAGGCCGACAGCTGCAGGCGCCAGTCATTGTCAAAGCGGTGGTCCAGACCGAGGAACGCCGAGTTCGTGGTTTTGTCCCAGTGCTCCCAGTCATTGGCGTACGAGGTGGAGCGGGGCAGGCCCAGGTCGCTGCCATTGCTGGCCACCGGCAGGCCGGTAAAGCCGTTGCCATGCAGCTTGCTCTCCTGGTGCAGCGAGCTCAGGGTCAAGGTGGTGCGGGCGGTCAGGTCTTTTTCCACAATGCCGTACAAGGTCTGGCCCTGGCTGCTTTCGCCGCGTTTGTAGCTGCCGTAGTCCTGCGTGGCCGCCACCAGCCGGCCGCGCAGGCTGCCGTCGTCCGACAGCGGCCCAGCGGCATCGAGCTCGGCGCGGTAACGGTCCCAGCTGCCGGCGCTGACGCTCGCCGATATCTGCCGCTCGCGGGTGGGCCGCTTGCGCACCAGGTTGATCGCGGCTGACGGGTTGCCTGCCCCTTGCGACAGCCCGGTGGCGCCGCGCACGATCTCCACCCGGTCGTAAATGGCCATGTCGGTGGCCAGCAGGTCCTGCGACAGGTTGGAGCTGTCCAGGCTCACCGGCAGGCCGTCGTACATGATGTTGTCCACATACATGCCGCGCGCAAAGAACGACGCGCGCTCGGGCCCAAAGCGCCGGTAGGTCAGGCCGGGCGCTGTTTGCACCACATCATTGACCGTTGCCAGCCCCTGGTCCTGGATGCGCTCGCGGGTGACCACGGTCACCGCCTGCGGCGTCTCGCGCATCGACAGGTCCAGGCGCGTTGCCGTGCGCATGCTGCCTGTCGTGTACGACTGCGTGCCCTCGGTGCGGCCATCGCTGCTGCCCAGGCCTGGGGCCGTGCTGGTCACGGTGATCTGCGGCAAGGTGTAGCTGGCAGTTGCATCGGCGCTGGCTGCGGCAGCCGCTGGCGCGCTTGCCGTGCTGCCCGTGCTGCCCGTGCCAGTGGCCCGCAGCACATAGGCGCCATTGTCCAGCTGCACCGCCTGCAGGCCCGTGCCCGCCAGCAGCAGCGCCAGCGCATCGGCCACCGTGTGGCGGCCGCTCAGGCCTGCGGTCTGTTTGCCATCGCTTTGCGCTGCGGTAAAGCTCAGCATCGTGTTGGTGCTGCTGGCCAGCTGGCGCAGCGCAGGGCTCAAGGGGCCGGCGGGGATGCGCAGCTCGGCGGTGGCCGTGGCGGCGGTGTTGCTGCCTGTATGGGCGTTCGCTGTGCTGGGCTGCGCGCTCGCCAGGCCTGGCGCACCAGCGCTCAAGCCCAGCGCCATGGCCAGGCAGGCCAGCGCGATAGGGGTGGGGTGGGGGCGCCCTGCATGGCGGGCGGGTGGCAATGTCGGCATGTGGTTCCTCTGGGCGGGCCTGGGCAAATGCAGGTCCCTCATCAGCTAGGTGCCGCAAGCCAGCGAATCGGGCAGGGTGGAGCGCAAATATTTTTTCAAGGCCCGGGTTCTGCCGGCAGCACCGTCACCCAGTAACGGCTGCGCGTGCGCACCTGCACCGGCAGCACGCTGGGCAGGGTGGACAGAATGCGGTCGGTATCGCCCAGCGGAAACACCCCCGACAGCCGCAGCCCCGCCACCTGCGGATCGGCCCGCAGCACGCCCGGCCGGTAGCGGCCCAGCTCCGCCAGAAAGTCGTCCAGGCGCTGCGCATCGGCCATCAGCTGGCCCCGCGTCCAGGCCTGCGTTTGCGCATCCACCGCGCTCGGTGCATCGATGGCGCTGTGGCTGAACCGGGTTTGCGTGCCGGCCTGCAGCAAGCGCGTGCTGCCCGCACCATCGCGGCAGCGGATCTCTACCGCGCTCTCCAGCACCGCAACCTCCGTGTGTGCTGCCTGCTGGCGCACGGTAAACCGGGTGCCTAGCGCGCGGATGCTGCCCTGCGCCGTCTCCACCAGCAGCGGGCGCGGGTCGGCGGGAGCGCCCAGCGCATGGGCGGTCGTCACCATGACCTCCCCGGCCACCAGCACCATGCGGCGCTCTGTTGCGTCAAAGCGCAGGTTCAGCGCGCTGCCGGTGTTCAGCAGCAGCTGGGTGCCGTCGGCCAGCACCAGCTGGCGCTGCTCGCCGGTGGCGCTGCGGTAATCGGCCACCTGGCGCTGCCAAGCGGTGGTGCGCGATGCCAGCAGGCCCGCGCCGGTAGCGAGGCCGCCCCACAGCAGCAGCCGCGTGGCACGCCGGCGCGCGTCCGATACCGGCTCGCGCGTGCCCCGGGCCGTCAGCGCGGTGTAGGCCGGGTGCGGGCCCAAGGCCTTCATGCGGCCGGTCACGGCTTCGATATGCTGCCAGGCGGCCTCGTGGTCGGCATGGGCCTGGCGCCAGGCGGTCCACTGCTGCTGCTCTTCAGCGCCGGCATCACCGGACATCAACACCGTCAGCCAGTCCGCCGCGGCATCGGCCGTGGCCCGGCTGATCACGCGGCCGCCGGGCAGGGTTACGGTGGGGGAGGCAGGCATGCGGCTACAGCGCGATCGCAAACAGGCATTCGCGGTTGGCCCGGGCCAGGTACTGCTTGACCGAGCTGGCGGACACCGCCAGCTTGCCGGCAATCTCGGCATAGCTCAGCCCGGCCAGGTGGGCCAGCAAAAAGGCCTCGCGCACCTTGGGGGGCAGGCCGTCCAGCACCCGATCGATCTCCTGAAGGCTTTGCACCGCGATCAGCTGGGTCTCGGGCGACGGGGCCAGCGCCTCGGGCAGGCAGGCCAGCGCTTCCAGGTAAGCGCGCTCCAGCAGCTGGCGGCGGTGGCGGTGGGCCACCAGCCGCTTGGCAATGGTCGCCAGAAAGGGCCGGGGCTCGCGGATCGCTTCGCAGGGGGTGGCGCTGGACAGCAGGCTGACAAAGGTGTCCTGCGCCAGATCGGCTGCTGCAAAGCTGTCGCCCAGACGCCTGCGCAGCCACTGCTGCAGCCAGGTGCTGTGTGCGGCATAGAGGCCGCTCAAGTCATCGTCGATGGAGAGATCCGGGGAGGGCATGCGCGCAGCACCAAGCAATGTCAAATGAGAATTAATCGCATTTTATGCAGCTCTGCAAGGCAGCGTGCGGCACAGGGCCAAGCAAGCGCCGCGCCCACCAACAACAACGCCACCCGAAGGTGGCGTGTGTTGGAGCGGGGTGGGGAGGGCGATCAGCTGATCAAGCCATTCTTCAGCGCGTAGTAGGTCAGGTCGCTGTTGGAGTTCAGGGTCATCTTCTCCATCAGGCGGGTGCGGTAGGTGCTGACGGTCTTGACGCTCAGCGACAGCTGCTCGGCCACATTGCTGGCGGTTTCGCCTTGGGCCAGCTTCAGGAACACCTGGAACTCGCGCTCGGACAGGTGTTCATGCGGCGGCGCATCGTCCTTGCGGCCCAGCTGCTGGGCCAGCAGGTTGGCCACCATCGGGGTCAGGTAGCGCTTGCCCAGCGAGATGGTGCGAATCGCTTCGACAATCTCGCTCGGGTCGCATTCCTTGTTCAGGTAGCCGTTCACACCCTGGCGGATCAGGTTGATCGCGTAATGCTCGGCCGGGTAGCCGCTCAAGATCAGAATGCCCATGTCGGGCTCCTTGGCGCGCAACATCGTCAGCGCATCAATACCGCTTTGGCCCGGCATCGACAAATCCATTACCAGCACGTCAATCGATTCATTGCGTACCAGGTCAATGGCTTCGCGTCCGTTGGAAGCCTCTCCTACGACGCGGATATCCACGAAATCCGCCAGAAATTGCTTCAGCCCCGAGCGAACGATAGCGTGGTCATCGACAAGTCCTACGTTGATCATTGGTCTTCCTTGGTGGCGGCAGCACAGCGTTGGCTGGCTTGCTCGCGGTCTTCTTTGAAACGGCGCAACCGGACCGGATAACCGCAGATGGGGAGCCGCAGACCTATTAATTTCGGCCTGCAGATAATGCGACTTTAATGCGCTGCGAGAATATCCAGAGCCGTATTGCTTATTTATTAATTTGATGCCGGGCATGGATTGGCCGCAATGGTCAGCTCCATACCCTTTTTTCAAAAGCCTCAATGGCCAGGACTTCATTTTAACGATGGTTTGCAAACCGTTTGTGGGTGCGCATAAACGGTCATTGTCAGAATAGGACTACAGTGCCAAATCCGATTTTTGCCAGGGGTTTTCGTGGTACCACGCATATTTTCTGAAACCGTCCTGTGCTATATTCCAGCAGCATAAAAAGAAAATGTCCTACATGGATAAATTTCTTCATGCAAATCTCAGTCTGCAATAGCTTTTATTGCAATTAACATTGATTATTGGGTTTGCAATGCGAATAGTCTACATAGAAGACAATGACGAACTGCGAGAGACCATTGGCTGTCTCATGGAAGGGCCTGGCCGCAGCGTGACCTGCTGCGCCAATGCAGAAGAAGCGCTGCAGCTCGATGGCCAGGCGCCGTTTGACCTGGTGGTCACCGATGTCAGCCTGCCCGGCCAGTCGGGCACCGATCTGGCGCAAAGTCTGCTGCAGCAGGCGCCCCAGCGCTGGATTGTGCTGTGCAGCGGTTATGACCTGGGGCACTACCCCAGCCAGTGGGGCCCGAACGTGCGCACCTTGCTCAAACCGTTCGAGATCGAAGAGCTGGAAGATCTGCTCGGCCACATCCAAACCCAGCACACCGGTACCCTCCAGTAAGTACCAAACGGAGCGCACCGGTCCGGTGCTGCGGCCGGGCGCCCGCCCGGAGGGCGGTACCCGCCACGGGCCTGCCGCCTCCCAGTCGCCTGCTTGCCCCCCCGAATGACCGCCGCTGGCCCGAACCCCTGTTCAGGCCAGCGCAGCGCCTAGCGCCCAGGGGCGCTACAGCAGCGCCTGGCGGTGCGATGCCAGCGGCTGGCGCGGCAGCCGCAGCTCAAAGCGCGTCCGCCCGTCTGCGGACTGCACCTGGATGCCGCCCCCATGCGCCCGCGCAATTTGCTGCGCAATATAGAGGCCCAGACCCAGACCTTCGCGCTGACCGGGCTGGCGCTCCCCGCCGCGAAACGGCTTGAACAGATCGGGCAGCAAGGCCGCAGGGACCGTGCCGCCGTTCTCGATGCCCACCACCACCTCCGCCGCTGCGCTGCCATCGATGGTCACGGTGATCGGCTCGTCTATCGAGCCATGCTTGAGGGCATTGCCCAGAATGTTGCCGATGACCTGCGCCAGGCGCTCGCTGTCCCAGCGGCCTTCGGTGCTGCCCAGCGCCTCGTAGTGCAGTACCCGGTCGGCCGCGCTGTGGCGCGCGTCATCCACCGCCGCTGCGCAGAGGCTGGCCAGGTCCATGTCGGTCAAGGTCAGCCGCAGGCCCCCGGCCTGGCGGATGCGGGTCACATCGAGCAGATCCTCCACCATGCGTCCCATGCGCTGGCTGTTGCTCAGCAGCCGCTCGGCCAGCTCCTCGTTTCTGCTGGCATCGGGCTGGCGCTTGAGCAGGCTGGCGGTCACCTTGATCGACTGCAGTGGCGTGCGCAGGTCGTGGCTGAGCACGGCCATGAACATCTCGTTGACGCGCAGCGCCTCGGTACGCTCCTGCAACTGCTGGGCCAGCTCCTGCTTGCGGCGGTGCAGCTCAAAGAAGATGCTGACCTTGGCACTGAGCATGTCCGGGTCGATCGGCTTGTACAGAAAATCGACCGCGCCGCTCTCGTAGCCCTGGAACTGCCAGTTCTGCTCGTGCGTGCCCGCCGTCATGAAGATCAGCGGAATATGGCGTGTGCGCTCGCTGCCCCGGATCAGCGCCGCCAGGTCAAAGCCGTTCATCTCGGGCATCTGCACATCCAGCAGCGCCAGCGCGATATCGCTGTGCTGCAGCAGCAGCTCCAGCGCCTCGCGGGCCGAGTGCGCCTTGAGGAACTGCACCCCGTCGCGTTGGAGCAGCGCTTCCAGCGCGACCAGGTTCTGCGGAATGTCGTCAACGATGAGGCACTTGATGCCGTCAGTGGTGTTCATGAACTACAACTCAAAACAGTCCCCGGTGCACCTTGCGGCGCCTGCCGACCGCTCCGGGGGATATTTTATAAACTACTCGATGGCTGGTTTCTTCTGGTATATTTTTTCAACCGTCGCCACATCTTCAAATGCTGCTGCCTGGTTCGAGAATCGCAGCGATTCCTTCATCCCCAGCCCCAGAAAACCGCGGTGGCACAGCGACTGCCGGAAAAGGTCCAGCGCCCGGTTCTGTAAATCCGAATCAAAATAAATCAGCACATTGCGGCAGGATATCAAATGCATTTCCGCAAATACGCTGTCGGTCGCCAGGCTGTGGTCGGCAAATACCATGTTCTTGCGCAATTCCTTGTCCAGCACAATATGGCCGTAGTGCGCGGTGTAATAATCGGCGAGCGAATGCTTGCAGCCCGCGCGCAGGTAATTTTGCGAGAACGATTCGGCGCGCTCGATCGCAAAAATCCCTTGCTCGGCGATGCGCAGCGCCTGCGAGTTGATATCGGTCGCATAGATCAGGCTGCGCTCGAGCAGGCCTTCCTCGTGCAGCAGGATCGCCAGCGAGTACACCTCCTCGCCGGTGCTGCAGCCGGCCACCCAGATCTTCAGCGACGGGTAGGTGCGCAAGAGCGGCACCACCTCGCGGCGCAGCGCCAGAAAATACGCCGGGTCGCGGAACATGTCGCTCACCTGCACCGTCAGATAACCCAGGAGCGCGGTGAACGCCGCCGGGTCATGCATGATCCGGTCCTGCAGCTGCGACAGCGTCTTGCAGCCAAAGGAGACCAGCGCTGCCTCCAGCCCGCGTTTGATCGAGCCCTGCGCATAACCGCGAAAATCATAGTGGTAACGGTAATAAATACCGTCGAGCAGCAGGCGCTGCTCAATCTCGGCAATCTCGGCCTTCTTGCGTAATGGCATCGGCGTTTTACTTGGGCATCCACACCCGCACCAGGGACAGCAGTTTCTCCACGTCCAGCGGCTTGGCAATGTAATCGTTGGCACCGGCGGCCAGGCATTTTTCCTGGTCGTCCTTCATGGCCTTGGCGGTCAGCGCAATGATCGGCAGGCGCTTCAAGTGCGGGCGGTTGCGTATTTCACGCATGGCGGTATAGCCGTCCATCTCCGGCATCATGATGTCCATCAGCACCAGGTCCACGGCACTGTCCTCGCGGTCCAGCGCCTCCAGCGCTTCGCGGCCATTGCGGGCAATGTCCACGCTGATGCCGGTGGGCTCCAGGATGCTGGTCAGCGCAAACACGTTGCGTACATCGTCTTCCACCACCAGCACCTTGCGGCCTTCGAGCGCCGCCTCGCGGCTGCGTGCCTGGGCCAGCATCTGCTGGTGTTCGGGCGACAGGCGCGACTCGACCTGGTGCAGGAACAGCGTCACCTCGTCGAGCAGGCGCTCGGGCGAGCGTGCGTCCTTGATGATGATCGAGTGCGAGAAGCGGCGCAGCTGCGTCTCCTCGTCGCGCGACAGCGCGCGGCCGGTGTAGACGATCACCGGCGGGAACGACACGCCATCCTGCTCCGACATGCGCTCGAGCAGCGCAAAGCCGCTCATGTCCGGCAGGTTCAGGTCCATGATCATGCAGTCATAGGTGCCCTGGGCCAGGTACTCCAGCGCCTGGCCGGCGGTGCCGGCGCAGACCACATCGACCTCGCTGTTGCCCAGCAGGCTGTGCACGCTGTCGCGCTGGCGCTCGTCGTCTTCCACCAGCAGCACGCGGTGGATGTTCTGCGTGAACTTGGCCTCCAGGCGCTTGAGGGCCTGGGCCAGTTCCTCGCGCTGCACCGGCTTCAGCGCGTAGCCCAGCGCGCCGCGCACCAGCGCCTCTTGCGAGTAATCGGCCACCGAGACGATATGCACGGGGATATGGCGCGTGGCCGGGTTGCGCTTGAGCTGGTCCAGCACGCCCAGGCCCGAGAAATCGGGCAGGTTGATGTCCAGCACGATCGCATTGGGCAGGAACTGCACCGCAGCGGCCAGGCCCTCGGCCGCATTGCGCGCCACCTGGCAGCTAAAGCCCATCTCGCGCGCCAGCTCCTGCAGGATGTCGGCAAAACGCGGGTCGTCCTCGACCACCAGCAGGTGGCGGCCCTGGATGATCGTTGGCAGCTCCAGCACGGCCGCCGCCGCCGTGGCCGGGGCGCTGGCAGGCATGCTGTGCGCGGCCGCATCCAAGGCCGCCGTGCTGGCGGTGGCCGAGGTGCTTGCAAAGGCCGTTGCAGTATCTGCGGTGTTGGCGGGCTGGGACGCCGCCGTGGCGCGGGGGGCCACAGCGGCCGCGCCGCTCTTGCCCGGCGCCGCCATCGGTGCCGCAGCTCCGGCTGCCGCAGCACCGGCTGCCGCCAGCGCTGGCGATGCCGGGCGCAGCGCATCGGCCGCCTTCGGTGCCATCGGCACCTCTGCTGCGGGGGTGCCGGCCTTGACCAGCGGCATGTGGAAGCTGAACACGCTGCCCTGGCCCGGCGTGCTCTGCACGGTGATCTGGCCGCCCAGCAGCTGCGCCAGGTCGCGCGCAATCGACAGGCCCAGGCCCGTGCCGCCGTACTTGCGGTGGGTGCTGCCATCGGCCTGCTGGAACGCTTCAAAAATCAGCTGCTGCTGGTGCTCGGGAATGCCGATGCCGGTGTCATGCACCGCAAACGTCAACGTACCGGGCTGGTTTTGCGTCAGCTGCAGATTCACGCTGCCCCGGTCCGTGAACTTGATCGCGTTGGACAGCAGGTTCTTCAGAATCTGGCCCAGGCGCTGGCCATCGGTCTGCGTGTAGGCCGGCACGCCTGGCGCAATATGGCAGGTCAGCGCCAGCCCCTTTTGCTGGGCCATCGGGCGCAGCGGCTCGATCAGCGACTGCATCGCCGTGGCCAGGTTGACCGGCTCCAGCACCACGGTCGCCTGGCCGGCCTCGATCTTGGCCAGGTCCAGAATGTCGTTGATCAGCGCCAGCAGGTCGTTGCCGGCCGCGTAGATCGTGTGCGCGTACTTGACCTGCTCGGCCGTCAGGTTGCCCGGCTTGTTGTCGCCCAGCAGCTTGGCCAGGATCAACGTGGAGTTCAGCGGCGTGCGCAGCTCGTGGCTCATGTTGGCCAGGAACTCGCTCTTGTACTGACTGGCCACTTCCAGCTCGCGCGCCTTGTCCGTCAGTGCATCCTTGGCGCGCAGCAGCTGCTCGCGCTGGTGCTCCAGCTTCTGGGTCTGCTCTTCCAGGTAGGCATTGGTCTGCTCCAGCTCCGATTGCTGCTGCTCCATCTGCGCCTGCGAGCGTTGCAGCGCCTGGCTTTGCTGCTCCAGCTCCTCATTGCTGGCGCGCATTTCCTCTTGCTGCACCAGCAGCTCTTCCGATTGCTGGCGCGTCTCTTCCAGCAGTTTCTCCAGGCGCGTGCGGTCCAGCGCCGAGCGCACCGCAACCGCCAGGATCGACGACGCGCCTTCGAGCAGCTCCAGCTCCGCCTGCGTGGTCGGCCGCACAAAGCCCAGCTCGATCAGCGCATGCACCTTGCCGTTCTCGACGGCCGGCGCCAGCACCAGCTCCAGCGGTTGCGACTGCCCGGTGCTGGAGCTGATCTTCAAGTGGCTCTGGTCGAGCCCGCCCACGCGCAGCAGCTTGCCGCTGCGCAGCACCTGCCCGGCCAGGCCTTCGCCAGCCAGCAAATGCTCCTGCAATGCATCCTTGGGCAGCGCATAGCCGCCAAACAGCTGGTAGCGGTCATCCATGCCGTGGCGCGCGTAGCCGGCGCCCACCTTGGCGCCCGTGTACGACGCCAGAAAATCCAGCGCCCGCGCGCCCACTTCTTCGAGGCCATGGTCGCCCTGCAGGCGCTGGCCCAGGCCCGACAGCCCGTCGGACACCCAGGTCTGGCGCGCCTTGGCGCGGAACTCGCGCATCGACACCGCCGCCGACGCCAGCACCAGCGCCAGCATCACCAGCGAGCCGCCCCAGGTGATATAGGTCGACGTGGTGGCCGCCTGCGCCCAGGCGCGGCGGCGCAGATCCAGCTCATTGTTTTGCAGCAGGTACAGGTCGGCCACCTCGTTGTTGAGGTTGTCCATCACCTGCTTGCCCTTGTCGGTGCGCACCAGCGCCAGCGCCTCATCGCCCCGGCCGGCCTGCTTGAGGTCGATCGTGGCCTCCAGCTCGGCCAGCTTTTGGTGCGCCAGCGTATCGATGGCCTGCACGCGCTCCTGGCGCAGCGGCGCATTGTCATTGCTGGCCGCGAGCCCGCGCAACTGGCTCTCCAGCGCATCCTGCGCGCGGCGGTAGGGCTGCAGGTACGAAGGATCGCCGGTCAGCAAAAAGCCCCGTTGCCCGGTTTCTGCATCCTTGAGCGATGCGGAAAACTCATTGAGCTGGCGCATCGCCGCCGTCATGCGGCCAATACTGGTCACCGCCTGGGCGCGCACATCGGCCGAGTAGACGTTGACGATGGCGATCACCAGCGCGGCGATGGCCGCAGCGGCAAACCCCAGCAGCATCGGCAGCGGCAAGGGGAACAGGCTGCGCGGCTGCGGAGAAGAGGAGTGGGGCATGGAAGGAGGGAGGAGGTAAGGCAGGAACAGGCCGCCGCAAAGCGCGGGCGGGCCGCGCAAATTGTACTTGTACCATTGTTTACAAAGATGTCAGTGAGTTCCTACAAACCAGCAGGTGCTCCCACCGCATGGGACTGCCCGGCGGGGCCTCCCCGGCCGGACCTGCCCGGCCGCAGGCACACCCGGGCTTTGCAGCTGCGCTGCATAGGTGCCGGCGCCTTGCGCTCCTTGGCCAGCAGTCATCCAGCACGGCAACCCGGGCGGCCTCGCGCATGTGTTTTTGCAGGGCTGTCCGAGCCTACCGCATCTGCCAGGCGGCCGAGCCGTATGCAGATGTACGGATGTAGCTAGTTGTATGCGCAACCAAGGCGGCAAAAAAGGGGCCCGCACAAGGCGGGCCCAAAGGTCGTCTTCCTAAGAAGCACTTTTCCTCCCTCCAGAGGAAGCTCGATCATAAATTAAAATTATTACTAACCACGGGCAATAGCTATGAATTATGTAAGTTTTTTGTAAGGTAAACGGCCTAGAATGCCGCCCCCACCCCGTAAAGCCCCTTCCTGGCAGCCCGCAAACGTTTGCGGATCAAGGCCTTAGGCCTGCAGCTGGCAGCGCAGCGCAATTGCAAACTGACTGTTGTAGATGCGCTACCTGGGTATGCAAGCAAAGGTGTGCCTGGGCTGCGGTTCCACCGGTGGCGTGCGAACCGGGGCGGAGCGGCCCACCGGACCGGCAGACGGGTCTCAGCGGGCGCCGTGATGCAGCGCAGGCCGGGGTGCCACGGCTTCGGACTGCAAGTACCAGTTTTTGCCTTGCTGAATAAGCTGGTAGCGAAAACCGCCGGCTTGCAGATAGCCTGGGTTGGGCAACCGGAACCTGCCATTCGATGCCCCGTCTACCTGCACCACCAGGATGCCGGCCCCCGTCGTTGGGGCGCCGCTGCCGCCCAGGT
>Ga0308156_1002393_pt1 | contig 16889 bp, 19 predicted proteins | sample PhyAR2_FD_201041 | JGI IMG/M metagenome (GOLD analysis project Ga0308156, IMG submission 201041) | Phyllosphere microbial communities from UC Gill Tract Community Farm, Albany, California, United States - DLSL A.R2 | ecosystem: Host-associated > Plants > Phyllosphere > Unclassified | place: USA... | reverse complement strand
GGCCATCTGGGCCCGGCTCTCGATCTGGAAGACCCCGAGCGTGTCGGCCTTGCGGATCATCGCATAGGTCCGGGGGTCCTCGGCCGGAATGGTGGCGAGGTCGAGCGCGATCCCCTTGTGCTCGGCAAGAAGGTCGAAGCCGCGCTTCATGCAGCTGAGCATGCCGAGCGCCAGCACATCGACCTTCATGAACTTCAGGACGTCGATGTCGTCCTTGTCCCATTCGATGACCTGGCGATCCTTCATCGCCGCCGGTTCGATCGGCACCAGGTCGTCCAGGCGATCGTGGGCCAGAACAAAGCCCCCGGGGTGCTGGCTGAGGTGGCGCGGGGCGCCGATCAGCTGGCGCGACAGCTCCAGCGCCAGGCGAAGCCGCCGGTCCTCCAGATTGAGGTTGAGGTCTGCGACATGCTTGTCCTCGACCCCCTCGCTGGAATAGCTCCAGACTTGGGACGACAGGGTCTTGATCAGGTCCTCGCTGAGCCCCAGCGCCTTGCCGACGTCGCGCAGCGCGCCGCGCGAGCGATAGCGGGTAACGACGGAGCAGAGAGCCGCATGGTTGCGGCCATAGGTCTCGAAGATCCACTGCATAACGACCTCGCGTCGCTCGTGCTCGAAATCGACATCGATGTCCGGCGGCTCACGGCGCTCCTGACTGACGAAGCGCTCGAACAGCAGATCATTGCGGCCCGGATCGATCGAGGTGATGCCCAGCACGTAGCAGACGGCGGAGTTGGCGGCCGAGCCGCGACCCTGGCACAGGATGTCCTGGCTGCGGGCGAAGCGCACGATCGAATGGACCGTCAGAAAATAGGGGGCGTAGTCGAGCTGGCCGATCAGATCGAGTTCGTGCCGAAGCGTCTTGCGCACCCTGTCCGGCAGCCCTTCCGGAAAGCGCTCCGCGGCCCCGGCCCAGGTCAGCTGTTCCAGCGTCTGCTGCGGCGTCATGCCCGGCGTCGAAACCTCGTCGGGATACTGATACGCCAGCTCATCCAGCGAGAACCGGCAGCGGTCGGCGATCTCGACCGAGCGGGCCAAGGCCTCGGGATAGGCCTTGAACAGGCGGTGCATCTCGTGGGGCGGCTTCAGATGGCGATCCGCATGGCGTTCGCGTCGGAAACCCAGTTCGTCGATGGTGCAGCCGTGTCGAACGCAGGTGACCACGTCCTGCAGCAGGCGTTGGTCCGGATGATGAAAAAGAACGTCGTTGGTTACGACGGTCGGCACGCCCGCCTGGGCGGCGAGGTTCGACAGGTCGTGCAGCCGCAAGGCATCGCGGGGGCGTCGCCGCAGCGTCAGGGCGAGATAGGCGCCCGCAGGAAAGGTCGCCTTCAGCCGTCGCAGATTGGCGGCGCAGGCCTCGTCCGCCTCGTCCGGTACCAGGATGGCGATAAGGCCCTCCGACCAATCTTTCAGATCCGACCAGTCGAGGTGGCATTTGGCCTTGCAGGCGCGGCGCTTGCCCAGGGAGAGCAGGCGCGTGAGTCGGGAATAGGCCGGCCGATCGGTCGGATAGACGAGCACCCCCGTCCCATGGATCAGATCAAGCCGGCAGCCCACGATCAGCCGTACGCCGGAGGCCTTGGCCGCCTCGTGGGCGCGGACGATTCCGGCCAGCGAGTTGCGATCCACGATGGCGAGGGCCTCAAGCCCGCACAGCCGCGCCTGTTCGAACAGCAGCTCGCAACTGCTGGCGCCGCGCAGGAAGGAGAAGTGCGAAGTGGCTTGGAGCTCGACGTAGGACATAGGGATCAGGCGGCTGTTTGATCTCCCCGACAGCACTCCGGCGAGCCGAATGGCAAGCGTCGCCTTGGACAAATGTTTTCTTTTTGTTCTGGTCTTGATATGCAGGCTGCATGTCCGGCGTCGCCACCCGCAAGATCGTCCATGTGGACATGGACGCCTTCTTCGCCTCCGTGGAACAGAGGGATGATCCCGCCCTGCGCGGTCGCCCCGTGGCAGTCGGTCATGCGGCGGCGCGCGGCGTGGTCGCCGCCGCCAGCTATGAGGCGCGGCGGTTCGGGGTGCGGTCAGCCATGCCCTCGACGACCGCCCAGCGGAAATGTTCGGACCTCGTTTTCGTCCCGCCGCGCTTCGAGGTCTATCGCGCGGTGTCGACGCAGATCCATGCGATCTTTTCGGACTACACCCATCTGATCGAACCCCTGTCGCTGGACGAGGCCTATCTCGATGTGACGGCGGACAGGCGAGGCCTCGGGACCGCCTCGGCGACGGCGGAAGAGATCCGGCGGCGTATCTTCGAGGAGACCGGCCTGACGGCTTCGGCAGGCGTTTCCTACAACAAGTTTTTGGCCAAGCTGGCGTCGGACCAGAACAAGCCGAACGGTCAATTCGTCGTGGCGCCCGGGCGCGGCGAGGCCTTCGTCGAGGATTTGCCGGTCCAGCGCTTCCACGGTGTGGGGCCGGTGACCGCCGCCAAGATGGAAGGGCTGGGGATCCGCACCGGCGCGGATCTGCGCCGCCAGTCCCTGGCCTTTCTCCAGCATCATTTCGGCAAGTCCGGGCCCTGGTATTACGCCATCGCGCGCGGGCAGGACGACCGGGCGGTCAATCCGGACCGGACGCGCAAATCGAGCGGGTCGGAAACCACCTTCGCCTCCGACCTGACTGATCCGGACGCGATAGAGGCCGGGGTGGGGGCCATGGCCGACGATGTCTGGGCCTGGTGCGAGAAGACCGGCAGTCGCGGACGGACGGTCACCGTCAAGGTCAAATGGGCGGACTTCCAGCAGTCGACGCGAAGCCGGTCCCAGTCCGAGCCCGTGGCCTCCCGCCAGACCCTGCACGAGGTCAGTCGGGTGCTGGTTCGATCCCTCTACCCGCCAAGCCGGGGCGTGCGCCTGGTTGGTGTGAGCCTGTCCAATCTGGAGACGACCGGCGCCGCGGCGAACCAATTGGCCCTGTCGTGATCGAACTATCGCAGATCGACCTGTTTGGCGATGCACCGTCGCGGACGCCCGTGGTGGCCGGCTTTGACTATTGGGGAGACGTCCTGTCGGCGCCCGAGCAGGCCGCGCTTGTCGCCGCGCTCCAGACTCTGGCGTTCAAACCCTATGAACATCTGGGTTATCTGGGCCATCGCCGGATCGCCACCTTTGACCGCAAGCAAGATGGGCCTGAGTGGCCAACGTTTCTCTCGACCCTAATGGCGCGCTTGGCGGGTCGTCTCGATCTGGACGGCGCGGCCTTCGTCCAGGTTCTGGTCAATGAATATGCGCTAGGCGCCGGAATCGGCTGGCATCGCGACCGACCCGTCTACGGCGAAATCCTGGGCCTGTCCCTGCTCGCGCCCTGCGTGATGCGGCTGCGCCGTCGCCAAGGGGCCGGCTTTCTGCGCCGAAATGCGGCGCTGGCGCGCGGCTCGGTCTATCGCCTGTCGGGGGAGGCGCGCGCCGCCTGGGAGCATTCGATCACGCCGATGACGGCCTTGCGCTATTCCGTCACCTTCCGGACCCTGGCCGCCTGACGATTGCTGGGTCGACTGACGTCCCGCAGTCCGGATCGGTTGGGTCAGGCAAGCTCGATCCAGACCGGCGCGTGGTCGCTCGCGCCCTCGGCGCCGCGCACCGCGCGATCGACGCCGGCGTCGGTCAGCCGTTCGGCTGCGAGACCGTTGAGCAACACATGGTCGATCCGCAGACCGGCGTCGCGGCGCCAGGCCTCGCGGAAATAGGACCAGAAGGTCCAGGGCGGCGGATCGTGCGGGAAACGCTCGCGCAGGCCGTCGGTCCAGCCCTGGTTCAGCAGGCGCTTGAAGGCGGCGCGGCTCTCGGGCTGAAGCAGGGCGTCGGCCTTCCACGAACGGGTGTTGTAGATATCGGCGTCGGTCGGAACGACATTGTAGTCGCCGGCGAGCACGACCGGCGCTGCAGTGGCGTAGAGGGTCCCAGCATGGGCGATCAGCCGGTCGGCCCAGGCGAGCTTGTAGTCGAACTTGGGCCCGGGCCTGGGATTGCCGTTGGGCAAATAGAGGCAGCCGATCAACACGCCATTGATTGCCGCCTCTATATAGCGGGCCTGGGGATCAGTGGCGTTGCCGGGCAGCCGGCGTCGGGTCACGACCGGCTCGCCGATCCGGCTCAGGATTGCGACGCCGTTCCAGCGCTGTTCGCCAACCCAGGCCGCATCGTAGCCGGCCGCCTTGATCTCGGCATTCGGAAACTGGCTGTCGGTCGCCTTCAGCTCCTGAAGGCAGACCACGTCGGGCTCAGCCTGTTCGAGCCAGCCGAGGAGATTGGGCAGGCGACGATTGACGCCATTGATGTTGAAGGTGGCCAGCCGCATCCGGTCACCGTGTCCGCAAGGCCGCCAAAACGGCTTGCACAGGGGGTGCGAGGGCGTCAGCCATCTTCCCCACGCCAGCGGCGTTGGGATGAATCCGGTCCGGTAAGACATAGGCTGGGTGCAACGCGACACCGTCCATCACGAACGGCATCAGGGGCACATTCGCCGTGCGAGCGACCTCGGCATAGACCGCGTCGAACGCCAAGGCGTAGGCGCCAAACCAGGGCGGCGCCCGCATGCCGCTCAGCAGAACGGGGATCTTGCGCTGTCGGAGTTTGTCGATGATCGACAGCAGATTATCCCTGACATGATCGGCAGGGACCAACTGCATCATGTCGTTGGCGCCCAAGGCGACGACGCAAAGATCCGTTTGCGGCGGCACGTCCCGATCGAGCCGCCGCAAGCCGTCCCTTGTCGTATCGCCCGACACGCCCGCGCCGATGACGCGAACCGGAGGCGTTTCGCTCGCCAGTCGCGCCGCCAGTTGGCGCGGCAAGCTTTCGGTCGGCTTGAGGCCGTAGCCTGCGGTCAGCGAGTCGCCGAGAAGCGTTACGATCTGCTCAGCATCGATCACGAAATGCTTTCCCGTCGCGGGATGATGAGGCGGGCAAGCCGAGATCGGATTTTAAGCGGTCGGCGAGCAGCGGGTTCAGCGTCATGGCCTACCCAAAGGCTCGCTGAACGTGCCCTGTTCCTGACAGATCACCTGAAAACAATCCCCAACTCTGGCCGTGATGCGCTCAGACGTCTGGCTGTCCATCGTCTTCACGGCAGCGAGACTTGAACGAACGCCGATGATCAGCCGTGCGGCTTCAGCACGACTTTCGTCCATTCGTTCGGATTGTCGTGGAAGTTCTTGTAGGCCTCCGGCGCCTGCTCAAGCGGGAGACGGTGGCTGATCAGATCCGTCGTGTCGATCTTGCCCTCCATGACCAGCTCAAGGAGCTGCGGCAGATATTTCTGCACGTGGGTCTGGCCGGTCTTGATCGTCAGACCCTTCTGCATGAGGGCGCCAATCGGCAGCTTGTCGCCGATCCCGCCATACACGCCAGGGATCGAAACGCGGCCGCCCTTGCGACACGCCATGATCGTCTCGCGCAGGACATGCTGGCGATCCGTGCCCAGCTTGGTCTCCTGCTTCACCGCATCGATTATGTTGTCCGGGGAGAAGCCATGCGCCTCCATGCCCACGGCGTCGATGCAGGCGTCCGGCCCGATGCCAGCGGTCATCTCCATCAGGGCTTCTCGAACCTTGACCTCGTGATAGTTGAGGACTTCCGCGCCGTTGGCCTTGGCCAGCTCCAGTCGGCGTGGATGATGGTCGATGGCGATGATGCGCCCGGCGCCCATCAATCTGGCGCTCTTGATCGCGAACAGGCCGACCGGCCCGCAGCCCCAGATCGCCACCGTGTCGCCGGGCTCGATCTCGGCGTTCTCGGCCGCCATCCACCCCGTGGGGAAGATGTCGGAAAGGAACAGGACCCGCTCATCCTCGATCCCATCGGGCACCACGATCGGTCCGACGTCGGAATAGGGGACGCGGACATATTCCGCCTGGCCGCCCGCATAGCCGCCGGTCAGGTGTGAATAGCCGAACAGGCCGGCGGCCGGATAACCGTAGGCGATTTCAGACGCGTCGGACTTGTCGGCGGGATTGGAGTTGTCGCAGGCCGAGAACTGCTGCTTGCCGCAATGGAAGCAGGAGCCGCAGGCGATAACGAATGGGACGACGACCTTCTGGCCGACCTGAAGGCTCGTGTTGCCACGGCCGATCTCGACGACCTCGCCCATGAACTCATGGCCGAGGATGTCGCCATTGGACATGCCGGGAATGACGCTGTCGTAAAGGTGCAGATCCGATCCGCAGATGGCGGTCGCCGTAATCTTGATGATCGCATCGCGGGGATTGACGATCTGGGGATCGGGGACCGTGTCCACCTGAACATTGTGTTTGCCGTGCCAAGTCAGGGCGCGCATGGGAATTCCTTCCGGGATCAGAAATGACGGTCGGCGCGTGGCGCCGCGTCGGGAGCCTTGGATGTCGAGATTTCGCCCGTCTCCATCAGCTGTTTGAAACGTCGTAGCTCGCGCCGGGCCTGGACCCGGGGCTCGCGCTGCATCACCTTGGCGACCAGTTTGCCAACGACGCCCGCCGGCGGGTCGTAGCTGATCAGGACACGCACCTCGGTTCCGCGGCCGAAGGCATTGTCGCGAAACTCGATCCAGCCTTGGTGATCGATGTCGCTGTCTTCTGTGGAGCGCCAGGCGATGTACTCGCCGGGACGATCTTCGGTGATCTCGCTGACGAGTTCGATCTCGGCGCCGGCGGGGCCTGCGACACTCCAACTGGATCGAACGTCATCGAGAAGATCGACAGACTTCACGTTCTCCATGAAGCGAGGCAGGTTTCTGAAATCGCGCCAAAAATCATAAAGTTGTTGGCGAGGCCGGTTGATCATAACGGCGCGGACGCTGGTTGAGTCGTAGGCGCCTTCCACATAGTCGTCGTCATGGAAGGCTGGTGACTGGACGTCGGCGTCTGTCGAAAGGGGGGCGGACATTGTGGATGCCTCCTTGATGTTGGACGGTCGGGATCAGGCGGCTTGAGATTGAGGCGCGCCCGCGTAGCGTTCGAACTCTTCGGCATAACGCGAGGCCAGACGGACCTGGTGGTCGCCCTTCGCCTTTAGCTTCAGGAACCAATCGCTTTCTTCCTCGAACATATGAGTAAGAACGGCGCCTTCGATGTGGGCCCACTTGTCCAGCCAGGCGGGCTTTGAGGGCGGGATGTTTTCAAGCTCCGCCATCTGAGCCTTCGTGGTTGTCTGCTCGAGATAGGCGTGGGCCGCGTGCATCTTTTCGCCAGCCTGACCGAGGGCGGGATAGAGGACCAGCTCCTCGGCCAGCGCATGGCCGTTCAGCACGACGGCGAGCGCATTGCGAGCGGCATTTCTTTCGACGGCGGTCCTGGCCGTTCGACCGGAGGCGAAGGCGGCGCGGATGGCGTCATGATGATCGAGCACCAGCGAAAGCCAGTCTCCAGCCTGGGAGGCGGCGCGGGCCTTTTCCGTCGCCGCAGTACGCGTCTCATCGTCAGGCTGCGGGGTGACGGCGCCGAGCGCCTTGTCGATGAGGGACATCAAACCTCCCGTGAAAGAAGGTTCAAGACCCGCTCGGAGTTGTCCGTTCCGACTGTCCAATACCGGGCACAACCGATGTCCGGCTCGACAGTAGAACGGTGCAAGGTTCGAAAACCGACCTTCGGAACAGCACTCGGAATGGCCCGGTTAGCTCGGCTTCAACCCCAAGGAGCCAACCATGTTCATGCACAACAAGCGCCTGATGTATACGGTCAGGGTATCCGAACCAAACCCGGGTCTCGCCACTCTAATGCTTGAGCAGTTCGGAGGGCCGCAGGGCGAGCTCGCCGCCGCCATGCGCTACTTCACACAGGCTTTGGCGGATGAAGATCCGGGCCGCAAAGACATGCTGCTCGACATCGCCACGGAAGAGTTGAGCCACCTCGAGGTCATCGGCTCGATCGTGTCCATGCTGAACCGGGGCGTGAAAGGCCAGATGGCTGAAGCCGCGATGGAGGAGGCGGATCTCTACGCCTCGCTGAACAGCGGCGGTGAAAGCCATACGACGTCCATTCTCTATGGCGGCGCGCCTGCTCTCATCAACTCCGCCGGTGTCCCGTGGACCGCCGCCTACATCGACTCGATCGGCGAACCCGCCTGCGATCTACGCTCCAACATCGCCGCCGAGTCTCGAGCCAAGATCGTCTATTAACGCCTGATCAACTGCACGGACGATCCCGGCGTGAAGGACGCCTTGAACTTCCTGATGACGCGCGAAGTGGCGCATCAGAAGTCTTTCGAGAAGGCCCTCTACGCCATGGAGCCGAACTTCCCGGCGGGCAAACTGGTCGGCCTGCCCGCCTTCGCTGACAAATACTACGACATGTCCCAAGGAGAGGGCGATGCCCGCGGTCCCTGGAATGAGGGGGAGCAATGGGAGTTCATCGACGACCGTGAACAGCAAGGCGCTGTGGACGGCGGCGACGGCTCCGCCAGCGTTTCACTGGGCGAACTCGACGCCGCCGCTGTCCAAGCCTTTGCCACCCGAACAGTCTCGGACCCCGACAGCAATCCTGTGACCGGCGCTGATCTAGGGGCAGGACCTGGCGCAGGGACCACGACCGAGCTGATCGAGGACGAAGGCGTTAGTTAACCCATGTAAGTGCGCGAGGCCCGGAAAGTCGCAGGATGCGCTATGCTCGATCCTGCGACACCGTCCGGAGAGACCTCGCCAGGTCTAGAGCCGCGCGAGGAAATTCTTTCGTTGTGGCGGGCGTTCGACACGCTTTCCTTTGACAGTCGCAGTCGCGCGCTGCGCCTTGGAGAGATTTCTCCCGTTGTGTCGGGCGCACCCTATCGTCCGGAAGGCGAGATCGCTGTCGTTCTCGAGGGCTGTCTTCTTCTCGATGACGGGAAGCGGGGGACCCATTGCGGCGTCGCTGCGGCGGGCGATCTGATCGACATCGCAGGGGGAAGCCAAGGGCGGTGGCTGACGGACGGGTCGTTGTACCGGGCGCCCGTGGCGGCCTTCTGCCGGGAAGCGGGTGAGGAAGGCGTTCAATTTCTGCTTGCAGGCGGCGTCAAGCGATTGAGGGCGATGGAGATGCGTTTGAGGTGCGCCATGGCGCATGGGGCGATCTCTCGCGTCGCCAGCTTTCTTCTGGATATTCATCGCGCTACCGGCGGCTTCGAGATCGCACTGTCACAATCGAATATCGGAGCGTTGCTGAGCCTGCGCCGATCCAGCATCAATCAGGCGTGTCAGAGCCTTCGCGCCGCCGGCGCCCTACGCACCGTGCGGGGACGAATTCTTTTGAAGGATGAGGCCGTTCTCGCGAGCGTGGCCTGCTGTCACTATCGTCCGCAGTCTCCAGCGTTCGCCGAAGCCATCGCGGCCGAGGCGGCCTAGATCAGCCCGTCACCGGTCTCGGACCGGTGCGCCGACTACATAGATGCCGGCATGGACGAGCTTTGCGATCAAGTCGGGCGAGAGGAGCGACGGGGCTGAATCGAGGTCGGCGATCCACCGACCATCGCACCACAGGGCGACAGGCTGACCCACCGCTTTTGCGCGCTGAGACGCCTGGGCCATGGCGTCAGCCATGTCGTCTGAGATCAGGGTCTCAGGCTCTCCGCCATCACGGTAGCGCAACTGATAGAGCAGAACGGAAGGATGGGCTGTCATGCGACCCAGGCCTCCAGCACCTCTCGACATTCGGCAGTTTCGACCTGCAGACTGAAGCGGTCGCTGTAGAGCGCCAGAAGGTGATCGTGAGGTTGGTCAGCCGAACTGCAGACCCCATCGCTGACCACCACGATGCGATAGCCCAGATCGATGGCTCCAAGCACTGTCGAGAGAACGCAGACGTCAGTTTCCGCCCCCGTTACTATGAGCGTGTCGACACCCTGATCTCTGAGCGCGGCGTGTAGGTGTGTGCCTGACCAGGCGGAATAGACCGTCTTGTCGACGATCTGCGCGGGCGGCGCGAACCGCTGAAGCGGAAGCGCCAGATTCAACAGCGCCGGATCGAGCGCGTTCCTCGTCATGGTCGACCAACGCCGCCAGTAGTCGCGCCAGGCGCCCGATGCGTCGTCGGGCGTCGCGGCGGGGATGAATCGGGTGAACCACAGCTTTTCAGGCCTTGCAGAGCATAGAGTCTCGATGGCCGGAAGGGTTTTGGCTGCCCAAGGCGTATGCCATTCGGTCCCTTCCACGAACATGCGCTGCATATCGATGCAGAGGTGCGCCGTAGTTTCCGGAATGCGCGTCTTCAGGCCGCGTGTCACGGCCTAAGTCCCGGCGTCTCTTCACCCCGGTGGTGTTCGCTCACGCCCTGCTCGACTTCGGTGCGGGAGAAGACCTCTTCCTGTCCCGCGTCGAGTACTTCGTCCTCGGGTCCACCCAGACCGCCCTGCGCCAAGCCGCGCGTATGATCAATCTTACCCCTGTGTGGCGTGTGTCGAGTCACGTCGCTTTCTCGCCGGATCAAAAGACAACCAATTCTGGTTCGTTCGCTGAGTTTCATAGGTGCGATTTTGGACAGGCTCCCAGCCCATCAACCGCCCGCTCGACGGGGCGTCGGACAGCCGTTTACATGGGTTAGTGCAGGCATGCCGAGTTTGGGGGAACGCGGGGCATGGATGAGGACCTGCCGCCCCCAATCGATTCGCCATCCGATGCGCCGGGCCGGTTGGGAGAATTCGTCTCCCTGTCGTCTCGCGAGCGATCGGCGCTGGCCGGGCTTCTCGAGCCGGTCCAGCATTGGCCTCGCCACCACGTGTTGCGTCATGAGGCGGCCGAACCTTCTCACCTCTATTTGCTGACCAAGGGTTGGGTCGCATCGTCTATTGCGCTTGCATCGGGCAAGCAGCAGATCGTGAAGGTCCATCTTCCGGGCGATCTTCTGGGAGCGCCGAGCCTGTGCCTGACGACAACGGTCGACTGCTTGACCGCCATGACGCCTATCTCAGTGCGCGCGATATCAAGGTCCAGGCTGATGACGACATTAGAGGCCCATCCGCGGATTGCGCTTTCGCTCTTTCTGAGCGCGCAGAAAGAACGTGTCGCGTTGATGGAAAGTCTGGCTGTAATTGGTCAGGCGCCCGCACACGTTCGCATCGCCGCCACGCTGACTAATCTGTTCGATCGATTATCCGAACACGGCGATGCGCCGGGCGGCATGTTCCACATGCCCTTGACCCAACGCGATCTCGGCGACCTGATCGGCATCACGCCGGTGCATGTGAACAGAACTCTCCGCGAGATGGATCGCCTGAAGCTGATCAAACGGTCCGATCAGACGATTTCGCTTCTCGATGTCGATCGGCTTCGTCGCGTCGCTGGGCTGCCGGTCAGGCATTATGTGTCCGGTCGAGACTGGATCGCGAGCGTCTGACGACGCAGGCGTGGAGATTTATGCGCCCAGCGGCCGGGCGCTAACCCGCTTCGGATAGATTTAGGCCGTCCGCCGTCTCGCGATCGGCGCGCCGCTTGAGGACCATGACAGCTTCAGATCGAGATAGGACGCGTCGAAGGCGACGCGCTTGGTCAGAGCTGTCCAGTCGTTGATCGACACCTGACCATTCCGCCATCGTACCAGGCCCGTGTCGCGAAGGACTTTGAGCGAGCGGTTCACATGGACGCTCGACATCCCCAGCATATCCGCCAGGTCCGATTGGGTGAGAGGGCATTCGAAGGTGTGGTCTTGGGCGAGGGCGACTGCTTCCAAACGAAGGTAGAGCTCACAAATCAGCTGACCCAGCCGCGTCACTGCGTCCCTGCGCCCCAGCGCCACCAGCCACTGTCGGTGGATAGCCGCATCAATCAGCGTTTCAAGCCAAAGCGCTCGCGCAAGACGAGGGGCGTGTTCGGTCACACGCTTCAAGTCGGCGTGCTGGACAACCGCGACGGTGACGTCAGACAAGGCAACAAGGCTGTGATCCATCTTCTTGAGAAGAAAACCATGCAGATCGATGAAGTCCCCAGGTAGGTTTATCGCTGTGATCTGACGACCGCCGTCCGCCAAGGTCGAAACTCGGCCGACAAATCCCGAGAGCAGCAGCGTACTGAATGTTGGTCGACTGCCCTCTTCCACCAAGGCCTCGCCTGCTGCGGCGCGACGGCGTCCAGCCAGGAGTCCTGCAAGTCGTCCGCGATCGTCGTTCGAGAGGTCGCCGAGACGGTGAAGTTTGACGTCGATGAGCGCTTCCACGGACGTCATCCTTGCGAACAGGGTCGTCGGGACGCTTCAGCCCTCGTCATAGGATCAACGCGACGCAGCCGATGGCCGGCTCGCATGAGGGTCATCCGTCCTTGGCGCCGAATTCGACGAATGCGGCGCGTATCGCCTGTTCCTCGTCATCGGTTTCTGCAGACACGACGACTTTAACACGTCCGGCGACCGGCACGTCCGACCGAGAGTCGACGCTGGGGCTGTCGCCTTCGACGTCTCCGCCCGAAGGCCTGTCTCCAACCGTGTTTGCCTCGCCTTCAGGGGCGACCTGAATAGCTTCTCGTTCCATGCCATGGGTTTGAACGAGCGTTCGACCACGAGCTCGGCGTCTCTACGTGTTGCAAATGTGGAGGCGACAAGGTGAGTCATGGTCGGGTACTTTTAGCTAGTCCACTGAACGCGCTGCGTAGTTTATCGCTCCAAGGCTGACCGCTCTCCGCAGCACTCGCGCGTCTGCATCGGATCATCTCAACCAAATGCGCTTGGTTCTGCTGGCTCCAAAGGCCGAACGCCTCCCATTTGCCTGAGACCACTTTCGCACACAGGAACGAATAGCCGCGGCATAGCTTTGACCTTCAGGCTCTACGCCATGGACCGATCCGAGGGGGATCGGGTTGTCGATCACGGCGGTACGGATGCGCATCGGCGTCATCGCACATCTCAAATATCCGATCGCAGAACCCTTCGCCGGCGGGCTGGAGATGCATACCCATCTGCTCTGTCGCCAACTGCGGCTGAAGGGCCATGACGTCACTCTGTTTGCCGCGACCCTCTCCGACCCCGAGTTAGGCCTGGAGGCGATTTGCGACCAGACGGAAATCGCCAAGGTCGGGACGGCGGAGGCGGGCGACGTCGCCTTTTTCCGAGAGCATCACGCCTATCTGTCATTGATGAGCCGGCTTCGTCGCAGTTCGTTCGACGTCATCCACAACAACAGCCTGCACTATCTGCCGGTCTCGATGGCCGAGACCTTGCCCATGCCGATGGTCACCACCCTCCACACGCCGCCGTTTTGCTGGCTGGAAAGCGGTATCCGCGAAGCGAGCGCGCCGTCCGCGCGGTTCGTCGGCGTGTCGGAGGCGATGCGTGAACAATGGAGTTCAGTGCGGCCGATCGATCAGGTCATTCTGAACGGAATCGATCTGGAGCGCTTTCCGTGGCGTGCGCATCACGACGAACCTGGGCATTTGATCTGGTATGGGCGGATCGTGCCCGAGAAGGGTTTGCATCTGGCGCTGGACGCGGCGGCATTGGCGGGTATCGCTCTGCGGTTCGCGGGCCCGATCCTGGATCAAGCCTATTTCGATGCCGAGATCGCTCCGAGGTTAACGCGCGAAACCACCTTTCTCGGCCACCTCGACCACGAAACGCTGTCGAAGGAGATCGGGCAGGCGGCCGCCTTCGTCTGCACGCCGCGCTGGGACGAACCCTACGGGCTGGTGGTGGCTGAAGCGCTGGCGTGTGGCACGCCCGTCGCCGCGTTCGCGCGCGGCGCCATTCCCGAGATACTGACCCCCGACTGCGGCGTTCTGGCGCGCGCGGACGACGTGCAGGATCTGGCGCGCGCCATCGTGCAGGCGGTCGGCCTGTCTCGGTCGGCCTGCCGCGCCCGCGCCGAGGCGGCCTGCGATGTGCGCCGGATGATCGCCGCCTATGAAGGGCTCTATGACGAGATGATTCAGGCGGCTGCGGCAGGGCAGATGCAGGCGAATGACGCGCTGGAAGATCGGCTGATTGCATGACGGACGAACCTGCCTTCTGCGTTTGCGTGCCCGTCCGGAATGAGGAACGGCGGCTTCCCGTGCTTCTGGCCGCCCTGGCCGCGCAGGATCTTCCAGGCAGGATTTCGGTCGCGCTCTGCATCAATAACTCCACGGACGGTTCGCTCCCACAGGCGCAGGCCGCAGCCGATCGGTGGAAGGATCGACTGGACATCGTCGTCGATTTGCAGACCTTCCCAAAGCATCGCGCGCATGCTGGCTCAGCGCGCCGTGCGGCCATGTCCGCCGGTCTCGAGCGTCTCGCAGATCAACCCAATGGCGTTCTGATCTCGACGGACGCCGACACGCGACCACCACCGAACTGGCTGTCCGCCAGTCTCGCAGCCATCGCGGATGGAGCGGATCTGGTGGGCGGACGGCTGGTGCTGGATGAAGCGGAACCGATCTCGGCGGATGTCGCGGCTCTGCGTCGACTATGGGACCGCTATTGGCATGAAGTTCGCGCGATTGAGGACGAGATCGACCCTTCGCCGCATGATCCGGCGCCTCGGCATGGCGATCACACCGGGGCCAGCCTCGCCATCACCCCGGTGGCCTATCTGGCAGCCGGTGGCGTGCCGGAACAGCCGACGGGCGAGGATCGGGCGCTTGTGATCGCCGCTCAAGCGCGGGGGGCCAGGCTTGTGCATCCCTTGGCGGTGTGGACCCGAGTGTCGGCACGCACGACGGGCCGCGCCGCCGGGGGGATGGCGGAGGATATGACCCGTCTGTTCGATCAGGCGCGGAACGGCGGTCCGATCATGGCGCCGGACTTTTCGCATTGGCGACAGCGGGCGAGCTGGCGCCGGGATCAGCGTCATGACGCGGCGAGCGCCAGGCGGCTGCCGGCATTGGAAACCCAGCTGCCCGCCATGCCGCTCGACATGGATTTACGAGGTTGGGCCGACGATCTTGAGAGAGCCGCAGCGTGAGGGCTCCGATCGGATACTATGTCCATCATCAGGGCGACGGCCACCGCCAGCGCGCACTGGAAATCGCCGCCGCTGCGCCTGAGCGCTTTGTCCTGCTTGGAACGGGCTTGAAAGGGCGAACCGGAGACATCGCCTGCGTGAATCTGGAGGATGACAGGCCCCACGGGGGAGACCGCTTCTCCGGCCGTGACGAGGCGACTGTCCGCCCCGAGGCGCTGCATTACGCCCCCTATCACCATGCAGGCGTGCGGGCGCGGACCGCCCGGTTCGCTCAGTGGATCAGGGACGCCAGGCCGGCCTTGATGGTGATCGATGTGTCGGTCGAGATGGCGATGCTGGCCAGACTGTGTGCGACGCCCGTGGTTTATGTCCGCCTCGCGGGCGATCGATCGGATCCGGCGCATCTGGACGCCTTCCGCGGCGCAGAAGCCTTGCTTGCGCCGTTTCATGAGCAGCTGGATGGAATGGGGAACAGCGAGGTGCGGGACAAAACGCACTACTTCGCCCCCCGGCGCAATCCAGGATTGAAGCGTGGATCAGGCGTCCTGGTCGTTCATGGGCGAGGTGGCGTTCCGCTGGATGGCGCCAAGCTGGCGGCGGCTGCGGAGGCAACGCCCGAGAAAATGTGGAACGGTGTTGGGCCGATTGAGCCTCCGCTGGTTATGCCGCCGAACCTGAAGCTGGCGGGCTGGATCGACGCCATCGGCGACGAGATCGAAAAGGCCGAGATCATCGTCGGAGGCGCGGGAGACGGCCTGCTGAATGCGGTGGTTTCGGCCGACAAGCCCTTCGTCTGTCTTCCCGAGCCTCGCGCCTATAATGAGCAGATCGCGAAGGCCGCACGGTTGGCGGCGCTTGGCGCTTCGATCGTCCTGGCGCAGTGGCCGCAGCCGCGGCAATGGCCGGGCATCCTTCAGTCCGCACTCGCACTGTCGCCCGCTGATCGGCGGCAGATCAGCGGGCAGGGACTCGGCACCGCCGGATTCTGGCTTGTCGACCTCGCATCAGAGCTTGAGGCGCGCCGATGACAGCCCTGGAAGCAAAGCCGACCGCGTCATCGCGTCTGGAACTTGAGGTTAGATTGGCGGCGCTGGGGGCGCGCTACGACGCCGCGCCGCGATATCCCGCTGACAGTCTGACGCTGCTCGCCTCGGAGGGTTGGGGTCGACGGTTCGCTCCCGTCCAAAGCGGCGGAACGGCCTTTGACGATCCACTCCATAAGGCCTTGGCCTTGATGAACGCCCTACGCAGCGTGGGACGGTCGGACCTCAGCGTCGGCCGACTGTTCGAAGGGCATGTCAACGCCCTGGCGCTGTTCGACTGGTACGCGGACCCGGCCCAGAAGGCTTGGCTGGGGAAGGTTCTGGCGCAGGGCGGCTGGTTCGGCGTCTGGGCGACGGAACCGCCGCCCGGCGTTCGTCTGGTCGGCGATCGGCTGCAGGGCGCCAAGATGTTCGCGACCGGCGCGGGCGGATTGGACTATGCGATCATCACCGCTCAGCCGGAACAGGGCAAACGTCAGTTGATCGTCGTGCCGGCGAACGAACCCGAGAGGGCCGATCTGAGCGGTTGGCGCGTCCGCGGCATGCGCGCGACGACCAGCGGGCGCTATGAGGTGACCGGCTTGACGGTCGATGCCGATCAGCGGCTCGGACGTCCCGGAGACTATGATCGCGAACCGCGTTTCACGGCGGGAGCCTGGCGATTTACGGCGGTGCAGTTGGGCGGCGTCGAAGGCCTGGTCATGGCGATGCGTGACGCGCTGTCCGACGCCGCGCGCGCCGATCCCATCCACCGCGCGCGCTTCGCCGATGCGGTCGTTGCGATGCGGACGGCCTGGCTCTGGGTCCGCGAAGCCGCGATCCGCGCGGCGTCCGAAGCGCCGGACGCCGGCGATTTCGCACGCGCCACGCGCGGCGTCGTCGAACGCAGCGCCCTCGATGTCATGGAATTGGCGGCGCGGTCGGTCGGGACGCGCAGCGCCTTCGACGGCGAGCGCATCGACAAGATCACCCGTGATCTCAGCCTCTATCTTCGGCAGGCCGGACCCGACTATGCGAAGGACCAGGCGGCCAAGAC
>Ga0308156_1002392_pt1 | contig 16891 bp, 14 predicted proteins | sample PhyAR2_FD_201041 | JGI IMG/M metagenome (GOLD analysis project Ga0308156, IMG submission 201041) | Phyllosphere microbial communities from UC Gill Tract Community Farm, Albany, California, United States - DLSL A.R2 | ecosystem: Host-associated > Plants > Phyllosphere > Unclassified | place: USA... | reverse complement strand
GGATCATCCTGTACGCCCGGCACGAGGCGGGTCCCGCAGCGCCTTACGGAGTCATAGCCCGTCGGAATTGGATCATCGACGACCAGGTCGCGCCGACGATGTCCCGAGCTTTCGACGCTGTGATGGTCGGACAATCCGGGGTGGGGGCGCCCCGCGCTTGGCGGACGTCACGCGCGGATCGTCCGAACATCGAACGAGACAACCTGGCGTCCGGTTTCACCATCGAACGAAGCCGGGGATGGCGAGCGGGCTGATTTCAGTTCGCTTGGTCGTCGGCAAGTCGCCGGATGGCTTGCTGCTGCTTCTTCTGCAACGCAGCCAGCTCTGTAAAACGGCACTCGATCCGCGCCAGCACGGCTGAATCCGGGGTGGTTTACAAGTGTCGTCACGCGAGTTGACCGACTGGATGGCTCATAAAGGCACGATAAACGCGCTTCCAAGGTGAAGGATCAGCCGTTCACGATCAGGGCGTCGACGTCCGTTTTGAATTCGAGGGTGGCCTGACGACATTCGGCGAGTGCGTCCGGATAGGCGACCGCTTGACTGAGGTAGCGCCGCCATTCGGCCACCTCGCACAGGACCGGAGCATGTTTGAACCTATACATTTTCGACATGTTCGGGATGGCCAAGACCCGTCGGCCCAACAAGGTCGCCCAATAGGCGCCGTGATACGAGTTGGTAATCACGGTTTCAGCCGACGCCAGAAAACGTAGAACCGAATCAATGTCTTCCTCGGCGTTGGTCATCACTGGATGGCCGTTGATCGGGATCGGAATTCGCTTGTGCGCATAGAGGACGACGTCTCGTGTCGGTTCGGCGGGCTGGTCGAACTGTGGCAACATGCAGCTGACACAGGGCGTCCAGCGAAATTCCGTCCCGAAATCGCGGAGGCCGATAAGATCGAAGGCTTCGAGATAAGTCGGCAGGGCGCCATTGTAGGGGGGCACGAAACCCCCCTTGCGATCGACGATCAGGCTTTCCCCCACGCCCCAGGCGACGAGACTGGACAGGCGGGGGCGCTGCGCCGCCAAAGCTGTCATGGCGGCGTTGAACGTCGCCGCAATCAATCCTCCTCCGCCGAGAATGACGTGCCCCCCCGGCAGCACTGCGGACTCGATTTCCAAGATGTCCTGGCGGGCTCCCTTCAAATCGGGGAAATACCGATCCGGCGCACAGTACCAATCGCCGATATTGGTGCGATCCGAGCGAAAGACGGAAGTGATCGTCATCGGACAGAAAACTCATAGACGCGTTCGCGGGGGCCATGGGGCACGACGCCGACCAGACGATATCCTGCGCTGTCGGCATTGGAGATAAGCTGCGCCGACGTCATGTCGTTGAACCATCCATGTGTTCTGCGGTCACGCCCGTGATCAAGGTCTGTCGGATTGTAGGTGATGATCGCACGGGGCCAGCGCTTCGCCATGGCCGCCAACAGGCGTTCAGGCTGATGTATGTATTCCAGAACACCCAACATCGTCACGACATCGGCTTCTACGCTAGGCATGTCGTCACCGTTGAGATCCACGATGATCGTGCGGCAGTCGCGGGCGACAAGGTCGGCGGGTAGATACGTCGTTCCAGTCGCCAGTTCGTGTTCCAGATCCATTGCGCCGCATCCAAGATCCAACACCAACGTCTCCGCCGGGATCAGGCCCGCGACGACTGCGGCGCGCGAACGCCATGCGGACTTGAGATTGGACGACTGGGCCCATCGCAATGTGTCTGACGCGCCACTATCCATCATGCTGCGGGTTTCGGCGGCTCGCTCCTGAGCCGTTTTCGCCGAATAGGCCGCTTGGATGTCTCGTTCTGACTTCGCCTGATCGAGTTGGGCCAGGCGGTTTCGCCTTGCGGACAGGTTTTGCTTCTTCTTGTCGTCTTCGGAATCGTGGAATCGCTCCCGGCTGGCCTGAAGATGTTCGATAAGCGGGATGATCGGAGGGCTGAACTTCCGGTTGAAGACGCAGCACAGTTCCGGCGGCAGATAGTCGACGACTACGCCGTCTGCACCATGGCGATGTCGTTTGGCGATTTTCTCCAAACAATGCTGGTCCCAGAGTTTCGGAGACTTTGCCTGTTCCGCCACCCATTCCTCGAGGAAATGCACGGCGCCGGACGTGTCGTTGATAAGGACCGTACCGCTGATGATCGCCTCACCTTGGTGGCCGGCAAGGGCCACATCGCTGTCGTAGCCTCGCAGATATGGCCAAGGATCCGCATGAACCACCGCGTCCACGTCGATGTAGAGAAGCGGTCCACGCAGGCGCTTTCTCTCTTCCAGTAAAAAAGCGGGTTTGCATTGCACCGAGGCAAGCCAGTCCCGAGGTTCGATCGCGGTCAAGGCTAGTGGCAACCCCAAAGCTTCGATCGAGACCTTCATACGTCTGGCTTCTTCAACATAGAGTTCGTCCGCCGTATGGAAGCCGACGATAGTCCCGGGTGTGTCGTCAAAGGCGTGGGGTGCTTGTTCCCGTAAGAGATCAAACCAGCGGCGATCGCCGGGCATCTCGTAGTCGTGGGTCTCCAAGATGTTGAACAGGCCCGGAGCCAGTCGAAACTGGCGCGCGACGCGCCTTGCGTCGCGAGGCGTGAGTGAACCTAACGCCTGCTGCTCCCTGAAGCCGGCCGTCGCTGCGTCCTGTTCATGGTTCAGCAATCCGGCAAACCCTTTGCGAAGGTCCAGGCCGGTGAAGCTGGCCAAGGCCAGTTGCGTGAGATGCGGCCTTCGAAGGATGTCTTCATGACGAAGCAGAAGGACGCCAACCGCTTGTCGTGCAGTCGCTTCGGCGACACCATGCTGAAAAACAAGGCCCGGCGAGGCTAAGGTGACGATTTTGCGGGCTACGTGTAGGGCATGATCATACCCGATCTTGTAAGGTGCTTCGCTGTTTCCATCCTTTTCGATCAAGCTGTCGCGAGGGTCGCGGACACAGATGACCACCCGCGTCTCTGCTCTTTCCTGATCCGACCAGCTTCGAATTTTTTTCAGGCCCAGTAGATCGCCGGCAGCCGTGGTGACCACTGTCCGATCGGCGGCGAACTCGGTTGAGAAGGCGGAGCTGGATACGACCTCTAGCGCCTGGTTCGCGCTTCTTCGGAGCAGTCGGCCTAGAAGGGGAGGGGTCTGCGCGCTTGGCCCGCAGAGAATGATTCGACGACACGGCGCGGGATGGACCATGAGCGCTTGTCGCCGGATCGCGTTCGCGCTTCAAGGGCGTGGGGTGAGACGCTGCCAGGGAATTATCATGACGCGCAGAATTTTTCTGGCCAAGCCGCGCCTCGATTGTTCTTTCAAACAAGGCCCGGTTCCCGACGTGGTCGGACCGCCGCTTAATCCGATCCTGCATGAATTCGGGCGTTTCCTAGAACAGATACAGTCTTTTCATGAGGCCCGAGGCGACGCGGTCGTCGTCGATGAACAGCCATTGTGGCGCTTCGAACTGGCCGAACTTCAGGTTCTGGCCGTTGCTTTCGACAGGGTCTATTTTCCGCACAAGTTGCGACGGCAGTTTCCAATAGGACCGAACGCCTGGTTCTACAAAAATGCGCCCTTGACCGGCTTCATGACGGTTGATCCCGCCGGTTGGGGCGCGTCTCTGTCTTTCCTTCCGCCGCCCGTGTCGCCGAACGAGGTTGCGGATCAAGGCTACTCTGTACTGCGGGAGCGACTTTCCCGTAACGAGTCAGTATTTACGCAGCCAGCCCTTACAGGGCCGCCTGTCTCAGGCGCGTATGATCTGTTTCTCTGCCAACTGCCCCACGATGAAACTATCCGGTTTCATTCGGACGTCGGGGTGTCTGAGGCGCTGGCAGCGGTGCTTGCTCACTGCCGGGCTGCGGGACGGCGGCTGGTCGTCAAGGGACATCCCGCCAACCGGAAGTCGATGGAACCTCTAAGGGCGATGACGGCGGCCTATCCCGGGGCCGTGTGGGTCGATGATGTGTCGATACACGCCTGCATCGCGGGGGCAGACTGCGTCTTCACTGTCAATTCCGGCTCTGGAATGGAGGTTCTGCTGCACGATCGTCCTTTGATAAGGTTTGGGCGCGCGGAATATGATGCGGTCGTGGACCAAGCGGCTACCGAAGATGTCGCTTCAGCGCGCGGTAGGATCAGCACCACGCGTGAGCGCGCCGCCTTCATTCACGCCTATCTGTCGCGTTGCCTGGCAATCGATGATCCAAAGACTTTCGAAACCATTCTGGGCTGATTTGGCCAACACGCGACTTGCCCACAAACCAGCGAAGGCGTATGGCCACGTCCTCCGGGGCGGAGCCCAGATCGCTTGATGTTTGACCGTGCTTGAACGACGCCCCGCCGGATGGGTTCGAAATAAGGTTTCGGCCTGATGATCGTGAAATCGGTCACACATCACGTCAACATCGTCATTTCGCTAATTTTACGCGAGATCATCACGCGGTATGGACGCCGTGGCCTGGGCTTCTTCTGGCTGGTCGGTGAGCCACTGATGTTCACGATCGCCATCATCATCCTGTGGTCGTTCATCAAGGCGCCCTACCAGCACGGCATTCGGATTGCTCCGTTTGTGATGACGGGATACATGTGCCTGATTATGTTCAGGCACATGGTGTCGTACAGCATGGCTGCCGTGAGCGGAAACACCGGCTTATTGTACCATAAGACCATCAGTATTTTGCATGTATACATGGCGCGGTATGCTCTAGAGTTCTGTGGTTCAACTCTGGCCTTCTTCATCATCTATGTCGCACTGGTGTTTCTGGGGCAGGTTGGTCCGCCGCAGAACCTTCTGCTTGTTTATTGGGGATGGTTCTCTCTTTTCATTCTGTCGATGGGCATCGCCATGGTGCTGAGTGCGCTCGCGGCCGAGTTCGAAATCCTGGAGCGCATCGTGCCGATCATGCTCTATGCGGTCTTGCCCTTCTCGGGCGTCTTTGCGATGGCAGCTTGGATTCCAGCCAGCTATCGGGCGGTCTATCTGGCCATGCCGTTGCCGCATCCCGTCGAAATGATCCGCGCGGGTGTGTTTGGCGAGTTCGTCGAGACGCATTATAGTCTTCTGTATCCCGCGTTCTGCGGCGGTATTCTCATTCTGTTTGGATTGTTGCTGCTCGCTCGTGCGAAGGAGCATCTGGATGCCGACTAGGCGTATCGATAGAGAGGCGCCGTCGGCGACTAGATTGCATGGCTGAATCACGCATCACTTATCTCGGACCGACCGAGGGCGATCGCCCGCCTCCCGGTGGTGTTCGACCGCATGCGCTATGGAAGCGCGTGCCAATGTCATTTTTGATCGTGGTGGCCTTGCCGACGCTCGTGACGGCCGTCTACTTCCTGTTTATCGTGTCGCCACGCTACGTCTCAGAAGCCCGCTTCATCGTCCGCGCCGCGTCTCAGGAGCAGCCCTCGACCTTAGGGGTGGCCTTACAGGGCGTCGGCTTGTCGTCCAACTCCACCGACGCTTTCGCCGTGCATGAATATATTCAGTCGCGCGACTCTCTCAGCGATTTGTCAAAATCCTTCGACGTCGCTGCGATTCTGTCGCGGCCCGGTGTGGACCCCTTGTCTCGTTATCCGAGATTCGGCGCTGACACCTCTCGTGAGGGTTTGTTTAAAGCGCTGCAGAAATTCGTCACGGTCGGCTACGAATCGTCGACCGGTATCAGCACGCTGCGCGTCCAAGCCTTCAGTCCTACAGACGCCCAGGCGATCAACGCCGCCATGCTTGACGGTGGTGAGCGGTTAGTTAATCGGCTGAACAATCGCGCGTCAGCTCGTGCCGTTGACGACGCGGAACGCGCAGTGATTGAAGCTGAACAACGTCTTCGCAATGTGCAGTCTCGGCTGAACATGTTCCGGAATCGCGAAGGGATTGTCGACCCAATGTCGGCGGCGGCGGAAAACACTGGAATCATTTCCGAGCTGTCCACGACCATCGCCACACTTCAAGCTGAGCGGGCGCAGATTTCCAGCCAAGCGCCGCAAAGCCCGCAACTGCCGTCCATCGACGCCCGGCTTGCTGCATTCCGCAGTCAGTTGGCGATCGAGCGGCAAAAGGTTGCGGGAAACGCCGGGTCCTTGGCCACGAAGGTCGGTGGATATGAAGTTCTCGAAGCCGAGCGCACCATGGCGGACCGTGCGCTCGCCGCGGCCAGCGCCGGTCTGGACTCTGCGCGCATCGATGCGCGACGTCAGAAACTTTATCTGGAGCGGGTGGTGAATCCCAGCCGCCCAGACGCCCCGAGCGAGCCTCGCCGTCTTATGGCCATTCTGGTCGTCTTCATCACAACGATGTTGATTTACGGAATTGGGTGGCTGGTCTGGGCCGGACTTAGAGAGCACCGACAAGTTTGACGCGCGAAGCACCAGGCGGTGTCGGTCTAGAGGTGTCAGGTCTTGGAAAGACCTATAAGCACGCTCCCGGCGGTAAGCCGCTGTTCTCTAATCTGTCATTCACCGTCGGACGACAAGATCGGCTGGCTATTCTCGGCCGTAATGGCCAAGGCAAATCGACTCTGATCAAAATCCTAGGCGGCGCGCTGGGTTCGTCGGAAGGCAGGATCGATTGGCGTATGACCAATTCTTGGCCTATCGGCTTTTCAGGAGGGTTCCAAGGGAGCCTCTCTGGGCGCGACAACATCAGGTTCTTGTCGAGACTCTATAACCGCGATTTCGACGAGATGCTGCGTCGCGTCGACGGCTTCGCCGAGCTGGGGTCTAAGCTGGCGCTGCCGGTGAAGCACTATTCGTCGGGAATGAGGGCCCGACTCGCCTTCGGACTTTCGCTGACGATCGAGTTCGACTGCTATCTCATCGATGAATTAGTGGCCGTCGGCGACGCCCGCTTTCAGCGAAAGTGCCGTGAAGAGCTGTTCGAACATCGCGCGGACCGCGCCTTCATCATGGCGTCGCACGACATGCGGTTGATCGAGAAACATTGTCAGCGCGTTCTCATTATCGAAAGCGGGCGAGTTAAGATGTTCGACGACGTGCGTGAGGCCATCGACATCTATAGCTGGCTCCGCGCTTCATGAGCGACCTTTTTAAGTTGGGCGTGTTGCTTATGCCGTCGCCGTACGAGGCGGGGTGGCGCGAGGCTGTCCTCGAGGCGTCGGCCAAGGCTGGATACGCCGTGTCAAAGTCGGTCGACCGCCTGTCTTCATCCAATGCGATCGGGCATGTGCTGATCGTGAGCGACGCGGCCGAAGCGTGCGCGTTCGGCGATGCGGAGTGGGTGGTTCTGACTGCCGACCTGCAAACGACCGTGGATACGATGCTGGGTCGCATGTCGCACGCCGTCGAAAAGGGCTACAAGCTGCTCGCCGGGCAACTCGCCGCCCAGGCTTGGCTCTTGGAAAAGGACGCTCGGTTTCTCGACTCGTCCGCCGCGACGTTGGATTTTCCCGGGCTAAGGAGTCTGACCCGGTCCGCCATCATCTCCGAGCCTTCGGCGCCCGCAGACGCTGGGCCCTTGGCGATCTATGAGCGGCCGATTCCCGCGCCTGGCGCGGCGGCCGAATGGCCGAGGAGCGTTTTTGTCTTCACAGACCCCGTGAAGGCGGGAGTCGCGCCGCCAAACATCGACCTGACGGGACGCGGACGAGTAGTGGCCTATGGTCCTCGCTACGACCTTCCTGCGGGGCAGTGGCGCATCACGGCCCGTTTTGCCGTCGAGACCGAAGGCAGCGATCTCTATCTCAAATTCGAGTGGGGCGTCGGCGAGAATTTTGAGACGCTGGAGGTCCTGCTGCAAAAGTCTGGCGGCTACGAGGTCGTGCTTGACCATGGGTGGAAGTTCCCTGGCCCGGCGGAGCTTAGGGTCTGGGCATCCAATGCGCATTTCGTGGGGCGAATGGAGTTCCAGGGCGGTCGGGTTGAACGTCTTGCAGACAAGCCCGAAGCCGATTGATCCACACGCCCGGCTGGCTGCCAGCCCGCCGGGCGTCGCCGCATTCGTCAATCAGAAATCGACGAGCGGTCTTCCGTCGTAGGCGAAGGGGCTTTCGAATTGCGACAGAAGTGGCAAGTTCTTGTCCTTGTCCGAAAGAACCGCGCCCGTCGGCGGCAGGGGCCAGTCTATTCCCAGAGCCGGATCGCTCCACAAGACGCCGCCGTCACAATCCGGCGCGTACTCGTCCGAGCACTTATAAGCGATTTCGGCGTCGGGGGTCAGAGTGACAAAGGCGTGGCCGAAACCGACAGGAATGAACAACTGATCGCCGTTCTTCTCGGTGAGTTCCGCTGCCACATGCTTACCGTAAGTGGGCGAACCCCTTCTCAAATCGACGGCGTAGTCCAGGATCGCGCCCTTCAGGCATCTGACCAGTTTGTCCTGAGCATGTGGGGGGCGCTGGAAATGGATCCCGCGGATCGTGCCGACAAAGGTGGACCGCGATTGATTGTCCTGGACAAACGGACAGGTGATGCCGAGCGCCTCATAACGCGTCTGCGACCAGGTTTCGGAAAACCAGCCGCGGTCGTCTCCGAACCGACGGGTTTTGATGAGTTTGACCGGCGAATCCATGATAACTCCATGAGGATATGTCTCTCTAGGCCGCGCTCCACGATCTCGGTCAAGTCGAACCGGAGAGAATGTCCGCGTGAGCCGGAGCGGCCAATTTGAAACCTGTGTCTTTTCTCGCCTGGCTGAAAGTCATCCGGAACGGCCGTTCTAGCCGCGACCTAGACCGCCTCGCCGGGGACGCGGCGCGCGATCGACGGGATTGGGCGGCAGCCGCTGAAGCCTACCAACGCTATCTAACGAAACGACCCGCACATGCGGCGATCTGGCTGCGTTTGGGCAATATGCTCAAGGAAAACGGTCGATTGGAAGAGGCTGATCGTGCCTATTCGGAGGTCGGTCGTTTGAAGCCGGATTCAGGGGCGGGGCCGCGGATGCGAGCCGAGCTCAGTCGAAGGCGCGGCGACCTCCGTCAGGCTTGCCGGCACTATATCGAGGCCTGGCGTCGGGATCGAGATCGGGAAGCCGGCTTTCAGCTCACGCGCGCTGATTTGATCTCGTTTCTCGCCTCCGAGCAGGCGGAATGTCTTGCCGCTCACGAGCGCATTACCGGCGCCGTGGAAGGGCTGCGCGGATTAGCCATAGAGGGATGGGCCTGGAATCCGGATCGGCCTGCCGATCCGGTGGCTCTGAACATATCTGTTGGGGGGAAGCTTGTCGGGCGTGTGCGGGCCGATCACGCTAGGCCGGACATCGCGGACCTTGGGCTGTCGGATTTGCCCAATTGCGGCTTTAGTTTCAGCCTCGGCACCTTCATCAAAGCCGGTGATGCTCTGAGTATTGTCGTTGAGCGCGTAGATAGCCACACTCCTTTGGCCGGCTCACCGTTTGACATCGGCTCCATGAGAGGGCTCGCTCAGTGGCTGGACCGCGCCGTGCCGTCGCCGACAGAGGCGGGCGGTCCGATGATCTCCATCATCACACCTGTACATGATGTTGATGTCGTCTGGTTTGAGGAGACTTTGCAGGGCGTTCTTCGCCAAACCGAAGCGTCTTGGCGGTGGATCATCGTCGACGATGGGTCGTCCAACGCTGACCTTAAAAGCTTGCTTCGCCGAACGGCAGCGCAAGATCATCGCATTACTCTGATTACAAAACCCAAGTCTCAGGGCACTGCCGCCGCGATCAATGTCGGGTTGAGGGCGGCTGAGGGAGACTACGTTCTTTTTTTGGATCACGACGACCGTCTGGAGCCCGAGGCGATCCGTGTGCTTTCTTCCGCGGCGTCTTCCGGCGCGGACGTTATCTATGGCGATGAAGCCGTCACGGGGAGCGATCTCAACGACCTGAGGTCGATCATCGCGCGTCCCGCCTTTTCATGGCGCTACTACCTCAGTCATCCCTATTTCGTTCATCCCATCTGTGTTCGACGCACACTGGCCCTGGCCGGTTGGGACGAAACATTGCAAGCGTCCGCAGATATCGACTTTGTTTTACGCATGACCGAGGCGGCGCAAAGTATCGTCCATCAGCCCGGCCTACTCTACCGTTGGCGCACCCATCCGAACAGTTCCGGCCATAAGCTGGAAGACAAGGTGACGGGTGCGACCCTGGCCGCCATAGGGCGCCATCTGAAAAGGCGGGGCGTAGCTGCCCACGTCACCGCCGCCGAGACGTTCAACACCTACCGCCTCGACACCCTTGATCCCGGCGGGCGAGTGCTTGTGATTATCCCAACAAAGGATCGCGCCGACCTGCTAGGCCAATGTTTGGTGTCCCTTTTCAACACCTGCAGGGCCGAAGACTTGGACATTGTGGTTATCGACCACGATTCCCGAGAACCCGAACTGGCCGAACTTTTAGCAAGCATGGCCCATCGTATCAGGGTGCTGCCTTTCAATGGGCCCTTCAACTATTCGAAGATGAACAATTTGGCCGTCTCCGCTTTCGCGGGGGATCATCCTTTTGTGCTGTTCCTCAATAACGACATAGAGGCGCTTGACGCTGGCTGGCTTGAGCGGCTGCGGGCCCTAGCCGATCAGGAAGACGTCGGCGCTGTGGGGCCCATCCTAGTCTATCCTGGCAATCGCATCCAGCATGCGGGCGTCTTCCTCGGGCCAGGCGGCTATGCCGAACACGCGATGAAGTTTGAGCCTCTGATCGTGGATGGCCGACGCAACCCCGGCTACAATTGCAGCCTGACTGCGGTTCGAGACTGGTCTGCCGTGACCGGGGCGTGCTTGATGATGAGGACGAAAGTGTTTCAGGGCATTGGCGGGTTCGATGAGAGTCTGGCCGTCGGCTTTAATGATACCGATCTCTGTCTGCGCGTGCGTGCACAGGGCCTCAGCGTAGTTGTTGACGGCTGGGCAGTGCTTACACACCACGAATCTGCGACCAGGGCGTCGAGCGGGCAACTCGCGCACCCCGAGGACGCAGCTTTTTTCGCCGCGCGTTGGGCAGGTTTGATTGCAGCTGGGGACCCTTGGTACAATCCGATGCTGTCTCTGGATCGCGACCATCAGGTTGAGCATCCCGATGTCGCCACGCCGCGTTATCGCTTGACGAAAGCGCCTTGGAAGGCTGTCCCATGAAGTCGGGATTGTGGCCGCGACTGACGACCATTGTGACCTTTGGACACGCTGGCGCTCGGCAACGCGCGAATATCATCCGACGACAGGCCGAAACTGCGCGTGACCAAGGACGGTGGCGTGAAGCGGCGGAACTGTTCCATATCCATACCGGTATGAGACCCAAACGGGTGGGGTCATGGATACAGCTCGGCAATATGCGCAAACAGGCGGGCGAGCACGAGGCGGCCGAACGCGCTTACCGTCATGCAATCACGCTGCGCCCAAGTGTGGAGGCGTGGTCGCAGCTTGGCCATCTTCTGCTCATCCAAGGACGGAACGGCGAAGCAGTCGATGCCCTTAAGACGGCGCTAGACCTCAGTCCCGGACATCGTGTGGCGCGAGAAGGCCTGATCGCGGCAGGGGCGCGCGGTCTTCTTTCTCTGGGAGAAGGGGATCCAAGTGTCCTGGACCGTCTGCTGCTGGTCTCTAGGGAGATCAACGACGCCGTAGCGGCCGCCGTCGATGCCTCGGTTGTTCCCTTGCCCTTTTACGATCAATTCTGCCGCGCACAGGCCTTACCCGCCCCACCGGGCAGGCCGTCGGCCTCAGTTCTGGTTTGGATCGACGGCCGCGGCGTGTCGCCTGACCGATTGCGTGCCACCCTACTATCCTTGGTCGATCAGACGCTGACCAGTTGGACGGCCGTCGTCGCGCTTGATGGCTCCTTGGAGTCGCATGCGGTCGCTTCTCTGGCCTTGATGGAACGTCGCATTCGATGGTCCGACGACACCACACCGACCGGCGACGAGCGCTTCGTCATAACGACTGCCGCCGGCGTCATCTTTCGGCCGACCGCTTTGGCTTGGCTGGTGTTCGGCGCGGACCGAACAGGCGTTGGCGCTGTCTATTCCGATCACGACCATTTCTCAGAGTCTTGGCCGCAAGGCGAGACTCGCGCCGATCCCATCTTCTTCGCCGCACCCGATGTCTATGATTTGGGTACGGTGCCGGATCTGCCGGCCGCCGTGCTTTGGAGGCAGGGTCGTGAGCCGTCATCTCCCGACGACGACTCGGTGAGAGCCGCCCTTGTCGCGATGGCTCAGCAGGGCGACGCCGTCAACGTTCCCCTCGTCCTGGCGAGTGTGAAACGGCTGTCGGCTCAGGCGGGAGGCGGCCTGCCATCGCCGGAAGAAGCTGCCGCCGGTTATCTGGAGGCGTCGCGTCCGCCCTCGTCATTCCACGTCGTATCCACCGTTGACGACAGTCCGATCAGGGTTGTGATTCCGACGCGCGACGCTTGCGAAATGCTAGCTCCTTGCATTGAGAGTCTGTTCAAAAAGGCACGACTTCCGGGCCGTGTCAGGATCATGATTGCCGACAATCGGAGCATAGAGTCCGACACCCGTCGTTTCCTTCACGAAGGGCAAATGCGCGGACGATTTTCCGTCATCACCGTTGATGAACCTTTCAATTGGTCGCGCATCAACAATCTTGCCGTCGAGGCCTCGTCGGAGCCCAACCTGCTCTTCCTCAACAACGACACGGAAATGTTGACGCAGGGGTGGGACGATCGAATTTCCACATACCTCGCCCAAGACGATGTCGGCGTAGTTGGGGCTCGGCTTCTTTATCCGGATCGAACCCTGCAGCACGGCGGGGTGGTGCTTGGTATGGGTGGAGGCACACCTCGACATGAAGGGCTTGGCGTGTTGGCGACCGAAGGCGGCCCCAGCGCGCGATGGCTGAGGACGCGGTCCGTGGCTGCTGTCACGGGGGCCTTTATCGGTGTTCGACGCCAGACCCATCAGCAGTTGGGCGGGTTTGACGAGTTGAACTTCGCTATCGCCTATAATGATGTCGATTACTGCCTTCGGGCGCGAAGCCAAGGCATGAAGGTCATTTACGCGGCCGATATTGAGGCTATCCACCACGAGTCTCGAACGCGAGGTCTCAACAACACACGTGGCAAAATGGCCTGGGATTTGGCGGAACTCATGACCTTGAAGCGCATCTGGGGCGATGAGGTGACGCGGGATCCAGCAGTTAACTGTCACTGGAAGACAGGTTCCGCTCGTCCGTTTGATGGTATACGACCTGTTTCGGCTGAACAGGCCATAGACTGGCTGGATCGAGTCGGAATGGGCCGTTAGGTCAACCGGAGGTGGGTTCGCTTTGAACGGCTGGCCGATAGCCGCTTAGGCGCCGCCGGACCGTATGAGAGGATTCTGATAATCCCAATCTCGCCACTACCATCTTGGCGACCAATCTGAGTGAGAGGGTGGGCGTGCTCGTCCAAATACGGCGCGCTTCTGCCCGCCAGATCTCCCATTCCACCGCGCGCCGCGCGCCTTTGCGTACGTCATCGCCTTTACCGCTGAACACCACTGCCATCAATTCGACGGTCGACCAGAACATGAGCAGCGCCGCCCCGTCCTCTTCACCAGTACTATCCTGCAATAGTCGGCGCAGGTCGGCGGAGCGATCCAGCGTCGCGGCGGCGGCATGAATTGACGCGAGGTCGGGACGCTGTAATCGCGCGACGTCTGCAAGGCTCAGATAGCGAAACCCAGCCTCCGGCGGAAAATCGAGAATCTCGGCCCAGCGGGCTTCGGGAGACGACTCTTCAGTGAGGCGTTGCCAACTGTCGTCTGGCTCGGCGTGACGATACAAGCCCTGTCGGGTCGGAAGATCATTGAGTGAGAACAACTCGATGGCGCTTTGTTCGATCTCGTCAAGCAAGGCGAAGGCGTCAGCCAAGGTCCGGCTGGACGGCGGCGGAGCGTCGGCCGCCGCGACATCCGGTAGTAAGGCTGCCGTCTCTAGCGAAGGGTTGGCTGTTTCCTCCGCTCCGTCATCCGAAACGTCATGGACCATAAGTTCAGTTGACGTTGAGTGTTCCGGTCACCGTGACATCATAGATCACGCGCGTGATCGATTGAACGAATTCGAAGAATTTACGAAGTTCGGCGGAGTTGGCGCGTGGATTATAGATGACGTCTTCAGGCCGGATCATGAAGTTGTTAGCCGTGAAAAATCCAGCGGGTTCTGAAAGGTCCAATCGATATATGACCGGCACGCCCTTCGCCATTGGCGGAAGGTTGACGCCAAGCGCATGGGCGATCTCTGGACGTTCGAATCTAAACACCAGTACCGCACGGGCGTTACTAGCCTCGCTGTTGAGACCTCCCGCAGCAGCAAGGGCTCCGGCTAGAGTGACGTCGCCGGTAGGCATATCGACCTGCGAAACCCGGCTCAGGGCGCCAAATGTGGTGTAGCGACGTGTTTTGGCGACCAGATTGATCTGGTCGCCAGGCGACAGGACGATGTTATCGGAGGGCGAGGTGAAAAGCGTCGCGAGGGGCGATGAGAAAGTCTGTCCATCACGCACGAGCGTGACGATGATGTCTTCCGGCGGTGTCGTCGGCCCCCCTGCGGCGGCGATGACGTCTAGTGCCGTGCTGACGCCGCGCTTTAAAGGCAAGCGCCCTGGGGTGGTCACGGCGCCCATGACAGTGACGCCGTTACTCGTGTTTTCTTGAACCGACAATATGACCTGGGGATTGACCGCCTTGCCGCGGAGTGCGCGTCGGACAGCATCGCCAGCCTCTGCGACCGTCAGTCCCGCGACCCTGACAGAGCCGGCGAAAGGCACCGAGATCAAGCCTGCACGATCCACAACGATCGCAGGCAGTCCCTGATTGGTCGTCGTCGGCGCGCCGCCCGCGCTGTCCGATGATCCAAACAGGGCGCCGCCTGGCTCCAGAACGGCGATGGCTAGCGTGTCCCCTACAGAAATCAAGTCGTAGTCACGAGCCGCCGGCGCATTTGTCAAACCCCCTGCCAAGAGGGTCGCAGGCTGTTTGACCACTTCGGAAACCGCATAATTCAGATCAACGACGGCGTAGGTCGGATCGGCGGGATTGTCCTGCGACCGCGTTATGGCCCTGGATGAGGGGCCGTCCTGTGGAAGCGTTCCGCAGGATGCAAGGACGATAGGAATTAAGAGGGCGGTGAACTTGCGCATCTGCGTCCGTAATCAAAGCGAGACCTGACATAGAACCAAAGCTTCGCGGCTGCCATAGAAAGCGACGGCTTGACTAGGTTAAAGCTGCGCGTTCGGCGGCTTCCTTGATCAGCATGTCGTCAAGGGCGGCCTGCCATAGGTCGCCATAATCGACATCCGTCCACTGCGGAAACCAGGGGCCGCCGTTGGTGTAGTGTATGGCCGAAGGGATGATGTCGGGCTTTTCATACTCACCGACGAGGAAATTCCACTTCAGGTCTAGAGCGCCGATATCCTTGTCGTTTTCAATCCATCCGAAACGGTGCAGATAGGCGGGGGCGGCTCGGTTCACCACATCCGGCGTCAAGGCCTTCACGGCCGGATGACGGCCGTTAAAGATCAGGAATGAAGACCAGTTTTTACGCGGATAGACCGTCTGCCCCTTGCCGTCCATCTTGACGGCGTTGGCCGGCACATAATCGTGTTGAACGACGTATACGGCCTTAGAGGGGTCAAGCGTGTCGAACAGCGCGCTCAGGTCGCCTGTGAACAGAAAATCGCAATCCACGAATAAGGACCAGTCTTCGTAGTGAGCAAGATAAGGCGTCAGAAAACGCGTAAGCGAAAACTCGGTCGAGGCGGAGGAGTCGGCTGGGCGAATATAAAGCCCTAGTTCGCGGAGGGTCGGTTGCTTCAAGGGTCGGACGTCAAGCGCCTGCGACGCATGTTGGAGGATGGAGTGGTGACAGACTTTCCACGCCACGTCTTCGCGCGCGTCGTAGCCGACGAAAACCTTGCGAGGGGTTGGGTGCTGACTCAAAATTTACTCCCGCTGGCGCGATGCATTTCAAAAATCCGCGATCACGCAGCGACTAACTTCGCCATGCGAGCATGCAAATCTTCAACCTGTTGGTTGAAACGCCTGTCGGGACTGAGCATGCCGTCTGGCGAAACAAAGAACATGTAGACCATGGCGCGCTCACCGTAGAAAATCTGATGAGAGATCATCCGTGACTCTCCGAACCAAATTTCCCCCGGCTCGAAGGCGATGGTGTGGCGCGGCAAGCTGTCCTTGCAGGCATTCGCGGTGCCGCCCAAAATGGGGCCGCATATATAGTTGTTGAGCTCGTTCGGATCCTGGCCCGCGAAGCGCTCAAGACCATGCTTCTCGTATAGGGTTTCCGCGTAGGTCACGAAATTATGGCTCGTATGCCATAGCCTCGGGCGCTGATCGAGATTGCAGAAAATCCGAACTTGTTGGAAGTCCTCGGCAATCTGGTGGTTGTCCCAGTGTATGTTCTCAAACAGCGTTGTCGTAAGGCGGACGCTGGGGACGACGCGAAAATATTCGTAGGTTGGGAAGCAAATCGAGAACAACTCCAGCGCCGTATCATGTGCCGTTTTCATTGCAGTGCTGGCGCGCGCGAATAATTCCGGGTCGCCATTGCAAAGGACGTCATAAACCGCCCGTCGAACGGGGTCTTCTGTCTCGAAGCTGCCGTACGCTCCGCCGCCATGTTCGTCTTCAGTGAACTCCGGCCCGGCGCCCTCGAAGAATTTGGTAGAGGTAAGTTTCTTCAGCTGTTTGCGCAGCCTAGGATTGTCTACCTTTGTGATATTGCCAGACATCGCCTGAAAGATGTCGAGGTCGATCGGCATCCTGTAATCCTTCAGCAGGATAAGCCGGTTCGCTTCGTACAGATCGGTGATGCCGTCCGGTCGCTTGCGGATGCCATCAAGCGTCAGTTCGACGAAGTAGTCCTCAACATCCGGGTGCCTAACAATTGTGGCCATGGTGCCGCTCCATTCGAGCAATCATTTTAGAGAATGAGGTGCCGCCTGCGCTACCCTTTTTCGTTTGTTGGATCGAG
>Ga0308156_1002385_pt1 | contig 16998 bp, 13 predicted proteins | sample PhyAR2_FD_201041 | JGI IMG/M metagenome (GOLD analysis project Ga0308156, IMG submission 201041) | Phyllosphere microbial communities from UC Gill Tract Community Farm, Albany, California, United States - DLSL A.R2 | ecosystem: Host-associated > Plants > Phyllosphere > Unclassified | place: USA... | reverse complement strand
GCTGAGCGTGCTCGAAGCGGCCACCCTGGTCGGCATGCTCAAGGGCACCAGCTACTACAACCCCGTGCAAAACCCCGAGCGGGCCCAGCAGCGCCGCAACACCGTGCTGGCGCAGATGAACAAGCACGGCAAGCTCAGCGACCAGGATTTTGAGACCCTCAAAAAACGCGGCATCAAGCTCGATTTTGAGCGCCAGGACGAGGCCGTGGGCATGGCGCCGCATTTTGCGCAGGCGCTGCGCAAATGGCTGATCGAATGGGCCGATGCCAACGACTACAACATCTACGCCGATGGCCTGGTGGTGCAGACCACCATCGACTCGCGCGTGCAGCAATGGGCCAACCAGGCCGTAGCGCGCCAGGGCCGGCAGTTGCAGGTGACGGCCAATGGCCTGTGGAGCAACCGCAACCAATGGACCGCCAAGAACCCGCTGGTGCAAAGCTTTGTGCGCGAAAGCGCCGTCTACCGCCAGGCGGTGGCCGATGGCCAGGACAAGGACGAAGCGCTGCAGCGCCTGCTGGCCGATGCCGACTTCATGGCCGACCTGCGCCAGGACAAGGTGCGCGTGCAGGTGGGCTTTATGGCGATGGACCCGCGCAGTGCCCATGTGCTGGCCTGGGTGGGCAGCCGCGACTTTGCCATCGACCCGTTTGACCATGTCTCGCAAGCGCGCCGCCAGCCCGGCTCCACCTTCAAGCCCTTTGTCTATGGCGCCGCACTGCTGGACGGCGCCTTGCCCAGCGACCAGCTGATGGACGAGGCTGTGCGCATTCCGCTGGGCGGCGGTCAGTTCTGGCGCCCCACCGATGGTGGCCCGCCATCGGACCAACCGATGACCCTGGCTGATGGTCTGGCCTACTCCAAGAACACCATCACCGCCCAGGTGATGGCCAAGGTCGGCCCCGCCAAGGTGGCCAAGCTGGCGCGGGCGCTGGGCGTGCGCGACAGCAAGCTTGAAGATGTGATGTCGCTGGCGCTGGGGACCAGCCCGGTCACCTTGCAGGAGATGGTGACAGCCTATTCCACCCTGGCCAATGGCGGCGGCTACCGCGCGCCGGTCATGGTCACCCGCATCAGCGACCGCGACGGCAAGGTACTGGCCGAGTTTGAGCCACCCGCGACCGAGCTGGCGCTGGACAGCGGCGTCACCTATGGCTTGATCGACATGATGCGTGGCGTCATCACCAAGGGCACCGGCCGGGGGGTGGCGCGCTACGGCGTCAGCGGCGACTGGATCGGCAAGACCGGCACCACGCAGGACAATGCCGACGGCTGGTTCATGCTGGCGCACCCCGACTGGGTGGGCGGCGCCTGGGTCGGCTTCAACGACAGCCGCGTGCAGCTGAACGACTACTGGGGCCAGGGCGCCCACAGTGCGCTGCCGGTCGTCGCCGAAGTGGCTGCCGCATCGCAGCGCGCCAAGCTGGTGCAGGCACAGGCCCGCTTTGAGATGCCGGCCGAGAACAACACCTTTGTGCAGCGCCTGCGCAGCTGGATGCTGGGCTTTGGCGACAACAAGCCACCAGCCGATCCGTTTGAGCAACCGCCTGCAATGCAGCCGCTGCCCGATCGCGGCAACCCCGGTGATGCGCCTGTGATTGACGACCCCGAAGCGCGGCCGATAGGCCAGAGCGGCGCGGGCCCGCGTGGCCCAAGTGGTGAGGGCGACTACCCCGTCTTCCAGAACAACCCACCGCCAGCGCAGCAGCCGCAAATGCCCGCGCAGCGCCCGGCCGATGCGGGCCAGCCGCAACCCGGTGTCGTGGTGCCTGGTCCATCGTCCAACCCCGTGCCATCCAACCCGGCACCGGCGGCACCGGCCTTCCCCGGTAGCGCCAGCGCACCCCAGGGCCAGCCGTCGGGCAACCCACCGCCGATTGAGCGCGGCGTGGTCGTCTCGCCGGTGTCATCCGGCAGCGTGGGCCAACCGGTGCCCACGGCCGATGGCGGCATGGTCTGGCGCCGGGCGGCGCCGTCTGGCGCGGCGGCCCCGCAGTCCGGCAATGCAGGGATTGCGGCCAGCGAGATCAACTGATCCCATTGCCCAGTTTTTAAGCAGTTTTAAGGAGTAAACCATGGTCTTCAACCACCGCCGCCAGACCCGCTGGCAATGGATGCGCGCCGCATGCCTGGGCGCTGCCATGTTGGCATCGACCGCCGCGATGGCCGTGGACAACCCCGATGCCCCCGACCGCCTGGCCGCCTTTGAGCAGCGCATACAGCCGCTGGAGGCCGCCGTCGCCAACCAGAACACGACGGCAGACATGCTGCGCGCGAGCAGCGCCTATGCCAAGCAACTTGATGTGGAACTGAACCAGACCTACCGCGAGCTGATGGCCAAGGTCGGCGCCACCGGCGCGCAAAAGCTGCGCGCCTCGCAGCGTAACTGGCTGGCCTTCATGACCACCGAGGCCGCCTTTATCGACGGCACCTGGAACGCCAAGGACTTTGGCAGCACCTCAGCGCTGTCGCGCAGCGAGTACCGCAACCGCGTCACCAAGGCGCGTATCGTCCAGCTGCTGGACTATCTGCGCTCCTATCCTTGATGATGGATGTGTGCGGTCACTCTTCAATGACTTCATGCACACCGGAGCTGCCGCGCTTCCAGTAGGCCGCTGCCTTGGTCCATTTGGGGTGGGCGCCATGCTCGGCAATCAGCGCCGCACGCAGCGCTTTGGCGGCCGTCGATTCCAGCGCCACCCAGTTGTAGTAATCGCCGGCTGGCGCATCGATCTGGCGCAAAGCCGCTAGCAGCCGCTGCGCATCGCCGGCCGGCTGGCCCTGGCGGTGCACCCAGTGCACCTGCAGGTCGGCAGCGCTGTCCAGCGCTTGCTCGTCGGCCGCGTCATTCACCTCCACCACCACCACTGCCTGGGTGCCGGCAGGCAGCTCGCGCAGGCGGCGCGTGATCGCTGGCAGCGCCGCATCGTCACCAATCAGCAGATGCCCATCAAACGCCGTGGGCACGATAAAGGAACCACGCGGCCCCGCAATACCCAGTGCATGCCCAGCGGCCGCCTGCAGCGCCCAGGCCGTGGCAGGGCCGGCCTCATGCACCGCAAAGTCGATCGCCAAGGTCTGCGCCTGGGCATCATAAGAGTGGGGCGTGTAGTCCCGCATCGCCTCGCGCATCGCGGGCGGCAGGCCTTCGCTGCCGGGCGGCGGCAACTGCAGCTCGCCATTGGCATCCGGAAACAGCAACTTCACATGGTCATCAAAGCCCAGAGTGGTAAATCCCGCCAGGTCGGCACCCTGCAAACGGATGCGCAGCATATGCGGCGTCAACTGCTCCACCGATGCAACGGTGGTACGGCGCAGCTTAATCTCATGGCGCGCCCGCTCAGGCGCACGCGCAGCCAGCAGCTCGGGGGAAGGGGAAGTGGGAAGGCTCAGTTGCAAGGGCATGGTGTGTTCAATCCGTGTCTAAGATATATCTTTTATCATAAATGAGAACCATTCCTGTTGCTAGGGCGGGGTGGCAATCCCTGGTTGGGGTGTGGTTGCTAAGGAGACGGGGGTGTGCGCAAACACCGGGCGAGTCTTGCAGTGAAGTCACGGTTTGTAGGGGGGCCAGGCTTCAATGGCTCGCTTCTGAAAGTGGGTCTTCTAACAACCCATTGCTGTCGTCTATGCCTCGTCAAAAATGCCCGTCGTACAGCGGCTGCTGATGCTCGTAGTCACTTAAGATCTATCAGTCACAGTTGCATACAGCCCTCGCGTTTCTGCGCTGGCGATTGCCCAACGACAGGCTTTAGTCGCGCGGTCGACTGCAAGCTTTGGTGCTTTCGAGAGGTTGCGGGAATCAGCTGTGACGGATCTTGACTAGATGTTCTTCACAAACCTGAAACTAGGGTCTTTCCGAGACGTTGGGTGTGTGCCGACAGAACTGCGAGGCACTGACCAACAAGATTCATCGAGCATAAGAATTTATTCAGGCAGCTCGAAAGGTGGGGAAATATGCATGATTATCTAACTGAAACTCAAATACTTGTTAGTCTTAGCCGAACAGACAGCATCCTATGGTGCTGCATATCATTCAAGGACAAGCACCATGAAACTGATTCTTGAAAACATTGGCATGCTTGAGCATGCTGAAATCACTCTGCGCAAACTCTGTGTTATCGCTGGCGAAAACGACAACGGTAAAAGCACAATCGGAAAGATTATGTTTTGCATTGTGAAGGCAATCAACCGCTATCGAGAGGATTTGCAAGAGTCCAAGGAGTTTTGGGTGGCGGAAAAGACAGAAGAGCTCTTCTTCAAACTGCGAGATTCCTTTAGACATAATAACTCCGAGGTAATCGATTTACTGAAGGGCTTGCGCATGTCTTCAAGATACCGTCTGAGTACTGAAGAGCAGCTGACTCTTATCGATGACACAATTCGACGCCTATTTGTTTTAGGCGAAATAGAGCTAGAAGATCAAAAAGAAATTTTAGCTCTACGCGATGAAATTCAAGCTATGCTAGATCGGCCAGAGAATATAAAAAAATCTATTGAAAAAGCACTTAACAAGGTTTTTGCATCGGAGTTTGATGCTTCACTGCTGCTGCATGGTGCGACAGAGGGGCGTATTCAACTCATTGAGAATGACCTAACCCTAATAGATTTTTTTGTGACGGAGAAGGGTGTTCGTTTGATAGGGGAGGTGGAGCCTGTGGCACTGAAGGACGCCACTTTTATCGATTCGCCTCTTATCTTAAACAATCACGATGTGCTGGCTCGCAGTCAAACCCTGCTCGATATGGATCAAAGACGATCTGGGCGGTTGGGCCTGCCATTCACTACGCTGCACACCAAAGACCTCTTTGACAAGCTACGCACACCCGTAGTGCCTTATGATTTATTTAGTTTAGGCGATTCAACGAGGGCAGGCCATGTACTAGCTGACCTAGAAGCGTTGATCGACGGAGAGGTTGCTTATGACAAAAATGAGCGTGACTTTCTGTTGCGCCGCCAGAGTGGCGCCTCAATATCCATGAAGAATACAGCTAGCGGAATTAAAGTATTTGGCTTACTGAAGATTCTAGTGGCTAATGAGTTTGTAACTAAAGACACAGTACTCATCTTTGACGAGCCTGAGAACCATCTGCACCCCAAGTGGCAGCTAAAGCTGGCGGAGGTGCTGTTGACACTGGTTGAGGGTGGTGTATATGTTCTTGTGTCGTCACACAGCCCTTACTTGATCGAGGCCCTTAAACGTGGAGTGGATCGTGCAGGCTTGACCAACGAAGCACGTTTTGCCTTGGCACAAGAAAGGAATCTTATAGATGAAGATCGTCTGAGCGATATTTTTAGCGTACTCTCTGAACCATTTGAAGTATTCAGAAAAATGGATGTTGAGGACTTGCGCGATGAATAAATATAATGTAAGAAATTACTTATCTCAAAAATTGAGGGGATTTGCATCTACTTTTAAAGCCACGAGTTTTGATAATGCGAACGGCGAGTATCTCTGTAATGATCAAGTTACAGGTGAGGTTTATGATTTCGATGCCTATGTTTTGCATTGCGGTATTCAGCCAATTCCAGCCTCGCCAGATGCCATTTACACGGGGAGTAAAGACATCTATTTTGTTGAATTCAAGAACCAGCGCGCATCGGATATTGATAAAGCACAAATGCAACGCAAGTTCGAGTCCGGAACGATGATTCTGAAGAGTCTATTAGAGAACTTTACTGCAAGGGACTGCCGATATCACTTTTGTGTAGTAATGAAAAATCAACCTAGGCCACGTTTCATGGACTACCGGCACATTGAAAAGAATGTGGTCAGGTTCGGCCTTGAAGAGTTGAACGAAAAAATGGGTCGCTTTTATGACAACATAGTAACCGAAAATCTTGATTTCTATGTCGAAGAATTCAAAGAGCTAAGGTGTGCTTGACAGGATGCTTCAAGGAAAGCAATGTTTCAAAATCGCGCAGTGCGAAGAAGTATGAATATATGGTCACGATCAACCTATTTTTGGCTAAAAATTCTTTTTGCGTTTTTAGCTGCAGTCAGTACCCATGCATGTGGCAAACTGCATGACATATAAAGCAAACTGAGGCGGATGTTTATGTATCCAAAGACCAAATCGGTTGTCTTTTTATTATTCGCGATCAAGTTTTTAAGTTTTTGAGAAATTGCGAAAACAGCTTTAATTTGGTTTTTAATAATTTTCATTATAAAACAGGCATTTGGGGGTTCTTTCAGAGTAATTACTTTCTCCGTTCCATCACAAATTGGCATTTTTTAGCTAAACGTCTGCAATCTTAAATTGTCAGCCCAGTATTGAAGCTGACCAACTGATGATTGCAGATAGGCTCCAGTAAGCAGCGCAGCACCCATCACCCCACCCCCACCCCCGCATACAACCCCCGCGTAAACGCCTCCTCAAACACCGAATACCCCGACCAGTCACTGTGCGCAAAATGCAGGCGCCCGGTGCTGGGGGTCGGCAGGGCTTGGAGGCGTTCTCCGTTGATCAGCGTTGGGCGCTTGGCGCTGCTGGCGGGTTGGCCGATGCGGCTCAGCACGGTCTGGGTGCCGGGGCGGGGGATGGCCATAGCGTGGCCGTAGCGCATGACCTCGACATGGGTGGTTTTTTCGTAGATGTCGGCGTGTGCGCGGGCCAGGGTGGCCAGGGTTTGGTCGCGGGCGGCTTCCCAAGTTTGGGCCAGCAGCTGCTGGCGGGCGGCACGGGCGCTGGCGCCGGGCTGGTTGCCGCCCAAGGCGCGGTAGCAGGTCAGCACCGTGGGCAGTTGCTGCATCGCATTCAGGCGCTGGTGGCCGGCGTTGACATAGCCCAGGCCGCCGTGGGCCACATCGTCGTACAGCACATTGTCCCAGGCCAGTTCGGCGCCGGGGCGGTCACGCAGCGGCGCGCGGATGTGGACGTTGGTCACCTGCCAGGGTGCCCAGTCCAGCGCCTGCACGGCGGCGCGCAGAAAGTCGGGCGGGTCTTGCACCACATGGGCTGCGATAAAGGTCGGCAGTGCGACGATGCAGTGCGCGGCCAGCCAGCGCTCCATGCTTTGGTTGGCGTGGTTGAAGCTGTCGATCTCCACGCCCTGGCGCGTCTCGGCAATCCGCATCACCGTGTGGCCGCTGTGCAGCCAGCCGGCGGCCTGCACCGGGGCCGTGAGCTGCTCGCTGAGCCAGCCATTGCCTTGCGGCCAGGTCAGCACGCTGTCATGCGCATCGTCCGCCGTGCCTGGCGCCTGAAAGCCGTGGCGGCTGGCAAAGTAGTGCAGGCCGGCCCAGGCCGATACCTGGGCGCAGCCGGCGCCAAAGTCGTCCTGGCAGGCATAGTCCAGGTACCAGCGCAGGTGCGGGTCGTCCAGCTGCTGCTGGGCCAGCCAGGTGTCAAAGCGGATCGCATCCAGCGCCTGGTGGGCGGGCGCCAGGCCGCCTGGGGCCTGCCAGCTGCGCATCGTTGGCATGCTGTAGGGCTGGGCGCGCATGGCCTGGTCCACCAGCTGGGCAAAGCGCTGGTACTGGGCCAGGGTGCTGGCGGCCACGTCCTGCGTGGGCAGCAGGCCTTCCTGCCATTCGCCATGGATAAAAAGGCGCTCCTGCGGGCTGAAGCACAGGTACTCGTCCTGGTACTGCCAGCGGCCGGCCACGCGCTGGCGCACGCCCAGCTCTTCGAGCAGATCCTGCACCTCGGGGGCGTTGTCACCAGGCACCGGCAGGTAGTGGGCGCCCAGGGGGCAACGCAGGCCCTGCACGGTGCCGCCACGGCTGTTGCCGCCGGCCTGGTCTTCCAGCTCCAGCAGGGCCACATCGCTGGTGCCTGCCAGCCGCAACGCGCGGGCGGCCGACAGCGCGGCTATGCCGCCGCCGGCAATCAGCACCTGCACGCGGTGGATTCGGCTGGGCGCGGGCAGCGGCAGGCCTTGCGCCAGGCGGTCGCGCATCGCATGGCCGCGCTCCCAGGCCTGGCCCACAAAGCCGCCTTGGATATGGGCGGTGCTGGTGCTGGGTGGCGCGGGCTTGCAGCCGGCCAGCGCGCTGCTGCCAGCCAGCGCGGCGGCGCCTTTCAGGACAGAGCGGCGCTGCATCACTGGGCGGTCCGCAGTGGGTAAGGGTGGCAGGCCATCATGTCAGTGCGCCACCTTGCCCCATTCGCGCTCATAGGTGTGCACCAGCACCTGGTTGGACAGGCGGTTCACCTCCGTCGGCACCCGCGCCATGTCGGGCGGGAAATCAAACAACAGCGGCAGGCTGGGCAGGCTCAAAAAACGCATGCCTTCGGGCAAGGTGCTCGGCAGGCTCCAGGGCCGGCGGCTGGCAATCACAAAGCCCCATTCGCCAAAGCTGGGCACATGGGCGTGGTAGGGCGTGGCCTGCATGCCCACCGATTCGACGGTGGTCACCACGGTCCAGAAACTCTCGCGCGCAATCAGCGGTGACGTGGTCTGGATCACCGCAAAACCGCTGGCCGCCAAATGCTGGCCCAGCATTGCGTAAAAGCTGTTGGTGAACAGCTTGCCCACCGCAAAATTGGTCGGATCGGGGAAGTCCACGATGATCACATCGAACACCTCGTCGGCCTTTTGCAGCCACTGGAAGGCATCGGCATTGATGATGCGCACCTTCGGGTTGTTCAAGGCATTGCTGTTGAGCGCCTGCATGCTCGGCACGTTCTGGAACAGGTCGGTCATCTGCGGGTCCAGCTCGACCAGGGTCACCGATTCGACCGAGGGGTACTTGAGCACCTCGCGCACGGCCATGCCGTCGCCACCGCCAAACACCGCCACCTTGCGCGGCGCGCCAAAGCGGCTCATCACCGGATGCACCAGCGCCTCGTGGTAGCGGTATTCATCGCTCTGGGCAAACTGCAGGTTGCCGTTCAGGTAGAGGCGCGCGCCGCGCTTGCCCTGGGTCACCACAATGCGCTGGTAGGGCGTGGTACGCGCAAGCACAATGGGCTCCTGGTAGAAGTGGTCCTCGGTCAGCGATGTCAGCCGCTCGGCGCCCACCAGGCCGCCCAGCAAGGCGGCAATCACCAGGCCGCAGGCCAGCACATGGCTGCCAAAGCGGCGCAGCTCTTCCTTGAAGAGAAACAGCGCCCATACTGCCACCAGCGCATTGAGCAGGCCAAACACCAGCCCGGTGCGGATCAGCCCCAGGTGCGGCACCAGCAGCAGCGGAAAGGCCAGCGACACCGCCAGCGCGCCCAGGTAGTCAAAGGTCAGCACCTTGGAGACCAGATCGCGCAGCACCACATTGCGCTTGAGGATGCGCATCACCAGCGGTATCTCCAGCCCCACCAGGGTGCCCACCACCAGCACCGTGCCATACAGCATCCAGTGGAAGGCGCTGGGCACATAGGCGTTGATGATGGACAGCACGGCAGGCAAGGCCCCACCCACCAGCGCCACCATCAGCTCGATGCGCAGAAAATGCGCCGGCAGCTCGCGCACCAGGTAGCGCGACAGCCAGGAGCCGATGCCCATCGCAAACAGGTAGGTGCCGATGATGGTGGAGAACTGCAGCACCGAATCGCCCAGCAGGTAAGACGCGAGCGCTGCTGCGGCCAGCTCATACAGCAGGCCGCAGGCCGCCACCACAAACACGCTGAACAGCATCGCCACTTCCAGCGGGCTGGCGCGCCGCACCTCGCCTTCCGGCAGGGCAGCGTGGCCAAACTCCAGCGCGTCGCCGCTGCCCAGGGGGCTGCCCGGACTGGGGCTGGGGGATGCGTTGGCAGAAGGGGTGGCGGGGGTGGAGGTCGACACGGGCGGGAGCTGCAGAAGCCGTGCAGGGCGCGCAGGCGCCCGCAGTGTTGGCTGAAAAAGAGAAAAAGAGACAGGACGCCCGAGCACAGGCCAGGCGCCGCTAGCGTGGCAACAGGCGCCTGACAGCGTTGGCCATCAGCGCCTGCGCCCGCGCCGGCGCAGTGCTAGCCGATCGCCGCTGCCACGATGATGCTGATGCCCAGGCTCATCGCCGCCACCACCACGCCCAGCGCGAGGTTCTGCTTTTCCACAATCTCGGCCCACATGTCCACGGGGGTGATCTTGTCGATGATCAGAAAGCACAGCCAGAAGACCACCACGCCCACCATGGCGAACAGGATGGAGCCAAAAAACGCCGCAGGGCGGAACCATTCCAAATCCATCACAACTCTCTCCTTCGTCAAAAGCGCGCCCTTATCGGGCTGTGCGCAGTGCTGTTGCCAGCGATTGTTTATTTGTGGCTGCCGCCAGAGCTGTAGCCACCCCATGAACCGCTGGACGACCGGCCGCTGCTCGTGCCCGTGCTGCTGCTGCACTTGCTTACATAGGTCGGGTCGGCGGCCAGTTTGCGCCGCTCCAGCGCAGTATCGCAGCCCTTGGGCCACAACCAGATAAGCAGGAAGAACAGCAGGAACAGGCCAATGATGACCGGCATGCAGCCGAGCTTGGGCACCGTGAAGCTGCTGGTCTCGGGTTTGAACAGCGCCACCTGGTCGCCCATGCCAAAGGCCGAGGCAACCGACTCGGGCGTCATCTTGCGGCCCAGCGACCAGCTCAGCTCGCGCGGGCCCTGCTCCAGGTTCAGCAGCTGCGCGCCATCCTTGCCCCGGGCAAAGTCCACATTGTCGGTCTTGTCGCCCCGGGCCACCGGCCAGTAGAACTCGCCCAGCACATAGGTGGTCTCGGCGCGGTAGCGCGATTGCAGCTGGTAGGTCTGCTGTTTCCAGGTCGCCGTGCTGCGGCCTGCGCGGTAGTCGGGTGCGCCGGTCAGGGTCTTGACCAGGCTCCAGCCTTCGCTGCTGTTGACCAGGAACTGGAAGCCCTGCTGGCTGTGGTAGAGCAGGTACTCGTCCCAGCCAAAGTATTCGTCGTCATCGGGCTCGATGCCGATGCGGTGCTGAAACCCCACCAGCTGCCATTTGCTGCCAGCCAGGTTCGCTATCTTGCCCAGCGGCACCAGGGGCTTGACCGGGTCCTTCTGGATGGCGGCGCGCAGCTCCCCGCCAATGCCTTGCGACACATCGATGAGCGAGCCGCAGCTCGGGCAGGTCAGCGCCTGGGTCGTGTCCAGCTTGATATCGACCCGCGCCGCGCAGCGCGGGCAGTTGAAGTGCCGGCCCTGGTCCTTCTTGTTGGAGGTGGTCTTCAGCCCTGCAATCTTGAGCGCGCCCAGCAGCACCGGCGCGCCCAGGTAGACGGCGGGCGGGTTCTCGCTGTAGTCGATGGACAGCACCTTGTCGTCCTCGGTGCGCAGCTCCACCACGGTAAAGGGCTTGCCCAATTCGGGCTGGTGCGGCATCTCGCCCTCGGCCGCCATCAGCTGGGCCAGTACGACGCTGGTCACGCTGTACTGCACGCCGCTGATCGCAATGCGCTGGCCCGGTTGCCAGCGGTCGGCCGGCGGCAGGTTCTTGGTGGCGGCCTGGCTGGCGCGGCTCAGCACAAACTGGCCGTTGTCTTCGCTGATGACAGCGGTCTCACCGCTGTCGCCCAGCGCCATCCACTCGTTCCAGCTGCCGGTCTCGCCCTTGTACTGCAGCCGGCCCACCAGGCGGAAGCCCTCGGGCTTGCCCTGGCTGCCCTTAGCGAACTCGCCGGTCTGGTTCAGCTTGAGCGGGCTGTAGTCGTTGAAGACCTCGGCCATCTTGCCGATGCGCTTCAGGATATCGCCATTGCGCACGATGGAGCTTTGGCAATACGGGCAGACGGCGAAGGCGGACTGGGCGCTGGCAAATTCCACAGGTGCACCGCAGCCCGGGCAGGGCGCCGTATAGCTGCGTTGCTGGTCCGTCGTCATAGGTCGTCTGGCTTGTTATGAAGGTGTTATGGAGGCGCCCATTCGGCAACCGCACCGCATCATAGCGCAGGGCTTGGCGCGCGGGCCGCCAGCGTGCGACTGGCGGTATTAGCCAGACCTATGGATTTTTTAGCGAGGATTCATTGGCCTTTGCCATTGCTAATAAATATCATTTACCGCACTGCCATCCATTTATTGCAAGAAAGAGCCCGCCATGTCCTCCATCCGCCGCAGCCTGCAGAACAACCGCCAGACGCTGAAGAAGACCGCCAGCTACTACCTGATCCACATCACGGTCGCCGCGATGGTGGCGTACGCCGTCACCGGCAACCTGATCGCCTCGCTCACGCTGAGCCTGCTGGAGCCCACGGTGCAGGCCTTTGCCTTCTTCTTCCATGAAAAGGCCTGGCAGCGCTGGAATGCGCGCGCATCCGCCACCGTGGCCACCGCGCCTGTGGCCGTACCAGGCCGCTGACAGCCCCCTGACAGCTGCGGCCGGATGTGCGACAGTAGCGCATTGCCGCTACCCACAGGATGCACCGATGACCCTCTCCATTTCGCGCAAGCGATTGTCCCTGGCCGCCTGGCCCGCGCTCTGTGCCGCCGTGCTGGCCTTGCAGGGCTGCGACGTGGTGGCGCCCATTGGCAGCAATGCCGTGCTGTCGGACCAAGCCATTGCCGAGAAAACCGCCAACTACTTCAGCAGCACGGAGGCGCATGTGCAGGTCTTCGGCTTTGACCGGCAGCGTGAATCGACGCGCTACCAGGCAAGCTTTCAAGGCAACAAGTACAACTGCTCGATCTACATGAACCAGGTGCGCTGCGACCCGGCTGGCCAATAAGCTGAGCCCTCAGCTGCGCAGCGCCTCATCGTTGGCGCGCAGCAGCGGCGCCGGGTTCGGGAAGATGTCCTGCCAGACCGGTGCAAAGGCCTGCTCGCCGACACCGGGCGCATCGCTGAAGTCGGGCAGGCGCAGCAGGCACAGCTGCAGGTGCAGATGGGGCAGCCACCAGCCGTTCTCCGCAAAGTCGCCCAGGTGGGCAAACTCGCTGCCAGCGGCAATCTGATCGCCCGGCTGCCAGCGCCGGGCCGATGCATGGCTCAGATGCCCCCAGATGCTGAAAAACTCTGGGTGCGCAGGGCCCTGGTGGCGCAGCACCAGCATGCCGCCGTAATCCAGCCGGATATCACGCACTTCAGCCACCACCACCTCTGCGGCCAGCGGCAGCCGCAGCGCAGTGCCTGCCGGCGCAAACAGGTCTACGCCCAGGTGGCAGTCGCGCATCGCGCCTTCCAGCCGGGTGGATGAGTAGTTGCTGCTTTGGTAGACACAGCGCTGCTCCATCCAGTGGCCCACACCCATCTCAAACCCCTGGCTTTGCTGCAGGGCCTCATAGGCGCGGATGGCGCCTTCGCGGTCCATGCTGGCGCTGGCGGCGGCCACGGCAGAGTCAGCGCTGCGGAAATCGATATGGCCCATGCGCGCCTGCGCCAGGCCGGGCATCAGCCCACTCCAACTGCCGCGCTGCTGCGCCACCCAGGCATGGAAGGCGGCAGCCTCCGGTACGGCGCTGAGGCCGCTTTGGTGGCGCGCAATGGCCTGGGCGATAGGGTCGGTCTGTGTGTCGGCGGTCGTCATGGTTGTTGGAGTTGGCAGTGTTGCTCTATGGTATCGGCCAGCGCATGCTGGTTCTGCTCGCGCAGGCGCGCCACGGCGCCGCGCATGTCAGCGGGGCGCTCGTCCTGGCCGAGCTTGAACTTGGCTTCACAGCGCGCCACCGGCATCTCATAGCCCACAATGCCGGGCAGGCGCCGCTCCAGGCCGCCGGGGCCCAGCTCGCTGCTGTCCCAGGGGCAGCGGCGGCCGCGCTCCATGTGGCCCACCAGGTCCTGCAGGTGGGCGACCAGTTCATCTTCTTCCAGCATGCGCGGGGTGCCATGCAGGTGAACCACCTGGAAGCCCCAGGTCGGCGCGCTGTCGCGATGCGGGTAGTGGGGGTACCAGGACGGCGAGATATAGCTGCCCGGGTCCATCAGGATGGCGATGCTCGGCAGGCCCTGGCGCAGAAAGCGCACATGGTCGCTGGCCGATGCGACGTGCGACACCACCGTGCCCAGCGCGCCGCGCGTGGGGTCGAGCCGGAACACCGGGTGGGACAGGGCCACGCCTTCGCTGTGCGGCGTAATCAAGGTGCCCAGCACCACGCGGTCGACCAGCTCCTTGATCTGCGCGGGCTGCTGGGGTTGGTAATAGGGTTTGGTGTAGAGCATGAGAGGGGCGGGTCAGAGAGAGATCAGGCGTGGACGGGGGGCAGGCGCTGGTCCCAGGGCAGGGCCTGCTCCAGCTGCGCGGCCAGCTGCAGCAGCCGGCTTTCTGCGCCATAGGGGGCGATGAACTGCATGCCTAGGGGCAGGCCGCTGGCGCTTTGCCACAGCGGCACGCTCATCGCGGGCACGCCGGCGGCATTGGCCGGGCGGGTGAACACGGTCGCATCCATGAACTCCTGCATGAAGTGCTGCGCATCGGGCTGGCGCACATCCAGTGCCTGCAGGCCCTGGGGCAGGGTCGGCATCACCGGGCAGAGCAGCAGGTCATAGCGGCCAAACATCTCGCCCAGGCGCCGGGCGATGCTGTTGCAGGTATTGCGCGCGCTCAACAGCTCGACAGCGCCCAGGCGCCGGCCCTGCTCGGCCAGGCCCAGGTTCACCGGTTCAAAGAACTCCGCCGTCGCTGGCCTGCCGGTGCTGCGCACCAGGTCATCCACCTCCAGCGCGGTATAGGCGGCAATGATGCGGCTGAAGGCGGCGGCCAGGTCGGCGTGCGAGAAGTTCCATTGCGCCTCTTCGGTCACATGGCCCAGTTCCTGCAGCAGGCGACTGGTGTCCTGCAGGCCTTGCAGGATGCTGCTGTCCAGCGCCTGGCCCGGGCCTGCCTCCTGCAGCACGCCAATGCGCAGCCGCCCGGGCGGGCGCAGCAGCGCCTGGCTGAAGTCTTCCGCCTTGGCCGGCGCGGCATAGAGCGAGCCGGGCTCCAGCGCATCGCTCAGGTCCAGCATCAGGGCCGAGTCGCGCACGCTGCGCGTCAGCACATGGTGGCTCACGAGCCCGCCCCAGTTCTCGCTGGAGACGGGGCCGCAGGCCACGCGGCCGCGCGAGGGGCGCAGGCCAAACAGCCCCGTGCAGGCCGCCGGTATGCGGATGGAGCCCGCCCCATCATTGCCATAGGCCAGCGGCACCATGCGGGCGGCCACTGCGGCGGCCGAGCCCCCCGAGGAGCCGCCGACATTGTGCGCAGCACTCCAGGGGTTCAAGGTGCGGCCGTGCAGGCTGGGCGCGGTCGCCACATTGGCCGAGAACTCGGGCAGATTCGTCTTGCCGACGATCACCATGCCCGCCTGCTGGTAGCGCCGCACCAAGGTGTGGTCAGTGGCCGAGACGTTGCCCAGTGCCGCGCGCGAGCCATACGACATCGCTGCGCCCGCATAGCTGGGGCAGTCGTCCTTGAGCAGCACCGGCACGCCGCGCAGCGGCGCATCGGCCGGCAGCTGGCGCAGCTGCTCGTCTGCCTGCTCACGCATGGTCAGGATCACGGCATTGAGCTGGGGGTTGCAGCGCTCGATGGCATCAAAGGCATGGTCTACCGCTGCCTGGGGCGTGAGCGCACCAGCGCGGATGGCCTGGGCCAGTGCCGTGGCATCGGCCAGGCGGTAATCGGTTGCAGAGAAAGACATACAGGGTGTGAAACGCAGAGATCGGAATGCGGAGAAAGCGGCATGCGCGTGGCAGAACCAGAGCGTTTTGGCCACGCGCGCGGAGGTTGGCTTAGGGCGCTGCGCGGCTCACGCCCCAGAAGCGGTGCGTGCCGGCGGGCCAGCCCTTGTAGCCCTTGATGCTGGGCGCCATCGCGGTGACGACGGGCAGGTTGTACAGGCCGATGATCGGCACCTCCTTGGCCATCAGCGCATGGAGCTGGTTGAACAGGTCCTTGCGGCGGGCGGGGTCGCGCTCCATCGCCACCTGCCTGAGCAAGGCCGAGGCCTGCGCATCGTCCCACTGGCGGGTCGGCTCGGCCTTTTTGTCGCCAATCAGCGATTCATACATCAGCAAGGGGTCCAGCCGCGCCGAGTAGGCAAAGATGGCCAGCTCGTACTGGCCCTTGCCGTACAGATCCAGCTGCGAGGCCCAGTCGCGCACCTTGATGTCGATGTTGATGCCGGCCGAGCCCAGCAGCGCCTGCAGGATGGTGGCCAGCTGCACGCGCTCCTGGCGGTTGGCTACCAGCAGGCTGATGGGCTGGCCCTTGTAGCCCGCCTGCTTGGCCAGCGCGCTGGCGCCCACCGGGTCATAGCCGGGCCAGGCCTTGCTGCGCTGGTCGTAGTAGGGGCTCAAGGGCGATATCACCGACGGGTTGGCGGTGAACAGGCCCTTGCCGGCGGCCTCGGCCACATCGGGCAGGCTCAGCGCCTTGGCAATGGCCTGGCGCATGCGCACATCCTTGAGCGCGGGTGCCTCGGTCTGCACCTGCAGCACCACCCAGCTCGGGGTGGGTTGCACCTCCACCTGCACGCCCTTGCCCTTGAGCTCCTTGATGGTGTCGGGGTCCACATCGTCGATGACGTCCAGATCGCGCGAGAGCACGCCGTTGGAGCGCGTGCTGGCATCGGGCACGGTGACAAAGCGCAGGGTGGCAATGCTGGCCTGCTTGTTGCCGGCATAGCCGTCGCGCGCGCCGGGCAGCGCACTGTAGTCGGCAAAGCGCTTGAGCTCGGTGTAGCGGCCGGTCTGCTTTTCGGCAAAGCGGTAGGGGCCAGTGCCGATGACCTGGCTGACGCTGCCGTTGGCCGCTACCGACTCCGGGTGGATGATCCAGGGCGTGCACTGGATGGTGGCCAGGGTCATCAGGAAGTTGGGCGCGGGCGCCGAAAAGCTGAAGCGCACGGTCTGCGCATCGACGGCCTTCACCTCCTGCAGCGCCGGGCCGATCTTGCCGTTGTAGCGGTTGATGCACTGGAAGTTGGTCTTGGGATCGAGGTAGCGCTTGAAGTTCCACACCACATCGGCGGCCGACAAGGTCTTGCCATTGTGAAAACGCACATTCGGGCGCAGCTTGAAGTCGTAGCTGGTGCTGTCGTCATTGGCTGTCCAGCTGCTGGCCAGCATGGGCTTGACAGTCAGGTCCTCGCCATAGGCGACCAGGCCCTCGACCACATGGGCCATCACCATGTCGGAGTTGGCGTCGCGGTTGACACCGGGG
>Ga0308156_1002383_pt1 | contig 17002 bp, 15 predicted proteins | sample PhyAR2_FD_201041 | JGI IMG/M metagenome (GOLD analysis project Ga0308156, IMG submission 201041) | Phyllosphere microbial communities from UC Gill Tract Community Farm, Albany, California, United States - DLSL A.R2 | ecosystem: Host-associated > Plants > Phyllosphere > Unclassified | place: USA... | reverse complement strand
GAGTTTTAAAAAAACGAGCAACCCATAACCATTTGTCGACACGCATGGTCTCTACAGCATCGTTTTCAGGCAATTTTGACATCATTATCCTTTCTATCAATTTGATACAATATAGACAGCAACTCTGTAAGTTGATCTAGTGCTTTATATTCTAAATCTTGATGCTGTCTTATATCTTTTAGACTTGAGGGCTGTGAGATAGTAAACAAGTGTTTAATACCAAATTTTTCTGCTGTTTTTAATACAGGAGCCGTATCGTCAATGAAAATCGTGTCATCTGGATTGAAGAAGTGTAATTGTTGGAGCTCTTGCCAAAAATTAATATCTTCTTTGGCATAACCAACTTGTTCACTTGATATGATTACATCAAAGAAATGTTCAATTGTAATATTGTCGAGCTTTAAACGTAAGCTAGCGTGGTCAGCATTAGTCACCAGCCAACACGTGTATCCTTGTTCTTTAAGTTGTTGCAGAAGCTCAGTACAGCCAGAACGAGCTTGGATCTTAGATTGAAATTCTTGTTGTAGTTTGAGTACATCAACTCCTACAGTTTTAGTCCAATAGGTTGATGAATACCAAACAAGAGTGTGCCGATGCGTTTGATAAAATTGATATAGCTTTTTTTGGCTCTCGGCGAGAGGCAGTTGATGTATTTTCGCATGTCTTTCAGGAAGGCATTCATTCCAAATGAAATCATCAAAAGCGAGATCTAAGACGGTGCCATCCATATCAAACATTATAATTTTAGACATATTTTTAAATATCTCCAAAATCATTTAAAACAAAATTTCTAAGACACATCAACCATATATCCTTTTAAAATCATAAATTAAACAAACTTATAAACACTCAAATTAATTTAAAGCTCTATCCATTAATTTTTCTAAAATTTGTATAGATTAATAGGATGGAGAGGTAAGATAAAGGGTTTGAAATTATAACGCGGAAGTTTGCAAAACAAAAAATAATAATGAAACAGTTTTAGTAGAAAATTCTTTCATTGGTTGGGCTAAAAACATCACCATAATCTTATAAATTGGAAAAATAAAAATTTATTTAAGGTTTTTCTTTATTATGGTTAAGTTCGCTTACATAGGATACGTATTGACAAACATTTTATAAATTGAAGAATACTTGTTTAAAGTTATATTTAAAAATATGTCTATAAGAACTTAGGGAAAACAATGAAAATTGGATTTATTGGCGGAACCAATGACGGTATCGTAATCAATGCTGCCGATGGCCTTGATACTTATAAACTTGACTGGCACTACAAAGCAGAAAAACACTGTGAATCACAATTTACATTAGGCCTTAATGGACCTGAGTATGATTATTACAATTTATTAATTCTAAGAAAAAATAAAGAGGCTAAACTTTTTTATGTACTTACTACTATGGAGAAAGAGGAAATAGCCAATAAAATCCATGAATATTGGGAATGCTCGACCTGTGTTGGTTACGACTTTGATGAGTAAGCATTCGTGATTTCATATAGTACATGTACTCTTAATTCATGATCGAGAGGTACCTTTGGGTGGTTAAAGTTCTTCACTTTCTGCATTCCAAGCCTTTCCATTACAGCTTGAGATGGTGTATTAAGAGTAGAGGTGAATGACACGACCTTATTTAAATTGAGTACATTAAAAGCATAGTCTAAAACAGCTTTTGCTCCTTCAGTTGCATAACCTTGCTTCCAAAATTCTTTTGCAAGTCGCCAACCAATTTCCACGCATGGAGAGAAATCAAATTGTTCAGGTTGGTTGTGCAAACCAATAAACCCGATAAATTGATGGCTTTCTTTTAATTCTACTGCCCAAAAACCCCAACTATTTTCATCAATGAGAAGTGAAATTTTTTGTATTAAGTTAAGACTTTCTTGGGGTGTCAGTAGATTTGGGAAAAATTGCATGACGTCTTGATCTAGGCCCATTTTGATAAAAGGCTCAAAATCATTTTCTTTCCACTGTCTTAAAATTAAACGTTTAGTTTCGATCATAGAGTAGCTCTTGGATGGAAAATTTGAGGTTAAAGCGGTTTTTGCACAATCTTCTGTAAAATGATTTTAGAGTTGATGCTGACTACACCTTTAATTTTATTTAAAGTATTAATAACAAAATGTGAAAAAGAATTTAGATCTTTAGTCGCCACATGTAAAACATAATTAGATTCGCCCGTAATAATATAGGCATTAATGACTTCATCAAAATTTTTGATCTGACTTAAAAAAAAGTTGTGATCGTTTTCGGTTAGTTGAGCAAGTTTTATTTCAACAATTGCCTCGATTTTTATGCCTAATTTTTCATAGTTAACTTTAGCTTGATATTTTTCAATCACTCCATTTGTCTCTAAAATTTTGACACGTCGATGACAAGCTGATGCTGAAAGGTTAACGAGATCGGCAAGTTCTTGGTTACTTAATCGAGCGTTATCTTGCAAATGCCTTAAGATTTTTAGATCGGTTGCATCTATATTCATTTTCGAATCTCATCCGTATATTTTCGTTTTAATTAGAATTTTATACGGAAATAGTAAAATTTAATCAAATATTATCGAATAAATTGAAAGAATTGCCATGATAAAATTCAAACACAAAGGAAATGTTGAAATAGGTGAAATAACAAATGATTACTCATGAACAGTGCCTCTATTGGGATCAGGAAGATGAACTCAAAAAATTTAAAGATGAATTTGCGCTTCCAAAAGAAGTGATTTATTTAGATGGTAATTCTTTAGGCGCAAGACCAAAGAAATCATTAGATGTCGCTCAGCATATTATTTCCCAAGAATGGGGAGAGGATTTGATTAATAGCTGGAACAAAGCAGATTGGTGGGGATTGCCAACGAGATTAGGCGATAAAGTTGCAAAGCTAATTGGTGCGGAGCAGGGTGAAGTTGTCATTTCAGACTCAACTACCTTGAATTTATTTAAAGTTTTATCAGCAGCGGTAAAAATTCAAGCCGAAAAATCTCCAGAACGTAAAATTATTGTGGCGGAAAAAGATGCCTTCCCAACAGATATTTATATCATTGAGGGTTTCATTGATTTAATTCACCAAGGTTATCAAGTTGAATTGATTGATGGCCCAGATGATTTGTCACGTGTGCTAGAAAAAGATGTAGCAGTAGTTGTACTTTCTCATGTGAATTATCGAACTGGATATTTCTATGACATGGCATCTATTAATCAACAAATTCATACTAAAGACGCTTTGATTATTTGGGATTTATGTCACTCAGTTGGTGCAGTTTCTATGGACTTAAACCAGAGTAATAGCGATTTTGCGATTGGTTGTACTTATAAATATTTAAATGGTGGTCCGGGTTCTCCAGCTTTGTTGTGGGTAAATCAAAAGCATCGTGACGAGTTCTGGCAGCCGTTATCGGGTTGGTGGAGTCACAAAAAGCCATTCGATATGGCTCAGCACTATGAGCCAGCGAATAGTATTCGTCGTTACTTGTGCGGAACTCAGCCCATCATTTCTATGAGTTTGATTGAATGTGGTGTTGATATTTTCTTGCAGGTAGACATGCAAAAAATACGTGAGAAATCTCTTAAATTGACTGACTTATTTATTCAACTTGTCCAACAAGAATGTGCTCAGTTTGGTTTTGAACTCATTACACCTTTAAATCATCAATATCGCGGTAGTCATGTGAGTTATCGTCATGAATATGGCTATGAAATTATTCAGGCACTCATTACCCGAGGCGTGATCGGTGATTATCGAGAGCCAGAAGTATTACGTTTTGGAATTACTCCTTTATATCTAGGTTTTGAAGATATCTGGAATGCCGTGCAGCATCTTAAGCAGATCATGCTGAATAGCGAATGGAAAAATGAGCGCTATTTGGTTAGAGGCGAAGTGACCTGATATTTGGGAAGCAAAATCAGAAAAATGGCTAGGAGGGCCTATGAGCAGTTTTGATGAAATACAAAATAGAGAAGCGGGCTTACATAAGAAATTATCTGCAAAACAAATGGGAATGATTGCAATTGGTGGAGCGATTGGTACTGGACTGTTTATGGGAAGCAAGTTTGCAATCAGCTTTGCTGGCCCAGCCGTTATTGTTAGTTATGCTATTGGTGGTCTAATTGCATTTGCTATCATGGCTTGTTTAGCTGAAATGACAGTTCAGCATCCGACTTCAGGTTCCTTCGGCGCCTATGCAGAACATTATATTAGTCCACTGGCTGGGTTTTTAGTCCGTTATTGCTATTGGGCATGCATTGTATTAGCAGTAGGCACAGAGATTACAGCAGTTGCTGACTATATGAAATTATGGTTCCCCCATGTCGGTTCTTGGATCTGGATTGCTTTTTTCTCGGTTACCTTGCTGGTTGTAAATGCATATAGCGTTAAGGCTTTTGGATTGGTTGAATATTGGTTTTCGACCATTAAAGTCTTCGCCATTATTGTATTTATTCTTTTGTCTATTGGCATATTGACTCAGAGTCATGAAGGAACAGGGCAAGTCATTTCCAATTTAACTGAGCATGGCGGCTTTTTTCCTCATGGTTTTAGTGGGGTTTGGATTGGAGTTATTATTTCAATATTTAGCTATTTAAGTATCGAAATGATTGCTGTTGCGGCAGGTGAGGCTAAAGATCCGGAACAAGCTGTTAAAACTGCCTTTAAAAGTACTGCAATTCGCTTAATCCTATTTTATTTACTGTCTTTATTTTTAATTGTGGCACTTGTTCCATGGACGGATTTAATTGGTACTGAGGCAACTAGTCCTTTTGTAATGGTAATGAAGATTGTAGGTATTCCATATGCAGACAGTATTTTAAATTTCATTGTAATTGTCGCAGCTCTATCGGCTATGAACAGTATGCTCTATATCTCAACACGTATGTTGTTTAGCTTGTCGCGGGCTGGTGATGCCCCAAAACTATTTGGACGTATTAGTAGCAATGGTGTGCCAGTTAACGCGCTGCTCTTGTCTGCTGTTGGTATTGGTATTGCGAGCATTGTCTATACGATTAACCCAGCTTCAGCTTTCCCGATCATGATTGCGCTATCCATGTTTGGAGCATTATTTACTTGGGGCAGTATCTTTGTTACACATATGTTTTTTAGAAGAAATATGACGCAACAAGGTTTGCAATTAAAGTTTAAAGTTCCAGCTAGTCGGTTTATTTCGTTGTTGGGATTAATTGCGATTTTAAGTATCACTATTACGACTTGGTTTACCAATGAATTTAAGTCAACTCTACAATTCGGTGTTCCTTTAGTTGTTGTTCTTACATTTTTCTATTATTTAAAACGCTCGTCAGCCAAGCTTTCTTTGAGTGCTCATGAAGAATCGTTGAAGTGAGAAGCATATGAGACAATATAATAATGCGACTACTGTGGCTAATGAAGATGAGATACTGACTAACTTTCAAACAAGAAGTTTAGTCAGCTATCAAGAATATAGACACATTCGAGATATTAAGTATGGCACACACTTTAGATCAACCTTAGATTTATTTCCTGTAGAGCAGGCGAATAAAACCATTATTTTTATCCATGGTGGATATTGGCAATGGTGTGAGAAATCAGATTTTGCTTTTATTGCGCCGTATATTTTAGAAAAAAGAGCTCAATGTATTCTTCTAGAATATGACTTAGCTCCACAGAGCAAAATCGCAGATATTGTGACTCAAGTTTATCAAGCTCTCGATTTCATTGCAGGGCAAGATTGGATAACCGATAAGGTTATGTTGGTTGGACACTCAGCAGGAGCTCATCTCGGCGCATTAACTTTAGACCATCCGCTCATATCTGAGATAGTCTTATTAAGTGGAATTTATGATTTAGAGCCAATACAAAAGACCCATTTAAATCATGCGCTGAATTTGACAAAAGAAGATATTTTGAAATATAGCCCTATTTATCATAAAGAGAGAATTCATATCCCTTGTAAAATCTTATGTGGAGAACTGGAACTCGAAGAGTTGAAATGGCAAAGTCAGATCTATTTTGAAAGTAAAAGTAGCCAAGATCTGGATTTGGTTCAGTTTAAGCTTATTTCAGAGGTCAACCATTATTCAATTCTAGATTATTATTTTAAGTCGGAATTCACATAAGTAATTGAAAAATATATTATATAATTTATGTCTGTATAAAAATGATTATATTCAAAATTTAACTGCCACCAAAATGTGAGCTCAATCACAACTAATCCTATTTTTGCAGAAAGTGCTAGTTGTTGTTGACCTGACTATTAAACTTAATTAGATTAAAAAGATAGTGCTTTCTCACTAGACGACAAAATGTTTAGCTGTTGTTTAGATGAGCTTCAAGTCCGTAGCTTCCCAAGATACGGACTTTTTTATTTTTCAACTATAAGTAAAATATAATAACTATTTCTTGTGATGTTTGACCTTCTTAGAAGGTATTAAACTTTGATATTTTTTATAAATGTTTAATGAATATTATAGTTATAATTTTAGAACTTACTGGCTTTAAATGGGGCTTATAAAATAAGTTTATATTGAAATTTATATAAAATATAATTTAAAAATATCTTCATCAATTTGTCATATTTTTTAGCTAAATTAAAGTTATTAAAAGAAAAAACTATAACAAATAATAAATACTGTTCTTTAATTTTAAATCCAGTCGACCCCTATGGGTTGTCTTTTTTATTTGAAAAAGAAGGAGCCTTTATGAAAGTACAATATTTTGAAGGTGGGATGTATGAACATATGTGTCCGGCTTGTGGGCATCTCCACTATATTCCGGTAGAGTATCCCTTTTCTAATGGACACCAGTGTACCTTTAATGGCAGCTTTGAGAAGCCAACATTTAATCCAGACATAAGTATTGTTAGTCGTTGTCATTATTTTATTAAAGAAGGGTTTATTGAATACGCTCCCCATAGTAAACATCATTTAGCTGGACAAAAAGTAGAACTTCCTGAACTAGAAGATGGATAAATTTTTTAACTATATAATATTTTTATTTGTTTTTTTTGAAGTAATATTTTTTTACGTATTTGGTACTGAAGCTTTATAGTTAAAAAATTTGTAAATCTCTTCTAGTTGCTGATTTATTTGAATTCTGAAATAATTTTTATAAATAATTGTTTTATTATGTTTTTATGGGAATTTGGAAATTTTTGCGAAGCTTTAATACTGTTGGAACATATCTTTCGATTTCTACTTTTATATTAGTGGTACTGATTATATATTTCTATATTTTAAATCCCGCATAAAATTTTATGCTGAAAAGCATGAGTCAAATTTTAATATTAAAGTTCTATATTTTTAATTTATTTGAATTGGTTCACATTTTTGATTAAAAAAATATACTAGCGTTGTGAAAAATAAGATTTTGTGAAAATATAATTTGGTTTCACTATAGGAGAGTATAAGAAAAATTTCTTTCTAAAATATTTAAACCTTAAAGATAAAGATAGTACAGATCATAACAAAAATGCCTGAAATAAAAGATATGGAGATTTTTCATGAAGTTTTGCCAAGTATCGGCTGTTTTCTTAACAATGGCCGCCGTCAATTTTGTCTATGCCGCAACCCCCACACCAAGCTCTATTTTAGATTCTTCGCAAGTAAAAGGAATTATTAAAAACCAATATATTGTTATTCTTAATAAAGATGCTGGCCTACCTACAGATTTTGCCCAGAATATTGCTAAGCAACATGGAGGTAAGATTCTACAGTCATACGACACTGTACTTAAGGGTTTTGCAATTTATTTGCCAGATACAGCGGCTACTGCTTTTGTCGAAGCAATGAAAAAAAATCCGCAAGTAATTTCTGTAGAAAACGATACAGTCATGAAAATTGATGCAACTACTCAGAGTAATCCGGATTGGGGGCTAGATCGGGTAGATCAAAAAGCTTTGCCTTTAAATTCTACATATTCTTATTCACAAACAGGTTCCGGCACGACAGCTTATATTGTTGATACAGGTATCTTGTCTAGCCATCAACAATTTTCTGGACGTGTACAAGCAGGTTATACGGCGATATCTGATGGGAAGGGCACAACTGACTGTAATGGGCATGGGACTCATGTCGCTGGTACGGTGGGTGGAAGTACTTATGGTGTTGCAAAGAATGTAAGTTTAGTTCCAGTTCGAATTTTAGGTTGTGATGGTTCTGGTGCCTCTAGTAACGTGATTGCTGGTTTAGATTGGATATTAAAAAATGGTAAAAAACCTGCTGTTGTAAATATGTCATTAGGTGGAGATGCGAGTGCTTCTTTAGACAGTGCAGTTGAAAATCTATTTAATAATGGTTATGTCATGGTAGTGGCAGCAGGAAACTCAAATACGGATGCATGTAACTCTTCACCAGCAAGAGTGAGTAAGGCAATTACAGTCGCTGCTACAGATAATACTGATACTCGCGCAAGTTATTCTAATTATGGAAGCTGCGTTGATATCTTTGCGCCGGGAAGCCAAATTAATTCTTCTTGGATAGGCAGTAATACGGCTACTAAAGTTCTAAATGGAACATCGATGGCTACGCCACATGTTGCAGGTGTCGTTGCTGAAATGCTGCAAAGTACCCCCACTGCAACACCTCAAACAATTTCAACTAATCTTGTAAATCAGGCGAGTAGTAATGTGGTAAAAAATCCATCTGGTAGTCCAAATCGTTTGTTATATAAGGCTCCTTAATAAAAGATGTAATCAGTAGATCGTAAAAAGGTCCCGAAGGACCTTTTTTAAATTTTAGCGTGAGTACCATATTTATCAATCATGATGGAACTGGCTTCATTTAAGCCACGTACAGTAACTTTTATGCCATTTTTTTGAAATTTATTAACAACTGAATCAAGCATTGCTACTGAGGTCACATCCCAAATATGTGAGTGAGTTAAATCTATAATGACGTTTTGGATTTCTTCATTAAAGTTAAAACTTTGTAGAAACTTTTCAGAAGAACTAAAGAAAATCTGACCTCTTAAATCATATAAACGGGCTTCACCTTCAAAAGAAGCATTTACATGGATGTCATTTTCAAGTTTATTTGCTAAGAATAATGCCGAAAGTAATACACCAGTCAATACACCTAGCGCTAAGTTATGAGTGGCAACCACCACAACAACAGTTGCGATCATAACGATATTGCTACTTTTAGGATTAGTTTTAAAGTGTGTTAGAGAACTCCACTCGAAAGTACTAATTGACACCATAATCATGACAGCCACAAGAGCAGCCATTGGAATCACCTTCAGCCAATCACTTAAAAAAACAACTAAAATAAGTAAAAATATACCGGCACAGAAAGTAGATAAACGCGTACGACCACCTGATTTTACATTAATCATTGATTGGCCAATCATGGCGCAACCCGCCATTCCACCCATAAAACCTGAAGCAATATTGGCAATACCCTGACCTTTGCACTCTTGAAATTTATCGCTTGGAGTGTCCGTCATTTCATCAACAATTGTTGCAGTCATCATTGATTCAAGTAAACCCACCGCAGCAAGAGCTAAAGAATAAGGAAGAATAATAAGCAGTGTTTCTAAATTAAAAGGAATATCTGGAATTAAAAAGATAGGTAATGTATCTGGTAATGATCCCATATCACCAACCGTTCGAACATCCATACCTAGAAAAATGGCGAGTAGCGTGATAATAACAATACAAATGAGGGGTGAAGGAAAGAATTTTCCAATTTTTGGTATGTAAGGAAATAGGTAAATAATTCCTAAGCCGATTGCTACTAATAAGTAGACATGCCATGTCACGTTTATTAATTCTGGTAATTGAGCCATAAAAATGAGGATGGCGAGGGCATTAACAAACCCAATAACAACCGATTTGGAAACAAAACGCATGAGTTTAGCGAGTTTAAAATATCCAGCTAAAATCTGTATCACACCGGTTAAAACAGTTGCTGCAAATAGGTATTGAAGCCCATGGTCTTTTACAAGTGTCGTCATGACTAGGGCCATTGCACCTGTAGCTGCCGAAATCATAGCGGGACGACCGCCAACAAATGAAATAATAACGGCAATACAAAAAGATGCGTATAAACCGACTTTGGGATCTACACCTGCAATAATTGAAAATGCAATTGCTTCGGGAATTAATGCAAGACCAACAACAAGACCTGAAAGAATATCTGCACGGACATTAGAGAACCATTGTTCTCGGACATTCGATAACATGAGGGGATAGCCTATAGTTCTAAATTTTGAAAAGGCTAGTGATGTGATATATCAACACAAGCGACTACACCACATCACTAAACAATGATGAGTTATTTACAATGATAAGGGTAAATAAACTTAAGGTGGCGTAAGTGTCATGATGATAGAGAATTTGAGGCTTTTAAAAGTGGCGAAAGAATAACATAGGTTGTTAAAGTTGGCTAACTTGAGCTTATTAAATCGGGTCGATAAAAGGGTTAATCATAATTTTTCATTTCCGCTTTGGGCATCGAAGTAAATTCATTTAATGGCATGTCTAAGAAAAAATCTCTTGCTTCAGAATGGTTACAGTTGAGCCAATCATTTCTAAGATCATCAGGTATCACAATAACTGAGCGTTTTTCATCCTCAGGTTTATGAAATTGTTTCATGAAAGGATGTTGATCGGCATTAATGGTTAATAGCGACATCGATCTCACTTTCTGCTCATCAATTATTGTTTCTTCATAGATGGCAGCAAGTGTAAAAGGTTGCCCATCTTGAAGAAATATGCCGTACCAATGCGCTTTTCCATTAATATATTTTGGTTCATAAATAGCTTCAACAGGAATAAGGGCAAATTGGTCATTTGACCACGCATGTTTAAACGAACGTTTTTGCTCTACGGTCTCCGTTCTTGCATTATAAGTTGCATACTTGAAAGAAATTTCTTTTGCATAGGGCGGAAGCATTCCAAATTTAGCTTTTCGCCATTCAACTTCATTTTGATGAGATAAAATGAGAGGGCAATCATCGCTAGGATAGACGTCCATCTTATATTCAAAAGTTGGTTCAAATAAGTTTAATTGATTGGCATGAGTTTTTTTAATAGGTTTAAAATTTGCACACATAAGATATCCTTATATATAAAATATTCTTCAATTACAGCTTCTAACTTTTAACTTCTTTAGATGTATATTTTTATAATTAGAATTGTCTTTTTAGGTATTAATGTTTATCTATCAATTACTTCGTTAATAAATGTTTATTTAAAATTATGTTCATTTTTTTAAAGTATTAAGATATAAAATTAATAGAGTAAGTATAAAAAAAGATCGACCTTAAGTTTAAGTTACTCATTTTAAAGGTGACTTTGTGTGAGTGTTCATCCATTTTGAATAGCTACTTTTATGCAACAGAGCCTTTCAGAAATTTAGATTTTAATAGATTCGTTATTCATCATAATACAAATCATATAGAGAACTCATACAAACCCTTTATTAGAGGTTTGAAAATTCTCGGAAAATTTTGACAATTTATAAGGTGGACACATGAATAAACATTTATTGGCTAAAATTACGTTATTAGGTGCCGCTCAGCTACTTACGCTCAACTCTGCATTTGCTGATATTCCTCTTACCCCATCTCAATTTGCTAAAGCGAAAACAGAAAATTTTGACAAGAAAGTTATTCTCTCTAATTTAAATAAGCCGCATGCTTTGTTATGGGGACCTGATAATCAAATTTGGTTAACTGAGCGGGCAATAGGCAAGATTCTAAGAGTTAATCCAGAGTCAGGTAGTGTGAAAACAGTTTTTCAAGTTCCTGAAATCGTAAATGATGCGGATGGACAAAATGGTTTATTAGGTTTTGCCTTCCATCCTGACTTTAAACATAATCCTTATATCTATGTTTCAGGCACATTTAAAAATCCGAAATCTACAGATAAAGAATTACCGAATCAAACGATTATTCGTCGATATACCTATAACAAGGCAACAGATACTCTTGAGAAACCAGTAGATTTATTAGCAGGCTTACCTTCATCCAAAGACCATCAGTCGGGCCGTCTTGTCATTGGTCCAGACCAAAAGATTTACTATACGATTGGTGATCAGGGGCGTAACCAGCTTGCTTATTTATTCTTGCCAAACCAAGCACAACATACGCCAACTCAACAGGAACTGAGCGGCAAAGACTATCATACCTATATGGGTAAAGTATTACGCTTAAATCTGGATGGAAGTATTCCAAAAGATAATCCAAGTTTTAATGGTGTAGTTAGTCATATTTATACGCTCGGTCATCGTAACCCACAGGGCTTGGCATTTACTCCAAATGGAAAACTACTGCAATCTGAACAGGGCCCGAACTCTGACGATGAAATTAATCTCATTGTTAAAGGTGGTAACTATGGTTGGCCAAATGTAGCGGGCTATAAGGATGACAGCGGTTATGCTTATGCAAATTATTCGGCAGCAACCAATAAAGCACAAATTAAAGATTTAGGACAAAACGGTATAAAAGTAGCAGCAGGTGTTCCTGTGACTAAAGAGTCTGAATGGACTGGTAAAAACTTTGTGCCGCCGCTAAAAACCTTATATACCGTCCAAGATACCTATAACTATAATGACCCAACCTGTGGGGATATGACTTACATTTGCTGGCCAACGGTTGCGCCGTCATCTGCGTATGTCTATAAGGGCGGCAAAAAAGCAATTTCTGGTTGGGAAAATACATTATTGGTTCCATCTTTAAAGCGCGGTGTTATTTTCCGTATTAAGCTAGATCCAACGTATAGTGCGACTTATGATGATGCTGTACCAATGTTCAAGAGCAACAACCGTTATCGTGACGTGATTGCAAGCCCAGATGGGAATGTTTTATATGTATTAACTGATACTGCCGGAAATGTCCAAAAAGATGATGGCTCTGTAACGAATACATTAGAAAACCCAGGATCTCTGATTAGATTTACATATAAAGCTCAGTAACAGAGGCTATTAAAAAACCGATCTAGATAAGATCGGTTTTTTTCAGTTTAAGAAAAACTATTCAGTTACGACTAATACCGGTAAATGAATTTCTCCTAAAAGAGCTTGAGTCACACTTCCTAAAAAGAATTTTTTAAACCCTTTTCGACCATGAGAGCCAATGACTAACAAGTCTGCTTTGAGCTCGGTAGCTGCTTTAATAATTTCTGTGTGAATTGTTTGACCCTCAACAATTTTTGTCTCAACAGAAATTCCATGTTGGCTAAATTGCTCTTTTGCTTGGTCTAAAATACCCTGAATAGATACTTTAGCTTTATTAAAATAATCCTGTGCTAATTCTGTACTATCAATGAATTCTACAGAAATAAAAGGATCTATCGTAAGCGCATATACTAGAGTCACTTTACTACCAAAGGCTTTAGCAAGACTTGCAGCGTGATTTACAGCAATGAGTGAAGTAGGAGAACCATCGACTGGAACCAAAATATGGTGGTAACTCATATATTGCTCCTTATTGTCTTTTGACAATGTTTATCTTAGAAGAAATTAAGTTTGTTATCGTTATGGTTATATTATCGCCAATTTTTATAATTTTATTGTTTATTTTTAGTGTGAATAAGTGAGCCGTAAATTCTCTTAAGCATTTATCTTAAGACATGATAATGACTTTCTAAATAAGGCTGATTTTGCTTAAGTATAGAGATAACTTGGTTGGCATCAACAGCAGATTCAAACAAAAATCCTTGGCCTATGTTGTATCCAAATTGACGAAGTAATTCCTCTTGTTCTGGGGTTTCGATGCCCTCTGCAATGAGCCCAAGTGATAGGTTAGGGGCGAGTAGGCCAATCGCTTGTACAATGGCATAGATAGATGGGTCATGTTGCATCTTTTGTATAAAACTACAATCCACTTTTAAACTGTCAATTGGATAGTCACGAATATGGGTAAGCGATGAAAAACCTGTACCGAAATCATCTAGTGCAATATGTACACCATGTTGTTTTAATTTATTGAGTGCGCGGATCACATAATCTGAACCTCGGTCACCCAGCATATGTTCAGTGACTTCTACTTCAATATAATGTGTTGGAATTTGAAATTGATTGATCTTTTTCAAAAGCCGTTCAGCATAGTTGTCTCTTAAAAACTCGACAGGTGCAGCATTGAGCGAAACAGGAAGAGGCTTAATGTCAAGATCTATCCATTTTGCGATGTCACGTAAAACTTGATGCTGCATAGTTTCACCGATTTTACTTGCTAAGTTATAATCTTTAAAAGCCTCTGCAATTTGTGATGGATAACCTCTTTGAGCTGAAGTTGTATGCCATCGTAATAAAGCTTCAAAACCTACAACACGATGGGTTCTTAAGTCGACTTTGGGTTGATAGTAGGGCTGGATTGTATGATGGCGAATAAGCTGTCGCGCTAAATTAAGTTGGGACGCAACTGTTTCGGTCATTTGCATCATGCATGGATCATACATGCGAATACCGCCACGACCACGAGCTTTTAAGTCATGCAATGCCATATCTGCACAACTTAGTAGACCTGACTGATCTATAGCATCTTGGGGATAAATCGCACAACCAATACTCATACCGCCATTTAGAGCATTACCTAAATAGGTAATAGGCAGATTTAGCTGCTGAAGTAAAATGGCTGCTAGATCGCGTACATCATTTTCAGATTTAAGGTTATTAATAATAACTGCAAACTCATCTCCACCTAGTCTTGCGACAAAGCATCTTTCATCATCAACACAATGACTAAAGCGTTTGGATAAAACTTTTAAAAGATGATCGCCTGCGCTATGCCCTAAAGTGTCATTAATATGCTTAAAATGATCAAGATCAATTAATAGTAAGCCAACACTTGTTTGATTATCTTTTGAATATGCAAGGGTGCGTTTAAGCTGAAATTTAAATGAGCGCCGATTACATAATCCGGTCAGCTCATCTCGCTCACTCATATTTCTAAGCTGGTTTTCTGTCAAATGCTGTTGAGTAACGTTACGCGATACACAAAGTATTTGTATGATTTCACCATTTTCCCGATGAATCGGGGTAAGCATATTATCCCAATATTCGGGGTCCTGATCTGGTAAACAGCTCATCCCAGCAAATCTGGCAACTTTGCCCTGAAGCGCTTTTTTTAAAGCGACGCGTCCACGTTTACGAATATGAGGTGGCAAAAGCTCAAGCCATTTCATACCAAATTTTGTTTCATCAACAGGAACACCCAAAGCGAGACATCCTGATTTATTCATATGAGAAACTGTGCCGTCTACATTTAATACTTTAATGCAATCCACACTGATATCTAACATCTGATTTTGTATTTCAATATTCTTTTGTAAGTTTTGTTGTTCTTGAATATCGTGATCAATATCTAAAAAGCTGACATACCATTCACTGGCTAAAGAAGAGCCGTGATATTTGGATGCTTGAATAGAGAGTTTGCACCATCTATATTGGTTGCCACTTTTCAAAAGTCGGCATTTTAATTCTATTCTTTTTTTCAGACGAATTGCTTCAAGCCATCTATTTTTGACTTCATCTAAATCGACAGGAGATATAAATTCTAACCATTGCTGAGGTAATGGAGAAAAAGTATCCTGCCAATATTCTGTACACTCTACATTGCAATATAATATCAAGCCATTTTCATCACTTACCCAAGTCGGTAGTGGGATTTGCTCAACAATAAAATGCTTTTGGGTGTTGTTCGACATTGAAGTCATAACATGCCTAGAAAGATTGTATGGGCGGGTAATCTATTTATCAGTCATTATTGTAATCTTTCTGTAGTAACCAAAACAGTAATAAATAAATCTCACCTGTCTTTTTTTTGAACTAAATTTGAGGTGTTAAATAAATTATATACTTAATATTTAATTTATGTTTTTGTTATTTATTGATTTTTATTTGTGATAAGTTAAAAAAATATTTATGCTTATTTTTGTAAAAAACTTATTAAAACAGAAGCTTATAATTGTCTTTAAAGACTTATCTTAATAAAACCAATGAAAATAAATTATAAAAATGATATGAAGTAATTTGCAATAATTAAAATTTTAATAAAACAAAATTTAACCATAATATATAAAGAGGGTAAGGTTTTAAAAAGTCTGATTAAATACAATAACCACTATTAAGTTTACAAAAGTAATATAAAATAAAGGCTTATATTATCGTAAAATCGTTTTCATCAAGAAGGATATATATTTCCTTTTTGTGCATTTTATAGCCTACATTTTCCCCAAGATGTAGGTTTTTTTTATTCTTAATTTTTGATTTTATAATCTCTAACTATTAAAAATAAAAAAAAGCCAAATGGCTTTTTTATACAGTTTCAGGTTTCTTCAACTCTTGTTGAATATAAAGATTCATATAATATTGTTCAATATAATCATCAGCATAGTTGTTTGCTAAGGTTTTTGTTGCCACTTGTTCATGTTTTAAATAGCAGTTTGTTTCGAGGTCTTTTTCAAGTACCCACCATTGACGGTTAATACGACGCACTTGAAACTTGTCACTTTTGTATTTTCTTTTAGCCATTTTCAAAAATTTGCTATTCAGTTGTTGAAAGAGAATTTCTACTGGAGTTAGAGGCTCAAGTCAACAGATGAGAAGTTAACTGCTTATTTTATGTAGGGGAGTTGTTTCTATTAAGACCTACATGAGGCATTAAAATAGAAAAAGCTCTCGTAAAGAGAGCTTAAATTATTACTATAAAACACCTGTTCCACTTTTAACGAGAAAGATTCTTTAAAAGTAATTTTAAACTTTCCATCATTTTTTCTAATTGTAACGGAGTGATACCTTCGAAAGATTGTTCGAGTACTACGCTGGTTAGATCATTAATCTTATTGATCATTTCAGTACCTTTTTCTGTAAGTACCACGCGGGTGATTCGACCATCGGTCTGACAAGAATAAGTTTCAACTAAACCTTCATCTTTTAAACGATAAACAATTTTAGTGGTCGTCGACATTTTTGAAATAATCATATCTGAAAGTTCAGAAACACTCGCATGGGGCTTACTGCTTAAAGCCAACATAATGCGTCGACGTGAATTATCTAAACCATATTTTTTTAAAGCATTATCAATATTTTGTACATACTGAG
>Ga0308156_1002377_pt1 | contig 17032 bp, 17 predicted proteins | sample PhyAR2_FD_201041 | JGI IMG/M metagenome (GOLD analysis project Ga0308156, IMG submission 201041) | Phyllosphere microbial communities from UC Gill Tract Community Farm, Albany, California, United States - DLSL A.R2 | ecosystem: Host-associated > Plants > Phyllosphere > Unclassified | place: USA... | reverse complement strand
TGGGACATGCTGTCGGAATATTTGCGTGATGGAAATCTGCAGATTGACAATAACCTTATCGAGAATGCCATTCGTCCGGTTGCCCTAGGACGCAAAAATTGGTTGTTCGCAGGAAGTCATGAGGCAGCGCAGCGATCGGCAATGATCTACTCTTTCTTCGCTATATGCAAAAAGCATGAGGTAAATCCGTTCAAATGGCTGAAACATACGTTGCTTAATATTGCATCCATAAACCATAAAAACCTAAAGGATCTCTATCCGCAGAACTATAAACAAATCATCGACAAATCAAACATGTAGTTCGTAGGACGGATACAAAAAGAATGCTGCCTTTCGCTATCTGGCATCGATTGAGGAGCTCAATATGGATCCCAAACGCGGCATGGACAAAGCCCAGATCGCTGACCTAATTACTGTCGGATACATTGGAAGAGGTGAACAGCTACTGATGTCGGGTGCCATGGGTTGCGGAAAAAGCTCTTTGGCTTCAGCCCTTGTGTTAAATGCATGCTCACAGGGAAAAAAGGTCTTATACTCCAGAAGCTGCTCCAGCAAACCAAGATTGCCAGACTGGAAGGATCAACGCACAAACTTCTGGACAGGATTGCAAAATCTGATCTGCTGATCCTGGATGACTTTGATCTTGTAAATCTAGATCAGCTCCAAAGACTGGCCTGATGGAAATTATTGAAGATAGGTATGCTAGGTCATCGACGATTATAGCCAGTCAGCTTACCGTAGCAAGCTGCGTCTCGTCCTGAAAAAACTTTACCGATGGTCTAATACGGTTCTTACTTTACCTAGTTTAATTTCCAGTTCTCTTATTGGTTGTTAAAAAATGATTTATGTTGCTTTGCACAAATTTTATTCTACCCAATAAATATCCACCTGCCTTTTCCCTAGGCTACCATTCGTTAACCTAATTGGTCTCTTTTCACTCATTAATACACCTTTTCTTACAGAATATCTAAGAGCTTTAGATAATTGATCTCCAATAAATGTCTTATTATATTCTGATTTAATGAATAACTCAATTTCATTTAAATAACGAGGTGTTGTCAAAAAATTTGATCTAATTAGAATTTCAGATATAAAGGAATCAATGCTTCTATCGTTCTTTGTGCTTAAGAAATATTCAGGAACATCTTTGTATTCTTTTTTAAAGGTAGTCACAGTTTCGGCTTTAGAAACACTTTGAGGGATGGCAATATTTAAATTTAATACTTTCGCCCCATTAATGCCGAGTTTATTTCCAATATGAACTGCAAATGAATCGCTAAATGGTCGAGTAAGATTTAGAATTCCGTATATATGTGATGAATTTCTTCCAATAAATTCAGCAAATCCAGATACTGTCATTCCTAAAATATTCATGATTTCACGCAATCTGTTCGCCAAATGCTCATTATAAGTTTTGTCTTGGTTTGTCATAAGACAAATTCCGTTAAAAACTTACGCTAAAAATTATCATTAAATTACTTTTATTGTAAAATATTTATACCTATATTTGTTATAATATTTTACTGACTTATAATTTATTAAGTCTGCTAGTGTAATTTAAGAGTCTCGTTTCCCAAGTCTCACATTTTAATCGAACACGAGAGCGATAGATTGCACCCATATGCCTTTATTTGCTATATTAGCAACGGTAAAGGCGTGGGTACTATCGTCTGCTGAGTTCGAAGGAGTGAGACCCGGGGAATAATGCAAGGTAGTAACCCACGTTTTTACCTTATTTGAGACTCACCAAATAACCTTAAAGGTGAGTTATGATTATTAAAAACAAATATTCAAAAAATCCCAATCCCCCTTAGCCTTGTAAGGCTAGAGGTCACTATGACTATCCGAAAAAGTGTCATTGTAAATATATCATCTGCTTTGTAACCAATTAGAGACTACTATATCGGAACATTTTTACGAGTTATTCTAATGACCTGATCCATCGTCTCCGCGAGGAAAGGGGAAGATTATGACCATTTTTAAAACCTTAAAATGAACAATTTTATAAGGACTGAGAGAAGTATAGCCTGTTCAAAGCAGGCTGCCCAGCAGGTAAATTTAGCAAATACACAAACTAATTGTATTACAAATAAAGCATATAGCTTAAGAGAACTATTAATTCTAAGGACTCTTTTAGTAATTGCTACTGCATTTCATATGTTTAGTTTATCGGCTCAGACGCCCCGCAAGGACAGCGGGGCCGATGGGTTGTTATCCACTAGCGGTTCTGTGGTATCGTCTGTCGACGGTAAGCCGATCCAAGGTGTTTCCATCCGAGTCGAGGGTGAAAAGGGTAAGGCTTCGTCCAAAAATGATGGTTCCTTTTCGTTAACAGTCTCCAATCCTAAAGGTACTGTTTCATTCTCCCATGTCGGTTTCAAGCGCTTAGAAACTTCGTATAGTGTTGGAGTATCATTGGCTATAAAACTGCTACCACTAGAGAATCAATTGGAAGAGGTGGAGGTGGTCTCTACCGGGTACCAAAAAATTCCGAAGGAGCGGGCGACGGGGAGTTTTGAGTTTGTGGACAACAAGCTGCTCAACCGCAAGGTGTCGACTGATTTTATCAGTAGGCTGGAGGATGTGGTGCCCAGTATTACTTCCGTCAAGACATTTGCAGCGGGGCGTGGTAATTATCCAAATATTTATATCCGTGGGAATAGCACAATCGGCCCCAATCGTTGGCCCTTGATCGTGCTCGATGGGATGCCTTATCAGGGTGACTTTAATAATATCAACCCGAATGATATCGAGAATATCACCGTGCTCAAAGATGCTGCAGCAGCTTCAATCTGGGGTGCACAGTCTGGAAATGGCGTTATCGTCATCACCTCTAAGAAAGGCATGCTCGAACGTCCTTTTGAGCTGTCTTTGAATACCAATCTGACGGTAGCTGCCAAACCTGACCTCTACTATCAACCGCAGATGAATTCTTCGGATTTTATCGACGTAGAAAAAACTCTTTTCGATCAGGGTTACTATGACTGGATGTTTAATGATATCTGGAACAACTTTAGCCCTGTGGTGCAGATCCTTCGGAAACAGCAGCAAGGAGATCTAACGGAACAGGAAGCTACAACACAGATCGATCACCTGCGCGGTATCGACATGCGAGACGATTTTGATAAATACATCTATCGAAATGCGGTAAAGCAGCAATATAATCTACAACTCAGTGGGGGAAGTAGTAAAGTAGCCTCTTTATTTTCGATAGGTTTTGACAAAAACAAAGGTGGAGTGGTGACTTACGGCAATGACCGTATTTCGCTAAGAAGTAGCCACTTGTATCGTCCATCCAAAAAGATGGATATGCAAATCGCGGTTCAGTATGTGGAGAATAGAAACCAAAAAAGTGATGCACCGCTAGAATATAATAGCTTGGGTAATGGCTTCGGCAACTATCCATATATGCAGCTTGCAGATCAAAATGGTAATCCCCTACAAGTGGAGACTGTAGGTATGAATCCAATATTTCGTGATACAGTGGCTGGTGGCAGACTCCTGGACTGGAATTATAGGCCACTGGCTGAATTGAATGAAACGTATAACCGGCGAATGAACAAGGAGGCGGTACTTGACTTTAATCTAAATTATGAGATTATCGCTGGACTAAGGGCATCGCTTTACTACAACTATCGAAATAATAATGGCCTTGAAGAAACCTACAGAAGTAAAAACAGCATCGGCATGCGAGAGATGATCAATTATTATGCTTCGTGGGATAATGAAAGGGTAAACTTTGCGGTGCCCGTAGGTGATTTCTATCAGCCTTTCAATCATTTAGGCCAGGCGCATCAGGGTAGGGCGCTGCTTTCTTTTGATCGGAGCTTTGCTGATCGGCATCGGTTGAATATGATCGCAGGAGTAGAGGTTAGACAGAATGTCGAACGTACTTCTTCCAATGCCTATTATGGGTTTGACCCGGAGACTTATGCGTATGTCAATGTCGATTATACGCACAATTATCCTTATCTGAATGGGATGGCTGGCGAATTGACCATTCCGGACTATAATGTGCTTACTAAACTGACCAATCGGTATCGCTCGTATTACAGCAACCTCGCCTACACGTATTTGGATCGGTATGTATTCTCGGGTAGTTTTAGAAAGGACGGTTCAAACCTCTTTGGCGTAAAGTCGAATAGTAAAGGGCAGCCTTTCTGGTCTGTCGGTCTGGGATGGGTGATTTCGAAAGAATCGTTTATGGATTTATCTGCTAGCGACTATATGAAACTGCGCGCTACCTATGGGTATAATGGAAACGTGAATAATAATACTTCGGCTTATCCGATCATCAATATTCAGACAACGCCACATTTTATCACAGGTCAGCCTTATGCAACTATGCAGTCTCCTCCTAATCCCAGCCTTCGCTGGGAAAGGGTAGGAACATTGAACCTAGGGCTTGACTTTGCTTTTTTCAATAATCGGCTGAGCGGAGCAATAGAGTATTATGATAAAAGACCGAAAGATCTGATCGCCTCTTCCCGCATAGACCCGACATCTGGTTTTAACAGTCTCGTGGTCAATAGTGCCGATCTGCATGGCAAAGGGGTAGATCTGTCGATCAATTCAGTCAATATCAAAAAGAACAATTGGCAATGGTCTTCTAATCTTGTATTCGCCTACAACCGTACTAAAGTCGCTAAGTCGTACATAGCCAATCCTACCGCTTCAAATTATATTGGTGGCGCGTTTGGCAATTTGATGACGCCCGTAGAGGGGGCCGACTTGTATACGGTCTATGCCTATAAATGGGCAGGTCTCGATCCGGAGACTGGGGAAGCCAGAGGTTATGTCAATGGGGAGATTTCGAAAGATTATAGCGAGATCTTTAACAATACGACGGTATTTGACCTGGATAATCATGGTACCGCAATGCCTGTTTACTTTGGTTCTTTGCGTAATAATTTGAGCTGGGGGCCGGTAGAATGCTCTTTCAATATTGCGTTTCAGCTTGGGCATGTATTTATGCGCAGCACATTGAATAATACCAGACTGATCTCAGATCGGGTAGGTCATGCGGACTATGCAAAGCGATGGCAAAAGCCAGGCGACGAGGTTTTTACAGATGTGCCTGTATTTGCTTACCCTGCAAATTATTATGCAGATTACTTTTACGAAGCATCTTCGCCACTCGTAGAAAATGCAGGGATCATCAAATTGAGGGATATTCAGCTGACCTATCATTTTCCATCGCTGCAACGACTAAAATATAAAAGTGCGTCAGTGTATGCGTATATGGCAAATATAGCTACACTATGGCGTGCCAATAAGCTGGGAATAGATCCTGAATTTGGCAGGAGCAGCCCTGACCCCTTGGTCGTTTCAATCGGTGTTAACTTAAAGTTTTAGGGGCAAAAAATCGTGGATCGATTATTGTTTTTCCCTTTCATAACATGTTGTAAAATAAATAATTAAATGAATATGTTTAAGAAATTATTTAAATTGATGGCTTCTTCTTTTTTACTGCTATCCAGCTGTAACAACTATTTGGATTTAAAGCCTGATGCAAAAATGGTGATCCCCAAAACATTGGAGGACTGTGAGCTACTGCTTAATGATTACAGTACCCTGAATACTAAGTATCCTACTTATGGTGAAGTCGCCGCCGACAATTATTATTTGACGTCTTCCTCCTGGAAAGGGATCGCTGATATTGACGAACGTAACGTATATATTTGGTCCGATGAACCGATTGTGTCGACCAACCAATGGCAGGGCCCCTACAAAGCTATTTACCAGGCAAATCAGGTTTTATCGGTGTTGGCTGAAATCACGGATCGTTCAGGTGATCGATGGAAGGTATGTAATGCAAATGCACTTTTCTTTAGGGCTTTTGCCATGCATCAATTAATGAACGTATTTACTGCGCCTTACGATAAGAAAACAGCGAACGAAGCCCTCGGCTTGCCGATAAAGCTTTCGCCAAACCTGGATGAGCGCTCGGTAAGGGCTTCGCTCAATGAAACCTGCCTACAAATCATAGAAGATTATACAATTGCAGCGCATGATTTGCCTGTACAGGCTGAAAATAAAGGTTTACCCCGTAGGGCGGCAGCCTACGCTGGCTTAGCCAGACTTTATTTGGGCATGCAAGATAATGAGCGCGCATTTCAATATGCAGATTCTGCGCTAGCCCTGCAGCCCGCACTGCTAGACTATAATATGCTCAATGCCAATGCCAGCCTGCCGTTTTCAAGATTCAATGCTGAGGTGCTTTTTCCGGCGACGAGTTCTTCCAGCTACGCCTTGGGCCAGAGCTATGCACTTGTAGATACGGCGCTCTTTAGGAGCTATGCAACTAATGATCTGAGACGTGGTCTTTTTTTCAGGCAGACGGGCAATGGTATGGTATTTAAAGGTTCGTACGATAATTCAATTTCGGGAATATTCGTGGGCCTCACAACGGCCGAGATGTATCTGACAAGGGCAGAAGCTGCCGCACGCCTCGGCAAACTTGAGGCGGCAACCGAGGACCTAAATACTTTCCGATCGCTTCGCTACAAGTCTGCCAGTATAAACCCTTTCGAAAGTACAAATGCCACCGCCCTGTTAAAAGAGGTGCTGCTAGAGCGGCGGAAAGAGCTAATTTTTAGAGGGCTGCGCTGGGCAGATCTTAAAAGGCTCAATCAAGAAGAAAACTCTGTGCAGACACTGACAAGAATGATAGATGACAAGTCATATATGCTGAAGCCTGATAGTAAAAAATATGCAATACTAATTCCTCAAGTAGCCATCCAAGAGTCTGGTATGAAGCAGAATGCCCGAGATTAAACGGGTATTATATATTTAATAGTGAGTTTTTTAAATTTTATAAATCAAGTGATAATAAGAAGAATATAATGAAAGTAGTTTTGTTTTCCATAATGGTCTTATTGCATTTAAACAATGCATTTGGACAGAGTAGGGGCTTAAAGATAAATGATAAAATGCCCAAGCTAAATAAAGTTGAGTTGATCGACAACAAGATGGAGCTGAGTAAAAACCCGGCAGTTGTAATCTATGATTTCTTCGATACCTATTGTGTAAGTTGTATCGAAAGTATGCCCAAGCTCAAAGCAATACAAAAGAAGCTGGGAGCTGAAGTGCAAATTTATATGGTGACCTGGCAGGATAGGGCAACTATCGAAAAATTCTACCAAAATAATAAGTTTCTGAAAGAAAAGGATGCCATCCTGCCGACGATAGTAAATGACAAACAGCTTAAAGCGCTATTTCCGCATGCTGGAGTTCCCCATATAGCTGTCGTAAAGAATGGTATAGTCCGTGCTGTTACCTTTAGTGATTTTATAACGGTAGAAGGAGTAAACGAACTTCTGCGTAAAGATTATATAAAGGCTTCGCTGAAAGATGATTATATGCAAATTTCTGATGTGAGAAACGATGCCAACGATGGGATTGCTTCGGTTGTGCTCAAAGGCTATTCGGAAGACTGGCCACAATGGGAAGGTATTCAGGAAACGAAGACAAGTGCTGGTACAACGAAAATCACACTTTCCAACAATGGTATCTTACGGGCTTATAAGGCCCTGTTGAGCCGGATCAAAAAGCCACAGTACCTCTTGGGAAATAATCGTATCATCTGGGATAACGTAAATAAGGATGTATTGGATTACCCCGAAAATACGGGCGGGATTCAAAAATGGCTTATGCAATATGGAATTTGCTACGAGCGGAAAAGTTCGATACCGATGGATAGTATCGCCCTAACGTATGCGGTAATCAATGATTTAAATCTTTTCTTGGGTTTAGATGTTCGCTTTGAAAAACGGATAATACCTTGTTTGATTCTTCAGGAGGACAATACAGGCCCCCGCGCTGTCGTCGATCTGAATGATATTCGGCAAGGTTTGGAGGGGACTGGCGTACTGACGTTTTTAGTAGACTATAGTAGCCTATTTCCGCCGGTCTATGATGAAGTGAATAAAAAAAATCGGATTAAGTTAGGCGATTTTACAAACTTGGAAGAACTCAATCAACAGATGCAGGGACAAGGATTAAAGTTTGTAGAAGGCGAGCGGGAGATGGAAGTGCTGGTAGTCTCAAAGAAATAAATCTATGTATATGTTAAAGCAGAAACGGGGGATTATTTCCCCCGCTTTAATCTATGGTGCAATTCATCCTTATGGAGTGCTTCTCAATCTGACGTTTGAGGAAGTACTATTATTTTGAAGCGCCACAATCATTTCATTTTTTAGTGAATCTGTAAGGTCTGGCTGTCCACTACCGTTGTCAGTAGCGTTTACAGCACAAATCTTAGTTGATCCACTGCAGGAAGGTGTTGCCACACCGCTGTAATGCGACGGATTTGTCGGATTACCTCCTGCATTTAATTGAAACCATGCCATGTTGCAAAATTTTAATTTGTCAAATCTTGTTTATTAATCAGCTACATCCAGGATGTATCCGGTTTCACAGATTCTGCCGGGCTGACCGAAACGCCGCATTAGGCCAGCCCTTTTCACGTAAATGCTGTATCGTACCGCCACACGGGAATGTAGTAAACCTGCGGCCGTGCCTGTCACGTACAGGACCAGCACAGCAGCAGGTCACTGAAAGCAAAAGTTTCATCTTCGCCAAGCCAGCATATTTTCGCTGCACCAGTTGCGAAGGCCATTGCCGACGTGGGGCGCTCATATCCGCGGCGAATGGTTGTTCATTTGGCGAATTTACCCTGACTCGTTGTGTACGCTGTATACGCTCTTGCTTGATCATGCTTCTATGTTTATAAATTCACCCAGTCCTATGGGTATATGGTTCATAGTCCAAAGATAGTGACCGCCGGTGCGCATAATTTGACATAAAGCGAATCAGGATTTGACAAAATCCGTGAATCTAAACTTACCCCTGCTTTTTGGGATTAAAGGTAAGCTGTTGGTAGGCAGTCGGAGATAACCCGGTCTCATTTTTAAAAAACCGGGTAAAACTAGAAATCTGACCAAAGCCACAAAAGTCCGAAACGAGCTGTACAGGCATTTTTCGATCCAGCAGATGCTTTGCCTTGTCGGCCAATACCTGGTTGCGAAAATGCAATAGTGTCTCGCCATAGCGCTGCATATGGTACCTGTTGAGTTGATCTTTTGCAACGTGCAGCGTAGCAGCAATATCTCCGATCAAAATCCGCTCTTCCGTTTCTGCGATCTGCTTGCTGATCAACGCTCGGGCCTGTAGAGCCAAATAGTCATGATGGCTCAGGAGACCCTGAGCTTTGAGTAGCTTATTTTTGCTCAGAAGGAGCAGATCCTGAATTTTGTGAAGGATAATACTTTTGGGTATCAACGGCTTCTTGCTGAGTTCCCTCGTGAGCTCAGCAAATAACTGTCGGGTCTGCTCCAAAGCGGCAAAGTCCAGGCTGACTCGGTACTGTGCAAGCTTGCCTTTATCCGCTGCGATCACGCTAGAGAGATACTCAAAGCCAGGAACCCCGCCGATATGAAGCAGATTCAAAGGTAGGGTAAACCCTTGAATGAGATATGTTCCGGGTTCAAATTTTACTGTAATTTCAGTTTCGGGGGCATAGAGAAACGCACCATGCCGCGGGCGGAAAATAAAGGTGTCTTTGACCTGTGGCTGGCTGTAATGGATCGGAGCATGCCCTGCGAGATGGTAGAGCAGATGGGTCTGCGGACTGCATATCTCAAAACGGATTGTTGTTAAGCTATGCACTTCGAACTGATAGCAATAGCTCTCCAAATTGCCGGTCTGCAAATACTCTTCGAACAGACAAATTTGTGGATGGCATAGCAGTCTGGTCCGGCTACCGGGCAACCGCTGTTGAAAGGATTTTGTGAGCGTACTCTTGCTCACAAAATCCATTTCTTCTTCTATCAACCTGAATGATGGGGTCCGCATAGCGCTGGTGTTTTTGGGGAATAGGCCACGTCCGTTTCGGAGAAACGTGGATTAGCTGCCTGCGGTATGCCGATAAACAATGCGGATAGAAAAATAACCTGTCGGCAACAATCTGTTCGCAACAGGTAGGTCACTGGATGAATTGTATCGTGAAAGGATGATGTCCTTTGGTGTGTCTTTTTCTTCGTCGACCGAGCTGCTGTTCTTTTGGAAGTCAACCGCTAGGCCGTTGTTCCAGCTGTCGGCAATCCCGATGCTCAGTTCGGTTTTGAGTGCAAGCGACATGGTATTCAGATATTGGATCTGGCTGGGGCGTAGCTCAAAATAGGCATGCATAAAGCCGACAAAATCGCTCATGACGGAGTTGATGATAGGAAGACGCTCGGCATAAGGAAGGGTCAATACTTTTAGCTGCAGGTCGTTGACACCTGCTTGGTCAAATGTTCTTTTCATATTTTTGCTGTTACGTAAAACCACAAATAAATCAGCTAAAACCATAGAAAACAAATTGTTTGGTCAGATATGACTGGATTCGGTATATTTTGACGGAATGTTTCTCCGGTAAATTAGTGTTGTTTTAAAGAAATTTTGTAAGTTTGAGGTAAGTGTTTTTTTTTTAACCAATTACCATACGAATTTGTATTCCTTATGCGATCGGAGAATTTAAATAAAAGTAGAAGATTATTTCCGTATTTATTAAAAACTGTTATTGCCCGGTGGAGCCGAATAGGCTATTATCCACTTCATTTTTTCTTTTGTGTGATCCTTGCTTTAATCATCAATGTAGGATCTGCTGGCAGCGAGATGCTCGGCCGTATCCAGAGCAAGCGCTTTATGGCGGTATGGATCGGCACGGTCTTGCTGTTGCTGGTCTACGCTATGCTGATCAGCTATATACATGCAGCATTGGTGGTTAGGCAGCGGTTCAGTAGGAATACCAAGCTGAATTTTATGATCTATCTGCTCTGCGCATCCGGTGTTGTCCTAGCCATCCACGGGGTCGTACTGGAAGTATTGCTACCACACAGGCCAGGATTGATCTTGCTTTCGCGATGGTATCTGACCACTGATTTTTGGTTTTTCTTTCCCATAGTGACCGCCTATATACTGTTGGTAAATCGCTTTCCAAAATGGGTATTGCTCGATTGGCAATCCTTTGTTCAGACGGCGATTCAGATACCGCCGGAGTCCAAGTCACAGCTCGATCAAGATCACGAGCCACTTTTAGTAGCAGGTGCATCCGAAACTGGTGAAAATAGAGATTCTCTTGAACATGTGACCGAGCAGCTGGTTAAGAGCCAAAGGCAGCTATCCGGGCACAATGTCCACACCACAGCAATCGATCTCCCAGCTGTGACAAAATCAGAATCCCAGGCTACACTGTTCAGTTTGTGGAAGCGCGATCGGGATCGGCTAGCACTGATGGTCTACTTTTTGCGTAAATGGGAGGATAAAGAACCGACAGACGGAACCACGATAAAATGCCTGCACGCGGTGATCATCTATAAACAACAACGTACGGCAGATGTCTATCTGCATGACGGAAAGTTATGTCGGATAGAGGTGACAACCAAAGCACTGCGTGAAAATCCATGGTTGGTCAAAATACGGGCGAGAGTGTATGTCAATATGCTCTTTTTTCGCGTGCCCGTAAATCGGCCCACCATGTTGGAACTTACCGCTGAGATTAAGGAGAAATTACATCGATTGTTGCCGGAGGATAAGCTCAAAATAATGGTCACGCCCTCGCGTGAGCTGCGCAACAACATCAATAATTTTTGGGGAATAATAGATACGCTGGATGAAAGTAAATTGGAAGAGGAATTTAATCTGGCTTAAAAACGAATGTATTGTCTAACGCTGTGGTGATGGAGCCTTTGCACAGTGCCAATGGTGCAAAGTGACTCGTTTCGGCGACCAGCATGTTTAATTGCTTGGTTATGTTAAATTTAATGAATCGCATATGTGACCTTTTGGAGGTCATAACCTGCTTACTAAAAGCGATATTGACGCATATAACGGAAGAAATGAATAAAGTATCTACGGAAACAGCGGAGATACCTTCCGAACTGGATCATATGCTTGATATCGCTGATGTGCTCGACAAATTGGGTATCTCTGAATCGAAGTATTATCGGCTGGTCCGCGAGGGAAAGCTCAGGCCGAGGAAGCTGGGCAAGCGGCACTATTATTACTTGTCGGATTTACACCAGCAACTGGAAGAGAGCAGGCGCAAGGGGCGGATTTAGCACGTTGTAAAAAAAGGAGCCAAAAGGCTTCTTTTTTATTTTCTGGAAGCAAGCGAACGCAAGTTCCCTCACGTCGCTACGCTTCGGCAGCGGTTCGACGACGGTATGGCTATCCTTCGACTTTGCCTCGACACAGCTAGGGGACAGCCTCGACGCTCCTTCGGGTGGGCTTCGACAACGCTTCGAGTCGGCTTCGACTCCCAGTCGAACAGCACCCGAACAATACCCGAACAACACCCGAATAGCAGCCGAGGCTGTGTCGAAGCTGTCTGCAATCTTTTCCGAATACGTCCCGAATACAATCGCTCAACGACCCAAAGGACAGCCGAGGGCTGCTTATCTGTTAAAGTTGACAGGAAATGACAGCATGGCCACCCGTGTACTATCCATCCCTGCATTTATCCTTCTAATGAAAAAAGTCATGCTAATTTAGCTCTTGCTAGCAAAACAAAGACTGCTCATGACAGTCGTAATTATTTATTATTTAAACATGTATAATCATGGCAAGATTTTTAAAAGGTATACACGGAGCTTACTCTGGGAAAGTAGGAAGTGTAATAGGAAGCAGTTGGCGAGGTGTGGATTATGTCCGCTCACTCTCCAAGATTACAAGCAAAAAAGCGAGTGAAGGACAGATCGCACAGCGGGCAAGATTTGCAACCGCGGTAGCTTTTCTTTCGCCGATCAAGGATCTACTCAACCTGGGCTATTCGGACAAATTGCAGAGTAAAGCAACAGGCTACAACAAGGCGCTACAATATCTCCTGAATTATGGCGGCGTCACAGGTACTTATCCTGCATTCGAAATAGATTATGCAAAGATCGTTATTTCCAAGGGCTCATTGGCAACGTTGATGGCTGCGGAATGGTCAGAAGCTTTTCCGCAGGAGATCATGTTGACATGGGAGCCGCAGTTCAACAAACTTAACGCGTTCGCCGGCGATTCTGTTATTCTGCTCATGTACAACAGCAGCAAGAATTTCTTTAGTATCCTGGAGTCTGCGACTCGGGAAGAAGCAAGTATGAGTTTCAAGCTACCTACCAGCTACTCCGGTGACATGCTGGAAGGCTGGGTATTTACCGGTCATCAGGATGGTATCAAGACCTCTCCGAGTGTTTATCTGGGTAAACTATCCATTAGCTAATATGGCTGTTAAACACACCCTGCTGCTCCTACGAAAGTATGGAGCACGGGGAACCAATGGGACCATCAGCTATCAAGGCGAAGAGATATGCCATACAATCGAGCTGCCTGATAGAAATAATACGCCTAGGATTAGCTGTATTCCAATTGGTCGATATAAGTTGGAGAAACGGCGCTACCCCAAACATGGCGAGCAGATTGGCATCCCGATGGTGCTCGGCCGCGAAGCAATACTGATCCATGCGGCCAACAATGCACTCCGTGAATTGCAGGGCTGCATTGCGCCGGTGACGACGTTAACAGGCGAGGGGACTGGGGATTATAGCGGCAAGGCTCTAGCAAAGCTCAAAGCGCTGGTGTATAGCCTGTGGGATATGGGGGATGAAGTGTATTTGAGTATTCGCTAAGGCTTTGGAGATCTGGAATTAGTTGCTGCATTCCTTTGTGCCTTCTTCTTAGCAAGCTGACGGCATAAATCAAACTCGCTATGCTCGGACAATGATTTATGCTATCGTCATCTCGCGTCAGCGATAGGCAGTCGGAACGCAAGGCTTTCAATTCCATGATCTCCTAGCTTAACGAAAGGTGAGTTGATGGTGGCGCTACTGAAAATGCAAAAAGTATGAAAAAAATCTTTAACAAAATAGGACAGGTGCTGCAGCTGGTGCTGGCGGCTCCTGTTAAACTTCCGCGTAAGGTCGGCAACGTATTGAAATACCTGGCCCTGGGGTTGGGGATCGTGGAAACGGTATTGGATGAAGCTGAACCCCAACCGGAGGTAAGTGACGGAAAACAGCCATCGGAAGCTGATTTGAATCCAGCAAACGATACGGCCAAAACTACGGCTGAAAGGAGCGTGCAGGATGAAAGTGAATAATATCCGTATCTCGGCCATAGGCGGTACCCTCTGTTCCATCTGGGCCAGCATTTCCCTGGGGGATGTGTTGCAAACAGCCCTGACAGCGGCACTGGGTACTTTGGTCAGTTTTGCCACGAGTAGGCTGCTGGGAAGATGGCGCAACAAGCAGAAAAGGTGAGTGGTAATTAAGGCGCACGGTATTGTGCGCCTTTGTCGTAAGACGAAGGTCCAAAACAAAAGAAAACACCATAATACAAGTACTATGGTGTTACATGAATATGTGGTTTGATTAGTTTTTCGCTAAGACCATCTCGGGTTCTTCTTTTCCGCCATGACAGGTTTTACAGGATATTGCTTTGGCTGGAGAATTGTCCCAACTGCGGTTAAAATACTTTTTGTTGATCTTTTGGGTCATCTTGATCATCGCCCGCCCAATATTCTTTTTGTGGTTCTCATCACTGGCAAAATCCAATTTCTTAGGATCTTCTTTTGATGGTGCATGACAGAAACCACACTTTACGCCCAAGGCAACGTTAAATTCCTTCATGGTGGAAATCAATTCGTCATGGGAAATATTTTTTGGGAGAACTTTTAGATTGGTTGGTTTTGGCTCTTCCTTTGGTTTGTCCTGTTGGAAACTAAATGCACTCAACGCAAGCGCAATAGCCAACACGGATGCAATCGCACCTAATTTATTGAATTGTTTCATTTCTCTCTTCCTTTATGCTTGACTAAATATAGGGAGAAAGCAATAATTTTCAAATAGAAAATGAAATTAATATGACAATTTAGATTGATTATTAGTTACGGACTGCATTTTCAACAACCCAACTTTGGCTATTTGCCTGATAATTGATCGTTAATCGTTTTCCTTCAATTCTGACATTCTTTAATCCAGTCGTGTCAGCGGATACCCAAGTGGTATCGTTTTCTTGATTCAATCGAAGGGAAGTGATATTAGGGATGCCTGTGAAGAACTCGACTTTATAGGTATCGCCGCTTTCTTTTAAAACACGAATAAGCCGATTATCCCGATCTACTTCCAATGAATTATCCTGGTATTGGATACGCCCAATAAAACTGCCAGCTGCTGCTGCACTAGCGCTACCTGAATCTTGATTTTTCGCACACGAAGCTACTAGAATAATGATGATACAAAGCGTGAGTAAGGCGTTGAAAAACTTCATGTGTGTAATTTTTGCTCTAAATTAAGACTTTTTGATCGAAAACTCAATTGATTAATCCAGAAATGATATTTATTGTTAATGCAACAACAAATGTATTTAAAGCGAAGGAGAGGAGACCGTGAAAAAGTGCTACCCTGCGGATCTTTTTTGAAGATATACCCACGTCGGATACTTGAAAGGTGCATCCCATCACGAATGAAAAGTATGCAAAATCCAGATAATCAGGCTTGTCGTCACCGGGAAACGCTAAGCCATAACCATCGGACCTATTTTCGTAATATAGACGTGCATAATGAAAAGTATAGATGGTATGAACCAAAATCCAGGAAGCCATCATGGCTAGGATGCAGATGACGATAATATACGCATCCGTCAGCTGTTTGTCCTTGCTGGATATAATGATCATCAGTACAGAAACAAAGCAACCTATGGTGACCAAAATGACGAATAACGAGACAAAAAGTCGGCTTCCATCTTCTTTTTGCGCTTTCTTTGCCATTGTTCCAATCGACATGGTATAAAATGTAAACCAGGATATGGCGATGTAAGATACACAGAACCCCAGCCAGCATAGCAGCAGGTTTAATAGCGGAAGGGATTGGATTGGAGAAATAAAGTAGATCAGTAAAAACATGCCCACTGAAAGCAATGCGCGATCAATGGATTTCATTTGATGTAAGTAGTCGTTTATTCTAGCCATGTTACCCAGCTTTAACAATCAAATTGTGCATCAGCTTCAAAAGTGAGTGCATTGCCATGATTGGATAAGAATAGAAGCATTGCTTCCTCCTCATAGTGACGCGGATTAGAAAAGATAAAATCCAAAACACCATCCCGGTCGATATCCCCAACGAAAAGTGTGGACATAAATACATCATCATATTGATCAATATGAAACAGGGTTTTTTCTTTGTTTTCTTTATTTGAAAGGTAGCGTAGTTTGTAATTGGTCACCTCATGGAATAATTTCTCGTGACCTTTGTCATCGGTTTGCACCTCTGTGGATTTAATAGTTCCCGATCCCCGCAGGGTAACTTGTTGATTTTTATACGCATATTCGACCGATTCCTGAGGCCATATTTCGGAATGGGTAACTTTTAAATTTTCTAATGCACCGGCTTGGAGTCCTTCCAACTTTAGGAACAGCAATGAATTTCTTCGTGATTCAATGCTTCGAATTGGAACGCCAGCACACTCGTCATAACCGTCTTTTATTTCATAATCAACTTTTTCCAGGTAATATTTGCCATTTTCTTCATAAAGGTCGTACCAATCCTTATTTAAAACAGCTGTAGGATCTCGCTTTTCCCAAACTCGGTAGCTGCGTACCATCAAAATCTGTCCCTTCTTTGGATCTGCTATGGTGGGCTGGTCAACTGTACTGCTGTCCACAACGACGTGGGACAATGTGTCAGTGGCCTTGACCGTGTCGATTTTTCCACCGACCTGTTGAGAAGTGGGATTCGTGCATGCTTGGAGGGAAAACAGTCCCATTAGAAGTGCAAAGGCATTATAGCTATTCATATACGGTGAATTTAGTTTAAATATATAAAATTCACCGTATATAAATCGAGCGATTTTTTAAGCGAGTGCTTCTTTTAACAAGGAAAATGACTTAAGGCATTTTTCATCGTCGAAAATATAGGAAGTAGCGATAATTTCATCTACTTTGTGGTCTTTTACAAATTTCTCTATTTGTGGACGTATATTGGCTTTGTCACCAATGAACGCACATGAA
>Ga0308156_1002374_pt1 | contig 17049 bp, 10 predicted proteins | sample PhyAR2_FD_201041 | JGI IMG/M metagenome (GOLD analysis project Ga0308156, IMG submission 201041) | Phyllosphere microbial communities from UC Gill Tract Community Farm, Albany, California, United States - DLSL A.R2 | ecosystem: Host-associated > Plants > Phyllosphere > Unclassified | place: USA... | reverse complement strand
CCGGAAACCCCGGCAACGGTAATCCGGGCAATGGCAACCCTGGCAACGGCAACCCAGGCTCGGGCAACCCCGGCAACGGCAACCCGGGTTCGGGCAATCCGGGCAACGGCAACCCAGGCTCGGGCAACCCCGGCAACGGCAACCCGGGTTCGGGCAATCCGGGCAACGGCAACCCAGGCTCGGGCAACCCCGGCAACGGCAATCCAGGTGCCGGCAACCCTGGCAATGGCAACCCTGGCGCCGGCAACCCTGGCAATGGCAACCCAGGCTCGGGCAACCCCGGCAACGGCAACCCGGGTTCGGGCAATCCCGGCAACGGCAACCCGGGTTCGGGCAATCCCGGCAACGGTAACCCCGGCAACGGTAATCCGGGCAATGGCAACCCTGGCAACGGCAATCCCGGCAATGGCAATCCGGGCTCGGGCAACCCCGGCGCCGGCAACCCTGGCAACGGCAACCCGGGTTCGGTTAACCCCGGCAACGGTAATCCGGGCAATGGTAACCCTGGCTCGGGGAACCCCGGCAACGGCAATCCCGGCAATGGCAATCCGGGCTCGGGCAACCCCGGCGCCGGCAACCCTGGCAACGGCAACCCGGGTTCGGTTAACCCCGGCAACGGCGATCCCGGCAACGGTAATCCGGGCAATGGTAACCCTGGCTCGGGGAACCCCGGCAACGGTAACCCCGGTTCCGGCAACCCGGGTTCGGTTAACCCCGGCAACGGCGATCCCGGCAACGGTAATCCGGGCAATGGTAACCCTGGCTCGGGGAACCCCGGCAACGGTAACCCCGGTTCCGGCAACCCGGGCAACGGTAATCCGGGCAATGGTAACCCTGGCTCGGGCAACCCAGGCAATGGAAACCCCGGCAATGGCAACCCGGGTGGGGATGATCCCGGCAAGGGTGGTCCTCGGCCTCCGAAGCGGTGACCATGCGCGCTTCTGCTGATGAACTCGGTCGACGTCGACTTTCTGTCGTCATCTGGTCCGTGCTGATCCTGGCGTTCGCGGGCATTGGAATGCTCGCGAACGCCTTCCGGCCTCTAGACGACGTCATCGCCTCTGCGCGCTTCTCGGTTCTGGAGCGACCTGCCAGCCAGAGCCTGACGATCGTCGAGATCGATTCCCGAAGCCTCATCGCCGCAGAGGCCTGGCCATGGGATCGGCGACGGTATGCCCAGGCGATCGACAATCTGATTTTGGCGGGCGCGACCCTGGTCGCGGTTGATGTCGATTTCAGCGCGCCGTCCAACCCCGCGTCCGATCAGGCGCTGGCGGCGGCGGTATCGCGCCACCCCGGCCAGGTGGCGTTGGCGACCTTTGAGCAGATGGAGTCATATGGCGCCGGCGAAAGACGCAGATCGGGCAATCGTCCGATCGCGCCGCTTCTAAATGATTCCTTGCTCGCGTCGGTCAATGTGCCGGTGGATGGCGACGGAAGGGTGCGCCATTACGATTACGGTGCCTCAGATGAAGCGCCGCCATCGGTCGCGGCCCTCCTGGCCGATGCCTCGGTGCGTCAGGGCGCTTTCACCGTCGATTTCGGGATCGAGCAGAAATCGATCCCCCACCTCAGTTTCGAGGACGTCTACAGCGGCCACTTCGACCCCTCGCTCGTGCGCGGCAAGAAGGTCCTGATGGGGGCGACGGCCCTGGAACTTGGCGACGAGTTCGCCACACCCGTCGGGCTGTTGCCCGGCGTCATCATCCACGCCCTCGCCTACGAAAGTATCGCTGACGGACGGGCCTTGGTCAGCCTTAGCCCGCTGGCACTTCTGATCCTATGCGCCGGGCTCGTCGCGGCGCTGCAGCCTGTCAGAAGCGGGGGCGCCGCTCTATGGCGGTTGATCGTGCGCCATGTCGCCGTCACGGCCTTGATCGTGATCGCTCCAATCGTGCTTCAGGCCTCGCTTCCGCTCAGCATCGACATCACCGCGCTTCTTTTCACGCAGACACTGATGGCGATCTGGGCGACCCGCGTGGAGCTGACGAGGCAAGCCAAGGCGATCGTGCAGGCGCGAGAGGCCGGCCTGCTTCATCTGGCGATGCATCAGCCGGAAACAGGGCTTCCCAACCGCCGAGCCCTGCTGGCGGGCATCGACGATCTCATCGCCACAGCAGAGACCAATGTCGCGGTCTTTGCGATCGGCGTGGATCGCCATGCGGAAATGCGCGGGGTCGTCGGTTATGACGTCGCAAACACCTTGATGGTACAGCTCGCCGACCGCTTGGCCGATTTGGCCGACGTGGACCGGGTAGCGCAAATCGCTTCTTCGGTGCTCGCCTTCTCGCGGGCCGATCTGTCCGCCGATCAGCAACACGCCCTGGCCAGATCGCTTCGCGCCGTAGAGACGACCTTCACAGTCGACGGCCAGCCGCTGGATCTGTTCGTCCGCATCGGCAGCGCCTCACAGGATAGGCAATCGGCGAGCGGCGACGCCCTGATCGAACGGGCGACGACGGCGCTAAACCAGGCCGATCTCTCGGACGACCGTACGGTGCTGTATGACGAGGCGACCTTTGTCGATCCCGACAACAACCTCGCCCTGATGTCGGAACTTCGCGACGCCCTGCGCGCGAGCGACGTCAGTCTGCACTATCAACCCAAGCGCAAGACTTCGGACGGCTCTACGGCTTCGGTCGAGGCGCTCTGTCGATGGCATCATCCCGTTCGGGGTCGGATCGGGCCGGACCTCTTCATTCCCATCGCCGAACAGACGGGACAAATCAGGGCCCTCACCGAATGGAGCATCGTCAAAGCGATCGAGGATCAGGCCGCGCTCCGGGCTCAGGGCGTTCATCTGGCGATCGCTTTGAACGTGTCGGGACGGCTCCTTGTGGATGAGGCCTTCCAGGCGCGTGCGCTCCAGTTGATCGAGGGCTGCGACGCCGATCTCATCTTCGAAATCACTGAGACTGCCGTCATCGAAAACCCGAAGATCGCGGCCCAGGCGATCGCGGCCTATCGGGCGGCGGGGGTGCGGATTTCGATCGACGACTACGGCGCCGGCCTATCTTCGCTCAGCTATCTGAAAATGCTGAACGCCGACGAGTTGAAGATTGACCGATCTCTGATCCTTGATGTCGTCAACAGCGCGCGTGATCGCCTGATCATCAAATCCACCGTCGATCTGGCCCACGGTTTGGGCATGACCGTCGTCGCCGAAGGCGTCGAGACCAAGGAAGTGTTTGATGTCTTGTCGGCTCTGGGATGTGACACCATCCAGGGCTACTGGGTCTCGCGACCACTGCCTTTTGAAGGTCTGGTGAGTTTTTTGACACCATCCGAAAGCACAAAAGTTCTGTCCGACACCCATCTAGGCACCGCTGCATAGAGCTTGAGGGGATCATAACATGAGGCTTGGGGCCAGCACGCGATTGGCGCTCGTTACAGGATTGATGGTTCTAACGTGCAGAAAATCGGGCATATTTTCCCAGACTACGAATCTGAGGGTCGGGCGTTCGAATCGCTCCGGGTGCGCCACTTCTTTCAATGACTTGGTGATCTGCGCGCGTGTTCATGGACGCGTCGTGACAGTCGTTTTGCACATCCTTTACAGTCAGCGCTCGGCTCGGATGGTCTAATCACCATCCAGCACGTCAACCGGGTTCGCAAACTGCGCCGCCGACGTTGTGTGGCCCGGTCCATCATTTGTCTTGATGGAAGACATGGGAGCGTGCGGTGGGACGGTTCTGATAGCCACGCGCATCCAGCGTCAGTTTATGAGTTGAAAACTCAGTCTCAGGGCGCCGTAATGCCTTTGACGCCCATGCGCATGCAGATGGCGCGCAGGTGGGCGCGCACGGTGTGGATCGACATATCCATCTTTCGGCCGATGTCCTTCGGGGCCTCGCCTTGGGTCAGATGGCAAAGGACCAGGAGTTCGGCCCGGGTCAGACCGAAGATGGCGCGTAGCGGCTCCATAACCTCCACGCCCATGCAGTGGGCCGGGCGCGCCGTGGCGAAGATGCGGTCGATCGCATCGGGCGCCGTCGCCAGATCCAGCAGGCACCAGGCGTCATCGCCTGCGCGAAACAGAAGGCGGCCGTGCGATTGTCGTCCTTGCAGCAGGCGGTTGGCCAAGGCGTCGAACTCGCCACGATTGCGATGGGAGGGGCAGATAAAGGCCCCGCCAGCGCCCAGCACACCCGCGGCAATCATGGCTCTGGCATTGGCGTTGGCGTGGATCACGCAGCCCTGAGGATCCAGAACGAACCGGGCGAGAATGTCATGTTCGAACCAGGCGGTGCAGTCCGCACGGGGCAGGGGTGTCGGATGTCCGGTCGATCTGATTGGCGTCCGGCGCTGCCCAAACTCTCCGTGCAGGATTGCTGAAACAGCACGGCCGTCTGTTCGCGACGACGCCGCTATCTTTTGCTCATACATTTGCGCCACCCATTTCTGCAGGCTGTCCAAACCCGGATAGGGCTGTCAGCCTCAAGCTTACGATCTGTGTGTGCCGGCTCCTCCAAACAGCCGGCTCATTGCGTTAACTTTGTTACCAGTTTGACGGTCGGGTCGTAATCGCCGCTATGGGCTAACCAGTATGGGGTAGCCCACGTCATCGGGGCGATATGTCGATAGCGAGCACATCCTGATAGCGACCGGCCATCTGATCCTTGATCTTGCCCAAGGTGAACAGCATCGGCAGCGACATGCCGGCGAGGGTGCGGGGCGGATCGACCTCCTTGGTCCAGGGCGCCTGTAGATCGACCGGCGTCCCGTCCAGCTCGACCGCGTAGGCGACGCTGGACGTGGTCTCCGCGTCGCCCCGACGCTGCATCAGGCCGCGATGTTCGGACGTGATCGCGATGACCGACGGTGCGTTGGCGCGGACCTGGATGAAGATGCGCCGCGTCAGGCCGGTAGAGGCGTCACCGAAATCGACCACATCCACACTGGAACCGGAACCAAAGGCGCCAGCGGCGCCGGCCAGGTTCAGTTGTGCTCGGGGCGTGGAGACCAACTGCATACGGACCGGGATTGGGGCAAGCAGAGCCGTTCCATCGGCGTCCTTGATCAGCAGCTTCAGGTCGGTGGCGTAGGTTCCGGCGTCGGGCACGGCGTCCACGACGATGGCGGCGTCCATCTGCGCCTGACCTGTCGCCTTGCCTGCAAGAGTGTAGCGGAAGACGCCAGGCTCGACGTCGGACGTCTGAAGCCCCGACGCCTCTCGCGGGCGGAACTGCACCCCCACGCCCCCAAGCGCCAGGCCGGACACAATCGCCCCGCCGTCGTCCACGACGGACAACCGCAGCTCGCAGACCTCGTCTGCCTGGTTCTTCAGGCCCAGATCGATGGCGCCGCTCGAGGGTCCCGCAGCGAAGGGATTGTAGTTGATGACGACAGTGCTGGGGCTCTGGGTCAGGGCAAGGTTGCAGGCTCTCGCCTTGGAGGCGGTTACGGCCAGGATAGCCGCCAGGACCAGCGAGACGATGACGGTCAGCGTTTCAGACCAGGTTGGAACCCGGAGCTTTCGGTCACCTTGCGCCTTGCGCCTACGGCGACGGCGGAGACGTGCGGATTTCGCCGACATCGACTGTTCCTTCCACTTTCTCGGGAATCACAAATTCTCCCACCACGGCGCCCTGGATCACCAGGCGATAGCGACCCGGAGCCAGGCCATCGGCGACAAACCGCCCGGAGCGGTTGGTGAAGAAGGGCTTGCCCTCGGCATCGGCCGGAGCGCCTGCCGCCTGGATGACGCCGCCGGCCAGAGCGACCGGCCCATTGGCGGACATCAGGACGCCTCGCGCGGTGCGAGACGCGTCGCTACCCACCACGAAGCGGTACCCGTTGCCGTAGCCGGGGAAGATGTTGACCACACCGCTACCCAGGTCATAGCCCTGCGGCAGCGGATCGGCCTCGATCTCGTAGCGATTGACGCCATAGCCGCGATCCAAGCCGACCAGAGCCGGACCCAGCCATCCGCTGTGCGCGACCGTATAGCCGCTGGAATCCGTCAGCTTGATGCGCGAACGGGAGAGGGTAGGGTGGGGCGTTGCGATGACGAAGCCCTCGCGCGCCGAACGTCCGACGCCAAAGGTGCCGCCGGCGTAACCGATCATCGTCGACATTCGCCACAACGACTCCTGGCGCGTGACCCCGCCGGGCTCGGACGAAACCAGCCGGTTCGATACGAGTTCGGCGTCGAACCGATTATTGATGTAGCGCGGGTCCGCCGTGATCGCTTGGTTGGTTCGATCTTGCGACAGCCGCAAGTCGCCGCTCAAGTCGTTGAGGCGGCCCGAAGATGCGCGTGACACCCCAACCTCACGCAGGTCGTTGTCGGTGTCGTGGCGCGCGGTGGTGCTCCAGCGCCCGCCGAAGCGCGACGTCAGCGTCAATCCGAAGCGGTCCTCGTCGCGGCCATCTTCGGTGGACCCGCGCTGCCAGGCCAGATTGACCGCGAAACGACGGAAAGTGCGGCCCAGGCCCAGGCTGAAATCGGTGCGATCCTTTTGTTCGCGACCCTTTACGAAAGCGACGCCGCCGCTGATCGAATAGTCACGAAAACGCACAAGCAGCCGCGCGGCGGCGCGCCATTTCTCGTTGTTGAAAGCGGACGGATCAAAGGCGCTCTGAAAATAGCGGCTGGTTGCCTGGGCCGACGCCACAAGGCGCGCATCAGCGGTCTTGCCCAAAGTCCTTTCGAGGAGATAGTCGACAGAGGCGACGTAGCCGTTTTTTCCGGTGTCGCCGTTGTGGCTGGCGGCGCTGCTCAGCTGGATCAGACCCAGTTTGGAACCCCACGTCGCTATGGCCCCGGCTTGCCCCTTTCGGTCGGCGATCTGAGCGTTGACGCCGACGGTCAGAACATCGGACAGGCCCTTGCGAACAAAGCCGCTCGCGGCCAGCGTCGAGCCGTACTGAAGATCTCCGCCTTCTTCCAGCAGTCCGGCCGACACCCCAAAATCCAACACGCCGCGATCCAGCAGCCCGGCGCCGCCGAACAGGTCGAACACAGCGATCTCGCGCCGACCGCTGTCGTCTTCGACGAGCAGGCGCACCGTGTTGGCGCCTTGCGCGAAGGGAAAGTCGCCAATGGAGTAGGGGCCGGCGTCCAGACGGATCCGTTCCGCCACCACGCCGTTCACCTCGACGACGACCAAGGCCGGACGGTCTAGGATGAACTGCCGGCGCCCTGCGGGACGCACGTTCTGGAATGGTCGAATGGTTGAATACGCGCGTGCGGCCGATAGCCCCAAAAACCTTTGCGAGCCCTGAAAACTGTCGATGGGGGGCGCGAACTCGCCGGCGGTCAGACGCACGGCGGATTTGAACACGTCCTTGGTCAGACGGATTTCGCGGCGCTGCCAGCGGCCTTGCGTGTTGTTCCCGTCGTAATCGACGCCGGTGGTCAGCGTGACGCCGTCAAACCCGCCGAGGTTGGCGAAAAAGTCGACGCCGCCCTGCAGCGGCGAAAAACGAGTGTCGGTGTGGGAGTAGAGTTGGGCCAGGGTGATATTCGCGCCGGCCGAAAAGTCCGCCGGTTGATCGAAGGCGGCAGGGTCGATCACCGGGGTCTGGGAGAAGCCGACATCGCGCCGTGCTCGGCTTTCCGGCGTGGATGTCGCAACGAAGGTCAGAGACAGGGGATCGAAGGTCAGAGAGAAGGTGTCGCTGACAAGGTCCGCCATATTGACCTTAGTCTGTGTCGCGATCCGGCCTGACAGAGTGGTGAAGAGTTCGGACCCGATCTGAGGCCGCAATAGGTCCAGCAGGGCTGTCGCATCCACCAATCCCTGGCCCTGGGCGTCGACCGAGCCGCTGATGTCGCCAAGATATTTGCCGTCGAGCGTTAGCGGCCCCTGGATCGGCGTAAAGACCGAGGACGGCCTGACCGAAGGAGACTGGTCCTGAATGGGCGGCGAAGCTTCGGTGACTGGGCGTTCGCTTTCGTCTCGATCGATGGCTACGACGGCGGAATAGTCCGGCGGCGCCGTGCGCATGACCTCATCGGTCAGCACGACGGGAGCGGCATGCGCCACGGTAGCCAACCCGCCCCCCATGCAGGCGACGGCCCCGATGCGGCGAAAGGCGGTTCGCGCTCCGGACCGCCCGCCCTTAAAGGACTTGCGGGCCATCGCCGGCCCTCACAGCAGCACGATAGAAGCGGTGAGGTCGCCGGATGCCGATGCGGCGAGGGCCGCCGGTATCTTCACCTGCCGCGTGGCGCCGCCGGCGATCACGCTGACCTGTCCGACATCCACTTCGGCGGCCGGCACCTCATGCGACTGTCCGTCCGCCGTCTTCAGGATGATCCTGGACTCACGGATATAGGCGAAGCCGGTCCCTGAATTATGGGCGGTCAGGATGACGTCGCCGTTCGGCTCGCGCGATACCGCAGTGACCTGCACTTCGGCGCGCGCTCTGGGCGGGGCTACGAACACATAGGTATTGATCGTGAAGGCGACCTGAATGTCAGCGCCGACGCCGCCGTCGCTGGGCGTTGTCTGCATATTGATCGGCAACTGAGCTGCGCGGACCAGATACATACGGCCCTCTTCGGTAGCGTCGCCTGTGTAGCGGACTTGGATCACCTGCTCGCGATTGGCCGGGATGACGGACTGGACAGGAAACACCGTGATGTCTTTGTCGTCTTCGACCAGAGACCGGGCGCCGTTATCATCGACCTGCATGCGATAGGTCTCGATTTCGACCGTCGCTGGTGTGGCGCTGTCGTTCCTGACGGTCATCCGATAGCTGGACCCATTGCCGGATGGCGTGATCTTCGAGATCATGGGCGACACGTCCATGGCCTTGGCCGGTGCAGTCGCGCCTGCCATCAGGACTGTCGTTAAAGCCGTTGCGGCCATCAGTGTCGCGAATACACGACGTGTCATTGTTGCCCCCGTTGTGTTGTCAGACTTCTCACGAAGAAGCAGGGGCCGTCCGAGGGCGGCCCCTGCATTTCGCGACGATCAAGCGGGATCGAGCGAGAAGGTGAAGGTTTCCGTATAGGTTCCGGCCGGAGCCGAAGCGGCGCCTGGACCCGAGGGGGAGGCAGCACAACCCGAAGAGCCGGGGTTGCTCGGATCGCCCTGTGTTCCGCCCACACCGCTGCCGCCGGGGACGTTGTAGCAGAGGTTCAGGAACAGATCGCCGAAGACGCCGTCAGCCAGTTTTTGGCTGTAGCCGCCAGAGTTGGTGACTTGGGCAGGTTCGCCGGGATAGGTGTCGTTGGCCGCAAAGCCCAGGCTGGGGATTTCCGGCACGGACAGATCCCAATCGTAGTTGATCAGCTTGCCTGCCGCCGACTTGAAGTCGCCGTTGGCGGCGCTTGATGTCAGTTTGGCGCCGCTGGCGGCGTTGCACGACATCCGCAATGTGGTGACCTTCTGACGTACGCCGTTGGCGACCGCGACGTTTCCGCCTGCAACATTGGCCAAGCCGATGCCGCAGAAGTTGGTCACGGTGGTCGAGACGGTCACATTGGTCTGTGCGCTCGACACAGCCGGCATCGCCAGCAAGGCCGCAGCGGCAGTCGCCGCTGCAATAATATAGGTCCGCATAATATCCTCCAGCTTTTCAATATTTTCCCGCCCAATGAGACTGGGTGGGCGCCACAATGTCGTGGTGTCATCATCTATTCACCGCTGGAGGCGGCGTCGCATCGTCAAAGACACTATCGATGATTGCTTAGTCGATGTGCGCATCATTATTGGTGGTGCAAGGACACACCTTGAAGCTGCGCCAGCGTGTTGGTGTGAAAGTTCGACGCCACTTGGCGAGCGGTATTGAGCTGGATCGGCTTCGACGGCCGTCACTCCCCTAACTCGGGTATGTCAATTGGCCCGGACTGTGGATAGGACGGTGTGGTGAACTGCGCCTGAGAACGCTCGACGCTTGGAATGGCTGTTTACGTGTCGAGCATCGAGGCCCAGCCACGAGGGAGGGTTGAGATGATTGTGGGCGTGACGGGCTTTCTTGCTGTCGGGAGTGAAATCGGCGACTGCGATCCACGACAGGCGAACCTGAACTTCGACGATGACGCCGATCTCATACCGCCCTGGTCTCGCGCCATCGCGGCTTGGGTCAACATCGATCCCCGCGCCAGGATGTTGTTATCGCGATCGGGACGAATCGGTTGGGCCAACGAAGCCGCCTATCGAATGTTGAAGGACGCCGGCGTGTTCCGGCTCATTGACGACCATCTTGTCTCCGACAGTGCTCAGACGGCTGCGGCGCTGGCGCGCCTTCTGAGAGACGCTGTGCCCGGCCAAGCGATCTATGCGGTCACATCGACGGATGCGGATCGGCAATGGCTTTTGCGCTGTCAACAACTGATACCCGGCGATGACGACAGCATAGGGTTTGCCGCACACCGAATGGCGGACCGTGTTTCGTACGAAGCAATGCTCCAGATTCACCACCTGACACCCTGCGAAAAACACATCGTGACGATGATGTTGGCGGGGATGGAGACGGGGCGTATTGCTCAAAAGCAGGACATCTCCATCGAGACACTGCGCACTCACATCAAACATGCCTATCGCAAGTTGGACGTCAGCAGTCGTGGTGAACTATTCGCCAAGGCTGTGGACTTCGCGGGTCTTTAGGCCGGCGCACGATTCGCGCGGAGACGTAGGTTCCGTTTGGCGGGCCGTTGCGTGAACATGCCGTTCGGTCCGCGACGCAGCGGCTGATCGAGCTACACCTTCAGGGGCGCTCCGATTTTCGTGGCAATCTCCCGGCCCGCTATTGGCGCCGGGCAGATGCCTTGGTGCTCGCGCGCAATTGTACCTGCGAGAAGCCGTAAAATGGATATGTCGCCGGCCACACGAACGCTTAACCGTGCCTGACATACAACCCATGATGGTAATCGTGAGGTTGGTATGCGGACGTTCGGACCCATTCCTTCTGCAAAGCGACGCGGGCGCGAGGGCGTGGCGGCGGTGGAGTTTGCGCTGGTGGGGCCGATCCTGGTCCTGCTGCTGATCGGCGTCGTCGTCTATGGCGGCTGGTTTCTGATGGCCCAGTCGGTTCAGGCCCTGGCGTCGGAGGGCGCCAGGGCGGCGATCGGGGGGCTGGACGCGGCCGAGCGCGACGGCCTGGCGCGGCGCGAGGTCAGCGAGGCGGTGCGGGGCGTGGCGCTGAACCCCGATCACACGACCATCGAGGTGATGGAGGATGCCGGCCGCCTGCGGGTCGTCGTCATCTATGACGCAAGCGACAGTCTGATCATGGCGCTGGGCGGGATGCTGCCGCGTCCGCCGTCGGTCATTCGGCGGTCGGCGGTCATCCATGTGGGCGACTATTGATGAGGGCCTGGGCGCCTCGGCTGCTGCTCCGGTTCGGCGCTGATCGGCGTGGGGCGGTGGCGGTGATCGCGGCGGTCGCGGGCGGCCTGTTGTGTCTGTTCACGGCGGCGGTGATCGACCTGGGCGTTCTGGTTCTGCACACGCGCCGGGTTCAGGGGGCGGCGGATCTCGCGGCGCTGTCGGCGGTGCGAAACCTGGCGCTTGGCGAGGGCGCAGTCTCGCGCGCGGCCCAGACGACGGTCGAGGCCAATGTCGCGCCCGACGTCTCGGTCACGGTGACGACGGCGCTGGGCGTCTATACGCCCGATCCAGCCAAGGCGCGCAAAGACCGGTTCATGACGGGCGGGGTGAAGCCGAACGCCGCACGGGTCGAGGTCACCAGTCGCGCGCCGATGTTCTTCACGCCGCTGTTGCTGGGCCGCGATCAGGTGCGGGTCACCCGCCGGGCCACGGCGACGACGGGCGGCGGGACGCCCAAGGCCATGATCTCGATCGGATCGCGTCTGGCGCGGCTGGACGGCGGTGTGGCCAATCAGGTGCTCGGCGGCCTGACCGGGTCCAAGATGTCGCTCAGCGTCATGGACTATCGTCGTCTGATCGATCTGGACGTCAATTTGCTGGGGTTCACCGACGCCTTGGCGACCGATCTGGGCGTCCAGGTCGGCGACTATGACCGGCTTCTGGCGACCCAGGTCGACGCCGGCCGTGCGCTGAGGGTGCTGGAGCGGCTGGCGGGCGGCCAGGACGGCGGGGCGCTGGGCAAGCTGGCCTCGGCCTCGGTCGGAACGAAGGTCAGGCTGAGCGACCTGATCGGGCTGGAGGCGCAATCGCCCGACGGGATCCGCGAGGGGCTGGACGCGTCGGTCTCGGCCATGGATCTGGTCATGGCCATGCTGGAGGTCGGGGGCGGGGACCGACAGATAGCGCTGAACCTGGGCGTGCCGGTCGGGCTCGCCGATCTGAAGACCAGCCTGGCGATCGGCGAACGGCCCAATCGCTCGCCCTGGCTGACGGTGACGGCTGACGGCCAGCCGATCATCCGCACGGCTCAGGCGCGGCTCTACGTGCGGGCCAAGACGGCGCAATCCCTGTCGGGTCTGGCGCGGGTTGAACTGCCGATCCTGATCGAACTGGCGGCGTCCGAGGCGCGACTGAAGTCGCTGTCCTGCGATCCGGCGCACGCGGTCGAGGTCGATGTGCGGCCGGGCCTGGCGCGCGCATCGATCGGTGTGGTGGACGAGGCCAAGCTTGACGACTTCAAGGCCCCGCTGGCGCCCCAGCGCGCGACCCTGCTGTCGGTCCTGGGCCTGGTCAGCATCACCGGCAAGGCGGATGTCGAGGCGGCGGACGCCGGTTTCAGATCGCTGAGGTTCGACGCGGGCGACATCGACAATCAGCGCACCAAGACCATGGCGTCGCGCGGCTTCGCCAGTGGTGCGGTGGCCAGCCTGCTGGCGCGCCTGGACGTGGATGTGAACGTGATCGGCCTTGGCCTGGGGCTCGGCGACCTGACCAAGGCCCTGGGGCGGCTGCTGGAGCCGCTGGGGCCGGTGCTGGACGGCGCGCTGAATCCGGTACTGGACCTGTTGGGCCTGAAGCTGGGCGAGGCCGATGTGACGGTCCACGGCCTGTCCTGCCCGACGCCGGGGCGCGCAACCCCGCGTCTGGTCGGCTGAACCTTAGCCGCGGGCGGGACGCAGGCCTTCGGCCGAGGCCTGCTGCATGGCCGGGCGCTTTTGACCGCCCGAGGCGATGATGCGGTCGATGCGGGCCTTTTCGGCGCGGAAGGCGGTCAGGTCGGCGCCGGCCAGTTCGGTCCCTTCCTGGGTGCGCACGCCGGCGGGATTGATCCGCTGGCCGCCGCGCCACAGCTCATAGTGAAGGTGCGGACCGGTCGAGGCGCCGGTTGAGCCGACGTAGGCGACGATCTGACCCTGGCTGACCCGCTGGCCGGCGCGGATGCCCGAGCCGTAGCGCGACAGGTGGCCGTAGCCGCTTTCCAGTCCGTTGTTGTGGCGGATGCGCAGCCAGTTGCCGTAACCGCCCCAGCGGCGCGCCTCTACCACCACGCCGTCCGCGGGGGCCACGACCGGCGTGCCGGTTCCGGCGGCGAAGTCGATGCCTTGGTGCATCTTCTTGTAGCCCGAGATCGGGTGGGTGCGGAAACCGAAGTTGGACGAAACGCGGCGGAAGCTCTGCAGCGGCGTGCGCATCATGGCCGAACGCAGGTTCTTGCCGTTCGAGTCGAAGAACTGAGCCTCCTTCGCGCCGGCGGGCTTGAAGCGATAGAAGGTCACGCCGCGCAGTTCGGCGTACATCAGGTCGCCCACATCCACCGTGCGGCCGGCTTCGGTCACTTCACGGTCGAAGACCATGGTGAACTCGTCGGAGGCGCGGATGTCGCGCTGCATGTCGAACTTGGTGGCGAACAGGCGGCTGGCGGAACGGACGATGGAGGCGGTGGCGCCCAATTCACGCGCGCTGGCGGACAGGCTGCGCTCGACATCGCCCTTCAGGACGACGGTCTCGTGAGTGACTTTTTCTTCCAGCGAACGCAGGCGCAAGGCGCCGTCGAAGCTGCGCGATACGGTCAGTTGCGACGCCGGGCCGGTGCGCATCGTCAGGCCGATCAGGCGGGCGTCGCCCCGGCCGTTACGCGGTTTGGCGATGGCGGTTTCGAACTTCAGTCCGGCGCGCAGATCGGCGAGGTCAAAGGCGTTGGCGACGGTGGCGGCGACGGCGCTGGCTTCTTCCGGCGCGACACCGGTGCGACGCACGGCCTGCTCGAAGGTTTCGCCGCGGCGGATCTGGACGTTGACGGCCTCGGGCGCGGTCAGGCCGGCGGGCGCGTTGGCGGCGGCGAAGGCCTTGGCTTCCATGGCCGCCATCTGGGCCGAGGTCAGGGCCGGAACTTCTTCGGCCTGAGCGGGTTGATAGGCTCGACCAGCGAGCATCGCCACCGAGATTGCAGCTGCCGCCGTAAGCATGTGCGGCGCGAGCCGCATCGGCTGGCGGCGTGGGTCGAACTGAGCCATCGGTCCCCGTCGTATTGCGACGCCTTAGGCGCCAAAGCTTTACTCGTTCTCGAAGATCGCGCCGTATCGCCCGTGGCGCGAAGGCGGTCCTATACCTCGCTTGTCTCATTTTGGAAAGCAGACCGTTACAAACGGTTAACGTGCGTCAGACAAAGCTCGACGGTGCGGGGATCCCGACCGGTCGATTCGCCGTTATCTGGCCCAGCTTGACCGGCAGGAAGCGGCGCCGAACACCGACCGTCACGCTTTGATCTTGTGCTGGGGATAAGGATGACCAAGGTGGACGGCCCGCTGTTTCAATCACGCGATCAATCCGTTTGACCGACACACCGTCCAAGCCAAAGCCAAAGCCAAAGCCGCAGGCCAAGACCCGTCGCATCCTGCGCGCCGTCGCAGTCGGCGTTCTGATTCTGGCGCTGCTGATCGGCGTGGTGGCGGCCCTGATCTATCTCAATCGCCGCGCGGTGGCGCGCAACGTCCTCGTCGGCTGGCTGGACCAGCGCGGCATCCAGGCCGATGTCGAGGTCGAGCGGATCGAGATCGACGGCTTCGTCGGCCGCATCCGCATCGGCGATCCCGACAATCCGGATGTCGTGGTCGAACGGGCCGAGGTCGATTACGCCGTCGCCCTGCCGTGGTCCAGGTCGGGCCTGGGCGTGACCCCCAGCCGCATCCGTCTTGTGCGACCGGTCGTCCGGGCCAGCTGGACGGGCGGAAAGCTGTCCTTCGGGTCGCTGGACCCGCTGATCAAGGAGTTCACCGGCGGACCGCCGCGTCCGGATTCGCGCGGGCCCGTGGTCATCGTCGAGGGCGGTCGCGGGCGGTTGAATACGGAATACGGGCCGGTCGATCTGCTGGCTGACGCCCGGATTGATGACGGCAAGCTGATGCGCCTGTCGGCGCGTCTGCCGACGGCTGCGCTGAAGAGTGGCGCGACAGAGGCTCAGGGCCTGACCGGACTTCTGGACCTGACCACGACCGGCGACCGGATGGCGATCAAACTGTCGGCCGCCGCCGATAGCTTCGCGACACCGGCTGCGCGTGGGCAGGGGGCTGCGCTGACGCTGACCGGCGATCTGCCCTATCCAGATCTGAAGACGCGGCGCGGCGACGGCCGGGCGGTTCTGGACGCCCGCCTGACCGGCGAGCGCCTGGGAACCCCGACGCTCAGCGCCCGCAGCGCCAATGTCGCCGCCCGGTTCGACGGCGTCGTCTCCGGCTGGATCGAAACCTTCCGTCTGGACGGCGATGTCACGACCGCGCTGAAGGCGGCGGCCGTCGAGGGCGCGGACCTGCGCATCGCCGATGTCGCCGCGACGGCGACGCGCGGCAAGCTGACGGTGTCGCGCGACGACGCCGTGCGCTGGCGCATACAGGGGCCGCTGTCCCTGAACGCCGGATCGGGACGGACGGGTCAGACGACGATCGGCGGATTGTCGTTGACGTCGCGCGACCTGGCCTTGGGCGGCAAGGATGCGGCCTTCGAGGCGACTGGGCCTTTGAGCGCGACCTTCGACCGTTTCTATTTCGGCGACCTGGCGCTGAAGCGCGGTCGCGCTGCTGTGGACCTGGACGTCGTCAGCGACGGCGGGATTCAGATCGCGGCGAACGGATCGCTTCGCGCCGCGGACGGCGCCTGGCCCCTTTTCGGCGCGGTGGGCGCCGACGACATCGCCGAGCTGGCCGAGATGAAGCGCGCGCTGGGACGCTTCGCCCTGAATGCGCCCGCCGTCCGCTTCGCCACGGGCGCGGCCGGCACGACCGTCGCCCTGTCGCGTCCCGTGACCCTGACGCCCGAAAACGGCGGAGTCCTGACGGTGGCACAGGGTCAGGGCGGCGCCTATCAGGCCGAGCCGGGGCGACTGGGCGGCGGGGCGCTGACCCTGACCGCCACGCGCGGCAAGGGCCTGCCGGAAATGTCCGTCGCGGTCCCGAACTGGCGCCTGACCGACGGCGGGTTCGAAGCGACGCTGGACGGTCGCGCCCGACTGGATTTCGACCTGGCGCGCGGCATCGACGCCCGGACGCGCGGCGTCCTGGCCCTGAACGCCGGCCGGCTGACCTATGCGACATCGGACTGCGTCGACCTGACCGTCGAGCGGCTGGAGCTTGACGAGAACGACGTCCACCAGGTCGCCGGCAAACTGTGTCCCCAGGGCGGTCCGCTATTGACGTCCAAGGACGGCGTCTGGCGCGTCGCGGGCGGGTTCAGCCAAGTGTCGGCCGAGGCGCCCTTCCTCGGAATGCGGTTCGCCGACGCCGCGGGCCGTGTCACCGTCGACGGGACCAAGGCGGGCATCGGCCTGACCGCCAATGTGGCCGCCGCCCGTGTCATCGACGCCCTGACGCCGGAACGGTTCGAACCGCTTTCGGCCACAGGATCTGCGACGCTGGCCAACGAACGCTGGAGCGGCGCCTTCGATCTGAAGGGCACGGGCGCGGCCGCCGCCTATGGTTTCGGTCGCCTGACCCTGGCGCACGATGGTCGCACCGGGTCGGGCGGCATCGTCATCACCGCCCCGAACGTGACCTTCGCCGAGCATGGGCTTCAGCCGGCGATGCTCAGCCCGCTCGCCGCCGACTTCCTGCAGTCGCCGGTCGAAGGCGCCGTCAGCTTCGACGGGCGTTTCGACTGGACCAAGGACGCCGAACCGACCTCCAGCGGCCATCTGGTCACGCCGGGCCTGGATTTCGTCAGTCCGGTCGGGGCCGTGAAGGGGCTGCGCGGCGACATCGTCTTCAGCAGCCTG
>Ga0308156_1002366_pt1 | contig 17064 bp, 17 predicted proteins | sample PhyAR2_FD_201041 | JGI IMG/M metagenome (GOLD analysis project Ga0308156, IMG submission 201041) | Phyllosphere microbial communities from UC Gill Tract Community Farm, Albany, California, United States - DLSL A.R2 | ecosystem: Host-associated > Plants > Phyllosphere > Unclassified | place: USA... | reverse complement strand
TGGTTGTGGGAACTGGGGAGGCGACGCTGTGTCGCCCGCGCTGAAATGTGGGGCTGACCGTCAGTTGCCATGTCGGACTAGCTTCAGGGCGCTTGCTGAAAAGCCGATTCAGTTTGACGGCAAGCTGGTGCGCGTTGAGGGGTATCTCAGTCTTGCGCGCGAGCTTTTTTGCTGAGTTCGAGTCGAGAACTTCTCGAGGCTGGAGTGACCGATGAAGTGTCTGTTCGGATAAGAGGGCCCATCGACACTCAACGTGACATTTTTGAGAAGCACGCCTATACGTGGGTCTCCGTGGTGGGTACCTTCCGCGTGAAAGGGAAGGGCGGCACAACGGACGACTTGCTGATTGGTGAAATTCACGCTCCGCTTGATGTTCAGTCCTTGCGGCCCACCGGCCCTCTCAAACGGGCGAGCTTTAGTGAAGTGGCGGTTGACTTGGAAGATCTCAACTAGCTGCGCCAAAAGAGGAGTTGAGCAAGGGGCTGCGCTTGTTCATTGTCTTGGTATCCAGGTAGTTGCGGCAATTTGGCCGCCCTGCGGTAACGCCGCTCAAGCAATCTGCGAGAAAACTGTGGAGTTACAGTGAATGCTAATGAAAAAATGATGTCGGAGCTGTCGGATTCTACCGGTGTCTACATTGCCCCGGGCACGGATGCGAAACTCTATTTGCAATGCCTGTCGGATGACATCATTAAAAATCAATGCGAACCGTTCTTGGTTAAAGCTGTAGTTGTGGCGCCTGATTTTCCTGATCTGGCAGCAGGGAGCTTTATCGAGGGGTGGTGTGTCGCGCGAAAAGATGGGTATTGGCTTGTGTATCACCCCGGGAATGACGTTTTTTACTGTTTCTGGGGAAGTGATGTTGATGATCTCGGTGCTCATGGTGTTTGCGGGGCGCCTTTATATTGCTGGTCTGCCTAGGCAGGAGTTCATATTTAATGATATGTCAGTTGCCGTTGACGCGACGGATCTGTCAAGATTTTCAAGCATGCCCTGGCACGGGTGACGTGGTGAGTCCTCAAGGCGGGAAAGTCGAAAACCTGGGAGATTAGGCTCTTGAGCGCCGAATTAATGACATGCGATTTGACGTTGTTCTTGAAGGGAGATGCGCTTGACCCCCACCTTCTGACAGATCTGTTGGGCGTGCAGCCAACGAAGGCGCACGCGAAGGGGCGCGTATGGACCACCTCTGCGGGCACTGAAGTAACGGATAGAAATGGTCTTTGGATGCTTTCTTTGACTGGAGGGCTATCAGATGTGTCATCACTCATCCTGCGGCTCCATGCAATCATCGAAAAGTCCTGTCGCCCTGTTCTACAGTTGCCTGGAGTCAGTGAAGCTTTTATCGATTTTTTGGTGATGGTGCCGGCGCTGCCCAGTGGAGGGGCTGATTGCCATTTGGCTATCAATCACTCCTCTGTTGTTGCATTAGGGGAGTTGGGGCTCCCTGTTGAGATATCGTTTTCGGCGTTGGCTACAAGCGTCACCCAGCGGAACAAGACCTGAAGGATGCTGGGATAAAATGAACGAAATAGAAGTCTCGGTAAGAGCTTTCCTCAAGCTGCTCAACGCTGGTTGGACAGATGTGAGCAGCCTTCAGGTGGGAACAAACCAGCCCAGCCTTCTGGATGATTGGGCGCAGGCATCCTGGGAAGCGATTGTCGAGGGGACGATCCCGTTTTCGGGACAGCCGGTCAGACTTGTTGTCTATGGGAATGGCGCCGATCTGCATGGCGGAAGCAGCCGATTCTCTTTTCCGAGCGATAAGGCTACGCATCAAATAAGATGCCAACCGGTGGGGGACAACGTCGTCGACTGCTTGTCAGGTAGGTTGTTACCTTACCCAGGAGATGGACAGGGCTACGCCTTGGACAGGTTCGTATCCATGTCGGGAGCTTGGTACAAAGAGGGGCCGCCGTTCGATCACGCGCTTCTTGAGAGGCAGGATGGCGAGTATGTGATCGCATTGGACCAGTTGGACTGGCTACTGATTGAAGTGACCTCCGACTGACCGGCCTGCCGCTGGGCTCGGAAGAGACGCCGTCGCCGTTTTATCGCTATCTGCTCTCACGAGAATCCGAAGGGCGTGCGGTTTCTCGGGTTACCTTGATCCGGTCTACATCCGTGCGCGTGGCAAGCATCGTCATCCGACTAGAGACGATGGTCGGGATTCGTGCCTACCTTCGGTGGATCAGAATCCAGTTTCCACCGAAGCTTGGCGAAGAGGAGGGCGGTGTCGCACGACGCGCTGGACAACCTGCGCACTTGGACCCAGCCGGGCAAAGGTCAGCGCCGCTATGACTACGACGGCAGCGACCGCCTCATCGTCGTGCGCAACGCGGGCGGTGCGGCCATCATCGGCCTGGGCTACGACGTGCGGGGCAACCTGTCGCTCAAGAACGGGCAGGGCTACCAGTTCGACTTCCGCAACCGGCTGCGCGTGGCAACGCTGTAGCGCTACCGGTACGACGGCCACGGCCGGCGCAGCTCGGTGATCGATGCGGGCAGCGGCAAGAACCGGCACTACCTGTACAGCCAGGGTGGTGCACTGGCGTATTTATGGGATCAGGGGACGGGCGAGCGCGCGCAGTGGATCCACTTGGCTGGCTGTCTGGTGGCGAGAGCCAATGAGAAGGAGGCACTGGTGCTGCGGACTGCGTATACGCTGTACGGCGCTGGCATGGGGCCGCAAAGGCCGGAGTGGGGTATACCAGTAAGGTGTGTCAGAAATACTCTGCAGACCATGGCTGGGAGATCAGTGCGGAGATAGTGCATCGTGACGGTGGCGCATTCCATATTTCCGATATCGCTGCATCCTCATCGTCTCGCGCAGATGACTAAGGGAGTACTTTTGCAGGGATCCCGTAGCTTGGAGGAATCGATGTTCATGGAAAAGTTCGTGGGCTTGGGACTCATGCTCTCTGCAGTCGTACTGCTGGGATGTCAGCAGCGAGCCGCCCCCATCGGGGAAAACCAGGGTTGCGGTAGTACAGTCGAAACGCCATGTCGCGCGAGTTTTCGATCACTTGCGGCAAGACCTCCGTCTTACGAAGGAAGGGTGGTTCGATTAGAGGGGTATCTGACGGTAGAGCGAGAGACGTTCGTTCTTTATTCGTCGAAGGAGTTGTTCGAGGCGGGGGTCCAGGAAGAGGTGGCTGTCAAGTTGCGAGGTCCCATTGAAGCTCAAGAGAGGATATTCAATCAGCATGCCTATTCCTGGGTCTCGCTGGTGGGAAAGTTCATGGCTAGGCAAACTGATGGAACAACAGAGGATCTTCTTTTGGGTGAGGTGCACGCGCCGCTGGTAGTTCGGCCCCTGCGATCTCTTGGTCCACCAGCAAAGCGCACGTTCGGAGATGTGATTCTTGACATGGAGGACCTTGGGAAATAATGGTGTTGCTGCTCCAGAGTGATGTCGCGTTGTTCTTGAGTTTTTAGTCTGAGGAGGCAGGCGGACGTCCATGGAAGCCACCGATCGGCGTCTACGCCTGCGGGAACCGCCGCCCTGGAGTAAGCTCCGGACGTGATTACCCGCAGAGGGGGGGAAGGGCCGGCGCCGGGGGATACGGCCAGGGCGGCCCCCGGGATGTCCGTCGAGTAATCGCAAGGGGGCGTACGCGTATCGGCCGTGGGTCGAAGCGGCGCAGCACGGCACCACGTGAAAGGGGGAGCACATGGCGTACATCCATGCCAAGACGGCCGCTGGCCGTCAGGAAATCGAGGATCGTGCACGGCGCCTGCCGCCGGCGTTGCGGTCCATTCTGCTGATGGTCGATGGTCAGCGCGATGACACCGCGTTGACCGCGCTGTTGCCGGGCCTCCGTGCGCCGGACGATGCGCTGGCGCAGCTCTCGGCGATGGGCCTGATCGAGATCGTCGGCGGCAGTGCCGCACCGGTCGTCGCCGCGGCGCTGACCGCCGGGCGCGAGCAGGACCCGGAGCTCTACAAGCGTCTGTACGACTGGATGAGCGAATCGGTGCGCAGGCACCTCGGTCTGAAGGGCTATTTCATGCAGTTGAAAGTCGAACGCTGCACCGATGCCGGCAGCCTGGAAAAACTGTGGCCGGACATGGCCGCCGCGATCAGCAAGGCGAAAAGCCCGGCGCTGGCGAATCGCTGGCTGGAAGAGACGCGCGCGCTGCTGCAGAGCGAGCCCGTGATCGCCTGAGACGGTACGTCGACGGCGGCCAGGCAGCACGCTGTTTAGAATGCGTGCTGTTTCGTGTGCGGGAGAGTAGCGATGGTGGATGAGATCGAGGACGACGGCGCACCCGGGTGGGATGCCATCGATGCCGCGTTGAAGGTGGTGTATCCCACGCAGGCGCCGCAGCATTACGGCCCGGTGCTGCGCTCGCTGCTCGGTGGCGAGGATCCGCTGGACGGCATCAGCGCGTACTGGAACGATGCGCCGCTGCCGCACTGGCACTTCGTCAGCTACGGCTTCTCCGAGCTGTATGAAAAAGAGAGCGATGATCCGGCCACCAGTGGCTACGGCTTCGAGCTGAGCTTCCGGGTTGCCGCCGCGTCGGGCAGCGAGCCGCCGGCGTGGGCGATGAACTTCCTGCAGAACCTGGCGCGCTACGTGTTCGCCAACGGCAAGGTGTTCCAGCAGGGCCACTACCTCAACGCAGGCGGGCCGATCGCCGCCGACACCGATACGCTGCTGCGGCACATCGCCTTCATGCGCGACCCGCAGCTGCCGCCGCGCGAGACGCCCAACGGCTCGCTGGAGTTCCTGCAGGTGATCGGGCTGACCGATGACGAGATGGAGGCGGTGAAGCGCTGGTCGACCACCGGTGTGCTGGAAGCGCTGCTGCCGAAAATGCCGCTGTGGATCACCGATATCGCGCGTGGCTCGCTGCTGGATGACCCCGCGCTCGCTGCTGCGGTGGCCGAGGGCGCGGCACGCGAAGGCTCGCAGACGGCCTATCTGTTCCTGGAAAAGCTGGGCGGGGCGGTGCAGGGCGAGGGTGCCGACCAGCAGTTGACCCTGACGCTGGGCGCGCGCCAGGTGGAATCGCTGCTCGCGCTGCTGCCGGCGCGGTTGCTGTTCGGGCAGCCGCTGACGCTGGTGGGCAATGATCGGCAGATCACGCTGTCGCCGGCGGCGGTCAATGCGCTGGTGGTCGAGGCAGATGCGCTGGACTGCCAGCTGGCCCCGGCCACGGTGCAGGCGCTGGTCGCCACGGTCCTGCCACGCCGCGGGACCTATGCGATCCCGGGCTGGCCGGCGCTGCAGGTGGTGGTGGAGCCGAGCGAACTGCGCGATGCCGAGGGCAACGTGGTCGAGGTCGTTGGCTGATCGCCGCGCGCGCTGGAAACGAAAAAGCCCGGCACTGCCGGGCTTCTTCTTATACGTCCAGGTCAGCCGCGCCGGTCAGCTCAGGCCTTCGGCCTTCAGGACCGCCTGCACGCCGGTATCGGCTTCCATGCGCTGCTTGAAGGCGGCGAGGTTGTCCAGGCCGCTCAGGTCGATCTTCGCGCCCGCCGCCCAGCGCAGGGTGATGTAGAAGTACGGATCGGCGAAGCTGCGGAAGCCGGCCAGCCAAGGGCGGTCGGCCAACTGCGCATCGGCGCGCTCGAACAGGGCGCGCAGGCGCTTGCGGGCGGCGGCACGGAGCGCGTCGTACTGGGTGTCGTCTTCGATGAAGGCACCCGGCGCGAACAGCGGCTTGAACGCCGGGTGCAGATCCGAGTTGACGAAGGACAGCCAACGGGTGGCTTCGGCGCGCTGCTTCGGGCTGCCGTCACCGGTCAGGCCGGCCTGCGGGTGGGTATCGGCGATGTAGCCCATGATGGCCGCGTTCTGGGTCAGCACGAAATCGCCATCGACCACCACCGGCACCGAGCCGGCCGGATTGATGGCCAGAAACGGCGGCGCCTTCAGGGTGTCCTTGTCGAGCAGTTCCACCTCGAACGGCTGGCCGGTCCACTGCAGGGCGATGTGGTCGGCGGTGGAGCAGGCTCCGGGCTTGCTGTACAGCTTCATGGGAACTCCGTTGCGGATGGGTGGAAGGTGAGCCGCCCACTATTCCAGAGCCGGCCCCGCATCCTCAACGGTATGGCCGTAACAGATCGTTACGACGCGCGCGGCTTGAGTTTCTGCACGCGATAGAAGGTGTGATCACCGATCGTGGCCACCTGGTAGGCGTTGCGCCAGCTCGGGTTGGCGATCGCCAGGGCGGCGAAGTGGCTGGCGCCGGGCACGATCTCCTTGCGCTCACCGGCCGGCAGGGCCCAGTTGCGCTCGGCGTCGAAGGCCACCGTCATCGCTTCCTGCCAGGCATCGGCGTTGCCGAGCTGGGTGCCGGGCGCGACGATGGTCGGGGCGAACTGCTTGCGGGCGGTCACCACCTGGCACATCGAGTCGCCCCACAGGCCGCTGTCCAGGCGGCGCAGGGCCACTTCCGCGACGGCTTGCTGGCCGCGCAGGGTCTGGTCACGCGCTTCGAGGTAAACGGTCGTGCTCAGGCACAACGAATCGGCGGCAGGCTGCGGCAACAACTGTGACAGCCAGAGAATCCAGGCCAGTTTCATAAATCTCCTTGCTCCGTGTGGGCCGCACCTGGCTGTTCCATCCGATCATTCGGACGGGGCGAGGGTTACGACTTGGCGTCATGGGGAGGCGGCCATCGGGGCCGCCCGGGGGCGGACCCGAATAGACGTGGGGTCCGCGCGCTCACTCGAACTGGGTGGTGAGCGGGAAAGTTGGCGCACGATAGGGGGGGATTTCCCAATACATCCTGAACCCGAAAGCTTGACATTCAGGTTCGGAGGCAGGGCTGAATCGGCGGTTCAGCCCCGTATTCAGGTTGATGTCGATGCGGATCAGAGCGCGGCGGCGACCCGGCTGCCCTGATCGATCGCGCGCTTGGCGTCGAGTTCGGCGGCCACATCCGCACCGCCAATCAGCTGTGCGTTGATGCCGGCGGCCTGCAGTGCGGCGTGCAGGTCACGGCGCGGTTCCTGCCCGGCGCAGACCACCACATGGCTCACCGGCAGCAGCTGTTCCTGGCCGTCCACGCGGATGCGCAGGCCGGCGTCATCCACACCCAGGTACGTCACGCCACCGAGCATGGTCACGCCCTTGGCCTTGAGCGTGGCGCGGTGGATCCAGCCGGTGGTCTTGCCCAGGCGGGCGCCGGGCTTGCCCGGGCTGCGCTGCAGCAGCCAGACCTTGCGGGCGGGGGCTTCAGGTGCCGGTTTGGCGAGCGCGCCGCGGCCCTCGAACGTCGGGTCCACGCCCCACTCGGCCATCCAGCGTGCCGGGTCCAGCGCGGAGGAGGGCCCTTCGTGGACCAGGAACTCGCCGACATCGAAGCCGATGCCGCCCGCGCCGATGATCGCGACCTGCTCGCCCACCTGGACCCTGCCAAGCAGCACATCCAGATACGTGACCACCTTGGGGTGGTCGGCACCGGGGAAATCGACCCGGCGCGGGGTGATGCCGGTGGCGATCACCACCGCGTCGAAACCGGCCAGCGCGGCCACGTCGGCCACGGTGTCCAGCTTCACCTCGACGCCGGTCTCGCCCAGCTTGTGGCGGAAATAGCGCAGCGTCTCGTGGAATTCTTCCTTGCCCGGGATGCGCTTGGCGACATTGAACTGCCCGCCGATCTCGCTGCCGGCATCGAACAGCGTGACCGCGTGGCCGCGCTCGGCAGCCACGGTCGCGCAGGCCAGCCCGGCCGGGCCGGCGCCGACCACGGCGATCCGGCGCGGGGCGCTGGTCGGGCGGTAGACCAGTTCGGTCTCGTGCACGGCACGCGGGTTGACCAGGCAGCTGGCGGTCTTGTTCTCGAACACGTGGTCCAGACAGGCCTGGTTGCAGGCGATGCAGGTGTTGATCGCCTCCGGACGGCCGGCGCGCGACTTGTTGGCCCACTGCGGGTCGGCCAGCAGCGGCCGCGCCAGCGAGACCATGTCGGCACCGCCCGCGGCAAGGATGCGCTCGGCCACGTCGGGCATGTTGATGCGGTTGGTCGCGATCACCGGCACGCGCACGTGCGGTTTGAGTTTGGCGGTAACCGCCGCGAAGGCGCCGCGCGGTACCGAGGTGGCAATGGTCGGGATGCGCGCCTCGTGCCAGCCGATGCCGGCGTTGATCAGGGTCGCGCCCGCCGCTTCGATGGCCTGCGCCTGCTGCACGATCTCGGCCCAGTTGCTGCCGTCGGGCACCAGATCCACCAGCGAGAGCCGGTAGATGATGATGAAATCCGGGCCGCAGGCCTCGCGGATGCGACGCACGATCTCCACGGCGAACTGCATGCGCTGGGCGGCGTCACCGCCCCAGCGATCGGTACGCTGGTTGGTACGCGGGGCGATGAACTCATTGATCAGATAGCCTTCCGAGCCCATCACCTCGACGCCGTCGTAGCCGGCCTCGCGGGCCAGCCGCGCGCTGCGCGCGTAATCGGCGATGTGGCGCTCCACCCCGCGCGCCGACAGCGCCCGCGGGGTGAACGGGTTGATCGGGGCCTTCAGCTTGGAGGGAGCCACCGAGAGGGGGTGGTAGGCATAGCGGCCGGCATGCAGCAGCTGCAGGCAGATCTTGCTGCCGTTGTCGTGCACGGCCCGGGTGACCTGGCGATGCGGTCGCACCTCCCACGGCCAGGACAGCTTGCCGCCGAATGGCTTGAGCCAGCCAACCACGTTGGGCGCGAAGCCACCGGTGACGATCAGCCCGACGCCGCCGGCGGCACGCTCGGCGAAATAGGCCGCCAGGCGCGGGAAATCGCGCGCCCGGTCTTCCAGGCCGGTGTGCATGGACCCCATCAGGACCCGGTTGCGCAGCTGGGTGAAGCCCAGGTCGAGCGGGGTGAACAGGTGCGGATAGGCGGTGGATTCGGCGGCTGGCGACATGTGGATACGCTTGCGTACGGAAGCCCGCAGGGTGCCGCGAATGCCCCTGAAGAGCAAGGGCATGTGTCCGCCAGGGGGCCGACCGTTGGTCGGCACGGACGCCCGCTAGGGCGTGGCAGCTGCCGGGCTGGGCTTGCGGATACCGAACAGCGGCAGGGTGACGCCGCACAACGGGCCGATCAGCAGCGCGAAGGCGAGCGTGCCCACGCCGACGTTGCCGCCAAGCCACCAGCCGATCAGCAGCACGGTGCCTTCGATCGCGCTGCGCACGATCCAGATCGGCCAGCCGGTGCGGGCGTGCAGGCCGGTCATCAGGCCATCGCGCGGGCCGGGGCCGAAGCGTGCGCCGATGTACAGGCCGGTGGCCACCGCGACCATCAGCAGGCCGCAGATGAACATCGGGATCTGCCAGACCAGGCCCTGCACCTGCGGCAGCAGCCACAGCCCGAACTGCGCGCTGGGGCCGATCAGCAGTACGTTGAGCACGGTGCCCAGACCGGGCTTCTGCCGGATCGGCCACCACAGCAGCAGCACCAGCGCGCCGATCACATTGGTGGCCACGCCGAAGGACAGCGGCGTCTGCAGCGCGATGCCCTGTGACAGCACATCCCAGGGCGCCACGCCGATCGCCGCGCGGATCATCACCGCCGCGCCGAAGCCATACAGGAACAGACCAAGCAGGAGTTGCAGCAGGCGCAGGGGCAGGGACGTGGGCATGTCGGCTTCACCGGAAGGGCCACTGACTGTAGGGGGCCCTTCGCATGGCCGACAGATACAGATGCGCGCGAATCTGCGCAGACACATTGCCGCGCGCGTCAGTCCCAGCCGGACAGCACCAGTTTGCCGATCACGCCGCCACCTTCCAGCTGACGATGTGCCTCGCGCAGGTTCGCTGCCGTGATCGAGCCCAGATGCGTATGCGCGGTCGTGCGCAGTTCGCCGGCGTCGATCAGACTGGCGGCCCGGCTCAGAATGCGGTGCTGTTCGATCATGTCGTCGGTCTGGAAGCGCGACCGGGCAAACATGAACTCCCAATGGATGCCGATACATTTGGCTTTGTAGGGATCGCCGATGCGCAATGGTCCGCGCGGCTCAACGATCAGCCCCACATGTCCCTGCGGGGCCAGCAGCTCGCCCAGCGCCTCCCAGTAGTGGTCGGTGTCGGCCAGGTTCAGCGCCACCTGCACCTGCGCGATGCCCAGTGCCTGCAGTTGCGCTGCCAGCGGCTGGCGATGATCGATCACGTGGTCGGCGCCCATCTGTACGCACCACGCGCGGGTCTGCTCGCGCGAGGCGGTGGCGATCACGCTGAAGCCGGCGTGGCGCGCGAGCTGGATCGCAATCGAACCGACGCCGCCGGCACCCCCGATGATCAACAGGTGCTGCCCGCGGTGGCGGCTGTCTTCAAAGTGCAGCGGCATGCGCTGGAACAGCAGTTCCCATGCGGTCAGCGTGGTCAGCGGCAACGCTGCAGCCTCGGCGAAATCCAGCGTGGTGGGTTTGCGCCCGACCAGGCGTTCGTCCACCCACTGGTATTGGGCATTGCAACCGGAGCGGGTGACATCGCCCGCGTAATACACCTCATCGCCGGGGGCGAACGCCGTGACCTCCGGGCCCACCGCCTCCACCACACCGGCCGCGTCATACCCCAGGATGCGCGCAGGATTCTCTTGCTGCGGGCGCGGCGCGCGCTGTTTGGTGTCGACCGGATTGACGGAAACAGCATGTATTCGTACCAGCAGGTCGCGTCCCTGCGGCACGCCCGGTGGCGCAATGCGCAGGTCCTGCAGCGCGGCGGGGTCTTCAATCGGCAGATACTGGGTCAATCCCACGGCTTTCATATCGGCTCCGGATACGGGGGAATCACCCTCATCATACGGATCACGACGCTGCTGTTTTTGCGCTGAATCAAGGCGCAATCGCCATTTGAACCCTAACGTGAAAAATGTGTCGCTACGTCGCCTGAATTAGGCAAAACCCTTGTCATTGCTGGGTCTTGCGGAATTTCATCAACCTGTATAGGGTGCCACCAGCTGGACCCGGTAGAGGTCTGGCGGTCGTCTTCACATGTTACGGGACTGTTAACATCACCTTCACTCGCCTGAGCATAATGTTCGCGGCGGTGGCGTGCTGAATCGGCAGTCTGAAAACGACGCAGTAGTGCTGGCCCATGCCTCTACCGGTTTCATACCCCCGAAATAGGAGCTGTACTCAATGAACAAGAAGATCCTCACTGCCGCGCTGCTGGGCGGTCTGGCTTTCGCCCAGGCTGCATCGGCGCAGGATTTTGACGACCGCTGGTACCTGACCGGTTCGGCCGGCTTCAACTTCCAGGATAGCGACCGTCTGACCAACGACGCTCCGTTCGTTACCCTGGGCCTCGGTAAGTTCATCAGCCCCAACTGGTCGCTGGATGGCGAGCTGAACTACCAGAACCCGAACTTCGACGCCAACCAGGATCTGAACTGGAGCCAGTACGGCGCCTCGCTCGACCTGCGTCGCCACTTCATCCAGGAAGGCCGCGGCTGGAACCCGTACCTGCTGTTCGGCCTGGGCTACCAGAAGTCGGAAGAAGAGTACGCAGCGCTGAACACCAACGGTCCGCGTGAGCGCAAGGACGGCAACTTCGCCGCCAAGCTCGGCGTCGGTCTGCAGACCACCTTCGAAAAGCGCGTCGCCGTGCGTGCCGAAGTGGCCTACCGCGCTGACTTCGACGACCAGAGCATTGCTGCTCCGAGCGAAGACTGGTTCGGCGACGTGCTGGCTTCGGTCGGCGTCGTGATCCCGCTGGGCCCGGCCCCGGTTGCTGCCGTGCCGGCTCCGGCTCCGGTTGCGCCGAGCTGCGCCGATCTGGATGACGACGGTGACGGCGTCAACAACTGCGATGACAAGTGCCCGAACTCGCAGCCGGGTCAGACCATCGGTCCGGACGGTTGCCCGGTCCCGGTGTCGATCGATCTGAAGGGCGTGAACTTCGACTTCGATAAGTCGAACCTGCGTCCGGACGCGGTTGCGATCCTGAGCGAGGCTTCGGAAATCCTGAAGCGTTACCCGGATCTGCGCGTTGAAGTGGCCGGTCACACCGATTCCAAGGGTACCGACGCTTACAACCAGAAGCTGTCCGAGCGTCGTGCTACCTCGGTGTACAACTACCTGACCCAGAACGGCGTTGACGCTTCGCGTCTGGTCGGTCCGATCGGTTACGGCGAGAGCCGCCCGATTGCGCCGAACACCAACCCGGATGGTTCGGATAACCCGGAAGGTCGCGCCAAGAACCGTCGTACCGAGCTGAACGTCCAGAACTAATCCTTCTGGCAGTACAGTCTCAATAAGCAGGGCCCGGCATTGCCGGGCCCTGTTTTTTTTTGTCTTCTCTCACCTCGACACTTAGGCCCTTCCGCGCGCGCGTTCGGGTCGAATCCTGAAAATCGACAATAAATCCAACAAGTTGCCGTATTCATTGAAGGTGGCGCTTGAAAGACGTTGTGGCGCTGTTAAACTCGCCGCGTCGACCCCTTCCTGGATGCATCCCATGCAGCGTTTTGCACTGGCCGCCGCGCTTGGCCTGGCCCTGGTTCCCACCGCCCACGCTGCCGTGGACTGTTCGGCACCTGCCAGCGCATCGCCGCTGCCGCTGCCGGCCACCGCGATCGCACCGGTGGCCGAAGAGCTGTACATCCGCAACGTCCAGTTGGGCATGCCTGCCGGCGTATTGACCTCCAGCTACGACCGCGAGCAGTCGCTGGACAGCGTGCTGCAGCGCCTGCGCATCGACGGCTGCCAGAACATCGCCAAGGCGATCCCCAGTGCACCGGTGATCAACCCGAACGATCCGGCCGCCTACAAGCCGCAGACCGAGTTCGACAACACGCCGTGGCGCTTTGACATGAGCCAGAACGGCAAGCGCATGACCGCCGAAGAATTCGACGCCTGGATGAAGGCGCGCGGTGTGCGCGTGGTCAAGGCGCGCCCGGTACCGGCTGCCGTGCCGGCCGCCACCACCGAAGCACCGGCTGAGACCAAGCCGGCGGACAAGAAGTAAGCCGCCTGAGCGGAGCACGATGACGACACGCCGGCCACCCGCCGCGAACGCGTCCCGACCACGCCGCCCCGAGCGGCGTGCGAGCCCCGCAACAGGCACCCGCAACGCCGCCTCCAGCCCCCCCGCGGGCGCACCGCGGCATGGTCTGGCGCGCGTGCTGTCCAAAGCCGGGCTGTGCTCGCGCACCGAAGCCGCACGCTGGATCGCCGATGGCCGGGTGACGGTCGACGGCCGTGTCATCAACAACCCCGAATTTCCGATCATCGACGGGCGCCATCACGTGCGCGTGGATGGTCAGCCGCTGGATGCGCCCAAGCGCGTGCACCTGATGCTCAACAAGCCGCGTGGCCTGGTCACCACCGCGCAGGACGAGCGCGGTCGCGATACCGTTTACCGCTGCTTCGATGCTGCCGGCCTGCCGTGGATCGCGCCGGTCGGGCGCCTGGACAAGGCCAGCGAAGGGCTGCTGCTCTTCAGCAATGATCCGCAATGGGCCGCGCGCCTGACCGATCCGACCACCGGCCCGGACAAGACCTATCACGTCCAGATCGATGCCATCCCCGATGCGGCGCAGCTGCAGGCGTTGTGCGCGGGGATCGAGGACGAAGGCGAGCTGCTGCGGGCGCGGCGCGCCACGCTGCTGCGCAGCGGCGACAAGACCGCCTGGCTGGAAGTGGTGCTGGAGGAAGGCCGCAACCGGCATATCCGCCGCCTGCTCGCCGCATTCGACATCAACGTGCTGCGCCTGGTGCGCGTGGCGATCGGCCAGCTGCCGCTGGGCGAGCTGGGCAAGGGCGCCTGGCGCGAGCTCAGCCAACACGATCTGGAACTTCTTCATGCCGTGGCCGACAGCGCCGCGGCCACACCGTGACCTTGTGGCCTGCCGGCATGTGGCAGGCCAATCGACCCGGGCAATGGATGGCCTTCGAAGGGACGTTCCGTTCAACACCGGGAGTAAGACCATGCACGTCAGTACCCTCAACCGTTCCCTGTTCCGCGGCGCCTGCCTGCTGTTGCCGGCCGCGCTGCTGACCGCCTGTGGCGGCCACAAGCAGATCGCCAAACAGGATCCGCCGGTGACCGACAAGGTGGTGGAGATCAGGATCCCCGAACTGGATGGCCGCGGCAGCTACCGCTTCCTGATGAGCGATGGCGACAAGCGCATGAGCGCTGATGAGTTCGATGCCTGGATGAAGGCCAACGGTATCCGGGTGGCCAAGGGCAATGGCCAGGATGGTCCGGTTGCGGCACCGGTGGTGGTGGCCAGCAAGGAAGAGGCCAAGGACAAGAAGAAAAAGAAGAAGTAACCCCGCCGCGCGCGTCGCACCGACGGTAGAGCCGACCGTTGGTCGGCTGAGGCACGCAAGGCGTGCCCCAGCATCCGATGTCCACAATCCCCACCGACGGTAGAGCCGACCGTTGGTCGGCTGAGGCACGCAAAGCGTGCCCCCGCATCCGCTATCCACACCGCCACCGACGGTAGAGCCGACCGTTGGTCGGCTGAGGCACGCAAGACGTGCCCCCGTATCGGATGTTCATGACCTGCGACGAGAGGCAGCCGACCAACGGTCGGCTCTACCTCCGTGACGCGCGGGTGCGACGGCCGTGCCGACCGTGGGGCGGCTGGGGCCCTCAGGCCTTGATCACGCCCAGCTCGACGCCGATCCGGGTGAAGGCATCGATGGCACGGTCCAGGTGCGCACGCGTGTGCGCGGCGCTGATCTGGGTGCGGATGCGGGCCTGGCCCTTGGGCACCACCGGGAAGAAGAAGCCGATCGCATAGATGCCTTCCTCGAGCAGGCGCTCGGCGAACTTCTGCGCCAGCGGCGCGTCGTACAGCATCACCGGGCTGATCGGATGCACGCCCGGCTTCACATCGAAGCCCGCCGCGGTCATCTTCTCGCGGAAGTAGGCGGTGTTCTGGGCCAGGGTATCGCGCAGGTCATCGGCGGCGGCCAGCATCTCGAAGGCCTTGATGCCGGCGGCGACCACGTGCGGCGGCAGCGAGTTGGAGAACAGGTACGGGCGCGAGCGCTGGCGCAGCAGTTCGATCACTTCGGCGCTGGCGCAGGTGAAACCGCCCAGTGCGCCGCCCATGGCCTTGCCCAGGGTGCCGGTGATGATGTCGATCTTCTCCAGCACGCCCTTGACCTCGGCCGAGCCGCGGCCCGTGGCGCCGAGGAAGCCGGTGGCATGGCATTCGTCGATGTGGACCAGCGCGTTGTACTTCTTCGCCAGCGCGGTGATCTCATCCAGCGGGGCGATGAAGCCGTCCATCGAGAACACGCCGTCGGTGGTGATCAGCTTGGTCTTGCAGCCGGCCGCATCGGCGGCCTGCAGCTGGGCTTCCAGATCCGCCATGTCGCAGTTGGCGTAGCGGAAACGCTTGGCCTTGCACAGGCGCACGCCATCGATGATCGAGGCATGGTTGAGCGCGTCGGAAATGATCGCGTCGTGCTCGCCCAGCAGCGGCTCGAACAGCCCACCGTTGGCGTCGAAGCAGGCCGCGTACAGGATGGTGTCCTGCTTGCCGAAGAAATCGGCGATCTGCTTTTCCAGCTGCTTGTGCAGGTCCTGGGTGCCGCAGATGAAGCGCACCGAGGCCATGCCGAAGCCGTGGGTATCCAGCGCATCCTTGGCGGCCTGGATCAGGTCGGGGTGGTCGGCCAGGCCCAGGTAGTTGTTGGCGCAGAAGTTCAGCACCGTACGTCCGTCGTCCAAGGTGATCTCGGCCGACTGCGGGCTGGTGATGATGCGTTCGGACTTGAACAGGCCCTGGGCGCGGATCGCTTCCAGTTCTTCAACGTAGTGCTGGGTCAGCGAGGCGGTGGTGGCGTCGGTCATGGCAGGCAGTCTTCGGCACGGGAAACCCGGGATTTTACCTGTCGGCGCCGGGCCCGGGGGCGCAGGCGGGGTCTGGCCAGGCCGGCGGTGGGCGAAACGGTTGCACACGTGATTGTTGCATCGCAATATCAATCAGGTTAAAAAACCGTAAACCCCGCTGCACTGCCCACCCCACGTCTGGAGAGACCCCGCATGAACCACGCCACGCGCTGTACCGCCGCCGCTGTGCTCTGCGCCGCCCTGCTTGCCCCGTTTGCCGCCAGCGCCCAGGACGAGGCCGAATCGCCGTTCAGCTGGAACGTCACCGCCGTATCGGACTACGTGTTCCGTGGTGTGTCCCAGACCGATGAGGATCCGACCCTGCAGGCCGGCTTCACCTATACCTCCCCGGTCGGCCTGTATGCGGGCGTGTGGGGCTCGGGCGTGGACTTCGGGCCGGGCGACCCGAGCACGGAGATCGACTACCTGATCGGCTACGGGGTGGATGTCACCGACGGCGTCAATTTCGACGTGCTGCTCAACCGCTACACCTATCCGGGCGCCAGCGAGCTGAACTACAACGAGCTGATCACCACCACCACCTTCGCCGAGCAGTACAAGCTGACGGTGGCCTACACCGACGACCTGTCCGGGTCCGATACCAAGAGCTGGTATTACGCGGTGGGCGGCGAGTGGGGCCTGCCCAATGATTTCACCCTGAGCGCGAACGTGGGCCGTACCTCGCTCGAGACCGATTTCGGCAAGGACTACACCGACTTCAACGTCGGCGTGAGCCGCCAGTTCGGCCTGTTCAACCTGGGCCTGGGGTACCACGGTACCGACGGCGCTGGTCGCGACAACAACGGCAAGCTGGCGGACAACCGCGTGGTGTTCACCGTAGCCGTGGGCAAATGACCTGACGCTGCGATGGACATGAAAAAGGCGCCGCAAGGCGCCTTTTTCGTTTGCCGAGGCGCGTACCGACCAACGGTCGGTACCTACCGGGGCCATGCCACCGCCGAGGCCCGAACCGACCATGCCTGGTAGGTCACGACCGTTGGTCGTGACACCGACCGGCGCGCCAACGGCGCGATGCCTCAGTTCCAGCTCAGCACGACCTTGCCGGCCTTGCCCTGTTCCATCAGGTCAAAGCCCTTCTGGAAATCATCGATCGGCAACTGGTGGGTCATCACCTTGCCGAGCGGGAAACCGGACAGCACCAGCTGGGTCATCTTGTACCAGGTCTCGTACATCTTGCGGCCGTAGATGCCCTGCACGGTCAGGCCCTTGAAGATGATCTTGTCCCAGTCGCAGCCGGCGCCCTTGGGCATGATGC
>Ga0308156_1002357_pt1 | contig 17081 bp, 18 predicted proteins | sample PhyAR2_FD_201041 | JGI IMG/M metagenome (GOLD analysis project Ga0308156, IMG submission 201041) | Phyllosphere microbial communities from UC Gill Tract Community Farm, Albany, California, United States - DLSL A.R2 | ecosystem: Host-associated > Plants > Phyllosphere > Unclassified | place: USA... | reverse complement strand
CGTTTTCAAAAAACTCAAAACCAAAAAGCTTATTAAGTCCGTCAACGGGCAGCCCTACCGTATCAATACCACTGGGCTGAACAACGTCCGCGCACAACTGGACAATCGCTAAGGAGCCTCTGATGACAAACCCCAGCCTCACTTTTCATGTCGCCTCTGAAGGCGATACCGATGACATTCTCGACGTCGAAGCCCGCGCTTTCGGCTACAGCAAAGAGGCCAATCTGCTGGCCGAAAAAAACGAACCTTATTCTCTTACTACTCACTCAATGAAAGGAATGCCAACATTGGATATCCCACGTATTTTTACGATTAGCGAAAGTGAACACCGCATCCATAACCCGTTCACCGAAGAGAAGTACGCCACGCTGGGTCGCGTGCTGCGCATGAAGCCGGACACCCAAATACTTGACCTCGGTAGCGGCTCGGGCGAGATGCTCTGTACCTGGGCCCGGGATCACGCCATTACCGGTGTCGGTATCGATATGAGCCAGTTGTTCAGCGAGCAGGCAAAACGACGCGCGGAAGAACTCGGCGTCAGCGAACGAGTGCATTTTATTCATAACGATGCGGCCGGTTACGTCGCCAATGAAAAATGTGACGTGGCGGCCTGTGTCGGCGCGACATGGATTGCCGGTGGGTTCGCCGGGACGGTCGAACTGCTGGCGCAGAGCCTTAAACCGGGCGGGATCATGCTTATCGGTGAACCTTACTGGCGTCAGCTACCCGCGACGGAAGAAATAGCCCAAGCCTGTGGCGTCAGCTCACGGGCTGATTTCCTGACGCTGCCGGAACTTGTCAGCGCGTTCGACGATCTCGGCTATGACGTGGTGGAAATGGTACTAGCAGATCAGGAAGGTTGGGATCGGTATGAGGCCGCGAAATGGCTGACCATGCGCCGCTGGCTGGAGGCTAATCCAGACGACGACTTCGCAGCGGAAGTCAGGGCCGAGCTAAACATCTCACCGAAACGCCACGTTGCGTATGCGAGAGAATACTTTGGCTGGGGCGTGTTCGCGCTTATCGCCAAGTAACAACAGGCTCCCGGTATTTCTGACTGGAGATACTGGGAGCTTCGCCTTTGCTTTGATCTGATGCATCACCTACACAATACATATTCAGTATATTTATTAATCAGGACATCACTATCAGGAGCATCATATGTCACAACATGAACAGTTCTGCCAGGCTTGTGGAATGCCGATGTCGGCCCCCGATGCACACAGTACCAGTGATACATATTGCGCGTACTGCAGCGACAGCAACGGCAATCTTAAACCCTGGGAAGAAGCGGTATCAGGCTTAGCCAGCTTCCTTGATTCCTGGCAAAAAGTCGGTCCGGAAGAAGCAAAAAAGCGGGCAAAACGTTATCTGACGGCAATGCCCGCTTGGGCTCATAAAGCGGATGAGTGATTTGAGCTGATTATCTTCCCCCTCCCCTGAATCCATCAAGGAGAGCCAATATTTTCTTACATTATAATAGGGGGATCTTAGCGCCCCACCTGCCGCTAGTGTAATTCCAATAAACAAAACCTTAGCCTATTACTGAGTTCATTCATCATCATTTCTATATAGGCCAATGCCCACGCGCACGTAGAAGCAAGGAGCAGAGCAATGACTAAGTTAACAACTGAGCGTTTAGTAAGCGAGAACGGCTGAATTAAAGGCAAGCTTGACTATTAAGACCTCTTTAATGCCATTGGTGCCGCAGTTGTTTCTAAACATCCGAGTATTGAGATAAGCGTAAAGGCTTTTGAAGACTCAATGCTTGCCGCAGCCCCAGCACAGGAGCAGAAATAGCACCATCTCAGCGTAGAATGTATAATCCAAGGATGGAGGATTTATGTCGAACATGTCTAAAAAACGCAGCATAGGCCGTATGATTGCCAGAGCAAAGGCAATCGCTAACAAGCCTGATGCAAAATCAGAATTGGAGCTACTGAAAACTCCACCTAAAAACCGCACTGAAGCCAAAAAGCAATTAGCACTAAAGCTGAAATTGGTTAGGTCTGGCGCACTGGATAGCAAATCACTTCGAGCATTATCGAAACAGTCAGAACAGGCATTATTAATAGCTAATGCTTTGCGTTTTGATGAAGGTTTAGTTGATCCGGTATCTACTGATAAAACATCAGACTCTAACAAACGTTGGCGCGGGCGCACTGCCGACTGAGGCAAATAGCCCTACATCATCGAACCAAATGAACCTCGCTCCGGCGGGGTTTTTTATTGCCTAAATTTGGAGGATTTATGATACATATCATTAAAGTCGGTAGTTAAGTTCGCGCTGTCTACCGGACTACGCCGCTCAAACATCGTTAATCTGGAATGGCAGCAGATTGACATGCAACGCCGTGTGGCTTGGATTTTCGTGTCCTGCAGCAGGCGGTCAGGTTCGGCCACCACCACCCGTAGCACCGCCAGCTCGCTTTCCAGGGTGGCCACCTTTGCCAGCGCCTCATCCCGCTCCTGGTGTCGGCACGCGCAATGTCGTCGTCGGCCTGCTCGCGCTGGCAGGCACGGAACGCACGCATCACCGAGGAGATATTGGACAGGGAGCCACCGCCGATCAGGGCGGCAGCAGCGTCTTCAATACGGCGGACGATGTCCGAGGAAAGAGTGGTCATGGTCTGGCTCCGGTCTTTCAGGGAATGGCGTCATCGTTCACCCCGCGTAAAAAATACACAATACACAAAAGCATACAATACATTTCATACATACCGTACAGAACCTATATACAGACTCTGTTCTTTCACTGTCAGCTCCGAAATTGCAGTTTATTCAGTCTAATAGCGAGTTCACTTCTCGAGTTGTGTTTACGCGAAAGAGCAGCATGATATTATTTCGATGCCGCAATCATGCGGCATCGTGTGAAGGCTCTTAAGCCCTATCGGAGTAATGAGAGGATTTGATCTTAAGGGGGAATGAGAGGATTTGATCTTAAGGGGGAATGAGCAGTCTAATAAAGATTCTTTATCGAGTTTGAACTCAGAATAGATGAATTGTCGGAGTTGAAGTATCGAACAAAGGTTCATTTTAATACCTATCTTGTAGGTGTAGGTATAGATAGTTTTAGGTGACAGATTAATCTTCACCGCTGCAGTTTGGATATCATCAGTATCCAGAAGGGCAAAAATTGCTTTTTTTTCCTTTCGGGTAAGCATGCTCAGATTTCTGCAACCCGCTATGTGATTTAAGGCATATTCAAGGGTGTACGTGCGTCCGCTTATAAGTTGCCGACGAAAGTCAATGAAACTGGATTTTCTGTACAACGTTACAAGTGGCTCAAGCACTCTTGAGCTGACATTTTTGCCGCCGATGAAAATCAACTGACGGTTATCCGTTGATAGCTTTCTTTTCAGAATATTAAAAATTGCTCCCAGACTCCGGAACGATTCAATATCAATGATACAAAGTTTTCTGTCAGCAGGAACCTGCTGAAGAATGACAGACAACGCTTTCTTTAAATAAACATCTTTTGTCAAAATGATGTGAGGCATAGACATTCCCGAGGCATGAAGGATAAAAATGAAAAGGGGCCCTGAGACCCCTGAAATAAAATCAGAATCCGATACGGATACCGGCCACACCCTGAACCGGCGTCTCCGTATGGCTGCCCTGACGATAATTCGCCTCGCCGTACAGCGTTATGTCCTTGCCGACACTGACTGATGCGCCCAGACCGTACTTGCCCGACGTGCCCTTAACGTTATTGTCAAAGCGGTTGCGCGCATTGATGGTGACTTCATTTGAGTCTGCATACTCCTGCACGATCGCCGCTGACAGGTAAGGTTTAAATTCTGCCGCACCGAGGCTGAACTTGCCGGTCAGCTTCGCGCCGGCCTCACCCGTTACCGAGCGCGGCGTGCCGGTGTTACCCTTCATGCCGTTGCTCAGCTTCACGTCCTCACAGCTCATCTGAACATACGCCAGGCGGGCATAAGGCGTGAGACTCAGGTCGTCCCTCACATCAAACTGATAGCCACCTTCAACGGCCGTGCTTAGCCCATACTGCGTCCAGTCACCGCCGGTTCTGCCGCCGTTGGTCATCACGGCTCTCAGTTTGTTGTTCAGACGGTTACCCTTCACCACACCGTCAGCGTAGAAGCCGCTGGCATCAAACCATGTTGCATACAGGCCGATACCGTAGCTGTCGATTTTGCTTTTTCCACCGCGGGCATGCTTAACAGCGTTGTCGCTGTAAGACATGAATGCCCCCGTGACGAGGCTGCCGCGCGCAAAATCCGTCCGCGTGTCGGCACCGATTTCAATGCCGTTCTGATTAAGCTGATACGCCGCGCCGTTGCTGGTATCCGTATGGTTTTTGCTGCCAAGGTAGTGACCCCACACGTTACTTTCCGGTCCGGTTTTATCCAGATTCGCTCGGTACATGCGCAGGCCTTCCAGCTCGGAGTGGATGACATTCAGGCCGGCATTCGACATGGCCAAGATGGCGTCCGTTGCCGGGGTGGTCATCGGCTTCTTGCCGCCGCTTCCGCCGGTGTTGCCGTTGTCACCGCCGTCCGGATTCTCACCACCGCCAGGGTTCTCGCCGCCGCCAGGATTTTCACCACCACCAGGGGTCTCACCACCGCCAGGATTTTCACCGCCGCCAGGATTTTCACCGCCGCCAGGATTCTCACCGCCGCCAGGGTTCTCGCCACCGCCAGGATTTTCACCACCACCAGGGGTCTCACCGCCGCCAGGATTTTCACCACCGCCAGGATTCTCACCGCCGCCAGGGTTCTCGCCACCGCCAGGGTTCTCACCGCCGCCAGGGTTCTCACCGCCGCCAGGGTTTTCGCCACCGCCAGGCTCTTCCGTCATCGCGCCCAGGTACCAGACGTTACCGCCGTTGAGACCGTCCTTATTCTGCTCGCTGAACAGGGTGTACATGTAGGTCCCGCCGTCAACCATGTTGGTGCTTCGCCCGTTAGCCGTAACCATCTCAAAATCAATGTCACCACCCTTCTCATGGATGAGGTTCACCGTCAGGTCAGTGTGGTCTGATATCTCTTTACCGGAGTCATTCACGGCAATGCCAAACTGACCTGAGCCCTGCTCGATGGTGACAAAGTTGGCTTTGCGGTCGGCAAGAGAGGTGTTGAAGAGGAAGTTCCCGGTTCCGTTCAGTTCCGTAATCGTTAGTTTCGCGAATTCACCGTCGCTGTTGCGCAGGAAGTTGACGTTACCGCCGTTCATGGTGAGCTTATCGACCTGAGCCGGGGTATAACTGGCGGTGGTACTGGTAAGGTCGGTGACAGAGAGGGTGCCCCCCGTGATGTGCACATCTGTTGCGACAGAGCCAGCGTCCATCAGCAGTTCGCCACCGGCGTTTATTTGGGTTTCTCCGTCAGCCAGTGCCCCGGTCATCAGCCACGATTGACCGCCGTTGATGGTGGTGTCAATAGTCGTGCCTCCGCTTCGGACTTGCTGCAGGGCACCGTTGTTAATGGTGGTCACAGTGGCTGCCCCCCCACTGTAGACATCCTGCCAGCCACCACTGTTGATGGTAGTGTCAGTGGCTGTGCCGCCGAATATGGACTGAATGCCGCGGCTATTGATAATAGTGTCAGTGGCTGTGCCGCCATCAAAGACGACCTGTATCCCAGTGGAGTGGAGGGTGATATCAGTGACTATGCCGCCACTGGATATGAGTTGGATACCGCTGTTGAAGATGGCACCGCCAGTAACGGTACCGAAGACGCTCTGACTGCCACGGTTAATAGTGGTGTCAGTGGCAGTGCCGCCATTAAAGACGACCTGTTGGCCGCCGTCGTTGATGGTGGTCTCAGTGGCTGTGCCGCCACTGGAGACGTACTGCATGCCCCCGCTATTAATGGTGGTTTCAGTGGCAGTACCACCGCTGGAGACGCGCTGTTCGCCACCGTTGATAGTGGTGTTTGTGGCTGTGCCGCCACCGGATACGGATATGTACTGTCCACCCCCGCTGTTAATGGTGGTGTCTGTGGCCGAGCCCCCATTGAAAATGGCTTGGGCACCACCGCTGTTGATGGTGGTGTCAGTGGCTGTGCCCCTATTGCTGACGTCCTGCCAGCCACCGTTGATGGTGGTGCCAGTGGCCGTGCTGTCATGGGAGACCCATTGGAAACCTCTGTTAATGGTGGTATCAATGGCTGTGCCGCCGTTGATGTATTGATTTCCACCGCTGTTGATGGTGGTGTTAGTGGCTGTACCGCCACTGGAGACGTTCTGCCAGCCACCGCTGTTAATGATGGTGGCAGTGGCAGAGCCGCCACTGAAGACGCTTTGACTACCACCGTTAATGGTGGTGTCAGTGGCTGTGCCCCTATTGTAGACATTCTGACTGCCACCGCTAATGGTGGTGGCAGTGGTTGTGCCGCCGTTAATAACCTCCTGCTTGCCACCACTGTTGATGGAAGTGTCAGTGGCTGTGCCACCTAAGATGTACTGGTCGCCACCGTTGTTGATGGTGGTCTCAGTGGCCAAGCCCCCAACGTAGACGTCCTGCATGCCCCCATCGTTGATGACGGTCTCCGTGGCTGAGCCCCCATTGTAGATGTACTGACTGCCACCGTTGATAGTAGTAGAGGTGGCCGTATCTCCTGAAGAAATAGTCTGTTCACCCGTTAGCGTCACGTCCACATAATCCACAGCCATAACCGGCGCTGACGGCAGCAGCATTGCCCCAAGCAGCAGCGCCAGCGCGCTTTTCTTCGGCGCCAGCTTCGGGCGACCGGACCCGGATGCCAGCTCAGAGGTGACCACCCACTGCTGGCGCGACTCGCACCAGACGGTGGTATATATCTTGTTCATAGTAACGCTCCTTAATTATCAACTAATCCTGCATGCAGACGGTCCACCACCCCTGTAACCTGTCGTCCGGTTATCAGCCGCGTGCACTCATACTGTCTTGGGGTATCCCTGTGATGCGGGCACCACAAAAAATCCTGGTGGTCAAAATCAACCGACGTGTCATCCCAGCAGCCGTTACAGCCATGACTGCTGAACACCCGCCAGGGGGTGTGAAACTCGCTGTTGGGAAGACTGAATCCGCTGATTAACACCACCGGAATGCCGGCCGCCCAGGCAAGCCATGACAGCCCGCTGCCCAGACCGATAAAGAAGCTCGCATGCCTTAACAGGTCCACCCGTTCCTGAAGCGGAATGTCGCCCGTGAAGTCTTCGGCACCATAGGGGATGTGGTTCCAGACGAAGCCCTGACCGTGACGGGCCTGGCGGTCAATGCACAGCACCCGGTATCCCAGTGATTTAAGGTGGGCCACCACCTCTGCCCAGCCATGACCGTTGTTCCAGTATTTCGCCTGGTTGGTTGACTGCGCGGCGATGCAGACGTAGGGCTCCGCAATTTTTCGCTCTGCATCCAGTTTCAGGCGAGGCGGGCACTCCCGCGGGTCAACCCCGAGGATGTAGCCGGCATTGCGGTGGAAGCCGACTTTCCTGAAATCAACGGGCTGATGAAGGGTGTCCCCCTTAAAGAAAAGACCGACGTACCAGGACGCGTAGGGATTGACTGTCCGGAGGGATGCTTTGGTGGAGAAGGTAATCTCCGGATATTGTGCGCTGAGCAGGTCAATGATTTCCTGCCCCATAACGCATTCAAGATGGCACCGGTGCAGCTGACGAAATCGCTCGGCGTAATGGAACCAGCCAAGCATATCGCCCAGTGTTCCGGTCGGGAAAAAGATGACGACCGGCTTGTCCTTCATGTCCAGTGTTTCATCCAGGACCGGATGCGTTTCTCCCTGATGGAATACCTGAATACGGAAACGAACGTAATATTTTTTGGTGCTGGCGACCCACCCGCCGTCAGAATCACAGCTGAAAAGAACATTGCCGGAATCATCATCCAGTAAAATGACATGCCATTTCCCTTCCGGAAGATAAGCGCGCGCGCCGTAATTAAAGTCAAAAAGAATGCCTTCCGGTCCGGCACAGGTCGGAAATTCAGGAGGTGTTGCAAAGTTACCTGACATATTTCATCTGTCCTCGGTATTCATATGCAATCGAAAATTGTTCAGTCAATTGCACTGGTTCATATCAGTAATATATTTTGTGACAGGCTGTGAGCTGTTTTTAACTCAGGCCCATAAGCGGTCCCGGATTAAAATTCCGCGACTGTAAATGCGTTTAAAATTCCCCTGCAGCTGAGGGCGGGCTTTTTTATTTCCCTTCAGTCAGTCATGTCCCGTCTGTTTACAGGAGTGAAGGTGGTAAATGTGTTTACAGAACTCGCGTATGCTTACGGGCTTTGAAAACAGATATCCCTGAAAAATATTCACGCCTTTATCTTTCAAAAGAGATAATTGCTCTTTATTTTCCACACCCTCTGCTACGAGCTGGATTTGCAATCGTTCAGAGAGTGTTACGATTGAATCAATTACCGCGGAATAAATTAATGAACCGTTGCTGGCCACTGTAAGGCATTTATCCATCTTGATGGTTGAAAACCCCGTATGCTCAATATATTTGAGGCACGAACTCCCGTTCCCGAAGTCATCTATCGCAAACCTCACACCGGCATCGGTAAGGTGCTGCATTGCTTCAAGTGCAAAATCATCAAAATACATCGTGCCCCGTTCAACAATTTCAAGTAATACCGCAATGCGCCCTTCAAATGTTTTATTAAAATCGGTCACTGCTTCGATGACTTCTGGAAAGTTCAGTTGTCTTGCGCAAATATTGAAGGAGAGATAGAAGTCGTCTGGCAGAGGGCCTTCATACCCTTCAAAAAAGGTTTTAACATCAGACAGCAAAGAGCAGGTCACCTCATTAATGACCTCACATGACTCCATTGCTGAGAGGTATTTTTCCGGAGAGTGAAGAACGCCATCTTTCCGGACTCTCAGTAACACCTCTCCACCTGCAATTTTGTCACCCCTGTAAACCGGCTGAACATAAGGCACAAAGGCAGCACCAGTCAGTTCTGCTGACAGGATCGATTCTTTAATCAATGTGCCCGCCTGGCTGAAGAAACGTTCTACCTTCCTGAGCATTCTGGTGCTGATCATCGTTTCGCTCCTTTGCTGTTCGATTCGTTAAGCTGGGATCTCTACATATCCCGGACGGTGAATGGCAGTAAGACTGATGACCAAGAGATGATAAGAACCTGCTTATTCACTTCTGCGAACAATCCTAACTACGAATGGTGGCAAATAAGTACATGTATCGGCATTAATTGATTTCACAGAGTAAAACGCTTAAATACATGTGATTTACAATCAATTAATTCAATGATTAGAAGCGCCTGACCGCGTGTGGTATGCTTGGCAGACGTCAGAGGACGTAGTAATGAGGCGGAGCAGGCGTGTTTTATCGCCTTACGTTCAGGATATTGGAGTGCCCATGTGGATTATTTAATCAGCTCTCTGGTCAGGTATCGCTCAGATGACGGCGCAATCTGGCCGGTCTCGGATGAAGACTCTGTCATTATTCTGACAGCAACCATGAACAGGCTTTTAGCCTATCTGCTGGAAAGACAGGGGCAGGTGATTAACCGGGATGAGCTGCTGGATAATGTCTGGGATTTACACGGCCTGCGCTCGTCAAACCACACCCTGAATAAATATATTTCCGAACTCAGAAAACACTTTGTCAGCACTGGGATCCATGCAGAATGTATCACCACCGTGCCACGGATCGGTTTTATGTTTAATCAGGATATCGATGTCGTGGTGATGACAGATACATCCCCGGTGTATGAGTCGACTGCACTGATAAACAGCACCGGAGCTGGAATAAACCGACGGTTTTCTGCATTTTCGGCAAAACACAGACTTAGCTTTAACATTCTGCTGTTAGCTCTGTTTGTCGCCAGCGCCGTCATTTTTATTGCAGGCAGTCAGATTCCGACAACAAACACCGCGACCCTGAAAGATATTCAGACCTATTTTCTTTTTAACTATCAGAATTGCCCGGTGTACACCATTCATAAAAATTCCGCTTCATTCCTAGAGAAAAAGAAGGACGTATTTATCACTCTGGCCCGACAGAATAACCTTGACTGCCTGAACGGGACCCTATTCCTGTATCAGGCGTCAGACGCTTATATTTATGGCAGTAAAGGCCGGGTATTTATCAGCAGATGCACAACGAAAGATAAGCAGTATATATCCTGTCTTAATAACTACTGGAATGGTTATGAAAGCAATTAAGATAAGTCGCTTTTGCGCAGCTGTCAGTCTGCTACTGGTCATGGCATCGTCCATCGGGTTCTATATGTACATGCTTAAGCGACAGAATGGCATGGACGTGGACTGCAATACGATCATTCGTTATAACCATCTAAACCCTGATTTTACTGCCACACTGAACCTCGTCTTTCGCCTCGATAAACAATTCTCTGGTCAGGTTGTGTTATCCGGATATATAAATTCTGAAGGTGGCCCCGAAACGGTTTCCAGGATGATTCATTTCGGCTACGAGGTGAACAGGCCTGGCGAGATTTCAGTGAGCAATATGCGCTATGTTAAAAAATCACAGGACACCGCCAGTGATGAAATATTCAGACACGGCTTCTTTTATGTCCCGGAGGGCACTGTCCGTCAGCTCAGGATCAATCCGTTGTTAAATGGCTGGTTGATTGAAAATCTGCAGTCACCGTTTGCGCTTTGCGTGAATAAGGACCGCTAGCGCATACCGGCAGCCTGGCCGGAATGCCTGTATGACATGCCGGCTATTTCATAACATCTCCTCTTATTTAGCCCCTCTTCCGGCGTGAGTCCCGGCACCCGCACCTCTCCAAACGACTCACCGCAGACGAGCCCGTTCTGGCACACAGCACGGAATAATCCCGGCAGCATCTGATACGAGCTGGTGCCGTCATGAGAGTTGAGCAGAATGATTTCCGGAACTTGCTTGCCGGTAATTTGCCCCACCCGACGCAAGCGCAGCATGTGCTTTGTGTGCTCGCGGCGACCTGGATCACGCACTCTGGTCTGACAGGCAAAGAAGGGCTGGAAGCCTTCGCGCTGCAGGTTTTCAAGAACGGTAATGGTTGGTATCCAGGTATACCGTGCGCTGCGTGACGCATGCTTCTCCTCGCTGAAGACACTGGGCACCACGCGAAACAGCTCTTCACGGGTTAACGGACGGTCACGACGAATAAGGTTTGCTGCGCCAAAGCGCGAAGCCAGACGGCTCATAAACAGACTCCTCATGATGGATAAATAAAGACAAAAAAGCCCTGCCGCTCAATCGCGGCAGGGCTGAGGAAACAATGGGTTAGAAGGGGCAATTCAGAAGAAGAAATTCCAGACGGCGCGGGCGACCGATACCACGGTATCGCGTACAGCCTGGATTATTGTCCGAACCGGGGTCGGTATCAGTGGCATGGAACTTACTGTGTCCAGTACCGAGCCGACCGTTTCCCCAAAATCATCACGCGCTTTTTTATTAACGTCATCAGTACGAAGCGGCGCACTGAGCTGAGATACGACCGGGCTGCTGGCCTCGCGCGGCAGGCAACGGATCATCCGTTCGGCCATCACCCGCAGGCCCCACTGCAAACGTACCGACACCGCACAGACAGGGTTTACCGGCTGGAACAACTCATGCAGCAGACAGATTTTGCGGCTGATATTTTGTTTCTGCTCTGTAGACAGCTTTTCACCACCGCTGGTGGGTTCGGCCTTATCCGACTGACTGATAACAAACAACACCTTATGCCGGTATGCCTCACCAATCACCTCCCGGTAAAAATGTTCACCCACCGCCAGCGCCCGGTCATCGGCCTTAATCAGCCAGAGTACCAGGTCCAGCCGGGGAAGTTGTTCACGGTAGAGTGCGGCATATTCAGCATCCCGGAGTTCGGACTCTCCAACACCGGGTAGATCAATAATTGTCATAAAGCGTTTGCCGAGCCGCAAGCGAAACTGCAGTGGTTTTCGAGTACATGCCGCCACATCACTGACCGGTGATATATCCCCAGTAAACAGGGCATTACACAGGCTGCTCTTGCCTGCTCCGGTTTTCCCCATAATGCCTATTACAGGCTCGTAGTGGGTGAACTGATTTATCTGCTGCAGAATGCGTTCAGAGACCCACTGGGGCAGGCCGGAAAGCGGTTGCTGCAGTGACTGCAGAGCGTCAAATTGTTTCATTACTGCTCCTCCGAAAAAAGTATACAAAAACGGCAGAACTAAGAGGTTCTGCCGTTAATGGGATATGTTCAGAGTGATGATATATATCTGTGATCTTTTTTAATTTCCCCAACTTTTCAGTTGGGCTTTTGCGTATGCATCATTGATCAGCATCTCAATCAATTCATTGATTTTCATTTCATTTTGGCTTGCCAGATAATCAAGTTGCCTCTTACTATCTTTGCTAATATAGGTATTGAGAACTTTTTTGTTTGCAACACTATCTCTGAATTTTTTCTGACCCCATGCTTTTTTTGTTTTTATAATAAACAATTCACCTTCAGCATCGGATTTATCCTCAACCCATTGATCAAAGATTGAATGAACTTTCAGATTCAAATTTTTTTCAAACCAAAAAACCACATTACCATTAATCATTTTGTTCTTATCGAAGTAAGACATCACCCACTGATAATCTGCCAAATATTTAGCATCATATCTGGCTGATGAGAACCAAAACGGATTGCCAAATTTTTTCTGGATACGGAGCCATGACCTCTTCAAACGTTCTAAGGTGGAACGGATATTATTAAAGCTTGATACACGACATTGATAGTCTATCAAAAGGATTAACCCATCATAATTTACGCCACCCTTATCAGAATCAAGGCTCCATTCAGGTAAGGTGATATCAAGAAGAGAGGGGGTATTATTATTTGTATATAGCTTATATTCGGCATGAATATAATTAGCAACAAATGACAACGAACGCTCACAATCAATCCACTCAAGTTCACTAAAAGGTATTAACTTACCTTCAACCTCTCGCCTACTCTTTTCAAAGAAATCTTCCGCACTCCAATACTTAACCATTTCTTTTTTATTCATATATTTAATGCAAGACTCTTTGAAAAGAGTGGTATCACCTATTCTTTCCAATAATTCACGAGACTCATCAGCATGCATTAATGCTGAGCGAAAGATATCCCAGTAAAGCCATAAATTTACTCTTTTCGTCCAGAGACTGGTCACTCGTTTTCCTGCACTCATCACAACCTCAAACGTAAAAACAATCGTAGAAAAAAACGTATCACTCTACGTAGTAGACTACGTTCCATTTTTATTGCCATAAACCTCTCCAACCGCACCACATGCCTTGTTTTTATTGGCTCGCTAGAAACGTTGACGTACATCATGTAGATACGTATTCCGAAAACACTAAAATTAACTCTGTGCCACCAATGACTGTCACTGGCAGAAAGGTAATGTGAATATAAAAAGCACGGATACCTATGAGTGCTATCAGGTTAAAATTAATTAAGGTTATTTAGTATTATAGATAGTAGTTCTCAATTGATAGCCATCTAACATCCCCACTTGGGATGATACATATCCGTCAAAAGTGATTAAAACCTACTTTGCAAGCATCCTGTCAGTGACAAAAAAACATATGCACCAGTTCCTTTGAATTCATACAAAGGAACAACGCAATGCAAAGATATTACCCACATTTAAAGAAAGTCATCCCTAATGATTTCCTGCTGAATTTGATTAATCACCATCTTAATCAGGTCCTGGCATGTCACTCCAAGGTACTGGCCTTTAGAATAGATTTTGATTACCAGCGAGGCACTAACCGATTTATTCGTAACTCTTCCATCGAAATACAGGATGACCTTAGAGAACTGACGCAGGCAATGATCACTCTTCCAGGCGTTATCGGTAGTTTCTGGGTACTGGAATGGACATCAGAAGGGGCAGTTCATGCTCATGCTATTTTTTATCTTAATGGTCAGAAACATCAGAAATCATTTCCGTTCATTTTACAGGCAGGGGAACTGTGGCATCAGATTACTTATGGCGAAGGTAAATGCCAGCGATGTAAGCCAAAGGAATATCATCAGGACAACATTAACAATGTTGTTGAATATCGCAACAATGAAGCCATAAACAGCCTGAGACGTATAATCAGTTATCTAACAAAAGAAGACCAAAAATATGGTTATCTAATTTGGGGATGTAATGAGGTTCCTGCCCCTGCACGACAGGGCAGACCAAGAACAGCCAAATAAGATAACGAATTTTTTACAGCACCACCGGTTGCTATGCCGGAGCGGGCAGCAGAATAACCCCGACTCCGGTTTCTATTTAGCTACCGGAGAATCAAATCATGACAGTTAAACCAACCCTACTCGAAGATCGCTTTGTTGATATGGCTTTCATCACCCGCCTGCTGGGGGTCAGTGATAAATGGATTTACCGACTCATTAAGGATGGCATATTTCCAAAACCCATCAAACTGGGACGAAGCTCCCGCTGGTTACAAAGCGAAGTCGAAGCTTGGCTGCAGGCCCGTATTGATGCATCCCGCCCTCAGCGCTAAACCCTTTCCCGTTCGTTAACAAACCAGTACGTGATCTCATATCCGCTCCTTGCGGAGGCTTACGGCTGCATGTCAGTTACTCATTCAAGGAATATCAGAAATGAACAATTCACCCTTACTCAACCATTACCAGGCCTGGCTGGACGATTTTACCCGCGTCAATCTGTTCCACGGTTTATGCCAGCAGCACATCACACAGTGGCACAGGCTGGCGATAACAGCCAGTCCGATCCCTGGCAGTAGCGTAACAGAAGTCGTCATTCCACAGTGCCTGCTGCCGGTCACCCGGACCGGTCGACTGGGATCATGTACTGCCGCCTCCAGTCTGACTAAACACACCGATTATACCCTTCTGCCCGGTGTGCTGCTCAGCGAATGTTATCGACTGGGGAAAAGTCGGCTGGCAGACCAGTTACAGATGTTATTCCGGCTTAATATACAGCCTGGTATGCGCCAGGCGCTGACCCTGCTGTGCTGGTGTGAGCTGGCAACAGGTAAGGATATGGAGGAATGGTATGCGCTGCATCTGCCACTGCCTGACACGCTGACGCAATGGTTGGCAGTAAAACAGCGGACATACCGGGGACTGAAGACGCTGACTGACGGTTACATTCGTGCCACCCAGCCGATGTGAGGGACGGATAATGCTGATACCAAAATGCTATATCGCACAGCGTAAAACTGGTGAGATTTTCGCTGTCAGCCAATTGAATTCAGGCGATGAGTGGTTCTGCCATCACTGCCAGTGCCCGTTGGTTTTCCATCCACCCACCATAACGTCACCGCCCTGGTTCGAACACGACATACTTCAGGGACAACCAGAAACACTGCTGCAATGCCCCTATCTGGCCCCCGTCAATGGAAAACCTTCAGCGGTGGCTAAGCTACAGCGCCTTCTTGCACAACTGCCCCCAGTCATTACAACAACCCAATGGCAATGCACGATGTGCGGCCTGTCATATGGCGGTGAGAAACGCTGCCCTCAATGCAGAAAAGGGATATACAGTCGGGAGATACGAATTTAGTGATACGTACCAGGCAATCATGGGATTGATTGGTACACCAGAAAGTTATTATATGGGGGCATATAACTTCGGAGTAAAAATCAATCACTTTCTATCATCCAGCCTCTGGTGCTTGTGGATTCGTAATTCATACCCATGACGGGTTGGTAATATCAATTAACCAACTGATATATAAACAATATTATCTCATTGTCACGCCCATATACGGTTACTCATACACGACAGCCTTAATGTCTGGTATCGCCCTTTAAATCCTTAATCCCTTTAACAGCCCATTGCGGGTAAGGCTCTGCCCTGCCCGCAATTTATTACCCAAGGAAAATTATATGTTTGACAATATCTGGCTCGATAGACGGCATGCACCATTCAACACCACTTACCTACAGCGTATTCTACGCGTTATAAATAACGCGACTGCAGAGCATGCACGGACGATGGCTGTTCGGGTAGACCTGCGTCTTCCTGACAATATGCTCATTAACCGACAGGGCCTGATATCTCGTTTTATTGAATCCCTTGATGCAAAGATTGCAGCGCGCTATAGAAGTAAGTTGAAGCAGGGTAAACGAACATATCCATGCCACCTTCGCGATGCCTGGGTTCGGGAGGTGGGTGAAATTAATCAGAAATCGCATTACCACATGGTGTTGTTCGTGAATAACGATACATTCAATGGGCTGGGGAGTTACAAAGAAGACGGGACGGGCCTGGCGTCCTTGATACGAGAGGCCTGGCTGAGTGCTTTACAGCTTAGTCACCGCCCAGAGCACTGGACGCTAGCCCGCTTTCCCGATAACCCACTTTATTACCTGGATATTAACTCCCCCGGTTACAGCGAAGTTTATAATCAACTGACGTTTCGCTTGAGTTACTTCGCTAAAGAGAGAACCAAATCCTACAGCCGTCAAGAGCGTTCTTTTGGCTGTAGTCAGTATTAATACCTCTTGAGGCATCTATGGAAGAGGGTAATTGCTTCGTAGGCAATTCCAGAAATTGATGAATGCCATTCATAATCCCTATCCTCCCCCTGTGATTATCAATAAGCACAAACCCGTTAACATACTCCTATCTCTTCATGTCCAACGGATCACCATGCTTAATCAACAGGCACAAACACAACCGGTTACAGCTAACAAAACCGGTCTCTCGTTTCTACTCATTCTCAGCGCCCTGATGGCTGTTACCTCTTTATCAACCGACATCTATCTTCCAGCTATGCCCGTCATGGCAAAGGATTTACAGGGTGACGCAGAGCTGACAATCACAGGGTTCCTTATCGGATTTTGCATTGCACAACTCATTTGGGGACCCATTAGCGATCGTTATGGGCGTCGTCTACCACTGTTTATCGGTCTTGTTCTATTCATCATCGGCTCGGTGGGGTGCGCGTTATCAACGGATATCGTGCAAGTTGTCTTCTGGCGCGTTTTTCAGGCGTTAGGTGCCTGTACTGGGCCGATGCTGGCAAGGGCAATGATCCGCGACCTGTTTAGCCGTACTCGTGCTGCACAAATGCTTTCGACTCTGATGATAATTATGGCCATCGCGCCGATTGCCGGGCCCCTGATAGGGGGGCAGATGATTAAAGTC
>Ga0308156_1002345_pt1 | contig 17191 bp, 18 predicted proteins | sample PhyAR2_FD_201041 | JGI IMG/M metagenome (GOLD analysis project Ga0308156, IMG submission 201041) | Phyllosphere microbial communities from UC Gill Tract Community Farm, Albany, California, United States - DLSL A.R2 | ecosystem: Host-associated > Plants > Phyllosphere > Unclassified | place: USA... | reverse complement strand
TCTCGTCCTGATCCATGTTTTCCTCGACCGCCTCGCCCAGATCACCGGTCAGGTCGCTTTCGCGACGACCATCGGTGCCGGGAGGCGGCCCATAGTTGTGCACCCGGCGGTCGGGGCCGATGTAGTGCTCGGACTCGACGAAATCCCGATCCTCGCCCCCCAGCCAGATGATCCGTTTCAACAGCAGAGACGGCGACAGAGGTTTGGCGACGATAAAGCTGGCGCCACAGTCGCGGCCCTGGTGAACCTTGGCCTGGGAGGCGTGACCCAGGATCATGATGACGGGCACATAACGGGTCGGGGTGGGGGCGTCGCGCCGCAGCCAGCGCACGAAGTCATACCCGTCCATGTCCGGCATGATGCAGTCGATCAGGATCAGATCGACCGAGCGGCGCGCCAGCAGTTCGACGGCCGCCTGGGCCGAGGCGCACTTGATCTGCTCCTTGCAGCCGAAGCCCTGGACGATGGAACCCAGCATATCCAGCGACGTGGGCTGGTCGTCGATCAGAAGGACCGTGGTGTGCGCCAGATTGACCCGATCGCTCTTGGCCATGGCGTCAGAACAGCATGAGGTCGCCGGCGTCGGCGTTCGATTGCGGGCGATGCTCGCCGGCGGCGGGACGAAGGCGGCCGGCCATGTCGGCCAGCGACAGCCGGCTGACGGCCTCGGACGGGCTGGCGCCGCCGCCCAGCATGCGCAGGACGCCGGACAGAGCCTCGAGGCGCTGGGTCAGGGCGTCCAGGGCTTGGGCCTGGGTCAGGGCGTTGGGACGTTCCTCGGGCGGGGCGCGGCGGACCAGGTCACTGACCAGGGCCTCGATCCCGTCGATGCCTTCGCGCACCAGCATCAGCTCGTCGGCGACGGCGGCCAGCAGGTCAGCGTGTTCGGGAGGGGCGCTCATGCTCAGAACAGTTCCAGGGCGCCGGTATCGACCGGGGCCATGACGGGCACGGGTTTGGGGGCGACGACGTCGGTGACGGCGCGTTGAAGGGCGCGGCCGGTGACGGGCCAGTAGTGCAGGCGCCGACCGCCGTCGCCGCGCAGACTGCCGCCCACGACGGGAATGCCTTCGTCGCGCAGGAATTTCTCGGCGAAGTCGGCGTTGCTGCGCCCGACGTCGCGCAGGCTGTCGAACATGCGGCCGCCGCCGAACAGCTTGGCCTCCAGCCGATCGCGACGGGCGCCGGCCTTGAGCATATCGTTGATCAGAAGCTCCATCGCATAGGCGCCGTAGCGACGTCCCGCGTCGGTGCCTGCGCCCGAGCCTTCGGGCAGCAGGAAGTGGTTCATGCCGCCGACGCCCGCCAACGGATCACGCACGCACATGGCGACGCAGGACCCCAGGATGGTGCTGAGCACGACATTGGGATCGGACGTGATGAAGTGCTCGCCCTGACCGACGTGAACGCGCTTTTCGACCGTGTCCTTCAGGGCGGCGAAACTCATGTCAGAGGACCGAAAACGGCTTCCAGCTTGCCCTTCAGCTGGGCGACGGTGAAAGGCTTGACCAAGTAGTTGTTGACCCCGAACTGCACCGCACGTTGGACCAGCTCGCGGTCGGCGCGGCCCGTCAGCATGATGAAGGCGGTCTTGGAGGTGGGGGGATGGGCGCGCACGGCGCGCAGCAGGCCCAGACCGTCCAGGTTCGGCATATTGTAGTCGGAGATGATCAGGTGCGCGGGCTTGGACACGATCTCGCGCAAGGCGATTTCGCCGTCGGCGGCCTCGCGGATTTCGCGCACGCCGAGCTGTTGCAGGCTGGTGCGGACCAACGAGCGCATCGTCATCTGATCATCGACGACCAGGCAGTGAAGTGAGGCGGCGGCGGGCATAGGTTACGCTCCCGATTAGGCGACAGACCGCGCAGCCGGATCGGCGCACAGTTCGAGAATGGCGGGGGACAGGCGGTGCAACGGCAACTGCCGCTCCACGGCGCCGGTTTCATAGGCGGCCTTGGGCATGCCGTAGACGACGCATGTCGCCTCGTCCTGGCCCAGGGTGCGGCCGCCGGCCTGGCGCATCGTCAGCAGGCCCTTGGCGCCGTCACGGCCCATGCCGGTCAGGATGACGCCGGTCATCGGACGCTTCAGCCGGGCGACGGATTCGAACATCACATCGACCGACGGACGGTGGCCGTTGACGGGATCGCTGGCGATCAGGCGGCAACGGGGCGTCAGGCCGCCGGACACCTCAAGATGGGTCGCGCCGCCGGGGGCCAGATAGATCTGGCCCGGCTTCAGCGGGGCGCCGTCCACCGCCTCAGTCACGGTCGGGGCGCAGACGCGGTCCAGGCGGGCGGCGAAGCTGGCGGTGAAGGTCGCGGGCATATGCTGGGTGATGACGGTCGCGGGGCAATCCAGAGGGAAGCCGCTGAGCACGGTCAGCAGAGCCTCGACCCCCCCAGTGGACGAACCGATGGCGAGAATCTGTTGGGGGTCGGCGTGATAGGCGCGCGGCGCCTCGGCGGCGGCGGGCGTGTCGCCGCGGGCGCGGACGCGCGACCGGGCGGCGGTCTTCACCTTGCCGATCAGGTCGTGGAAGGCATCGACGCTGGCGACCGCCGGCTTGGCCACCGCGTCCACGGCGCCGATTTCCAGCGCGGCCAGGGTCACGTCCGTGCCCGCCGCCGTCAGGGTCGAGACCATGACCACCGGCATGGGCCGCAGCCGCATGATCTTTTCCAGGAACTCCAGCCCGTTCATATTGGGCATCTCGACATCCAGGGTGAGAACGTCGGGGTTCAGGGCCTTGATCGCGGCGCGCGCCTCGATGGGATCGGCCGCTGTGCCGACGACCTCGATCTCAGGGTCCGACTTCAGGGCGGCCGAGATCAGCCCGCGCATGGTCAGGCTGTCGTCGACGACGAGGACGCGGACGGGGCTCATGCAGACCCCAAGCGATAGGTGGTCAGGCCGGCGGTCTGAAGCTGGCTGGTCGCCGGGCCGGAGACGCGTTCGGAGTGACCGATGTAGAGGGTCGCGCCGGGGTTCATCAGCGGAGTGAACCGCTTCCACACCCGCTCCTGGGTCGCGTCGTCGAAGTAGATGACGACGTTGCGGCAAAAGATGACGTCGAACTTGCCCTTCATCGGCCAGTCGCCGATCAGGTTCAGCTCCTTGAAGCTGACCAGACGCTTCAGCTGCTGGCCCGCGACCCACTGGCCGCGATCGGCGCGGTCGAAATATTTGCGCCACAGCGTGACGGGCGCGGGCTCCAGCGCCTCTTCGGAATAGACGCCATCATGGCCTTGGGCGACCATGTTGGGATCGATGTCGGTGGCCAGGATTCGCACATCCAGCTCGGCCGCCTCGGGCAGGGCCTGAAGCACGGTCAGGGCCATCGAATAGGGCTCCTGCCCATTCGAGCAGGCCGCCGACCACAGGCGGACCCGGCCGCCGGCGCGGGCGCGCGCCGCCAGTTCGGGCATGACCCGGTCGCGCAGGTCGTCGAAATGGTGCGGCTCGCGATAGAAGCGGGTGACGTTGGTGGTCAGGGCCGCCGTCATCTTCTGACGCTCGTCGACGCCATCCACGCCTTCGACCAGGGCGCAGTAGTCGCGGAAGCTGGTCAGACCCAGGGTGCGCAAACGCTTGGCCAGGCGCGAATAGACCAACGCGGCCTTGCCCTCGTTCAGGGCGATGCCCGCGTGGGCATGCAGCATCTGGGCGATGTGGCGGAAATCCTCGGCGGTGAAGACGAACTCGCCCTCGACGATGGATCCCCGGCCGGCGGCGGCGGTCATGCGGCTTCAGCCTCGACTTGCGGCAGGATGTAATCCAGTTCGATCAGGCTGATCATGCGGCCGTCGATCGAGAAGATGCCCTTGACGAAGGTCTTGACCTGATCGCTGGCGACGTCGGGCGTCGGCTGGACCGAAGCCTCGCTCATCTGCAGGATGTCGGACACGGCGTCGACCAGCAGGCCGACCATCCGGCCGCCGATGTGGGCGACCATGATGACGTGGCGCGCCGTCGGTTCCGAGGTCGTCAGGCCGAAGCGCGCGCCCAGGTCGATGATCGGCAGGACCGTGCCGCGCAGGTTGATGACGCCCTTCATGTATCCCGGCGAGCGGGGCAGAGGCGTCGCCGGCGTCCAGCCGCGGATTTCGCGCACCGACATGATGTCGACGCAGAATTCCTGACTGCCGATGCGGAAGGCGATCAATTCACGCTGGAGATCTTTGGCTTCGGTCATGGTTCAGCTCGCGAGCTTGAAGTCGGGACGGACGGATTTGCGGCGCATGTCGGTGACCAGCACATCGACATCCAGGATCAGGGCCACCCGCCCGTCGCCCAGGATGGTGGCGGCGGCGACGCCCTCGACCTGCTGGTAGTTGGTCTCGAGGCTCTTGATGACCACCTGGCGCTGGCCCTGGATGGCGTCGAACAGCAGGGCCGCCTGCTGGCCGCCTTCGGTTTCGACGACCACGGCGACGCCTTCGGTCGGGTTCATCGGCTGTTCGCGGAAGCCCATGATCAGGGCCACGTCGATCAGCGGCAGGAAGCGATCGCGGAAGCGGATGACGGGATCCACGCCGCCGACGAAATGCAGGTCGACGGCTTGCGGGGTCAGGCTCTCGACGATGGCCGGCAGCGGCGCGATCAGCGTCTGTTCAGCGGCGGTGACGACCATGCCGTCCAGCACCGCCAGCGTCAGCGGCAGGCTGAGGGTGAAGATCGAGCCCTTGCCCGGCACCGAGCTGATGGAGATGCGGCCGCCCAGAGCCTGGATCGAGCGTTTGACCACGTCCATGCCCACGCCCCGGCCCGAGATGTCGGACACGACGGCGGCGGTGGAGAAGCCAGGCGCAAAGATCAGATTGTCGATCTGTTCATCGGTCAGGGGGGCGTCGGCGGCGATCAGACCCTTGTCGACAGCGATCTTCTTGACGCGTTCGCGGTTGATGCCGCGGCCGTCGTCGGAGATTTCGATGACGATCCGACCCGAGCGGTGCAGGGCTGCGAGACGCACCGTGCCCTCGGCCGGCTTGCCGGCGGCGACGCGCTCCTCGGGCGTTTCCAGCCCGTGGTCGATGGCGTTGCGCAGCATGTGCGTAATGGGTTCGGCCAGGCGTTCGACCACGGTCTTGTCGACCTCTGTGTCCTCGCCGGCCGTGACCAAACGGACCTGTTTGGAGACCATGTCGGCGACTTCGCGCACCAGGCGCGGCATACGCTGGAACACCGACTTCACCGGCTGGGCGCGGATGGCCATGACGCTGTCCTGGATCTCGCGGGTCAGCAGTTCCAGGTCTTCGAGGCCGAGCGCGATGCCCGAGGAGCGGGCCAGACCGCTTTCCAAGACGCGCTGCGACAGCATCGCCTGCTGGATGACCAGTTCGCCGACGACGTTGATCAGGCGATCCACACGATCCAGATCGACACGGATCGTCACCGGCGCGGGCGCGACAGGAGCGGAAGCCGGCGCGGGGGTCGCCGCCACGGGTGCGGCGGCAGAGGCGGCCACCGGCTCTACGGCAGGTGCAGCCGCGATCGGGGCCGGCGTGCGCTCCAGCTCCAAGGGGGCGAATGGCACGACCTCGGCCGCCGGCTCGACGGCGGCGCCGGAGGCCTTGGCCAGCAGGGCGGCGATATCCAGATCGTCGCTGGCGGGCAGGACGGCGGCCGGTTCGTCGTCGAACGCGCCGATGTCGGTTGCGCCGCCGGCGCCCAGGGGCGTGATGGTCAGGTCGCAGTCGCTTTCGACGAAGTCGAAGACCTCGCGCACGGCCGCCTCATCGACGGCTGCGGCCAGATCGACCGTCCAGGTCAGGCAGCCGTCCTCAATCGACAGCGCGTCCAGCGTCGGCGTCTCGCTGTCGTCCACGACGACCGTGACCGGGCCGAGGCGGCCCAGTTCGCGCAGCAGCAGGCTGGTCTCGTTGGCGTTGACGTACATCCGGCCCATCGGCTTGAACACGATGCGCCAGCCGACCGACGGCGCGTCTGCGCCCAGGTCGACGATGGGCAGGGACGCAGGCTCGTCCAGCGCCATGTCGAAGGCCATGGGGGTGAAGCCGAAGTCGTCTTCGTCTTCCTCGATCTCGACCGGCGCCTCGCCGCCGTGGGTCAGGACCTGCATTTCGGCGACCAGGGCGGCGGACCGCGCCTCGTCCACCGGCGGGATCAACCCTTGCGCGGCCTGGATATGATCGGCCAGCACGTCGGAGGCGCGCAGCAGGGTCTTGATGGTGATCGCGTCGCACGGCTTACGGCCCGCGCGCAGTTCGTCCATCAGGGTCTCGAAGACGTGGGCGAACCGGACCAGGGCCTCCAGCCCGAAGGCCCCTGCCCCACCCTTGACCGAATGGACGGCGCGGAAGACGGCGTTGATCGTCTCCAGATCGGTCTGACCCTGTTCAAGCAGCATCAGCTTGGCTTCCAGGTCCGCGAGCAGTTCGTCGCACTCCTGGAAGAAGGTGGCTTTGATGGCTTCGAAGGCGTCCATTGGGTCGGCGTCCGGCGGGCTTCAGCGATCAGGCGGCGACGCGGCGGACGGCGTCCACCAGCTTGACGGGGTCGAACGGCTTGACGATCCAGCCGGTGGCGCCGGCGGCGCGAGCACGGGCCTTCTTCTCGACATCGCTCTCGGTCGTCAGCACCAGCACCGGCGTGGTGCGGTGGTTCGGATCGGCGCGCACGCCCTCGATGACGCCGAAGCCGTCCATGCGCGGCATGTTGATGTCGGTGATGATGACGTCGGCGCCCTTGGACGCCAGAGTCTCCAGACCGTCCACGCCGTCCACCGCCTGGATCACGGTATAGCCCGCGTCTTCCAACGCCATCAGCAGCATGTCGCGCATGGTGCGTGAATCGTCGATCGTCAGAACGGTCTTGGTCATGCCAACGCCCCCTCGGTGTTGAAGTCCGGCGCGCCATAGGCCGCCCATTGTTCCGTCCAATATTGGGACACAGACCCTAAACTTAGGTTGACGCCGTCGGCCGCCCACGTCTTTCGCGCTGACAGCAGGATCTGAAGGCACAGGCCGCCCAGGCGCTGAACCGCAGAGGCGTCCAGGACCACCGGATGACCGCGCAGGGCCAGCAGTTCGGCCTTCAGAGGCTCGGCCGCATTCAGGTCCAACACGTCGGAGAGGATCAGGGTTTCGGTCATCAGAACTCCTCCCAACCGTCTTCGGCGGCGGTGACTTGAGGCCTGGGCGCGGCGCCGCCACGGCCGATGGTCTTCAGGGCGGCGACCATGTGACTGGAGCGAGCCGCGGGCTTGGCGACGGGCGCAGGCGTGCGAACCGGCGCGGGCGCAGCGGCGCGCGACGGCGAAGACCCGACGCGGAACTGAGCGACCGAGGCTTGCAGGCTCTCCGCCTCCTGGGCCAGCGAATGGCTGGCGGCGGTCGACTGCTCGACCATGGCCGCGTTCTGCTGAGTGACCTGGTCCATCTGGTTCACGGCGGTGTTGACCTGGGCCAGACCGACGGCCTGTTCCTGGGCCGAGGCCGCGATTTCGGTGACCAGGCTGTCGATCTCGGCGACGCGGTCCACGATCCGTTGCAGGGCCTCGCCGGTCTCGCCGACCAGTTTGACGCCCGAGCCGACCTGACCCGTCGAGGCCGAGATCAGGGTCTTGATCTCCTTGGCGGCTTCGGCCGAACGCTGGGCCAGGGCGCGAACTTCGGACGCGACCACCGCAAAGCCGCGACCGGCCTCGCCCGCACGAGCGGCCTCGACGCCGGCGTTCAGGGCCAGAAGGTTGGTCTGGAAGGCGATCTCGTCGATGACGCCGATGATCTGATTGATCTGGGTGGACGAGCCTTCGATGGCGGTCATGGCCTGGACGGCGTCGCGGACGATGATGCCGCTCTTCTCGGCGTCGCCGCGCGCGGCCTGAACCACGTCGGAGGCCTGGCGGGCGCCCGAGGCGGTCTTGTTCACCGTGGCGGTGATTTCATCCAGTGCCGCAGCAGTTTCCTCGAGCGAGGCGGCCTGCTGTTCGGTGCGGCGCGACAGGTCGTCGGCGGCCTGCGAGATTTCGCCGGCGCCCGAGCGGATGCCCGAGACATTGTTGACCACGACCGAGACGGCCTGTTGCAGCTGGGAGATGGCGGCGTTGAAGTCTGTTTTCAGCTGAGCGGACTTGGCGCTGAATTCGATGTCGATCCGGTGGGTGAGATCGCCGTTCGACATGGCCGACAGGCCCTGGCCCAAGGCTGCGATGGCCCGGGCGTCCTCGGCGGCCTCGCGCGCCTTTTCGGCCTCGCGTTCGGCGCGTTCCTGCTCGGACATCGAGCGCTGCGACAGCGCGTCCTGCTCGACGCGGACCTTCTCGATCGCGGCGTCGCGGAAGGCCACGATGGCCTGGCCCATCCTGCCGAACTCATCCTTGCGCTCGGCGCTGGCGACCTTGATGTCGGTGTCGCCGGCCATCAGCTTTTGCATATAGCCGATCATCGTGAAGATCGGGCGCACGATGGAGCGCGTCGCGACGAAACCGGCGATGACGGCGATCACCAAGGCTGCGATCAAACCGGCGATCGTGGCGATCAGCGCGGTGCGGCTGGCGGCGGCCTGAGCTTCGGTCGAGGCCTTGCGCGCCACATCGTTGGCGCTCTTGATCTGGTCGATCGTGTCTTCGACGGGCGCGACGTAGTTGTCGGCCGTTCCGTTGCGGCCGACCATTTGAACGGCCTGGGCCGCGCGACCGTCGCGCACCATCGCCGAGCCGGTTTCGACGACGTTCTTGTACCAGGTCGCATTGCCTTCCACGGCTTTGTCGACCAGGGCGGCGCGGTCGGCGGGCAGTTCGCCGCGCAGCTCGTCCATGGCCGCCAGGAACTTGGCGCGGTGCGCATCGACGCGCTCAATGTAGTAGGAGTCCTGAGACAGGAGATAGCCACGGAAGGCGTTCTCTTGGCGCGCCATGTAGAACTCGGCCGTCGCCGTGGTGCGATTGACTTGGTTTTCCACCGTGCGCACTTCGCCGGCCTTCTCCAACTGGAGCAGGCTGGTGACGACGACGACGCCCATGACGGCGATCGCCGCCAAAACGAGACCAAAGGCCGCGAACAGCTTGCGGCCGACGGGCATATTTTCAATCAACTTCAACTCAGCATCCCCCGGTGGATCAGTAACTCAGAACGAATAGGTGGCGGCGGCGACGAGGCGACCCTCATAGGGTTCGCCTGCGCTGTGGCGGTCGGTGTCGTACCAGCGCAGATCGACGGCCAAGGCGTCGGTCAGCTTCTGTTTGGCGCCGACATTCCAGGCGTTGTAGTCGACGCCGCCGTCCGCCATGCGGTTGGCGACGGCAGCCGAAATCTTTGTCTTGGCGGCGACGGCGACCATGCCCTGCAGCTCCAGCCACCAGGCCTCTTTCGTCGCCGCAAAGCCGTCGGGCGAATAGTTGACGCGCAGGCGCGTCGCCACGGGGCCCAGCTTGCGTGAAGCGTCTGCCTGATATTCCCAGTAGTTTTTGTCGACGCCGGCGCGCGACCCTGGCAGGTCGCGGTTCATGATCCCCAGATCGAAGGTGAAGCCGCCCGACTTGGGGCGCCAACCGACCATGCTGACGATTTCCATGTCGTAGCCTTGAGATCCGGCGGCGTCAGAGACGAAGACGCTGGCGTAGCCTTCGCCGAAGCCGGCTTCGGCCTTGACGAAAGGCGCAACGTCCTGATTGCTCTTGCCCAGCCCTTTGCCGACATACTGGCTGGCGACACCGACATCGAGGCCGAACGATTGGGCCTGGGCGTTGATCGGTCCTGCGAGGCCTACTGCCGCGACAACAAAGAAGGCTGACGAACGAAACATGGTGATCCCTGAAGCTTCTGCATTCTGAAGCCCAAGGATGAGGCGATGATTAATATTAAATCTGAACCGGAGCGTATGTAGGATTGCGTAACCCATGATGTGTGTCGCGCGGCGTCCAAGCCGCGTCGTGGCAGGGGGGCGAGCCACTCCAAACCGAATTTGAGCGAATACGTATGTTCACGTAGTCGAAATGCGCCTATACAAAAGTTGTCAAAAAAGCGGCGACGCCCGTTGGCTAAAGATCAGGTGAGTTTTCGCATCCGAATTCACACTCCGGTGAAATATATCCAGCGACAGGAACAGCACGAAGATATGATCTTCAGGTCCAGGACATGGTGGAGCGGGGTCTTGATCGCGTGTCTGGCTGTTCTTGTGGCGACGCTGGTTCGCAGCGCTCTCGAACCGTTTGGAAACTTCTACTATCTGCCGCTGGTCCCGGCGGTGATTGTTACGGCTCTGCTGGCGCAAAGTGGGGCAGTCGTGCTGGCGATCCTGTTGGCGATCGGGGCCAATCTATGGCTGGTGCATCGCGAAAGCGTGCTGGATGCGGCGACCAACGCCGCGCTTTTCGCGGTCATCGCCTGGGTCATCGCCGAGGTCTGTCGTCGGCTGATCGACGCCTTGGAGCAGGCTCGCGCCCTGACGCGGGATCTGGCGCTGCGCGAGATGCTGCTCGACACCATTGTGGCCACCACGCCGATCGTGACCCTGGACCGGGAAGGCCGCACCCGACGCGTGACCCCGGCCGCCGCCGACCTGCTGCGCGTGGATCGCGAGGCGGCGATGGCGCAGCCTTTCGGATCCTTGCTGCCGGGCTTTGACGACGCGGCCCTGACGAAGGCCCGACAAGGCGGCGAGGTGCTGGGTCCCTCCTCAGGCCCTTGGACGAGCGGGAACGCTGACCTGCCTGGGCCGCCGCTGACGTTGCACGCCAATGTCCTGCCCGACGACATCAGCCCCGAGCGCATCGTTCTGACGCTGGGCGATCAGAGCCAGGCCGAGACGATCCGCAAGGGCGAGCGCGACCTGAACGACAAGCTCAGCAGCGTCTGGCGTCTGAACTCAATGGGGGAAATGGCTGCGACCCTGGCCCACGAACTGAACCAGCCGCTGACCGCCGCCACCGTTTATTTGCATGCCGGCCAGGCCGAACTGACCCGGCTGGGAACGGTCGCGGAAGGGCCGGCCAAGACCATCGATCTGGCCAAGACCCAGTTGCTGCGCGCGGGCGACATCATCCGGCGCATGCGCGAACAGGTCGCGACAGGTTCGCGGTCCTTCACCGAAGAGCGCGCCTCGCTGATCGTCCTCGACCTGGCGCCGGTCTTCGCCCTGACGGGACAGGACACCGACACGACGATCGCTCTGGATATGGAAGAAGACGACGATCAGGTTCTGGCCGACCGCATCCAGATTCAGCAGGCGCTGGCCAATCTGGTGCGCAACGCCGTGGACGCCGTCATCGGACGCGAGGGCGCACGCGTGACGGTGACCGGCCGGACGCTGGGCGCGGACGGCTATGAAATCGCGGTGTGCGACAATGGCGACGGCATCCCCGAAGACAGAATCGACAGCATCTTTCATCCGATGGCGACGACCAAGGCCGGCGGCATGGGTCTGGGGCTGTCGGTCACGCGTTCAATCGTCGAAAGCCACGGCGCGACCTTGGTCGTCAGCCGGAATCCTCAGGGTGGAGCGACCTTCTCGTTTCGTCTGCCGCGTCCCACGGAGTCCGAAATCTGATGAGCCCGCACTCCGTTTTCATAATCGACGACGACCCCGCCATGCGCGATGCTCTGGTGCTGATGCTGCGCGGGGCCGGGTATCGGGCGCGCAGTTTCGTCAGCGCTGACGACTTTCTGGACAATCTGCCCGAAGACCGCAGCGCCTGCGTCATCACCGATGTGCGGATGCCGGGGCTTCAGGGTTCTGAGCTGGTCGGGCGTCTGAAAACCCTGCGCGGCGACACCTGGCCGGTGATCGTCATCACGGGTCATGGGGAGGTGACGCTGGCGGTTCAGTTGATGAAGGCGGGCGTCGTGGATTTCGTCGAAAAGCCGTTCGATCCGCAGCGAATGCTGGACGCGGTTTCCAGCTGTCTGGCCTCCCTGACCAGTCTGGAGGCCGAGCGGATCGCGCGCGAGGACGCCAAGGCCCGACTGGACACCCTGACCCCGCGCGAGCGGCAGGTCTTCGACGCCCTGATCGACGGCTGTTCCAACAAGGAAATCGCGCAAAGGCTGGAGATCAGCCCGCGCACGGTGGAAATCTTTCGCGCCAAGGTGATGACGAAAATGCAGGCCGCGAACCTGTCCACCCTGGTCCGGATCGGAATGCGCGCCGGCGACGCTTGAGCCCGAAGAGATTCGTCGCCACTTTAGTCGCGACATGAGCGACCGGTCCGCAGGCTTCGCCCCGTCCCGCGTGACTGCGGTCCTGGGGCCCACCAACACCGGCAAGACCCATCTGGCGGTCGAGCGGATGCTGGGTCACGCCTCGGGCATGATCGGCCTGCCGCTGCGCCTGCTGGCGCGCGAGATCTATGAGCGGATCGCCAAACAGCGCGGCGCGGCGGCCGTCGCCCTGATCACGGGCGAGGAGAAGATCGTCCCGCCGCGCCCGCACTATTTCGTCTCCACCGTCGAGGCCATGCCGCTGGAGCGATCGGTCGAGTTTCTGGCCATCGACGAAATCCAGCTGGTCGCCGATCCCGAACGCGGCCACGTCTTCACCCAGCGGCTGCTGCACGCGCGCGGCCGGTTCGAGACAATGTTCCTGGGCGCCGGCACCATGGAGCCGCTGATCCGCCGCCTCGTCCCGGATGTCGAGATCGTGACCCGCGACCGGTTGTCCACCCTGTCCTATGCGGGCTCCAAGAAGCTGACCCGCCTGCCGCGCCGCAGCGCCATCGTCGCCTTCTCGACCGACCGCGTCTACGCCATCGCCGAGTTGATCCGGCGTCAGCGCGGCGGCGCGGCGGTGGTGATGGGCAGCCTTTCCCCCCGCACCCGCAACGCCCAGGTGGCCCTGTATCAGTCGGGCGAGGTCGATTTCCTGGTCGCCACCGACGCCATCGGCATGGGGCTGAACATGGATGTGGACCATGTCGCCTTCGCGGGCCTGAGAAAGTTCGACGGGCGGCGCACGCGCTGGCTTTACGCCCATGAGATCGGCCAGATCGCCGGGCGGGCCGGCCGGCATCTGCGCAACGGCACCTTCGGCGTCACGGCCGAGGCTGAGGATCTGGACCCCGATCTGGTCGAACAGGTGGTCGAGCATCGATTCGATCCGATCGAGGCGGCTGAGTGGCGTAACGCCCGGCTGGATTTCGACACCCTGCCCGACCTGCTGCGCTCGCTGACGGTGACGCCCCAGCGTCCGGGGCTGAGCCTGACGGCCGAGGCGCTTGACGAGACCCTGCTGCGTCGCCTGATCAAGGACGAGGAGATCGCGCGCGTCGGGCGTTCGCGCGGGGCGGTCATGCGCCTGTGGGAGGCGTGCCAGTTGCCGGACTTCCAGAAGACGACGCTGGATGAACACGCCCGGCTGGCCAAGGACGTCTTTCACGCCCTGACCGGCAAGCGCGGCCGGCTCACCGACGACTGGATGGTGCCGCGCTTCGCCTTCGTGGATCGTGACGACGGTCAGATCGACCAGCTGTCGGCGCGGCTGTCGGCGGTGCGCACCCTGTCCTACATCGCCAACCGGCCGGACTGGGTCCACGACGCGCAAGGCTGGCGCGACAAGACCCGCGCGCTCGAGGACCGGCTGTCCGACGTGCTGCACGAACGGCTGACCGCCCGGTTCGTGGATCGCCGCACCACCGCCCTGATGCGAGCGCTGAACGTGCGCGAAGACACGTTTGCAGGCGTCGCCGATGACGGCGAGGTCACGGTCGAGGGTCAGGTCGTCGGCCAGCTGGAGGGCGTGCGCTTCCACATGGAGAAGGGCTCGTCGGCCCTGGAAGACCGGACCCTGCGCCAGGCGGCCGTGCGTGCGGTGACGCCCGAGATCAATCGACGGCTGGGGCGTCTGGCGGCCGAGACCGACGACGGTTTCTCGATCACGCCGGACGGGGCGGTGCTGTGGCGCGGCGTGCTGACGGCGCAGATCAATGCGACGCCGCAGGGGGTCGATCCCTTTACCCCCTCCGTGCGTCTGCTTGGCGATCTGGGGCCGACGCCCGCCCGCGAGCGCGCCCAGCGCCGGATCGAGGCGTGGCTGGCGGCGGAAGCGGGACGTGCGCTGCGCGATCTGCGACGGCTGCGTCAGGCGGTGGAGTCGGGGACATTGAAGGGCCTTCCGCGCGGCATCGCCTTTCGCCTGATCGAGGCCGGCGGCGTGATCGACCGGCGCGAGGTCGAGCGCGATCTGGCTGCGCTCAGTCAGGTCGAGCGCCGCACGCTGCGCAGTTTCGCCATCCGCATCGGGATGCATTCGGTGTGGCTGCCCGGCCTGCAGAGGCCGCGCGCGCGCCATTTCGCTCAGGCCTTCGTCGCCGCGCCGTTGATCCCGGCGACGCCCGATCTGATCCCCGCGCCGGTGGAGCCGCCGCCGGCGCGGCTGTTGTCCGCGCACGGATTGCGATTGGCGGGATGGTGGCTGGCGCCGGTCGAGACGCTGGAGAAAATGGCCGAGCTGCGGGCCGCCAATGACGGCCGACTGTCCGACGAGGCCCTCACCGATCTGGGCTGGCGTGCCGATCAGGCCAAACAGATCATCGCCGCCCTGAAGGTCGAACGCGCCCGCCTGCCCGACAAGCCGGGCGCAGCGCCGAAGATCGTCAAGGACTCGCCCTTCGCTGCGCTCGCCGCCCTGACGGAGGCGCCGCCGGCGCGGCCCAAGCGTCGTCGTCCGCGTCGAAAGGCGAAGGCTTGAACGAGAACGCCTGTCGCATCGACATCTGGCTTTGGCGCGCGCGGTTCGTGAAGACGCGCGGCCTGGCGGCCGGTCTGGTGGAGCGGGGGGCGGTGCGGCTGACGCATCAGGGGCGCGAGACGCGGCTCGACAAGCCCAGCCGATGCGTTCACGTCGGCGACCTGCTGACCTTCGCCCAGAACGGACGCGTCACCAGCCTGAAGGTCGAAGGGCTGGGCGAAAGGCGCGGGCCTGTCGAAGAGGCCCGCGCCCTTTACAGAACGATTGAACCCTGACGGGCTCAAGTCGCGCGAAGCGCGGTAGCCCTACTTCTGGATGACGAACTCGCCTTCGATGTGCAGCTTCACCTCGTCGGAGACGGCCGGCAGGGCGTAGTTGATGCCGAAGTCCGAGCGCTTGATGGTCGCTTCGCCGTCGAAGCCGGCCTTGTAGGCGCCCATGACGGTTCCGGCACCGTTGAACTCGACCTCAATGGTGACGAGCTTGGTCACGCCCTTCAGGGTCAGATCGCCGACCACGGTCGCCTCGTTGACGTCATCGGCGTCGACCGTGACCGAGCGCGAGACGAAGGTTGCGGTCGGGTATTGGGCGGTGTCGAAGAAGTCGGCGGTCTGCAGGTGGGCCTTCAGCCGATCGTCGTTCGGCGCCACGTCGGTCAGCGGGATCGTCGCGGTCAGGGTCGAAGCCGAGGGGTTTGCCGGGTCCAGCTTCAGCACCGCCTTCACGTTCACGAACTGGCCCGTATAGGTTGAAAGGCCGAAGTGATTGACCGACCAGGTGATCTTGCCGTGGCCGGAATCCAGATCGTAGTTCCCGGCGCTGACTTCGGCGGGGTTCTTGGTCAGAGCGGCCTGAGCCACGACCGCGCCGCCTGCGACCAGGCTGAGGGCGGCGGCGCCGGCGACGGCGTATTTCATGAAGGGGGTGCGCATGAGAAGTTCCTGTCGATGTGGCGGATATGCAATCAATACAGTTGCGATTGGGCGCGGTTCTGTCAAGGCGCTGCGAATGGATCTCGCCTTAAGCCGCGCTGTTGACAGTTGGTTGCGTGGCCGCCATGTCCCAGGCCTCCCGCCCACAGACCGACACCCGTTTTTCGCCCAATGACCTACATCGTCACCGACGGCTGCGTGAAATGTAAGTTCATGGACTGCGTCGAGGTGTGTCCGGTGGACTGCTTCTACGAGGGCGAGAACTTTCTGGTGATCGCGCCGGACGAATGCATCGACTGCGGCGTGTGCGAGCCGGAATGCCCGGTCGACGCCATCGTGCCGGACACCGAGGACGAGCCCGACGGCAAATGGCTTCAGGTCAACGCCGAATACGCCAAGGTTTGGCCGAACATCACCGTCAAGGGCACGCCCCCCGCCGACCGCGAGCAGTACGAGCGCGAAACCGGCAAATACGAGAAATACTTCAGCCCCAAGCCGGGCAAGGGTTCCTGATTTAAGGACTGGCGGCGCTCAAGCCTTGCCGTATTTGCACGTCCGCCCTGTGGACGTTTTGAAATTCCGCAGATTTGTGATAGGTTCTGTTTCATTGGATCGGGCGGTCCGCGAAATCTTCGCGCCGCCCGTGTTTGCGACAGAATCCCGCCCTAGACGGGATCGGCCAGAGGTTTGGTGATCCGTTTCCGCTTTTGACGCCTGACATCATCCCCTCCGACGGAGCGATCTGGCGGATGAGATCCTGTTTGCGTTTCCTGCGCCTTCGTTTCGCCCGGCCCTGACCGGGAAAGGACGATTATGACGAGCAAGACTGGTCTGGAGTTCAAGGTTGGCGACGCGGTCGTCTATCCGGCGCACGGCGTCGGCAAGGTGGCGGCGATCGAGACCCAGGAAGTCGCGGGCATGTCGCTGGAGGTCTATGTCGTGACCTTCGACCACGAGAAAATGACCCTGCGCGTCCCGACCAAGAAGGCCGTGACGGCCGGCCTGCGTTCGCTGGCCGCCGACGACGTCGTGACGAAGGCCCTGACCACCCTGAAGGGCCGCGCGCGCATCAAGCGCACCATGTGGTCGCGTCGCGCCCAGGAATACGAAGCCAAGATCAACTCGGGCGACCTGATCTCCATCGCCGAAGTGGTTCGCGACCTGCACCGCGCCGACACCCAGCCGGAACAGTCCTATTCGGAGCGCCAGCTCTATGAATCGGCGTTGGACCGCATGGCGCGCGAAGTCGCCGCCGCCAACAAGATCGACAAGGACGCCGCCGTCGAGCTGCTCGCGAAGTCGCTCAGCGCCAAAAAGCCGATCCCGACCGCCGAAGCCGCCTAAGCTTCGAGTTTCGGACAGAAGAAAAGGCCCCGGAGCAATCCGGGGCCTTTTTGATGCGTCGCAGAGCCGCCGTCAGAAGTATTCGGCGTTGGCCGGGCACTGGGCGCTGATGCGCCGCGCGGTTATGCTGGCGGGGATATAAGGGGTGCCGCGCACGATCTGGGCGCCGCCACGGAAGCTGAAGCTGGTTTCCGTGTAGGTCCCATTCAGGCGAACAGCGATGCGACGGCCCTTGCGGTCCTGGCAGGTTCCCTCGAAGCGGGCATTGC
>Ga0308156_1002335_pt1 | contig 17289 bp, 4 predicted proteins | sample PhyAR2_FD_201041 | JGI IMG/M metagenome (GOLD analysis project Ga0308156, IMG submission 201041) | Phyllosphere microbial communities from UC Gill Tract Community Farm, Albany, California, United States - DLSL A.R2 | ecosystem: Host-associated > Plants > Phyllosphere > Unclassified | place: USA... | reverse complement strand
TTGTCTGGTAACAAATAATTTTTCGGAAACTTCTTGTTGGGTGAGTCCTAATTTCAAGCGACTCTCTTTTATTTTTTCAGCTATAGTCATTTCAATGCTCCTTCTGACATATCCTATCATAAAGCGGTTCAAAGAAACAATTGTAAAGCTCGATTTAACGAAAAAATGCACAAGTGTATTTCTTCGTTTTCAAAAAATGAAAATAAAATGAGTTTAGCTTAGAATTTCGCATTGGGTATTCACGGCAACTCGATTATTGTTAGTGATTTTTTCTTTTAAATAATACCTAATTCTATTGTTCTGAGTTGGAAATTTGAAAAAATATCTCTTTTGAAAATTAGGAGGTATTTTTATATGAGTCATTCAAAAAAGAAAGGAAATCTTAGGTGAAAATAGTGTCCTTTTTTCGATAAACGGAAATCGTTGATAAAACAAGGATGCAAAGAAGCTTTGCGCTGGTTTGCACTGGATTTGCTTGAAGGGAAGGGTACTTGAATTATAAAATTCTGAAGAGGTGATGTAGTGCAATGATAAATGAATCAGGTATATACAAGATAAAGGGCATTTCATGAGTCCGCATAAAAACTTCAGCTAGGAGTGGAGCATACGATAAATAAAAAAATGTTTGTAAATTAAAATTTAATAAATTATAATGATTTTCAAGCGTTAAAAAAGCTTGAATAAAAAAGTCTAAATTTTGAAAAAGAAGGTTAAGGTGAAAGTTTGTGAAAAAGAAATTTAAACATATTATGTCTTTAATAATCCTATTAAGTGCTGCGGTGGTAACGCCAGCATTTCAGGTAATGGCGGAAAGCGAAGGTTTTTCAGATTCCCAACAGTTGGAGCAAGACGAAAAGATAGCTACACCATCTAATGATACAAATGATTTAACGGAAGCAGATAATGCTACGATGACAACAATGACCTCATCGAGTATGGATGCTAAAAACGAGCAAACGCAAGTCAACAGTGATAATGAAAAAAATATTTCTGAATCAGATATTAAAGAAGATTCTGCTGTAAGCACTGTAGATAAGGTTCCCTCATCTGTTAATGCTTCAGCTGCAAGAGCTGTCAATGGGCAACTGACGGTTCAAGTGTTAGATGGTAATTCAAACCAACCGATCCAAGGAGCTTATTTCACATTGACCTCCTCGACATCTGGTGAAGTGACATTGTTAGTCACGGACAGTTCAGGAAAGGTTACAATTCAACTTCCTTCAGGTGGCTATTTTATTAAGCAAGTTGGTACCACGAATCAAAGACAAAACTATGCATTCACGTCGGTTGGAAATTCCATCACCTTGCAGCCTGGGGAAACGAAAACACTTGAACTCTACGAGCGTTTAATTACGGGTGAGTATGCTTTTGGAAACAGTCCCGATACGATTCATATTCCTGTAAACAGTACGTTTGATTTCTCAACCAAAACAATAGGCATTGAGGCGTTTAAACTAAATTTTAGCGGCAATATAGAAAAAAGCATTTCTGACTCGCAAATCTATCCTTACTACACCAATGTTGACCCAAGCAACCCAGGTTCCTATGTAGCAATTTTTATGGCTCGACAAGCCTCCTATAGCGTGAATACCACACATGTGGTCAATGTCATTGTCGATCCGGAGCAAATTGGAGAGGTAAATGTCCGATACCTTGATGGTCAAGGGCAAGAAATCCATGAGATGCAGACCTTGACCGGTACGATTGGTGAACCATATGATGTCAACAACGAAGAATATAAGTTAACAATTGATGGCTACACGTTAGATGAAACTAAGTTACCAGAAAACAGTAAAGGTATCTTGGGAGAAACAGCACAGACGGTCACCTATGTGTATACAAAAAATCCCGTACCAGCAGCAGATGTAACAGTCGAGTACGAAGATACAGAAGGCAAAGAAGTTCATCCTTCTCAAACGATCAGTGGAAATGTAGGGGACCCATACGATGCTAGCACAGAACAATATCAATTAAAAATCGAAGGCTACACTTTAGACGAAACTAAACTACCAGAAAATGGTATCGGTGTATTTGGCGAAACGGTGCAAACAGTCACTTATGTGTATACAAAAAATCCCGTACCAGCAGCGGATATCACGGTCGAATATATAGATACCGAAGGCAACGAAATCCACGCTTCTCAGATGATTAGCGGTAATGTGGGCAATCCATACGATGCCAGTACAGAGAACTATCAATTAACGATCGACGGCTATACACTGGATGAAAGCCAACTGCCAGAAAATACCACAGGAGTATTTGGTGAAACGGTGCAAACAGTCACTTATGTGTATACAAAAAATCCCGTACCAGCAGCAGATGTAACGATTGAGTATGTGGATAAAGAAGGCAATGAAATACACGCTAGCCAAACGATTAGCGGTAATGTAGGTGAATCATACGATGCCAGCGTAGAAAAATATCAATTAAAAATCGAAGGCTACACTTTAGACGAAACTAAGCTACCAGAAAATGGTATCGGTGTATTCAGCGAAACGGCCCAAACTGTTACCTACATTTACATAAAAAATCCGATGCCAGCAGCGGATATAACAGTAAAATACGTTGATACAGAGGGCAATGAAATTCATGACTCCCAAACGATTAGCGGAAGTATAGGTGATTCATACGATGCCAGCACACATCAATATAAAGTAACGATCGAAGGCTATACTCTAAATGAAACCCAGTTGCCAGAAAATAGTAAAGGTATTTTTAGCGAAACCGCGGAAACAGTTGCGTATATCTATATAAAAAATCCGGTACCAGCAGCTGATGTAACAGTGGAGTACGTGGATACAGAAGGCAAAGAAATTCACTCCTCTCAAGCGATCAGTGGAAATGTAGGCGACCCATACGATGCTAGTACAGAAAAATATCAACTAATAATCGACGGATACACCTTAGATCAAAGTCAATTACCAGAAAACAATAAGGGTGTGTTTGGAGAAACGGCACAAACAGTCACCTATATCTACACGAAAAATCCGGTACCCGCAGCTGATGTAACAGTGGAGTACGTGGATACAGAAGGCAAAGAAGTTCATCCTTCACAAAGGATCAGTGGAAACGTAGGCGAATCTTACGATGCTAGTACAGAAAAATATCAACTAACAATCGAAGGCTACACCTTAGATCAAAGTCAATTACCAGAAAACAATAAGGGCGTGTTTGAAGAAACAGCACAAACTGTCACATACATCTACACAAAAAATTCTGTACCCGCAGCGGATATAACGGTCGGGTATGTGGACACCGAAGGCAAAGAAATTCACCCGCCTCAAATCATAACTGGAAACGTAGGCGACTCTTATGATGCCAGCACAGAAAAATATCAACTAACAATCGAAGGCTACACGTTAGACGGAAGTCAGCTGCCGCAAAATGCCAAAGGCACATTCGGTAAGCAGGAGGCAACTGTGACGTATGTTTATACAAAAGAAAACGTAGCAACAGTGGATAGTTCTGATAATAAGGAAAAAGACCCAACAGCGACTGTTACTTCGAAAAAAAGCACTTCTGCGCAAGGATTGCCGCGAACCGATGAGCAGGGGACGTTGTTCCCATTTGTAGTTGGTTTGTGCTTCGTCGCCACGGCAAGCTGGCTTTATTTCAGAAAGCGAAAATAGCAATCAAGTAAGTCATTTGGGAAAGGCGTTACTGACTATCAAAAAAGGACAGCTACGATTCAGCTGTCCTTTTTTTGATTATTTAACGAAAGAATGAAATAAAACCGAGTCCATCATAAAGAAAATGGCAGATCCAGCTGACCCAAACACTATTGGATTTTTTCCAGACGTAGTTGAGTGCCAATCTTGCGGGCATTAAGGTGATCAATAATTGTGCTGGATGAAAACCGTACGCTGGGATATGCCACAAAGCGAACAGCACACTGCAAATGATGGAAGACCAGAGGAAAGAGAATCCTTTTTTCTGTAAAGCTAATAAGAGATTGGTACTAAGCAACTCTTCTCCCATCAACATGAAGGGTACTTGTAAAAAGACCATTTGGACAGTGATGGTTTCGCCGATCGAGTTAGTTGTTGGTTGTCCAAAAATAGCGGCATAAATAAAGGAAAAGAACACGCCAGTCAAAATGACGAAAGGCACACCCCATAATAAAACGATGAAACGAAAATGCTTGAATTGTTCCAAAAAGGTTCTTCGTAAGAGAAAGTACCCTACACCAAATGCCAAAATCACATTCCATACAGTACCAATGATGGATAAAACGGAATCGCTTAGGGGTGTATAGGGAAGCATTTGATAGGTTAAACCGATGACTAATGTAAGAATAAATAAATACGTTGCTGACTTGTGTTTCATTTTGAACACATCCTTTAAAGTAATTGCCACACGCTGAATTATAAACAGAAAAAACATCAAAGTACAAAAAGATCTCTCTCATTATTTTTAAACGAAAATAAAACGGAGTGAATACGATATCATGGCTGATAGGCTTGCTTTTATTAGTATCAGAATAAAAGATTTCTTAGAACAATTCTCAAAAATGGTGAACAAAAAGAGAAGTTTATAAGAATCTCTGTAACACTGTTGAAATATTATTACGCTTATGTTACATTTTGTTTACGTTATTATGTTTTAGGGAGAATGTTTATGAAGAAATCAAGCAATTATTCAAATAATTCACAACATAAAGAAGCGACGTCTGAAAAACAAGCACCTTTATCAAGGGTCGAATCACATCAAAAGCAAACAACGGGAACGGCAAGACGCACGCAAACCACCAATCGTCAAGTTTCTAAAAAGAAGCCAACCCATCGTAAGTATCTCTTTTCATTGATGACGCTTCTGACAATTGTCATTATCGCCACTGGCGGCTATATCGCCTTTACGTTGAAGCAGCAAGAAGCCTTGGCACGGGAAAAATATGAGGCTGCTGCTGAAAAGTTATTGGCATCGATCCAAGAAGAACAAGTTAAAGAGGGAATCCCAGCAAAACTCGAAACATTGTCTAATGGGGACAAGAAAGAATTGATTTTCCGACCAAAAGAAGAAAGTACGATTCCTGTCAAAGATGCAAGCAAGAAATTGTCGACCATGGCGAACAAATTATGCAAAAAACACACCGACAAAGAGACAGTCACTGTTGCTCGAATTGAAGCACAAGCGGTCGCATCGAAAGTGTCAACCTATTCTTTAAAAGCGGACAGCTATGTTTGGAATCGGGAAACTGGTCGCTTTGAAGATGCGGATAGCGTGGTTGCCGATCCAATTTTTATTTCCGAGAAAACCGGCAATGAATTATCCTTGAAAGACTTGGTTCCAGACGAGGGCAGCTTGCTAGGGATCCAGCAAGTCATTCAGCAAAAGATTTTAGACCAAGCCAAGGAACCTGATAAAGTCATTGATGCGGTCTTGGCGATGGATCGAATCACCTATGAGTCGAAATTTACGTATGATCCTGAAAAATTAACGATCCAGTTGCCCCAAAATCAAACTGGCGTATCTGAGATCACGTTGGCGTACAAAGAGATTGCACCGTTTATTGATCCGGAACTTGTTAATGCGGATCAATTGAAAGAGCAACAATCGACATTGGACCAAAACAAAAAATATGTTGCACTGACTTTCGATGATGGCCCTAACGACACAACCACATTAGATCTTTTGAAGATTTTAAAGGACAACGATGTCAAAGCAACGTTTTTTGAATTAGGACAAATGGTGGATCGGTATCCTGAAGTATCGAGAAAAGTCCATGAGGAAGGGCATGAAATTGCCAGTCACTCCTATTCACATCCGCAATTAAATACGTTGTCGCCGGAGGATGTCAAAGCTGAAATAACTAAGACCGACAAAGCAATCTATCAGGCAACAGGAGTCTTACCTAAGAATTTGCGCCCGCCGTATGGGGCGATCGATCAACAGAGCGCCCAAGCGGCAGGAAAATCGATCATTCAATGGAGTGTTGATACCGAGGATTGGAAGCTAAAAGATCCGAACAAAATTTTGAAGGTCGTACAAAATAATGTCTACGATGGTTCAATAATTCTGCTCCATGATATTCATCCGAAATCCGTTCAAGCCGTACCTGGTATTATTCAAACGCTGAAAGCGCAAGGCTATGAATTTGTGACGGTGGATCAATTGCTCAATGGTAACCAAAAACCAATGTATCAATACTTTGGAGCGACAGACGAACGTAGTGTTAGCTAATAGCTCAAAAAGGAAGTGATGGCAATCATCGCTTCCTTTTTTTAAAAACGAACGCTGCAGTTGCCGCTTTATCACTCGGAGGAGGCAAATGCTCGGAGATAATCTTCATCCAATAGTAAAGCAAAATCATCGGCAAGGGCTTCTTGATCCAGTTCTCGCATAATAGCCAACATCTTTTGTGTGATCGTTTCACCAGCTTTTTGATCGCCGGTTCTTATGAGCAACACGCCTTGGAAAAACTTGCAGACGGTTTGGTGGAAAAATTCTTTGTAGTCTGTCGCTAAAAGTTTCAATTGGACAACGAGAACTTCCGTCGCATCGTACTGCTGGTGTTTTAGCGTATATTCAATCAAATTGATCAGCAAGGCGCAGTAGATTTCACGACCTTTTTCCATATCGATGTAGTACTCGAGCATCTTGGATACTTTTTTGAAAAAGAGGAAATTATGGTCGTTGTCCAGAAGATCGATGGTGTTGCCAAATAGTTGGATTTCTTGTAACGTCCAGCTCTCAACATCAATGAGGTAAGAAGTGATCGTTTGGCGATCGCATTCTAAAACAGCACTTTGTCGATAGACCCCATGTTCTGCCAAGCATTGTAGCATGCGAATTCGCGAGCGAACCTCTGCAATACGGATATTGTTCAGTCTACTAGTGGTTTGTTGTAGTTCCTGTAACAGCTTTTGTAAATTTGGCAGATCGTGTTTGTTTGAATATTGATTATACCGATGATTATAGCTGTTTTGCTCATCCAGGCGATAGCCATTCGCGATATAGAGAAATTCGTCGATATCCATTGAGAGATTTTCTAAAATTTGCAACAGAAGGTTGGCAGCAATTTGATGCTTGCCTTTTTCGAACTCGATGGCATAAGACTTTGAAATAATCGTGCCATAGACTTCTTTTTGGGTGAAGCCTTTTTTCAATCGGATTTGTCTGATCGTTTCGCCATACATAAGAAAGCCTCCGCTCTCGTTGAATTAATGAGATCTTGTATCCCCATTATAGTAAAGTAAAGCCAATAGAGGAATCTAAAAGGTCTTTTATTTCAGACTTTCCTTGATTTGGTGGAAGAAATCGTTCAGTAATCTTTGTGATAGAGGATCCTCAGAGGGGGATCGTAGAAAAGCGTGAGAACATTCGGTTCTCACGCTTTTTTAGACAAAACTGAGGCAGATCAATAGAAAAATCATTACTAGCCAATGCATCGTTTGTTGCTCCTTAAGTCGTATTAGAAGAAGTCAATTGGGCAGCGGTGTTTCCTTCTTACCAACAAGTATAACCGCTTCGAGTAGAATGAATGCTTACGTCCGAAATGTAGGACCAAATAACTAGGTGAGGATGAAAAGCAGCGAAGAGCAACTGAAGAAATAATCGTTCATCATAGTGCAACGTTGATTTTGATAGAATAGTTTCATTCTTTTTTCACAGAACTTTCTGCGAGCGTTTCGATTCCTTTTTTTCGTTAGCAAGAGTTATTTTAGGTGATATCGTGAAAAAACGTCTAAATTATTTTTGTTTTTTTATTTGCGGAGGTAAAAAACGAGGTTAAAATCATGAAAAAACACAATCATCATTTTTCTCTATCCAGATGTATAAACATGCAACTGAAATCGTATTCATTATATTGATTAAACATAAAAAAAAGAAAGGTTAACTGACGAAAAAAAGCAATATTTTATCATTATACATTTGTTTATAAGATAAATATAAATAATTTCTGCTTGTTTATAAAATAAACCTTTTGTGTTTTGAAAGGTGAAATTCAGTGTTTTTTTAATTATTTATCGTGTTTATAATTTGTTGGAAAGAAATAAATTTGCTAGAATTTTGGTACACAGTGTGTTCGTTTAGTTATTTTATTTTTTAGTTTCACAAGAGTGAGCTAATGTGCTTCTAAACTATTTGAACAAAAATCACTGGGTTTTTCAGAAAGCATGCGAAAAAATCTTCGCTTTGCGATCGGTTACTTTTTGTTTTCTCTCTATGCCTTTAGGTGTTGGGTTGAAATAGATTTTCATCTGGTTTTAAAGGGGGAAAGAAGGATTCCAGAGATCATCAGTTTTATCTTTTGTCGGTTAAATTTTTTTCGAACAGGAGGAGAATGAATGAAAGGCATTAATTATAAAAAGCTCATGGATTCAAAGAAAAACACACGCGTTCGAACAAAGAAAAATATTATTGCGAATTTAACTGTCAGTGGAATGTTGTTGACAAGTACGGTGGTCGTGCCAGCAAGTTTGTTATGGGCACCAACGACGGTTGAAGCTGCTTTGGTTTCAGCTGAACTTTTCTCAGATATCACAGCGTCTAATAACTCAGGCACGAGTGCGTCTGCACCTTATGCAACTCCTGGTGCAACGAACCAAGTCAATTTCTCGATTTCTGGATCGAATGCAGTAACGGTTGATGTCTTGAATGGGGATAAAGTCGCGGTTGTTGGGGTTCCTCAAGGCCTTACTGGTTTGGTTCAATCGGCAGGGAATGCATCGATTTCCACCAATGTGATACTCCAACTGGGGAATTTCCCAGCCTTGCAAACGCTGATCGGTACAGTCACACCAGCAGTCAATACCTTGATCAGCACGGTGGATGGAATCGTCAATCAAAATTTAGCTGATGCACTTGATATTCCGCCAACAATCGTTGGCGGCTTGCCAAATCCATTGTATACGGCGGCTTCAATCGTGGATGTTAGCCAAGTGATATCCGTCAACTTAGATGAAATCACTACCCAGTTAGACTTATTAAATCAACTTGGACAATTTGGCCAAGCGAATTTTGAAGTTCCAGCTGGACTAACCGATAACGAACGTGCCCTGATTGCCAATGTGGATGATGGTTTATTTATCGTTATCAATCAACGCATCAATCAAATTCTCGATAATTTACAAGCAGCCCAGATTCAAGTCAGTATTTTGGATGGTGCAAGTGGGATTCCAGGCATCGGTACCTTGATCGGTCAAATCAATACGTTGGTACAAAGTACCGTTAATACAGCTAAAGCCACTTTAAACGCAACGGTTGAAACGGCACAAACAGTCTTCAATGCAACGACAGATTTAGCAGATCAAATCGCTTCTGCATCTGTTTTAGGTCAAACCAATGTGGTCATTCCAACGAATGTCACCAGTCCGACCTATGCACAATTGGTTGAAAACGGCGTGGCGAATCCATCTAATCCTTACGAAGCCCGCTTCGAAGGAACGATGTCTCAACTTGATTTGATCACCATTGATTTATTTACGGATGCTGACGGCAATAACTCGATTTGGTTTGCGCCAGATACACCAGAAGATCAAACCGATACACCAACAATCAATCCATTGACAGCAGGGGAAACGACGATCAGCGGAACAGCTGAGCCAGGCGCAGCCATCACATTGGCGATCAACGGCGGTGCACCTATTACAACAACCGCAGATGGTGACGGCAATTGGACGGCGGATGTCCCTGAATTGGTGGAAGGCGATACAGTCACAGCAGTAGCGGAAGCTGAGGGGGAATCGGCGAGTGAGCCTGCAACGGCAATGGTAGCAGCACCAGTGGTTAATGCACCAACGGCTTCGATTACAGGAAATAGTACCGATGGGTACCCTGTGACGGGGACAGCCGCAGCAAATGCAGCCATTGAAATCACCAATGCCGAAGGTGAAGTCGTTGGCTCTGGGACGGTAAATGAGAACGGTAACTACAGTATCACGTTGAACCCAGCAGATGTAGCAGAAAATGAAAACTTGAATGTTGCCGCAATCGTCACTGCCGGTGGGCAAACTTACCGTAGTGGCAATACGCCAATCGTCGTTCCAGCAGACGATGCGGAGCAACAAACGGGAACACCAACGATTCAACCGGTGACTGCCGGGGATACAAGCGTCAGCGGAACTGCTGAGCCTGGTGCCTCGATTACTGTGACCATCAACGGTGCAGATCCGATCGTGACGGAAGCCGATGAAGAGGGCAATTGGCGTGTTGATGTGGACGAAGTGTCAGAGGGCGATACGGTTTCAGCTATCGCCGAACTAGCAGGACAAACGCCAAGCCAACCGGCTAGCACCACCGTGTCCGCCTTAACGGTCAACGCACCAACGGCTTCGATCACAGGAAATAGTCAAGAGGGCTATCCAGTGACTGGAACAGCTGCACCAAATGCGGCCATTGAGATCACCAATGCGGATGGCGAAATTGTCGGAACAGGTACCGCCAATGAGAATGGTGTTTATACAGTCACGTTAGATCCAGCGGATGTTGACGCGGAAGAAACCCTGAATGTGACAGCGGTTGTGACCGCTGGCGGCGAAACCTATCGAAGTAACCCAACACCTGTTGTGGTGCCTGCAGATATCCTGCAGACGGAAACACCAACGATCGATCCACTCAGTGCTGGAGATACGACCGTTAGTGGGACAGCGGAACCGGGGGCAACGGTAACGATCACGCTTCCTGAAGGCGATCCAATCACGGCTGAAGCCGATGATGAAGGCAACTGGGAAGCAACGGTTCCTGAATTATCAGAAGGCGATTCCGTGACCGTCGTAGCTGAGTCTGAAGGCAAAGATCCGAGTGCACCAATCACCGTGAGTGTAAACGGTTTAACCGTGACGGCGCCAACGGCTACGATCACCGGAAATAGCACAGATGGGTATCCAGTAACGGGAACAGCGACTGCCAATGCAGCAATTGAAATTTTGAATGAAGTAGGAGATGTCGTTGGTAGCGGAACAGCTGATGAGGATGGCAACTTCACGATCACCCTTGATCCTCAAGAGGTGACAGCTGGTGACAACTTACGAGTGGAAGCGATCGTGACGGCTGGTGGTGAAGACTATCGCAGTACAGGCACACCGCTTGTAGTTCCTGCAGATGATGTCGAAAATTTAACTGAAACACCAACGATCGACCCAGTAACAGCTGGGGATACGACCGTCAGCGGAACGGCTGAACCAGGGGCAACTGTGACGATCACGCTGCCTGAAGGCGATCCGATCACGGCAGAAGCCGATGACGAAGGCAATTGGGAAGCGACGGTACCAGAGTTAACGGAAGGTGATACGGTAACAGTCGTTGCCGAAGTAGAAGGCAAAGAGCCAAGTGCACCGATTACCGTGACCGTTGATGGTGTGACTGTCAGTGCACCGAGCGCTTCCATCACAGGCAATAGTACGGATGGTTATCCGGTCAGTGGAACAACCACGCCGAATGCGGCCATTGAGATTTTGAATGAAGCAGGAGATGTCGTTGGTAGCACGACGGCGGATGACGCGGGTGCTTATACCGTGATCTTAGATCCAGCTGATGTGGCGCCAGAAGAAGCCTTGCAGGTGGTGGCAGTTGTGACAGCGGGCGGTCAAGACTACCGCAGTAATGCCACGCCAATCACGGTACCAGCAGACATTGAACAAACAGGGACACCAACGATCGATCCGGTCACAGCAGGTGATACCACGATTAGCGGAACGGCAGAACCAGGTTCGACGGTTACTGTTACGATCACCGGTCAAGAACCAGTAACGGCTGAAACGGATGACGAAGGAAACTGGCTTGCGGAAGTGCCAGCAGTCTCTGGTGGTGATACAGTCACAGTCGTTGCGGAAGCCGAAGGCAAAGAGCCAAGCGCGCCAGTCAGCGTTGGTGTCAATGGAGTCACCGTTGCAGCACCAACAGCGATCATCAGCGGCAATAGTACCGATGGCTATCCAATCACGGGGACTGCTCCAGCGAACGCAGCGATCGAAGTGTTGAATGAGTCAGGCGATGTGATCGGTACTGGGACAGCCGATGGGGATGGAAACTATACGGTAACCATCGCACCATCCGATGCAGCACCAGAAGAAACCTTGTCTGTCGTTGCGATCGTTACAGCAGGCGGAGATCAGTACCGCAGTCCTGCCACACCGGTGACGGTCCCAGCAGATGAGCTTGAACAAACAGCATCACCAACCATCGACCCAATCAATGCCGGGGATACGACGATCAGTGGGACCGCAGAACCAGGCGCTACGGTGACGGTAACGATCCCAGGTGAAGAACCTGTTACTGGTGAAGCCGATGACGAGGGGAACTGGACAGTTGAAGTTCCTGAAGTTTCTGAAGGAGAAACCGTCACAGTGGTCGCACAAGCACCAGACAAAGACCCAAGTGCACCGATCAGTGTTGGAGTCAATGGGTTGACGATCGCTACACCAACCGCGACGATCAGCGGCAATAGTACCGCAGGTTATCCAGTAACGGGAACGGCACCAGCCAATGCAGCCATCGAAATCTTGAATGCCGATGACGAGGTCATAGGTACTGGCACCGCCAATGACGAAGGCCAATATACGATCACGTTAACGAGTAATGACGCGTCTCCAGCTGAAGCCTTACGGGTGGTGGCGGTAGTCACAGCCGGTGGTCAAGAGTACCGCAGTGCGGCTGCACCAATCACAGTACCTTTGGATCAAACTGCAGTCCCAACGATTGAATCGGTGACAGCCGGCGACACGACCATCAGTGGTACGGCTGAACCTGGCGCGACAGTCTCAGTCACGATTGGTGACGCAGAGCCAGTCACTGCCGAAGCGGATGACGAAGGCAATTGGACGGCAACTGTGCCCGAGGTTTCTCAAGGAGAAATTGTTTCTGTGGTAGCGACTCTTGATGGGGAAACACCAAGTGATGCAGCTACGGTCGTCGTAAATCCACTCAGTGTGGCGACACCGACAGCAGCGATCAGCGGCAATAGTTCGGAGGGGTATCCAGTAACCGGAACGGCCACGCCAAATGCAGCGATTGAGATCTTAAATGCAGCCGGTGAGGTTGTTGGTAGCGGTGAAGCAAATGAGGAAGGTGCTTACAGCATCACATTGAGCAGCGACGATGTTGATCCTTCAGAAGCACTTCAGGTGGTGGCAGTGGTAACAGCTGGCGGCGATGAGTACCGTAGTGCGCCGCTCTCCATCGTGGTACCAGCAGACCAAACGACCACCCCAACGATCGATCCAGTGCAAGCAGGTGATACATCCGTCGGAGGAACTGCCGAACCTGGTTCAACGGTGACGGTAACGATTCCTGGAGAAGATCCAGTGACTGCCGAAACGGATGAGGAAGGCAATTGGGCAGTCACCGTACCAGAACTTTCAGAAGGCGACACGGTCACAGTGGTTGCTGAAGCTGAAGGCAAAGACCCAAGTGCACCAATCAGTGTTGGTGTCGGTGCCTTGAACGTGGCTGCACCAACCGCAACGATCACGGGCAACAGTACTGACGGCTATCCAGTCACAGGAACAGCACCAGCCAACGCAACCATTGAAATCTTAAATGCTGCCAATGAAGTGGTAGGCAGTGGTACTGCCAATGGAGACGGTGAGTATACGATCACCTTGACAGAAGGTGTTTCACCAGCAGAAACCTTGCGAGTGGTGGCTATCGTATCAGCCGGCGGTCAAGACTATCGCAGTCCGGCAACTACTATCGTGGTGCCAGAAGATAACGCAGAAGACCAAACAGCGGCACCGACTGTCGCACCAGTGATTGCTGGGGCTACAACCGTTAGCGGAACGGCTGAACCTGGGGCAGATGTAACGGTTGAACTACCAAACGGCGATACTGTTACAGTGGCAGCGAATGACGAAGGTGAGTGGACGGCAACTGTGCCGACGGTTTCTCTGGATGATGTCTTGACAGTTACTGCCTTGGCAGACGGCAAAACAGAAAGTTTACCAGTAACAGTGACGGTGCAAGGGCTGATCGTGGCAGCACCAACGGCAACGATTTCTGGCAATAGTGCAGATGGCTATCCAGTAACTGGTACAGCACCAGCTAATGCGTCAATCGAAATCTTAAATGCTGATGATCAAGTGATTGGCACAGGGACGGCCAATGAGAATGGTGTTTACACCGTTACCTTGACCAGTGAAGAGGCATCAGCTGGAGAAACGGTCCGTGTCATTGCCATCGTTTCAGCAGGTGGGGATGACTTCCGTAGTCAACCAACGGCTGTCGTGGTACCTGCGGATCAAACGGCGACACCAACGATCAATCCAGCAGTTGCCGGCGCAACAGAAATCAGCGGGACAGCCGAACCAGGAGCAATAGTCAACGTGACGGTCGGTGAGCAAGACCCAATCTCAGCCGAAGTTGACGAAGAGGGCAATTGGCAAGTTGATGTGCCAGAGCTTTCCGAAGGGACGACTGTTACGGCAGTAGCAGAAGTAGAAAATGAAACACCAAGTACACCAGCAACGATCACAGTCGGTGCATTAACGGTGGCGGCTCCTAGTGCGTCCATCAGTGGCAATGCAGCCGAAGGTTATCCAGTGACCGGAACAGGACCAGCGAATGCGACCATCGAAATCTTGAACGAAGCTGGCGAGACAGTTGGAACGGGTACGACCAATGATGCAGGGCTTTACACGATCGATTTGACCAGTGAAAATGTCTCTCCTGAAGAAAACTTGACGGTAGTTGCGGTGGTCACAGCTGGTGGTACAGATTATCGTAGTCCAGCGACACCAATCATGGTGCCAGCTGAACCGGGTGAAAATCAAACAACGGCACCAACGGTTGATCCAATCAAAGCAGGCGATGAAACAGTTAGCGGAACGGCAGAACCAGGCTCAACTGTGACTGTGACACTACCTGACGGCACAGAAGAAACCGCCGAAACAGATGATGAGGGCAACTGGAGTGTCGATGTGCCTGAATTGTCTGAAGGGGATACCATCACAGTCGTCGCAGACAGTGACGGCAAAGACCCAAGTGATCCAATCACTGTCATCGTTGAAGGAGTGACTGTCGCAGCACCAACAGCTTCCATCAGCGGCAACAGCACGGATGGCTACCCAGTGACTGGTACAGCACCAGCCAATGCAGCGATCGAGATCTTGAACGCAGACAATGAAGTCGTTGGAACAGGCACTGCCGATGGAGACGGCAACTATACAGTGGACTTAACTGCTGAAACTGTCAATCCAGAAGAAACCTTAAATGTCGTTGCCATCGTAACAGCTGGTGGGAAAGAGTATCGCAGTAATCCAACAGCGGTCATCGTACCAGCAGATACGGTAGTGGATCAGACAGCTGCACCAACGATCGATCCAATCACGGCAGGAGATACCAGCATCAGTGGGACCGCAGAACCAGGTTCAACCGTGACGATCACTGTACCAGATGCGGAACCAATCACGGCTGAAACGGATGACGAAGGCAATTGGACAGCAGAAGTACCAGAAGTTTCTGAAGGCGATGCAGTCACTGTTGTGGCTCAATCACCTGACAAAGAGCCAAGCGCTCCAGTAACAGTTGGTGTGGGGGCGTTGACGGTCACTGCTCCTAGTGCAACCATCACAGGCAATAGCACGGATGGCTATCCAGTAAGTGGAACGGCACCAGCCAATGCCACCATACAAATCTTGAATAGCGATGGACAAATCGTCGGTTCAGGAACCGCAGACGCGGAAGGAAACTACAGTATCACTCTTGAACCAACAGCTGTTGCACCAGCGGAAAGCCTAACAGTCGTCGCAGTTCTGACAGCTGGCGGCAAAGAATACCGCAGTAATGCGACACCAATCGTGGTACCTTTGGATCAAGAAGAGCAACAAACTGCAACACCAACGATCGATCCAGTCAAAGCTGGCGATACTACGATCAGCGGGACTGCCGAACCAGGTTCGACGGTGACGGTAACGATTGGTGAAAATGAACCGATCACAACTGAAACGAACGAAGAGGGCAATTGGACAGTCGAGGTACCTGAAGTTGCGGAGGGTGATACCGTCACTGTTGTGGCACAATCCCCTGAAAAAGACCCTAGTGCACCAATCACAGTGAGTGTGGATGGCATCACGGTTTCAGCACCGACCGCTTCCATCACTGGCAATCCAGAGGATGGTTATCCAGTGACGGGGATGGCAGCACCAAATGCGGCGATTGAAATCGTGAATGAAGCGGGGGATGTCGTTGGATCAGGCAATACTGATGAAAATGGCAACTACACGATCACGCTCTCTGGTGAAGATGTTTCTCCTGAAGAATCATTGAACGTCGTTGCGATCATTACAGCCGGCGGCAAAGACTATCGGAGTAATGCCACACCAATCGTAGTGCCCGTTGAGAATACGATCGATCAAACCGCCACACCAATCATCGAACCAGTCACAGCTGGTGACACGACCATCACTGGTACTGCTGTACCGGGATCGATGGTCACCGTGACGGTAACGGGAGAAGAAGCGGTTGAAAGCCAAGCAGATGAAGCGGGAAATTGGTCAGTGGAAGTTGCAGAAGTTTCTCGAGATGAAATCGTAACAGCAGTGGCGCAAAGTGAAGGAGAAACCGCCAGTGAACCAGCAACGACCGTTGTTAATGGCATCACGGTCAACGCACCTTCAGCGTCCATTACGGGTAATTCCCAAGAAGGCTATCCAGTAACCGGAAACGGGCCTGCCAATGCAGCAATCGAAATTCTTAATGAAGCGGGTGTTGTCGTAGGAACAGGCACGACCGATGAAAATGGTGACTATACGATCACATTGACTAGTGAGGATGTCGCACCAGAAGAAAACTTATCGGTTGTGGCGATCGTTACTGCTGGTGGGGATGACTACCGCAGTAATGCGACGCCAATCGTCGTACCTGTCGATGATGAAAATATCAAGACAGATACACCAACCATTGACCCAGTCACGGCTGGTGATACAACGATCAGCGGAACGAGTGAGCCGGGTGCTACGATCACCGTTACCATCAGTGATCCGTTAACAAGCAGATTCCTAACCATCTTTGCGGCTGAAGGACCGATCACAACGATCGCCGATCAAAATGGCGACTGGCGTGTTGAGTTATCCGCGGAAGCGACGGAAGGTGAAACCGTTACGGTTCTTGCCTTAGCCGAAGGCGAAACCTTAAGTGATCCGACGACGACCGTAGTCGGTGCCTTGACGGTTGACGCACCGGTTGCCACGATCACTGGCAATCCTACCGATGGCTATCCAGTCTTCGGGAATGGGCCAGCCAATGCGACGATCGAAATCTTGAATGAAGCGGGTGACGTTGTCGGAACTGGAACGACCAATGGAAATGGTGCGTTTAGCATCACATTAGATCCAGAGGATGTTTCACCAGAAG
>Ga0308156_1002333_pt1 | contig 17304 bp, 16 predicted proteins | sample PhyAR2_FD_201041 | JGI IMG/M metagenome (GOLD analysis project Ga0308156, IMG submission 201041) | Phyllosphere microbial communities from UC Gill Tract Community Farm, Albany, California, United States - DLSL A.R2 | ecosystem: Host-associated > Plants > Phyllosphere > Unclassified | place: USA... | reverse complement strand
TCGTCGGCTCGCCCTGCAGCGCGGCTGCGAGGTCGTCGACGTAGGTCGGCAGGATGTACTTCAGCGAGAGCACGGTCGGCGCGCTGATCGCGGAGGCCTGGGCATCGTCGGCGTAGATCACGTACGACCCCGCGGCGATCGGCTCCCAGCGGGAGACGACCTTGTTCTCGACGGTGTAGGTGCCCTCGTCCACGCTGCTGCCCCAGGCGGCGAACAGGTCGGCCTGCACGTCGTAGAGCTTCTCGAGGCTGACGCCGGTGTACCAGTTGTCGCCCTCGGCGGTCGCGAGGAAGCTGTCCATCGCCGATGTCGAGGTGAATCCGAGCGCCTCGGTGATGCGCACGCGCGGGTCGTACTCGAGGTAGACGCCGAGGTCGGTGCCGCCCTCGTTCAGGGTCAGGCCCCAGACGAACGTCTTGTCGTCGAACTCGGGGTGCGCGTCGGCGAGGGTGGTGATCATCTCCTCGGTCTCGGCGATCAGCTCCTCGGCCTTCTCCTCCTCCGACATCGCGGTGCCGATCGTGCGGGTCATGTCCTCCCACGTGCTCGGGTCCCAGGCGCGCTCGATGTAGGGAACCGTCGGGGCGATCTCGGTCAGACGCTCGTACTCGACGTCGGTGATGCCCGAGTAGAGGCTCAGGATGAGGTCGGGCTCGAGCGCCTTGATCGCCTCGTAGTTGGGGCCGTCGTCGGTGAAGGGGATGATCTCGGGGGTCTCGCCGTACTCCTCGGTGACGAAGTCCTCGAACCAGGGCTGGAAGCCGCTCTCGTCTGCGCCCCAGATCTCCTCCATGCCGACAGGGTTCGTGCCGAGCGCGGCGACGATGTCCGACGTCATCCACCCCAGGGTCACGATGCGCTGCGGCTTCTCGGGGATCACGGTCTCGCCGTGGGCGTGCTCGATGACCACGCCGTCGGTGGCGGCGGAGGCGGGCTCTGCGGTCTCGGCGGGGGCCGAGCAGCCGGCGAGGGTGAGGGCTGCCGCGAGGGCGGCCGCGACGAGGGCGGCACCACGGCGGGTCTTCGGGCGCGCAGAAGCGTGCGTCATGATTCTCCTTCAGAGAAAGGGGGCGGGTGTGCCGCGTCCACGCGGCGAGAAGTTAGGTAAGCATGCCCTAACAGATCGATGCTAGAACGCGGACTCGCCTCGGAGTGTCGTCAGGCAGACGACTTGTGTCGAAGAATCGACACGATGCCCTCATCCCGGGAGCGTCATCGCCAGTAGAGCTGGTGTGCGGAGTCGGCCTGCACGCGTGCGACGTGCTGTCGAGGGGTGAGGCCGAAGCGCTCTTTGAACGCCGCGGAGAACGCGCTCGTCGTGGCGTACCCGCAGCGATGCGCGGCGGCGCCGATGGGTGTGCCGTCGACGATCAGCCGTGCAGCCAGAGTCATCCGCACCCCGGTGCGCCACCGGGTGAAGCTCATGCCCACGTCGCGCTGGAAGACGCGCAGCACCGTGCGCTCGTGCAGGCCGTGGGCGAGGAACAGCTCATTCGCGCTGCGGTGGTCGCCGGGATCGGCGAGCACGGCCTGCACCAGCGGGCGCACGCGCTCGTCGGCCGGCAGCGGCACCTCGCCCCACCCGTCCGCGGCCTCGGCCGACGGATGCTGCAGCATCTCGATGAGCACTGACTGGATGCGCACGCGGAGGTCGGTCGGCATGTCGTTGATGCCGAGGTGCAGCAGCATCTCCTGCACGGCCCGGGGGACCAGCACCTGGGTGACGTCCTCGATCGGGGTGATCAGAGACGAGTCTCCGATGTAGGTGTAGCAGCCGGTCGAATCGCGTTCGTGGCGTGCGGTGTGCGGTGTGTGCGCGGGGATCCACACCCCCTGCCCGGGGGCGAGGCGCCACATCGACTCCTGCAGCTGCACCCAGACCGTGCCGCGGTAGCACCAGGCGAGCATCGCGTCGGGGTGCGAGTGCGGCGGGGCGAGCGGTCGGGTGTCGGTGTCCTCGCCGGTCACGACGCCGGTGCCCATCAGATACGGCGGTCGGATCGTCGAGGGCTGCTCCGGGCTCGCGCCCCATTCCTCGGGTCGATAGGAGTTCACGTCGTGCTCTGCATCGAGCGCTACCGACCGTCGCCCGCGGTGAGGGCGGCCTCCACCGGAGCCCAGCCGTTCTCGAGCACGGCGAAGCCTGCGTCGAGGATGCCGAGCTGGTCGTCGTGCTCGTTGACGAGCAGCTGCATCTGCAGGACGAAGCGCGAGTACACGCGGATCTCGGCCGGGGGGTCGGCGAGTCCGAGCTCCGCCGCGATGGCCTCGGCCAGGGCGTCTTCGTGGCGGAGCCACATCTTCGCGGCGTAGTCGCGCAGCGCCGGTGTCTCGGTGAGGAAGCGCAGGAAGATCCGGGTGACGTCGTCGCCGTGCTCGTCGATGTTGGCGCCGACCTCCGCCGTGTAGAAGTCGCGGATCGCCTGGTTGATCGTGAGGCCCTCCGCGCGATCGCGCACGGCGGCGACGAGGCGATCGCGCTGCTCGTCGTCCTCGTCGAACACGAGCGCCTCCTTCTGGGGGAAGTGCGCGAACACGGTGGTGGGGGAGACGTCGGCGGCGTCCGCGACCTCGCGGATGCTGACGTTGTCGAAGCCCCGCTCGAGGAACATCATCGTCGCGACGTCGGAGATCGCCTTGCGGGTCGCGGCCTTCTTGCGTTCGCGGCGCCCGAGCGGCTCAGGATTCGTCATGCCTCCACCGTATCGCGAACTCGATACAGAACTGGCTTGACAACAAAACTGGTATTGATACAGTTTCGGAGTGACTTCACTAACGAACCCGCCCGCGCGCAGCGACAAGCGCGCCTGGGTCATGCTCATCGTGCTGACGATGCTCACCGTCATCGGCATGACCGTCGTCCTCCCCGTCCTGCCCTTCGTCGTGCTGCAGTACGTGTCGCACGAGGGCGATCTCGCGATCTGGGTCGGCATCCTCGAAGCGGTCAACGGACTCTGCGCCTTCCTCGTCGCCCCGTTCCTCGGACGTCTGTCGGATCGCTTCGGTCGGCGACCCGTCATCATCGCCGCCGCATTCGGCGCCGCGTTCGCCATGGCCCTCTTCGGCATCGGCGGGGCGCTCTGGGTGCTCGTCCTCGCGCGCGTCATCCAGGGACTGACCGCGGGAGACATGCCCGCGCTCTTCGCGTATCTCGCCGACATCACCCCGCCCGAGAAGCGCGCTCAGAGGTTCGGCCTGCTCGGTGCGCTGTCGGGCATCGGCATGATGATCGGCCCGGCGATCGGCGGCCTCCTCGCCTCCGTGAGCCTGCAGCTCCCGGTCTTCGTCACCGCAGCCGTCGGGCTCACGATCGCGATCCTCAGCATCTTCCTGCTCCCCGAGAGCTTGAAGCCCGAGAACCGCATCGCACGCATCGCCGTGCGCGATCTGCAGCCGTTCGCCGTGTTCGCAGACGCCTTCCGCCGCACGGAGCTCCGGGGCCTGATGATCGGCTTCGGTCTGCTCGCGCTGCCGTTCGGCTTCTTCGTCAACAACTTCAGCGTTCTCGCGCTCGACTCGATCCAGTGGGGCCCCACGCAGATCGGTCTGCTCACCGCCGCCGTCGGCATCATCGACATCGTCATCCAGGGGGTGCTGCTCGGCATCCTGCTGCCGCGCATCGGCGAGCGCGGCGTGATCGTGAGCGGCATCGTCGCGCAGATGATCGGCCTGATCGGCCTCGCGGTCGTGGCGTCGATCTTCGCCCAGCCGTGGGTGTTCATCGTCGGGGCCCTCATGCTCGCGGCAGGTCAGGGAGCGTCGACCGCGGCGATCGACGGAGCCATGTCGAACGCGGTCGGCGACGACGAGCAGGGGTGGCTGGGCGGAGCGACCCAGTCGCTCGCCGCGGCGATGAACACCGTCGCCCCGCTGATCGCGGGTGCGCTTTACGTCACCGTCAGCCACGCGGCCCCCTACTGGCTGGGCGCCGCGCTCATGGTCGTCGCCGCGGTCGTCGTCGGTCGCGCGCACATCGCGAACACGGCGAAGCGCGGGCCCGGCGAGAGTGCAGCAGATGCTCAGCCCGCTCTCGCGCACGCCGACGGCTGAGCCCGAACGAGCGCGAGAGGTCTGAGAGCCGCCGAGCCCGGAGCGCGGGATGATGGATGCATGCCCACGCCCCATCGTCCCGGTCTCCGGGTCTCGGCGGCTCTGACGATTCCCGAGTCCGAGCTGTCGTGGCGCTTCTCGCGTTCGTCGGGGCCGGGCGGGCAGGGCGTGAACACGGCCGATTCCCGCGTCGAGCTCGTGTGGGACGCCGCGCAGAGCGCCGTGCTCTCGCCGCATCAGCGCGAGAGGCTCCTCGATCGGCTCGACGGACGCCTCGTGAACGGGGTGCTGACCATCGCGGCATCCGAGCACCGTGCGCAGCTGCGCAATCGCGACGCCGCACGCGAGCGACTCGCGACCCTCGTCGCTGAGGCGCTGCGTCCGCCGGCGCCGCAGCGCCGGGCGACGAAGCCGAGCCGCGGTTCGAAGGAGCGGAGGCTGACCGCGAAGAAACGCCGCACCGACGTGAAGCAGATGCGCAAGCGACCGCGGGACGTCTGAGACGACGGATCCGGACGGGGGAGCGGGACGGCGGGGAGTCAGTCCTTCGTGCCGCGCACCAGCTCGAGCCCCGCACCCGCGAACTGCCGGAGCGTCGCATCCGGCAGGAACGCCCGAGTCAACGCCGTGCCGATCGCGGCGAGGTCGCTCTCGTCGCGGAACAGCAGGTACATCGTCTCGTAGCGCGGGTGGAACTTCTGCTTGAAGCGGTGCAGCGAGCCGAAGCCGTAGACCGGCTCGAGGGCGTCGGCCAGACGGTCGCTGAGGGCCGCGATCATCCCGGCGTCCGGCGGATAGTCGTGAGCGAGTGGAGCGCCCGAGAGCGACATGATCTCGGCTCCCTCCTCCGAGAACTGCTTCGCCGACGATCCGATCAGATACTCCATCACCGGGGCGAAGCCCCCGTCGCGCCGCCGCATCAGGTCGAGGGTCCACCCGCGGATGCCGTCGCCGGCGCCGTAGACGGGCAGCCACGACAGGAAGCCGTCGACGTCGCCGTTCGGCGCGAGGGCCAGGGCGAGCCGCACCTCGGGGTCCTCCGCCTCCTCGAGCGTGCCGAGCGTGAACCGCATCTCCGGCAGATCCTTGTCTCCGACCCAGGCCTCCGAGATCGCGCGCAGCTGCTGCCGCACGCCCCACGGCTCATCGGCCAGCCGGGTCATCCGGAACGTCATGTCCTCCCGACCGGCTCTGTTGAGCGAGCTGCGCACCGAGTTCCACCGCTTGCCCGTGAACTCGAGGCCGGGCAGATCGACGATGGTGTCGTCGGCGACGACAATGCTCCGCCACCCCGCGGGCACGGCATCCCGCGTCGCATCGTCGGCGCTGAAGAAGCACGGCACGAGTCCTGCCAGCTCGGCGGTGCGGATGAAGTCTGCGACCCCCTCGGCGCGAGCATCCGGCGGCCCGATCGGGTCTGCGAGCGCGAGCGCGACTCCGGCACGTCGCTGGTAGGCGACGATGCCGCCGGCGGTGCGCGCGTAGCTGTTGCCCTCCCACGTCGTCATCCACGACAGCGTGCCGCCGCCGTGGGCGCGCAGCGCGGTCTTCACGTCGTCGACCGTGGGGGCGGGCTGGGAGCCGAGAAGCGACTTCCTCTTCGCACGGAACGCCCGGCGCACCGCGATCAGGTAGACGAGGAGGATCACCCAGAGGAAGCCGTTGGCGAGGGCGAGCTCGGTCTCGCCGTCCCACCGCAGGTCGATCTGGGCCTGGGAGAACACGGTGATGAGGGTCAGCACGAGTGCCGCGATGAGGATGTTGAAGAGGCCGAGCAGCAGGACGAGCACCCACGCCCATCGACGGCCGCGCAGGAGGCCGTTCATGAGCACGACGATGACGACGATGTCGAGCGCCAGATCGATGAATCCGCCGGACGCGGGTTCGGTGGGCCCGAACGGCCCGTCCGTGGCCACGAAGGTCGTGATGATCTCGACCGCTCCCAGCACGAGCAGCGCGATGACCGCGATGAGGCGCTGCTCTCGCATGGTGGTCCGCTGCACGCGCAGGCTGCGGTCGGCGAACAGGATCAGCAGTACCGCGAGCAGATGCTCGAGGTCGGCGAGCGCGCCCCAGAACAGCATCGCCACGAAGACGAACGCGAGCAGCACCAGCCAGCCGCGCACGCGCCAGGGCGGACGGAACAGGCCCACGGCGGCCGCGATGCACGCCATCGTGCCGCCGGATGCGCCGACGTCGAGCGCCTGAGCCTGCGCCTCGGCCCACGCCCACGGCAGCTGCGAGGCGACGGCGAGCACGAGCGCGGTCGCGAACATGGCGAACAGCTGACCGATCCAGTAGTACGCGAGCGCGACACGGCTTCCGCGGCGGAACTCGAGGTACGCCATGCCCCAGAACCCCGAGATCGTGAAGAGATACACCCAGGGGGCGTTCACGAAGAACGTGCCGGTGACCGGCGTCCACCACTTGCCGTCGAGGAAGTTCGGCAGCCCGTAGGCGACGGTCTCGAACAGCGGGGTGTCTTCGAACGGACGCCAGAGGCCCTGCCACACCACGCCGACGATCAGGATGAGCAGCACCATGGTCAGCGTCGCCGGGATTCTCCGCACGACGGTGAGAACGGGATGCGCGGGGGTTCGCGTCTCGGTCATGCGCTCAGCGTAGCGAGGACCCCGTGCCCTGAGGAGTGCGACGTCGGAGACGGTGCGCGATCGTGTGCGTCGGTGCGCGCGGGATGCGATTCCGGCCGATCGGTACCACTGCGACGCGAGAGCGCTTTGAATGGACTCATGCGCCTCGACTCCGGATCCCGCCCCACCGCCTCGCTGCGACGTGCGGCGGTCGCGCTCGCCGCAGCATCCGCGTCGACCCTCCTGCTGGTCTCCTGCTCCGGCGAGCCGACCTCGACGTCGGTGCCCGCCGTCGAGTCCTTCGTCGAAGGCCTCGACGCACCCTGGTCGATCGCCTTCCACGACGACATCGCGCTGGTCAGCGAGCGCGACAGCGCGCGGGTGCTCGAGATCGCCGACGACGGCACGACCCGTGAGGTCGACGTGATCGACGGCGTCGCACCCGGTGGCGAGGGCGGCCTGCTCGGGCTCGCGGTGCACGACGGCCAGCTGTATACGTACCTCACCGGGCAGGATGAGAATCGGGTCGAGAGGCGTGAGATCACCGGCGAGAAGGGCGATCTGTCGCTCGGCGAGCCGACGACAGTGATCGACGGCATCCCGGCCGCGGGCAACCACAACGGCGGACGCATCGCCTTCGGGCCCGACGGGATGCTCTACGTGACGACCGGCGACGCGGGCGACCGGGACAGCGCGCAGGACGTCGACGCTCTCTCGGGCAAGATCCTGCGGCTCACACCCGACGGTGCGGTACCGACGGACAACCCCTTCGAGGACTCACCCGTCTACAGCTACGGGCACCGCAATCCGCAGGGCATCGCCTGGGATGCCGACGGCGCGATGTACGCGAGCGAGTTCGGTCAGGACACCTGGGACGAGCTCAACGTGATCGAGGCCGGTGGCAACTACGGCTGGCCCGAGGTCGAGGGGATCGCCGACGACGACGACTTCATCGACCCCGTGCAGCAGTGGTCGCCGGGCGACGCGAGCCCGAGCGGCATCGCGGTCGACGGCTCCGACATCCTGATCGCGAACCTGCGTGGCGAGCGCCTGCGCGTCGTCCCGCTCGACGACCTGACCGAGAGCACGGAGCAGTGGGTCGGCGAGCACGGTCGCCTGCGCGACATCGCGATCGGGCCCGGGGGCACGTTCTGGGTCCTCACGAACAACACCGACGGGCGGGGGAGCCCCTCCGAGGGCGACGACCGCATCCTCCGCCTCGGCCGCGACTGATCCGGAGCCGAGCCGCCAGGGCTCAGCCGTTCACCGCCCTCTCGATCGCGGCTTCCAGATCGCCCCAGGCCTCGAGCACCACGGGCTCGCCGTCGATGAAGAAGCTCGGGGTGCTGCTCACGCCGAGCCTCTCGCCGTCGGTCTTGTCGGCCTGCACGCGCTCGAGCGTGGCCGGGTCGGCGACGGCCGCGTCGAAGGCCGCCATGTCGAGCCCCAGCTCTTCGGCGAAGCCCCGGAAGACCTCGGGTGTCTCCTCGGACCGCTCGCCCCACTGCGACTGCGTCTCGAACAGGCGGTGGTACATGTCCTCGAACCGGTCCTGCCGGGCTGCGGCCTCGGCGGCGAGTGCGGCCTGCGTCGAGTTGATGTGGCCGGGCAGCGGGAAGTACCGCACGACGTAGGTGATGTCGCCGGAGTACTGCTCCCGCAGGTCCTCGACGAGGGGATAGAACGCGCCGCACGCCTCGCACTCGAAGTCGAGGAACTCGACCACGGTCACGGCGTCGGCTCCGCCCTGGTCGAGCACGTGCGAATCGGTGCGGACGGTCTGCAGCTTCTCGCCCTCGGGCGGAGCGGTCTCGGTCGCACCCTGCGACATGGCGTACAGGATGCCGACGATCGCGAGGGCGAGAGCGGCGGCGATGGCGATCAGGGTCGCTTTCACGGGGGTCTTCATGGGGTTCTCCAACGGTGTGAGTCAGGCAGAGGCGAGGCGCCGCGGAGCGCGGCGGCGCGCTGAGGGGTGCGGTGTGCGGCGGCGACCGGGGTCGTCGCGGCACGGTCGTGCCTGAGTCAGGTGCGAGAGAGCGAGAGCTGTGCGAGCGTGAGTGCGGGGACGCGGCGGCGCGGGCCGGCGCGGGGCGGAGCGGATGCCGCCCACCGCTGGCCGGTCACCAGGAGGCGGGTCCCGCGGCCGAAGCGCAGAAGCAGCAGCAATGCCAGCAGCATGCCGCAGAGGGCACCGACCACGGCGATGCCCGAGTCCGGCGACATCGCGTGCGCCGCGGCGGCGTCGCCGTCATGGTGGCCGCCGGCACCCGTCGACGAGACACCGGGCGCCAGACAGAGGGTCGCGTGCACGTCTCCGGGGCCGTGCGAGGTCGACCATGCGCCGACGACGAGCAGCAGGGCGAGGCCGAGTGCGAGGACGACTCGCAGCAGGAGCGTCTGCTCGGCCCGGCCGTCTCGGGCGTGCGACGACGGAGCAGGCATGGTCCGCGCAGTCTAACAATCCGGCCTCGCCGAGCCGCGGCTCCGTGACCCGCCTACACTGGAGGGGTGGCGAGACTGTTGATCGTGGGCGGCTTCCTGGCCGCCATCTTCTGGGTGTACAGCATCGTCGACTGCGCCGTGCAGCCGTCGACGCGGCACCGCGGCGTGCGCAAGGCCGTCTGGGTCGCGATCGTCGTCCTCATCCCGGTCATCGGCGGCATCCTCTGGTTCGTCATCGGTCGCCGCCGCGCGAACGACCCCGGCGACGCCATCCGCATCGTGGGTCCCGACGACGACCCGAAGTTCCTGCGCACGATCAGCAAGAGCGAGCAGGATGCCCGCATCCGCCGTCTCGAGGAGGAGCTCGCGCGCCTCGAGGACGAGACCGACGACGGCCCCGCGCCGGAACCGCGTCCGTGACGGCATCACCCGCGAGCGATGCCGCGGCATCGCTGATCGCCGACCTCGTCGCGCACGGCGTCCGTGATCTCGTGCTCTCGCCCGGATCGCGATCCCAGTCGCTCGCCCTCGCCGCGGTGCACGCTGCGACCGGAGGCCATCTGCGCGTGCACGTGCGCATCGACGAGCGCGTCGCCGGCTTCACGGCTCTCGGCCTCGCGCGTGAGAGCGGAGTCCCCGCGGCAGTGCTCTGCACGTCGGGAACGGCCGCCGCGAACCTGCTGCCCGCCGCCATGGAGGCCTTCCACTCCGGCGTGCCGATGCTGCTGCTCACGGCAGATCGTCCACCGGAGCTGCGCGGGGTCGGCGCCAACCAGGCCACCACCCAGCCGGGCATGTTCTCACCGTGGGCGCGCGAGCAGATCGATGCCCCGGTGCCGGGCGACGGCGACTGGTCGGGTCTCGCCGCCCGTGCGGTCGAGATCGCGATGGGGGCGGATGCTCCGCACGGCCATCCCGGCGTCGCCGGACCCGTGCACCTGAACCTCCCCTCGCGCGAGCCCCTGTCGGGACGGATCCCCGCGATCGAGGTCGCGCCGGGTGAGTCGCCGCGCCCCGTGCTCGCGGCGCCGCTGGTTCTCGACCGCGGCCCGCACACCGTCGTGATCGCCGGTGCCGATGCCGGCGCGGACGCCGAGGAGATCGCGCACGCCGGATCCTGGCCGCTCATCGCCGAGATCGTCAGCGGCGCCCGGTTCGGTCGTCAGATCGTGCACGGCTACCGCGCCCTGCTCAGCGACGACGATCTCGGAGGGCGCATCCAGCGAGCGGTCGTGCTCGGTCATCCGACCCTCAGCCGCGAGGTCACCCGCCTGCTGTCGCGCCCGGACGTCGATGTGATCGCGGTGCGTCGTGGCGGCGAAGACCTCGACCTCAACGGCCGCACCACGCCGGCGGCGGCCGTCTCCGTCGCCGCAGGCCCCGCGGACCGCGACTGGCTCGGCGCGTGGCTCACGGCATCCGCTGCCCGCGCCGTCGACCTCAGTGAGCGTGCGCCGGATCCGGAGGGGCTCGCGTCGACCGACTTCACCGCGCGCCGCGATGCCGTGAAGGCCGAGCTCGCGGCCGTGCGCCGTCCCCTCGATCGCGAACTCCTGGCCGATGCCGTGTGGCGGGCGACCTGGCCCCATGACCGGCTCGTGTTCGGGTCGTCGCGACTGGTGCGCGTGGCCGACGGCGTGCTCGGCGGCAAGAAGGTGCCCGTGCACGCGAACCGCGGACTCGCGGGCATCGACGGCACGATCGCCACGGCGACCGGCATCGCGCTCGCCAGCCAGGCGGGGGGAGCGCCGGGCGTGACGCGGGTGCTGCTCGGCGACCTCGCGTTCCTGCACGACGTCGGTGCGCTGCTGCTGCCGCCCGACGAGGACGAGCCTCGTCTGCAGGTGATCGTCGGCAACGACGGCGGCGGCACGATCTTCGACGGCCTCGAGGTCGCCTCGACCGCGCCCCGTGAGGACCTCGACCGTGCGTTCTACACCCCGCACACGGTGCGGCTCGAACAGCTCGCCCTCGCCTACGGGTGGGAGTACCAGAGGATCACGACGCGCACCGCGCTCGATCAGGCGCTCACCACCCCGGCCGGCGGACGCCAGCTGATCGAGGTTCCGCTCCCGCGCTGATCCGACCTCGATGTCGTGGCCCGACGTTGCGGTCGGACGTTGTGGTCGGCGGCTCGCACCGGCAGGATGAACGGATGAATGCGCACGCGTGGTCCCGGATCCTGCAGGTGGCCGAGGGGTTCCGTCTCGATGACGTCGATCCCGCAAGCACCCCGGGCTATCACGGGGGCAAGTCCGACGGGGCTCGCGACCTCAAGAGCGGCCTCGACGAGCTCAACGACCTGCAGGAGCGCCTGTTCGCCGAGAGCCGTGTCGGCGTCGCGAAGGACTCGGTGCTGCTGATCCTGCAGGCCATGGACTCCGCGGGCAAGGGCGGCATCGTGCGGCACGTCGTCGGCGGCGTCGACCCCCAGGGGGTGATGCTCACCGCGTTCAAGGCGCCCACCGACGAGGAGCGTGCCCATGACTTCCTCTGGAGGGTCGCTCCGAGGCTGCCCGCGCCGGGCTACATCGGCGTCTTCGACCGCTCGCACTATGAGGATGTGCTCATCGGGCGGGTGCGCGCGCTCGCCCCGGCCGACGAGATCGAGCGCCGATACGACGCGATCAACGACTTCGAGGCGCAGGCGGCCGCCGCGGGCACCCGCATCGTCAAGGTCATGCTGCACATCTCGCCCGACGAGCAGAAGTCGCGTCTCATGGAGCGCCTCGACCGGCCCGACAAGCACTGGAAGTACAACCCGGGCGATGTCGACGAGCGTCTGTTGTGGGACGAGTACATGGCGGCGTATCAGACGGTGTTCGATCGCACCTCGACCGCCGCGGCGCCCTGGCACGTGATCCCCGCGAACCACAAGTGGTACGCGCGTCTCGCAGTGCAGGAGCTGCTTCTCGCCGCTCTGCAGGGCATCGACCCGCAGTGGCCGGCCGCCGACTTCGACGTCGCGGCCGAGAAGAAGCGCCTCGCCGCGAGCTGAGCGGACTCAGGCGAGCGCGTCGACCAGCGGACGGAACTTCACCCGCGTCTCGAGCAGTTCGGACTCGGGATCCGAACCCGCCACGATTCCGGCCCCCGCGTAGGCGGTGACGGCGAGTTCGGCGCCTTCGCCGGCGGTCGTGAACTGCGCGCAGCGCAGCGCGATCGCCCACTCGCCGTTGCCGGCGGCGTCGACCCAGCCGACCGGGCCCGCGTAGCGCCCGCGGTCGAAGGGTTCGAGCTCGCGGATCGCCGCGATCGCCGCAGGGGTCGGGGTGCCGGCGACGGCTGCGGTCGGATGCAGCGCGCCCACGAGGTCGAGCGAGGATCCGCCGTCGGCCAGTTCGCCCTCGACGTCGGTCGCCAGATGGAAGAGGTTGGGCAGCTTCAGCAGGAACGGCTGCTCGCTCGCCGCGAGAGCGCGAGTGTGCGGACGCAGCGAGGCGAGCACGCTCTGCACGGCGTACTGGTGCTCATCCAGGTCCTTGGTGCTCGAGGCCAGCTGAGCGGATGCCTCGGTGTCGGCATCCGCGTCGGCGCCGCGTCCGATCGTCCCGGCCAGCACGCGCGCGGTCACCGTGCGCTCCTGCACCGTGACGAGGGTCTCGGGGCTTGCTCCGATGAGTCCGTCGACCGCGAACGCCCAGGTGTCGGGGTAGCCGGTCGAGAGCGCGCGCACGAGTCGGCGCAGGTCCGACCCGGCGGGGATGCTGCCGGTGAGGTCGCGCGCCAGCACGACCTTGCTCAGCTCACCCGCGGCGATGCGCTCGAGTGCTCGTCGCACGGAATCCTGGTACCCCTGAGGGCTCTGGTCGCCGGGGCCCACCGTGCCCGCCCAGTGCGGACCGTAGGCCAGGGCCTCGGCAGTCGCAGGCCGGGCGGTGTCGGTGTCGGCATCCGTTCGGTCATCCGTGCGGCGGATGCGGGTGAGCCACGCGCGACCGCGGTGCCTGCCGATCACGAGCGAGGGCACGATCAGCACGCTGTCGGCCGCGGAGTCCTCGTCGAACGTCAGCGCGCCGAAGGCGACGAGTCCGGTCCCCGGAAGGCCCAGCGGATCGGTGACCTCTGCGTCCTGCGCGAGGTCGCGCCAGGCGCTCGCTATCGCCGCGGAGCGCAGCCGATCAGTGCCCGCGGGCACCCGGATCGTCGCCACGATGCCGCCGTCGACCGCCACGATCCCCTCACCGCGGCGCAGCCACGCCAGGGGATTCGCCGGGTCGGCATAGGCCAGGAGATCCTCGACCGGATCGATCTCACGGGTCTCCACGACCAGCCTGCTGCTCACCCCTCCAGCCTAGTTCCCCGGCCCCCGACCGGCATCGCGCCGCCGCGCCCGCACCGCCGCGGCCTACGCTGGGGCCATGAGCGATGCACGTCCCGCCCCCGGCGCCGAGATGGTCTTCCAGTGGAGCAAATGGGACGGCTCGCCGCACTGGCGGCACGAGTGCGTCTACCTCGGATCCGACGACTGGGGCGACTGGGTGGGGCAGCCCACCGGGTGGCACAGCGCACGGCCCGGAGCGGCGTTCGTCGCGGCGACGCCGAACGTCACCCTGATACCGCGACAGCCCGATTACGCGCTCACGGTCAATCGCGACCACCCGAAGGGCATGCGCGTCTACATCGACCTCGGCTGGGACGTCGGCTGGTCGGACGACCCGCTGCTCGCGACCGGGATCGACATGGATCTCGACGTCGTGCGCGTCGTGGGCGAACGCGGCACCTGGGTCGACGACCGCGACGAGTGGGCCGAGCACAGCGCGCAGTTCGGCTACCCCGCAGAGATCATGACGCGCCTCGAGGACCTCGCGCTCGACCTCGAGCAGCGGGTCCGCGCGCAGACCGCGCCGTTCGACGATGCCACGGCCGATCTCTGGCTCGATCGTCTGGATGCTCTGCGGCTCGCGCCCAGGGCTCGCGCCTAGACTGGACCCGTGACCCCGAACGAAGCCAACCGCGCCGATCTCGGCAAGGACCCCGCCCGCGTCAGCGGCATGTTCGACCAGGTCGCCGCCGGCTACGACCGCACGAACACGGCGATGACCGTCGGCAACGACGCCCTCTGGCGCGCGGCCACGACCCGCGCCGTCGCACCGAAGCCGGGGGAGAAGATCCTCGACCTCGGCGCGGGCACCGCGTCGTCGTCCGCATCGCTCGCGCGCAGCGGAGCCGATGTCGTCGCGGCCGACTTCTCGCCGGGCATGCTCGCCGAGGGGCAGCGCCGCCACGGCAGCATCCGCAATCTCTCGTTCGTGCAGGCCGACGCCACCGATCTCCCGTTCGCCGACGACGAGTTCGACGCCGTCACGATGTCATATGCGCTGCGCAACGTGAACGACCCGAAGAAGGCGCTGCGCGAGCTGCTCCGCGTCACGAAGCCCGGCGGACGTCTGGTGATCAACGAGTTCTCCACGCCGCCGAGCGGTCTCTTCCGCGCCGGGTACCGGTTCTACAACTCCCAGGTGCTGCCCCGCGTGGCCCGGGTGGCGGGAACCAACGGCGACGCCTACGACTACCTCAACGAGTCGATCCGCGACTGGCCCGACCAGAAGAAGCTCGCCTCGTGGATCCGCGAGGCCGGGTGGACCGACGTCGCGTACCGCAACCTCTCCTTCGGCATCGTGGCCCTCCACCGTGCGCGTAAGCCCGACGCGAGCGCGTCCGCGTGAGCACGTCGAGATCCCGCACCCCTGACGACGATAGGGTGAGAGCGTGACTTCGAGCCGCGTAGCCCCGGGTTCGCGACTGGCGAGCCGTCTCGGTTTCAGCGACCGTGTCTTCATCGGCACCGCGGGCCGTCGCGTCGCGCGGGCGATCGAAGACGGACTCGAGAAGGTCGAGACGGGTCTCGCAGACGACGTGCGCGTCGCCGATCCGCTGGCCGACGCCGCGAGCCGCTACCTGTACGAGGCCGGGGGCAAGCGCATCCGTCCCGTTCTCACCCTGCTCGCCGCCCAGCTCGGCGACGGCAACACCGAGCAGGTGATCGACGTCGCCAAGGCGCTCGAGATCACGCACCTCGGCTCGCTGTATCACGACGACGTCATGGACGGCGCCGACCGCCGCCGGGGGGTCCCCGCCGCGCAGACCGTGTGGGGCAACAACATCGCCATCCTCACCGGCGACATCCTGTTCTCGCGTGCCAGCCAGCTGATGTCGCGCCTGGGAGAGCGGGCGATCCGTCTGCAGGCCGACACGTTCGAGCGTCTGGTGCTCGGTCAGATGCACGAGACCATCGGGGCGCAGCCCGACGACGACCCCATCGAGTTCTACATCCAGGTGCTCGCCGACAAGACCGGTTCGCTCATCGCCGCGGCGACGCAGGGCGGCGTGATCTTCTCGAACGCCCCGTCGGAGTACGAAGAGCCGCTGCGCGTCTACGGCGAGAAGATCGGCGTCGCGTTCCAGCTGCTCGACGACGTGATCGACCTCTCGGCGAAGCCCGAGGACACCGGCAAGGTTCCCGGCACCGACCTGCGCGCCGGTGTGCCGACCATGCCGTATCTGCTGCTCAAGGCCGAGACCGATGACGCCTCGATCGACCTCGCGTCGCGCATCGACGACGGCGTCGCCCGCATCGCCGATGGCGCCGACCCGTCGATCCTCGACGGTCCGCTCACCGAGCTGCGCGATCACACCGGCACCCAGAAGACCCTCGCGCTCGCGCATTCCTGGACTCAGGATGCGATCGACGCGCTCGCCCCGCTCCCGCGTGGCACCGTGCGCGAGGCGCTGACGCGCTTCGCCGAAACCCTCGTCGAACGCTCCAGCTGATCGTGCCGCGGCGCTGCGCCGCATGCACCTGACGTGACGGCCCACGAAAGGACCCCCTATGACCAAGCTCAGACTGGCCATCGTCGGAGCGGGCCCGGCAGGCATCTACGCCGCCGACATCCTGCTGAAGGCCGAGCGCAAGTTCGATGTCTCCATCGATCTGTTCGAGCAGCTCCCGGCTCCCTACGGCCTCGTCCGCTACGGCGTCGCCCCCGACCACCCGCGCATCAAGGGCATCGTCAACGCGCTGCGTGACGTGCTCGACCGCGGCGACATCCGTCTGTTCGGCAATGTGCGCTTCGGCGAGGACATCACCCTCGACGACCTCAAGAAGCACTACAACGCGGTGATCTTCGCGACGGGTGCGATCCGCGACACGACCCTCGAGATCCCCGGCATCGACGCGGTCGCCTCGTACGGCGCGGCCGACTATGTCAGCTGGTTCGACGGGCATCCCGACGTGCCGCGCGAGTGGCCGCTGGATGCCGCGTCCGTCGGCGTCCTGGGCAACGGCAACGTCGCGCTCGACGTCGCGCGCATGCTGGCGAAGCACGCCGAGGATCTGCTGGTCACCGAGGTCCCCGAGAACGTCTACGAGGGGCTCAAGGCCAGCGAGGTCACCGACGTGCACGTCTTCGGACGACGCGGACCCGCGCAGGTGAAGTTCACCCCTCTCGAGCTGCGCGAGCTCGGCGAGCTGCGTGACGTCGACATGGTCGTCTACGACGAGGACTTCGACTACGACGAGGCGTCGAAGGACGCGGTGTCGAGCAACAAGCAGGTCATGGTCATCGACCGCATCCTGCAGTCGTGGCGCAAGCGCGACTCGGTCAACAACGCCGGGGGCACGGCATCCCGTCGTCTGCACCTGCACTTCTGGGCTCGCCCGGTGGAGGTCCGCACCGACGAGTCGGGCCGCGTCGCCGCACTCGTCTACGAGCGCACGAAGCCCGACGGTCAGGGCGGTGCCGTGGGCACCGGCGAGATGCGCGAGGTGCCGCTGCAGGCGCTGTACCGCGCGATCGGATACTTCGGATCGCCGCTGCCGGGTGTGCCCTTCGACAAGAAGCACGGCGTGATCCCCAACCGCGAGGGCCAGGTGCTCGCGAAGGACTCGAACCAGCCGGTCACCGGCATCTACGCGACCGGCTGGATCAAGCGCGGCCCGGTCGGCCTGATCGGCCACACCAAGTCGGATGCGATGGAGACCGTGCGTCACATCATCAACGACCAGGGGTCGTGGTGGCACCCGGAGGACCCGTCCGAAGAGGCGATCCCCGCACTGCTGCAGGAGCGCGGTGTGAAGTGGACCGACCTCGACGGCTGGCACCGTCTCGACGAGCACGAGGTCTCCCTCGGCGCACCGCAGGAGCGCGCCCGCGTCAAGGTCGTGCCGCGTGACGAGATGGTGCGCGTCTCCCGCGGGGAGTGACCGTCACAGAGT
>Ga0308156_1002331_pt1 | contig 17311 bp, 14 predicted proteins | sample PhyAR2_FD_201041 | JGI IMG/M metagenome (GOLD analysis project Ga0308156, IMG submission 201041) | Phyllosphere microbial communities from UC Gill Tract Community Farm, Albany, California, United States - DLSL A.R2 | ecosystem: Host-associated > Plants > Phyllosphere > Unclassified | place: USA... | reverse complement strand
AAGTTTCTGTCGTGGGGTTAAATTTTTGAATGCCCGTACCATCTGTACATATCCACAGCTTTTTGTCTTTTCCAAAATAAAGGTTAACGATAGCTTTTCGATAAGTATCGTAACTATATCGTTCAACCACGCCCGTTTTTATATGATAACAACTAATTTTCTGATAATTGGCAAACCAAACATCTCCAATCGTTGACACAGCCATTGTCGTCGACTGGAAATCACCTTGTTTTACAATTGAAAAACTGTTCTTTTTGCTATCATAATAAGCCAAACCAAGATGATCTATTATTGCCCAAATTCCAGCATCAGCTGCTTTGCAGATAGCCGAAACACGATAGTCGAAATCCTTTTGGCCAGCATATTGTAAAGGTATCCTATTCGCAATACTTCCATCCTTCGTTTCCTCAATTTTAAAAAGTCCTTTAGATCCGCCTTGCACAAATAACTGACCTAGCATATCCCTCTCTATCTGATGGATCGGAAAATTTAGAAGTTTATTTTCTCTTTGCGAACGCACCAACACTTGCTTACAAACTGTACGATTGGCATCTATCACTGCCAATCCACTTTTGGTCGCTACATATAACTGAGCGGAAGCACTTTCGGCGATAGCCGTTACACGATTGTCAGGAATTGTATTATTCGATAATGGATCATTTTTAAAAACTTTAAATTCATACCCATCGTAACGATTCAGGCCGTTGGATGTTCCAAACCACATAAACCCATCTTTATCCTGAAAGATAACCGTTACAAAATCGTTTGAAAGTCCTTTATCAATGCCTAAATAAGCAATGGATGATTGACACCAGACAACATGAATCGGCAAGAATAACCCGAGAAGGATCAAGTAGACAGTTTTCATAAGATGATTATAATTGTTTTAGCGACACTTAATTTACGAAAAAACTGGTGGATCGACAAATTCGAGTTACACTATTTATGATCCGATGTGCGCGCTCTTAGGTCGATGTGGTAATTGGGCGCTGGTAATGGTCTAAATACCGCTATTTTATCTTATTTTTTTGCCAATACAAATGAAAAAAGCGAGGATAAGACCTCGCTTTTTATCGACCTGTTGATAACAAAGTCCGATTTTATCGGACTCGTCCATTCATAATCCTACCTATAAACTACATTCGGGATAGGTTTATACCTACCATTAAATCCGCTGCGACAACTTCTAAGAGGTATTACTTCAATCTCTGTAAGCGTTCTTTCGCTGACGGAACAATATCATCATCCTTCTCATAGTTTTCAATAACACTTTTCAATGTACTCTTTGCCTGGAAAGTATTGCCTTTGCGCGCATAAGCATCTGCAAGCAATATAAAACTCTTGGCTACCCAATATTCTTGTGCTCCCCTATTGTTGATAACGTCAAAAGCAGTTTCCAATGCTTTATCGTATTCCTTACTATCATATTGCAGTAGCGCCACGCGGTAACGCGCCTCTGCACCAACAGCTGACTGGCTTTTCAGCGCAGCCAAGTTGAACTCTTTCAAGGCAGACGCGACGTTCTTTTCTTTCAGTAACGACCTTCCGTTGTATAAATAGGCTTTTGCAATTTCCTCCTGAGTTGCCCCCGCATAATTCTTAATCAAATTCACGTATTTGGCCACCTGTTCCATATCACCAAGTTCGAAATAACACACCATCAGGTTGGTTACCGCATACCCATAGTTCTTTTTATACTCCTCATTGAGTTCTAATTTTTTCAGGTGCACAATAGCCTCATTGTATTCCTTGAGGCCTAGATATAAAGCAGCCACTGTTAACAGGGTATTCTCCGTATACTTACTCGTCCAGTCGTTCAGTATCATATTCAGATCGTGCAGCGCTTCCTGCGGGTGGCCTATACGGTAAGAACTTACACCGCGGATATAACGCGCGAATTTCTCCTGTTTAGGTTTTGGAAATTTGTCGAAATAAGCGTTGATAGCTTCCACAGCTGCACCATACTCACCCCGGGCAAAGAGCGAATGGGCTGCCTGGAAAGCCATATTATCCTGCTCTGCAGGACTCAGATTTCCTACATTAGTACCTACGGCGTAACGAATATAGCTCGAAGCGTCTCCCTGATCAAGGTAAATATTTTCAATAAAACGCATAGCCTGCTCCGCCTCAGCAGTTCTGGCATATTTCTCCACTACTTTTTGGAACGTAACTTTAGCTGCTTCGGGTTCATCATTGTTGTACTGCACAAGCCCAATGGTCATTAGGGCGCGAGGAATATAACTACTACGGGGGTACTTTTCAATCATACCTTGCAATCCTTTGAGTGCACTATCATAATCTCCCATCGTAAAATAGGTATAAGGGATTTCAAAGGCGGCATCATCCGCATAATTAGAAGAGGGGAATTGCTTCAGCACGGAACGTAGCGTACTCATCTTCTTTTCATTATCGCCTTGCAGACCAAAGATGATACCACGTTGGAAAAAGGCATAGTCCTGATTAGGCGCTTTGCTGTTGATCAGCTGGTCATAATATTTGTTTGCCCGGCTGTAGTCGCGCAGACAAAGATACGAATCACCCAGTCGGGCGATGACGTCATACCGTATATCCTGATCTACTGTACTTCCACCGGCAGTTAGAAAGCGTTCAAAATAATCTGCCGCCAACGCAAAACGATTATTTCGATAGGCTGCATAAGCAAGTCCATAATTGGCATAATTGTATACTTCACTATTCCGAGCGGCGGGCAAACCTAGGAACCTGGAAAAGTTCTCTACTGCTTCCCCGAATTTGCGGACTTCGTACATTGCCTCAGCCTTCCAATAGGTGGCAAGTGCAGCCATCTCAGCATTTGCTGGAAACTTTTCCGATCGCATAAACATAGATATGCTGTTTTCGAAAGCGCGCTCGTTATAAAACTCCAGTCCGCGGTAGTAGGTTACCTTTTGATAGATCGCATTGACCTCTCGCCCGCGCTCTTTAAGCGATTCCAGCATACTGACGCCGGCATGGAAGTTGGTGGTCCCACGTAGAATTTCAGCGGATAGTGTTTCGGCACTTTCCTTTCCTTTTAAACCCGGATCGACAGGTTTCACTTCTTGGGCAATATATTTTTCAAGGACTCTTTGCGCAGCTTGGGTAGAATCCATTTCGAGCAGAACTTTGGCATAGTTAAACAGCGCATCGGCTTTCACCTGTCGATCGAGGTCTAATTTTGTCACTTTCACAAAGGCATCTCGGGCAGCTTGTTTATTGCCGGTTTCCAAAGCAATGTGGCCTAAAGTCATAATTGCACCCTGATAAAAGGCGTCCGAAGATTTCATTGCCTCCAGCATACCGCTTGCTCTTTTGTATTCGCCGGCTCCATAAGCCAGGTAGCTGATGCGATAATTATCAATATTACTTTGCGATGCGTCTGGATGACGTTTCATCAATTCATGATAATACGCTTGTTTATATTTTTGCTGCGCTAAATAAGTGGTGGTAGCGATCTGACGTAATTCTGTCTCTATAGCGTCGCGATTGATACGCTTCATATCTGGGCTCCGACGTACTTTGACGGCATCGGCCAGCATAGGCCTGTAGTCGCGTACAACCTCAATGGAATCCATCGTCTGAACTTCTCCGCTACTTCTTTGCTCAATGTGTTGCGGCTTCTCTTTTCTATCTTTCTGCTGTTTTTCTACTTCCTGCGCATACCCCGTAGCCAGCAAAGCCGAAAGCGTCCCAGTAAACAGGTATTTTAGGTAATTATGACCGATTCTTTCTTTCAATATCATTATTCATCCGTATTTCTGAATTTTTCCAAACGTTCCTTTGCCGAGGAGACAATAGGGTATCCCTAATCAGTGTATTCAAAACTAAAGAATTCAAACCACATTTGGTAATTTCAAATCTGAGATACTTCATTTCAAGGATTTACAACCCGACCTGCTGCCCCATTGCCCAATCGGCAATCGTCCTTATACAATAATGGAGCCAAGAAGAAGAAATAAGAATCACATCAGTCATGTGGTGCTACAACCTATACTGCTGTTAGCAATAGGCTTATTGATACGAATGGAATGATTTTGACACTTGCCAACTGCCACTCTCATACACCAAAGTCACTAGGTCAGTCATGGTAAAGCTGTCAAATTTCAATACAATTTTTGCAATCATATAATCTGCAGATTTTTCGACGATCTTGATATGCGTTTTGCAATTCAAAATTTCACCCTGTTGTTTATGCAAACATTCAATCACCGCACGGCGTCCATAGGTATGTATAGTGGAAGTATGAATTTTTTGACTGAAATCTTGGGCAAACAATTGCTCTAGACCAAAAGATGCTCCTGCAGTAGTTACCGCAACATAATGCTGCAAGGCGAATTCTGCTGTGGAGAGATTAATAGAAATTCTTTCTGATTTTGATACTGGTTTTTCATCTGCCATGGCAACTGATGATAAGGCGATTAAAGCTGCTACTGTGAATGTTTTTACGAATCCTTTCATACTATCTTTTTGTTCAATTGTGTTAGTTTATATCCTCTTCCTTGTTGATCCGAAACTACAGATCAATATGCCGCTAACCCAAAGACTTTAGACCAAAGGTCTTTTAATCTCGGTGAATGACGGAAATGAAGAGGTGAATATAAGAACCATGTTAACTGCTGCATGCCAAATACTATACCAGTAGCTACAATAAAAACATTTGTGCCTCTCAGCACATTTAAAGGCATTTTCAAGACCCTCTACGAAAAAGAAAATGTGCGCATACGAACAGTTTCAAAATAAATTGTTCGCATGCGCACACTGCATGAAAACCTGGCAAAAGATTGATGATTACCGCCTGTTGACCAAATTGATTTATTTCGTTTTCTTAATTGGTATATCGGCTGATAGCGCAAAAAAATTGTCCGGAAGTTGCTTTGCTTCAATTTTTCGGGCAATAGACTCCATTTTGAATTGCTCATTATCAATCACAATTTTCAATGGAACAGACTTGGCTTTTGCTAAATAGTAGTTCCAATTTCGATAACTATGCATCTGATACTTAGTAAAATCAACAGGGTATTTTGATGTGTAGAAATAGGTTGTCTGCCCTCCTTGCGTCTTTAAGGTCAAGGCATCACAATCTTCCCCCAATATTTTCTCTTTATTTTTAATCAGCTCATAACTCACGATTGCATCCGACTGCACATTGGCATCAAACCAATAAAGGGTATCTGATCGGCTCGTCTTATTGTACAGTCTATTGGTCTCACTAATATAGAGCTGTACGGTGATACCAGCTCCATTTGTTAGCGATTTGTAATTTCCCGATTTGATAAAACACGTTTGCTCGTCGCCTAAAAGAAGACGCATCTGTTCGCTGGAAATCGTGGAGTTTTTACTTTGAAAGCTGTTTTGATAAATAATTTCTCCTTCAAATGCCTTTTGAGAGTATGTTTTCCCTGTGGCGGCTAGAAATAATAACGATAATAATAAATAATTGATGTTCATTTGCTTAAAAATGATATTGAGCACAAAAAGATTTGTTCAATTTACATCTTTTCTTCATGCTTCAGGGTAACTTTTCATATGCGCTACGTCTTTTTCATTATTCGTTATATAAATAGGAGTTTTAGCTATTATTTCTTGTTTGATGTATCATTGATATTTCTATGCTATTCCTTCGGAGCTTCTCTGCCAATTCTTTGTTCTTTGTTCGGGCCTTCTTTGAGCTTGGTTTGGGCTTTGTTCGCTTATTTACTGCCGTTTGCTTGCTGTTTCTCCGTTTATTCTTTGCTGTTTCGTTGGTATTTCTCTGCTTATTCTCTGCTTATTCTTTGCTGTTTCGTTGGTATTTCTTTGCTGTTTCTCTGCGTATTCTTTGCTGTTTCGTTGGTATTTCTTTGCTATTTCATAGGTAGAAAAGCAAAGAAACAGCAAGAGAACATCCACGAACAAGTTAACTTTGTACCTACCAAAAGCGAGTATAAGCTCCAAACTTAGCAATACAAATTAACATACACACCTATTACCCTCCCGAAACTTAGAAAGCAATTCATAAGCTCAACTGCAAAAACCAACTGTTCACAATAAAAAAAAGTCGCATCGGAAGATGCGACTCAGTAACTAGTTAATTAAAATGATCTTTTGCAACACGGGACACTACAATTATTCTACTGGCTTTACAACAAAAGAGAAGGAATAATTTTTGTAAGGCAACGTATATTCCTGAAGCGGCCATGCTCCCCAGCTATTGACTCCTCCCACTCCCATCTGTTTAAGGTCAATATTAAGCTGCGTTTGCTTCCTCTTAACCAGGTCGGCAGCATGACGCTGCTGACGCTTGAGACCATCATCCAAATCTTTGTCAAAATAATGCAAAGCACTCATGCTAAACGTCGAATCTCCCGTAAACAACAATCCACGGCCACGTTTATTTTTTATTTCCATCCATCTAACGTCCGTCTTATTACCTGTCTCCTGTGGCATTACATAGGGAAAATACTGCTGATCCACCGTCTGTTTATAAATTCCCACAGGTGATGAAAAATTACGGTCAATGTAGTTTTCCTGCGGTCCCCTTCCATAGTAATTGATGGTTTCAAAGCCTGAAGGCAGGATCCATTGCATACCGAAACGTGGAAGAACAGCTACCTTTTTTGTGGTATCAGCAAGGAATGACTGAGAAATACGCATTTCACCCGATTGATTAATGCAATATTTCATTTCCAACTGTCCATACACTTGTGGCATTTTATAGGTAGCATCCACATACGCTAGATTATTGACAACTGTTGATTTAATTTCAATCAATTCAATAGAATCTGAAACCTGCTTCCAAGACTTCAATTTTTCCGGTGTATTTGCCCCAAAGTCATTATCATTCGGTGCACGCCAGAAATTACTCTTAAATGTGGTATGCTCATCAACAAAAGCCTGCCCTTTAAATTTATATCTCGTTAGCCATCCTGACTTAAGATCAAACTCAATTAGCAGATCCTTGGCCGACACGATGAGATTTCCATCTTTTCGCTCAGTATTGATTTTTCCTTGTGCTAAAACGGCGGTCTTAGGCCGAAAAACACCTCCTAAAAATAACTGTTCAGTTGCTATAATATGCCCAGTTGGAAGTAAGGCCTCGGCTTTTTTCAGTCGATATGTTAGATTCAGAAACTTTTCGCCAGATTCTACGCTTTGATAAGGAATAGATAGCACCGCAGATTGTTGCGGCGACACATTCAAATTCTTGATTAGCCCAGATTCAGTTTTTTTCCCATCAACTATAATTTCCCATTGAAGTTCAACATTTTCAAGCCCTCTAAAAAAGCGCTCGTTGTAAATTGATATCTTTTTTTCACCCAATAAACTAGTATGAATATCCTGATATACTTTTTTCATTTCCCATGCATGGGGATAGGGAGTTCTGTTCGCGTAAAAAATTCCTTTAGAAGCATAATTCCAGTCCGTGATAGCTTCTTTAGGTTCGTAATCTCCGCCATAGGTATATACCGTATCTCCTTTAGCATTGACTTTAATAAAACATTGATCCACAAAATCCCAGATATATCCACCTTGAAATATCCCTTTGTTTGCCCGAATGATATCCCAATAATCCTTGAAATTTCCCAACGAATTTCCCATGGCATGTGCATATTCACATTGAATAAAAGGCCTTTCCGGCTTAGGGTTACGGGCTGCATAATTTTTCATCGCAGATGGACTGGCATACATAGGCACCACTAAATCTGTATTCCAGTCAAATCTTAATTCGCCATAATTATTCACGGCCCTTTCGTATTGTACCGGACGGCTGGTATCGAGCTCTTTCATTCGGAGGTAAGCCCGGTAGAAGTTATACCCATTTCCGGCTTCATTGCCCATGCTCCAAATAATGACACTTGGATGATTCCGATCTCGCTGAATAAGACGTTCAACACGTGCCACATGCGCTTTTTCCCAGCTCGGCCTATTGGCCATGGTATAGGACAGATCATAGCCCATACCATGTGATTCGATATTAGCTTCGTCGATCACATACAGACCGTATTGATCACAGAGCTGCAACCAATACTCGGCATTAGGATAGTGGCTGGTACGAACGGCATTGATATTGAATTTCTTCATAAGTTGTATATCCCGCAACATACTCTCTTTTGAGATCACATGCCCTGAGACGGGATCTGTCTCATGTCTATTTATTCCTTTAATAAGAATAGGTTGTCCATTCACCAGCAACTGCCCACCTCTAATCTCAATAGTACGAAAACCGAACCGCAGTGGAATGACCTCGATTGTTTTGTCCTGATGGTCTATAAGCTTAACAACTACCTGATATAAATTCGGTACCTCAGCAGACCACAGTGCAGGACTATCTACTGTCTGCTCAACATTTATTTCCTGTCCCGAAACTTTGACAGCTTTACTTGATATCACCCGGCCATTCTGCTGCAGCGTGATCTCTGCCTTTAAATTCTCCTGATTAATCCGGTTAAAAATGAGTTTGGTTTTTAAGACTCCTTTATCAAAAGAAGCATTGAGTGTTGGTGATAGTTGAATATCACGCACATGTAGCGGTTGTCGCATCAGCAAATAACAGTCACGCGTGATTCCGCTTAAACGCCACATATCCTGATCTTCCAAATAATTGGCTACCCCCCAACGCATAACACGCATGGTAATCAGATTTTTTCCTTTTCTTAAATACTTCGTTATGTCAAACTCAGATGGTAATTTACTATCCTCGCCATATCCAACATATTCGCCATTTACCCAAACAGATAAATTAGATTTAGCAGCTCCAATATGTAGAATAACAGGCTTCCCCTGCCAATCCGCAGGAATAACTACCTCGCGGCGGTACACCGCAGTAGGATTAAAATCCATCGGTACAATGGGAGGATTCGGCTTCCCGATCAAATAGGTAAACTCAAAACCTGAAGTAGTATACATCGGAAAACCGTATCCATTGAGTTCCCAATTAGCGGGCACCTGAAAATTGTCCCAATGACGATCGTCATAAGTTAATGATTCAAATTGAGCTGGCAACTGAGACGGGCTATTAACCCATTTGAATTTCCACGAACCATTCAAACTTAAATAAGAAGAGGATTCACGCCAATCGTAGTTGCTAATTTGATCTGTATTCGGAAAGGTTACAAAATCGGTATGCATGGGCAGTCGATTTTCTTCAGTAATCGTTTCATCCAACCAAGGGATCCCTTTTCGGATAACCGTATCTTGCTGTTCTTTCTTGTTTTGCTCATGCGTCAAAGTCACACTGGACTGCGCATAGCCCAACACGGTGACAATACTAGACAGAAAAATAAGCGTGAATTTAGTCACTATTTGCATTTCTTATATTTTTAGGGATAACAAATTAATTCGAAACGGCAGATTTGTCTGGCCTAATCGAACTTGAATAGATTGATGCGGCCAAACTAATGAAATACACTTAAATCCCACTGGTCTCTCCAATTTATCTGTACTTTTTCATGCCGAAGATCAATAGGTAGCCAGATATACCTGCTATCCATAAGCTCTTTGGGCTTCCATCGGTCGGCCATAAAAATAAAGGAATCTTTTTTTCCTGCTACGGGAAGTACAAATGTCGACTGACCGTCAAAAGTCAAGGCTGAATTTGGTCCCCGCATCGGATCACCGAGTGATTTCCAAGGACCAAAAAGATTCTTGGCGACATGGAGCTCGGCACGATTCGGTGCCCAACCCGTGCATCCGCTAGTGATCAGGTAATACCGATCATTGTATTTGAATAATGCTGGAGCCTCCCTATGATTCCGAAATAGTAAAGAATCCTTCGCTGTTACATGGAGGTAATCATCCGTTAACTGTACCATGCGTAAAGCATAATTTTCGTCGGATGAATACACTTGGTACGCCTTCCCATCGGTATCCACAAATAAACTCATATCGCGTGACATATTGTTATTTGGCCTGAAACTATGGACAAACTGAAACGGTCCAAGAGGTGAGTCACTTACTGCAACAGCCGCCCTGGCCGCAGCATAGCCCTGACCTTTCAATTCGAGATGGAACCACATGACATATTTTTTCAGTTGCTCCTGATAGATAACTTTAGGTCTTTCCATAATACAGCCCCAGGCAATATCACTTGTAGAATCTGCGCTAGGCGTTAGCGCCAATCCTTCAAACTTCCAGTGATGCAAATCATTGGATGAATACACATTGACTCCCTGAGATGTTGTTCCACCACGTTTCTCTCCATACCAATAGTATTTTCCATTCTGATGAAGTACGCCGCCGCCGTGTGCATTGATCACATCACCGCTGTCGTCTGTCCATCTTTCCCCTGGTTTAAAACTACTCACTTGAGCAGATTTCACTTTTTGATAGACCCGTACATAATCAATTTCATATTTTGCCGGAAGTAATTTATGATCTATCGCACCGCCATTTGTACCGCCTAGAGCCAAATTTAACAGCAGATAATGCGGTTGGGTAAATGGGTTAAAGCCTGTACCATCCCGATTAACCAATTGGTCCATCGTAACGCGAAGCATCTCAATATCGTCCACATACAGCGCAATAGCATCTTCGTCCCAGATCATTCGCCAAATATGAAACTGATCAGCCCAAGCTTTTCCCCCAAGATCTTTAACTGCCCTAGTCTGACCGAACCAATGGGCTTTCCACCGCTGATCAGTACCTGTCGCGATATTCGCCAATATTTTGCCACGGTAATACTCCATAATATCTATTTCGCCATTGGACGGCCACTCTTTGGTCGTTCCTAATGTCCAGAAAGCAGGCCAAAGCCCAGCGCCAACAGGTATACGTGCCCGAATTTCAAAAATTCCGTATCTCCAGCTTTGCTTTCCTAAGGTATTTATTGAAGCTGAAGTATACCTTATCTGCTTTCGGCTGCTAATCCAATCTTTACTGTCTTGAATAAAACCCGGATGCTTGCGTTGTTCTTTTTTTGCTTCAATAATCAATAGGCCATTACGACAGAAAGCATTTTCCTTTTGATACCATTGTTCTTCGCGGTTACGTTTGAAACCTTCTTCGTAGCTCCACTTGTTTGTATCTAGCGTGCCCTGATAATCGAACTCATCCGACCAGACTAAGTCATACTCCTGTGGGATGGGTTTTTGGCTGTATGCGGCAAAACAGCTTAAAAGCAAAATAAGACAGACAGATATAGGTGTTTTCATGATTTATTTTAAGTCTCTTTGAGCGAATAGTTATTGATTATTCGCAAACAAAAATATCACCCTTTTTCTATCTAGACAAGGGGGATATTGAGTCAAAAAGAGGGATATATTCGTATTTATGTAATAATACGATGACACAAACACGATTTAGCTTTTCGAATTCCCAATTAGATCACAAACTCATTCCTAGAGTAAATGCTACCCCTTTAGATTCTAGATCCACATTTCCATACCCAATTCCCGTCAAAGGCATTTTAACAAATGGTTTCACGCCGATATTAATTTTATCGTTGATTTTCTTCTCAATAGAAACCGAAAAATCCGCGACACCAAAGATATGCTGGTTCTCGCCATTCACTTCATAGACGGCACTGTTTTGAGATCCGCTATAGCTCCCCCCACCTTCATAATCGAAAGTGTATTTTTCCTTCAGCATAAAATAACTTGAAAGCCCTGCGCTCACATTAAATTTGACGTTTTTACTTTTAAGTACGGTGTAACTTGCTGTCAAGGGAACATCAAGAACATCACAAACGGCACTTACATTGCTGGGCAACTGAGCCATCTCCGGTGGATTTGATGGTGTATAAAACTTATATGCTGATTTATAATTCTTCTTAGCATAAGTCGCTCCCACAGAAACATGAAATCCTTTTGCGAGCGGATAGGAATAAGCCAAGCCGACATTTTCACTAAGGGAAGATTTCCCTGCTCCACGTACGCTTGTAAGATCTGGCCCAACGAGGAAACTAACAACCGACCGTTCCTCTTCCTTCCTCATGGCACCTATGGTTTCTTTAGGTTGATAAATAGCTGCCAAGCGCTCCCCTATCCCTTCAATCGGTTCTTCTTTTAAGTTGAAACTAGGTAATCTACGATGACTATATTCTATAGGAGGAATAGTAAATGTTGTTTCCTGTTTTCCATCCTGTATCCTTGTCTTTATATCGGCGACCTGCATTAAAAGAATATCCTGCAGTATTCTATTTTCACTTGGTACCGCTAAACCACTATTCATACCTGTATGCGGCTGAAATGCAACCCCACCTAAATCTTGTTCAGGTTCATGTCGCAAATTTTCCTCACGATGAATAGTTCCATTTTCCAACCCTTCTTTTTCAGACAAAATATTGGCTTCATTGATTTCATTCAGCACATCGTTAGACTTAAGTACTTGGTCATTCCAGATAAAAAAAGCTATTAAAACTGCTGCAACTGTGGTCGCTAATGTTATTAAAAGTACAATCTTTCTTTTCTTTAAACGATTTGACTGATTCAACCGTGATTCTATATTTTGCCAATGTGATTCATCAAACTCAAAATGAACATCATTTAGGCCGTCTTTAAAAATTTCATCAATCTTATTTTTATCCTTTTCCATCATGCTTTCTCTTGAGTTTTACCAAATTTTACACCTTGAGCTTGCATTATTTGTACAAGTCGCCCGCGTGCTTTATGTAAATTAGATTTTGATGTTCCAATAGCAATACCCAGCATGCCACTAATTTCCTCATGTCCATAACCATCTATTGCGTAGAGGTTGAACACCGTTCTGTATGCCGGTGGAAGCTGCTGTACCATCGCCAATAGGTCTTCATAGTTTAACTTTTGAGTGATGCTATCATCTTCCACAATAGCGTGCTCATACAAGGATACATCAAGTAGGAAGCCCTGTTTAATGTTTGCGCGGTAAAAATCAATTGCAGTATTCGTCATGATTTTTTTGATCCATATGGAAAAAGGCTTCTGAAAATCATATTTACCAATATTTTTAAAAACCTTAAAAAAACCTTCATTTAAAATACTTAGTGCATCTTCTCTGTTATTAGCGTAGCGCAGACATATACCTAAAGACATCGCATAGTAAATGGTATAAAGATCTTTCTGAGCTCTCCGGTCCTCATCAATACATCCTTTAATAATATGGATAGATTTTTCGTCAACTTCTGTTATCGCCACTCGATATTGCTTCTTTCTTTTGATAAATATAGTATTAAGTCTAATACGAACGGATTGTAAGAAAGGTTGCCTGCAAAAAATATTTTTTTTTGAATCAATTTCAAAGCAACCTTTCTTTTGAAATGATCGTAATATCAACAGATTATTTCAAAAAAGGCACTCATATGAAAGTAACAAAAAAACACGTAAAGCTAGTCTTTCTCGGTCTATTGACCTTAACAATGTTTTCTGCATGTTCAAAAAACGATGCAGCTCCTGACAATGTAGAAAATAAAAATAGGGGTATACAAATATCTGCCAATGCCCAGTTTGGTAATATCCTGACCGATGCAAACGGTAGAACACTGTACTTTTTCTCCAATGATACAAAAGGCATCTCTACCTGTAATGGTAATTGTTTGGCAACTTGGCCAGTTTACCATAGTAACGAAACAAGTACGGATGTAAAAATTGATAAAAGCCTGATGGGTGAAATCACACGCGAAGATGGTTCCAAGCAAAGTACATTTAAAGGCTGGCCGCTTTATTACTATGCAGGCGATGGTCAATCTGGTCAGGTGAAAGGGGATGCTATAAATAAAATATGGTATGTAGCCAAACCCGATTATTTACTTATGGTTGCCAATGCCCAACTCGTCGGACACGACGGTAAAAACTATTTAGGTGATTATACCGAAGGAATAGCAAAAACAATGTATCTAACAGATGATACAGGTAGAACACTGTATGCCTTTAAGCCTGATAAATTCAACAAAAACAATTATACTGCCGCAGATTTCAGCAATGATCCGATCTGGCCAATTTTCCAAAAAGAAACAGGAGCCCTTCCTTCGCTTATTCGTACAACTGATATCGCCGTAATTAGCGTCTATGGAAAGAAACAATTGACTTTCAAAGGATGGCCCTTATATTACTTCGGTCAGGATATACAACATGGAGACAATAAAGGAATAAGTTTCCCACGTGTTGGTGTTTGGCCGATCGTAAATGACAATACAACCGTTGCTCCTGCAAACTAAATCTATACTAACGATTCAAACATATGGAACAAAAACATAAAACAGCGATTCCTTGCCTCATAGCATTTTATCACTTCGTCATTTCGCTCTTAACCATATCAGCTCTCACTTTCTCCGCCTGTACGAAAAAGCAGGCGCAGGAACTTACGACCAATCCAGATAACGGTACTGAAACGCTGACAGCCGAGAATGTATCGTATACGAATTTTTCTAAAGCTTTTTTCGAAAGCAAATGTAGTTCATGCCACGGAACAGGACGTTCGGCTAGCGGACGATGGACATTTAATGGCTATACTTCCGTAAAAGAAAACATTGCAAGAATTAATAACGCTGTACTGGTCACCAAATCCATGCCGATAGGCGGGGCGCTAACTTCAAAAGAAATAGAAATGCTCGACGCATGGATAAAGAGAAATTCACCTGAAAATTAATGATATCAATATGAAAAAAATTAACATTTACATGGTGCTCTTCATGATGCTTATCAGCGTGGGGACATTTGCTCAACAAAAGACCTACCTTGTTTCAAAAGAAAACAGCATTACCTTTTTTAGTAGCGCCCCTTTAGAGAACATTGAAGCTAAAAGTACATTAGGAGCTTCGGCTATAAACCTTCAAACCGGAGAAATCATTTTTAGAGTAAAAAATACATCTTTTCAATTTGACAAAAAGCTGATGCAGGAGCATTTCAATGAAAACTACATGGAAAGTGACAAATATCCCCTATCAGAATTTAAAGGCAAAGTCGAAAATGCGGACAAATTAACAAAAGACGGTAATTATACGCTCAACGTAACAGGAACACTTCAGGTTCATGGAGTTACCAAATCGTACAGCACAAAGGTCGAGTGTACCGTAAAAAATGGAACGATAAGGGCTATTTCAAATTTTCAAGTAAGACTTGCAGATCACAAAATAACAATTCCATCGATCGTTGGAAAAAAGATTGCTGAAGTCGTCAAAATAACCATTGATGCGACTTACAAACCCTAAAAATTCGAATGCATTTCAAATGAAAAAAACGCTACTTATACTCTTGTGCTTAACTTCTGCAACATCATATGCCCAGGAAGACCTAGAGAAATTGATTCATATCGATACACCGAAAAATGAAAAAGTCACAGCAACCTTTAAATCCGGCAACCTGATCAATCTTAAAACTACAGAGACTATTCATCGAAATGAAATGGACTTTCGAGTAGATCACCGTTTTGGTGATATCGCGGGCAGTGCAGGCGGTGGGAAAAATTTCTTTGGTCTGGATAATTCTACAGACATCCGTATAGGATTTGATTATGGACTCTTAGATAATCTAAATATCGGAATTGCCCGCGCGAAAGGCGCGACAGAAGTTAGACAACTCTTTGAGGGCAATCTAAAATACCGATTTATCGACCAAACAGTAGATAATAGTGTCCCTATTTCCGTAGCTCTTTTTGCAAGCACTACCCTATCTGCAATGGAGGCAAGTACAGATAAAGCTTCGGCTGCAAGCTTTGATACCTTCAGTGACCGATTAAGTTATGTAACGCAACTCATTATTGCTCGAAAATTCAGTTCAAATCTATCGCTCGTTTTGGTACCGTCCTATCTTCACCGCAACTATACAGCACATAATGATCAAAATGATTTGTTTGCACTTGGAATTGGTGGACGGGCGAAAGTCAGTAATCGGGTCGCATTAGTGGCGGACTATACATTACCTTTCCGAAAATCATCAAATAAAAAATACCGTGAAGATCTAAGTGGGCAGCGTTATTATAATGCCTTAGGGATAGGTATTGAAATGGATACTGGTGGACATATATTCCATCTAAATTTCACAAATGCGACGGCAATTCAAGAATCTCAGTTTATCAGCGAAACAAATAGCTCCTGGGCTAAGGGACAATTCCGCTGGGGATTCAGCATCGCGAGACGTTTCAACTTCAATAAAAAATGACAGTTAAAAACCTGAATTAAAGATCATTAAAGACAATAATACGCTCGGTAAATTAAAAATTCAAAAGCTAAAAAACAGATAAGCATCTACCTTTTCTAATGAGCACATTGAAAAAAAATTCCCCAACAGGTTTTATACCTGTGGGGAATTTTACTATTACACAATATTAACTCTACAAGTCATTTAACCAAGTATTAACCTCGTCTTGTGTTTTTCCGGTCTTCTTTTGAAGTTTACCGACTAACTCGTCTTCTTTGCCTTCTGCGTACATCAGATCATCATCTGTAAGGTCTGCATATTGTTGTTTTACCTTGCCTTTGATCTCATTCCAACGGCCTTTCCATGTTAAATCACTCATAATTATTCTCCTTTCATTAGTTATTAATAGAACAGTATTAATCAAATAATCGTTTTAAAAATTTATTTTTAAAGTCGTAATCGTTATACCAGCACTTTTTATCCTGGTATTATTATTTTCGGTTACAATTAGCGGTCCAAGCTTTTCCGTCTTTCGTGTAGCCAATAGTTAATTTTCCAGCATCAATACGAATAACTCCTGTACCAGCTGAACCAATATTGATTAAGACATTATCCTTTTTCTCGAAATCTACTCCATTCAGATTAGGAATACCATTCCCGAAAGCAAAATTATAGGTATCGCCAGCTTTTGTTACCGTAACTGTCCCTTCTGCCGCTGCAACATCATTATCATTGCTGTTTAAATTATCAAAAGAGATCGTACCTTCGTATTTTCCAATAAAAAGATCATTGTCTGCCGGATCATCATCTTTGCTACAGGCTGTAAAACCTACAAATACCGTAAAAATAAGCATACCCAGTCCCAATGTTTGAATTAATTTTTTCATACGTAAAATGTGTTAATGTAAATATTCTCTTTATTACAGCGCGGTAAAATTCAAACTTTATGCCATCCCAATTTCACATCATAAACATCCGTATCAAATCCCTAATAAGAGGTATAAATACCGTATCATAGTATTTATACCAACCACTGTAACAATTTTAGCGGGCATAATATCTTACTAACAGACGCTATGTGAAAGAATTTATAACCTTTAGGTTATCAGTAGTTTTCAGTTTTAAGGCGTAAGAACGTTGGCAAAATATTATTGAAAAAACTTGGATCGAAAGCGCATTATCGCTAAATTCATTTATCCAAGCCTACACTATGGAAATCAATTATGCGTTTATTGTTCGAAGATTTGAAGAATACTTTGACCTATGGAGCTCCAAAGTATATCAAT
>Ga0308156_1002329_pt1 | contig 17355 bp, 9 predicted proteins | sample PhyAR2_FD_201041 | JGI IMG/M metagenome (GOLD analysis project Ga0308156, IMG submission 201041) | Phyllosphere microbial communities from UC Gill Tract Community Farm, Albany, California, United States - DLSL A.R2 | ecosystem: Host-associated > Plants > Phyllosphere > Unclassified | place: USA... | reverse complement strand
TGACATAATTTCTCATGATGTCAAAGAAATACGTGTTAACCACTACAAAGCTCAACGTCCTGAAAGTCATGGCAGAAAAAGACATAGACTGGACATGGATGATACTGGATCGCACCCTTGCTACACGGGGTATTCCCGGATTTAGCAATGTTGCGACGATAGTAACCAACCTGATGAACGATGGAATGGTAGATACTGTTTATAACGAGACCTCATCAAAACCAAAGTATCGCGTATCAGAGCAAGGACACCAGTTACTGGGACAAATCAGCAAGGCTATAAATCCATCCGATACCCCATGATTTGTGGCTAATTATCATGGATACGAGACATCTCAGGCTTTGCTGTACGGGCCTTCTGACCTGCCCCCAGTATTAGATACAACGATCAGTTAGTAATGTCGGTTTGTTTACCTTCTGATTTTCCATTTCTCCAGCCTGCTGCAAATTCTGACGGCGTCTGGTAATTCAACGATGAATGAGGTCTGGAGACGTTATAGTCCTGCCGCCAGTCATTAATAATTTTCCGGGCATGAAGAACATCGCTGAATCAGTGCTCATTCAGACATTCATCCCGAAAGCGGCCATTGAAACTCTCAATAAATCCATTCTGCGTTGGCTTACCCGGCTGGATAAGTCGCAGCTTTACACCATGCTCAAAAGCCCATTGATCGAGTGCGCGGCAGGTAAATTCCGGGCCCTGATCGGTTCTTATCGTTGCCGGATAGCCATGAAAAAGCGCGATGCTGTCCAGAATACAAGCGACCTAAACGCCTGAAATACCGAAAGCGGCGGTGATCGTCAGACACTCCTTCGTGAAATCATCCAAGCAGGTCAGCCACTTAATCCGGCGGCCGCTGGCAAGTGCATCCATGACAAAATCTATCGACCATGTAAGGTTGTTGAAGTGCCAACTCTGTGATGCATAAAGACAGCTGCGCGTCAGCAGCCGGACGCTGAGCCGAATAACGGCAGGTTGACAGGGACAGGTCTGATGCAGGCTGCGTGTGAAATGGTTGTGGCGAAGATAGCGCGGTTTAGTTCAGAGGGGAAAGCGTCGTTGTATCCGTAAGGGGTTGTGTGGAGGCAGAGAGGCTGGGAAAAGTCACTGATGGTGAGCGTCTTTTTTTGGGTTGGGAGAGTTTATTTTGAACTTGCAAGGCTCATCAGGACAAGAGGAAACAGTTTTAGATGAGATGGTTAAATGAGCGAGTAAAACGCTCCTAAAACGTTAAGCTTACGATTTAGGTTTTCAGATAAGTTTTTGAATTAAATAGAGTTATACCCCGCACCAAATTCAGGGAAAAACGCCAAAAAAAGTGAAACAGCTACGTAAAAAAAGATGACATAAGCCTATAAAACGTTTATTTTTACGTAAAATGAATATTACTTCCAGGTAACCTCTGTATGGCGAATTTCGACACTGACTATTGCTACTCTTTCCCCGCTGTCAGAGGAATTCAGGCAGGCAGACCGTTTTATATCGCTACCTGCCCAATGCGTATAATCCCCAAAATTTTTAGTTTTGACGAAAATGAAGTACCACCTGAGTTGCGCGCACAAAGAACGTTAAACAAAGCTCGTATACCTGAAATGGTCCGCTACTTACTTGAAAATCCAAGTGATTATGTTTTTTCAGCTCTAACTGCTTCCATTGCAGTAGATGTGCAGTTCGATGAGTATTCGGGTTCCAATAACTTAGGGACTTTGCGGGTGCCCATGGAGGCACAAATTTTAATCAATGATGGGCAGCATCGCAGGAAAGCGATAGAAGACGCACTGGATGCAAGGCCTGAGTTGGGACAAGATAATATTCCCGTATTATTTTTTGTAGATGAAGGGCTTAAACGCAGTCAGCAAATGTTTGCTGATTTGAACAAATATGCCATCAGGCCAAGCCCTTCTCTTGCTACACTTTACGACCACAGAGATATCAGTTCGAACTTATCACGGTATCTGGCTATGAATATCGAGCCTTTTATCGGACTAACTGAAATGGAAAAATCCAGCATCAGTAAGTTTTCAAACAAACTCTTCACCTTAAGCAGCATCAAGCAAGCTACGCGTTCTCTGCTGGGAAAAGAACCTAAAGCCAATGATGTTGAGCAGTGTTCTGACCTTGCGGCCCTCTACTGGCAAGCGATATTTCAGGTCATGCCAGACTGGCAATTAGCTGCAAAAAAAGAGGTATCTCCTGCTCAACTTCGCCAGGAGTATGTTCATGCACACGGCATAGGTCTTCAGGCTCTGGGTTTACTGGGTCACTGCCTGCTCTCAGAGCACCCTGACTCATGGCAAAAAATAATTTGTGAGCTTAGAGAGTTCGACTGGCGTAAAAGCAGCCCAGAGCTTACCAAACGTGCAATGCAACATGGTAAACTCAGTAAGACGACGGCATCTATCCAGCTTACCTGCAATGCTCTTAAAATCGCCTTATCGCTCCCCCTTTCAAATGAAGAACAAGAGCTCGAAGCTCAAATGGTTATCTCATGAGTAAACTAATTCAGGCCCACGATCTGGCCGATTACGAAGATTTTATCAACCAGGAAAATTTTGCCGGGCGGCCCCTGGCAGAATACGTATCTGAAGTACAACGTATCTATTGTGCCGATAAGCGTCCATGGGTGATTGGTTACAGCGGGGGTAAAGATTCCAGCGCTGTCATTACTTTGGTATATCTTGCACTACTGGGACTACCGCCCGCTATGCGGCAGAAAGATGTGTTTCTTGTTTCGTCCGACACATTGGTAGAAACACCAGTCGTAGTGGATTTGATCAAGAAGACCATGCAACGTATTGAAGCCGGTGCTAAACGCGCTGGGCTTCCAATCACTCAGCATGCTGTCATGCCAAAGACCCACGAAACCTTCTGGGTCAATCTGCTAGGTAAAGGTTATCCGGCCCCTACCCGTAGTTTCCGCTGGTGTACTGAGCGCATGAAAATCAACCCGGTAAGCGATTTTATTAAAGATAAAGTCAGCCAGTTTGATGAAGTCATCGTTGTACTTGGATCACGTAGCAGCGAAAGCGCATCCCGCGCGCAGGTCATAGCAAAACACAAAATTGATGGTACCCACCTGGCGAGGCATACCACTCTTGCAAATGCATTTATCTACACCCCTATCGATACCTGGGACACTGAAGACGTCTGGAAATTACTCAGAGGTGCATTCCGTTATTCTCCAGATGATATTGATGAGTGGGAAAACCCATGGGGTGGTAACAACCGTCCATTGTGGACACTGTACATGGACTCCTCAGCGCAAGGGGAATGTCCACTCGTTATCGATGACAGTACGCCATCTTGCGGTAGCTCACGCTTTGGATGCTGGACATGTACCGTGGTTACAAAAGATAAAGCAATGGAAAGCCTGATCCAGAATGGTGAAGTCTGGATGTCTCCATTACTGAAGTATCGCGATCTTCTGGCGTTCACCACTGATCCAGCAAATAAAGACACTTACCGTAACTATAAGCGCCGTAGCGGCAAGGTCAGTTATCAATACGCCAAAGATGGCGAGGAAATAAGTGCTGAACGTAAGCATGTTCCAGGACCTTACTGGATGAAGTATCGTCAGCAATGGTTGAAAGATTTACTGGAAATTGAGCGAGATATGAATGCTCAGGGCCACACCATCACGCTTATCACTGAACCTGAACTACATGCTATTCGCCAGGAATGGTTAAAAGATCCGAATGAGCCCGATTGGTATGATGCCCTGCCGGGTATCTATCGGGAGGTCTACCAAAAAGATTTGGATTGGGTTGTAGACGACCAGTCAAGATTTGATGCCAGTGATGCTGACTTGCTAATGCAGATATCTCAAGGGTTTGATGTTGAACCTGAGATGGTCATGAAGTTAATCGAACTGGAAGTATCGATGGAAGGCCTGAGCCGACGTCAGGGGATCTTTGACAAGTTAGGCACCATCCTGAGACAGGACTGGGGTAGTCTTGAAGAAATTAAGCTGCAACAAGAAGCATTACAGAAACGAAACGATCGGGATATACATCAGGGCGAAGTCGCTCAGTTAGAAGCCGAACTCCAGATATTGCAGCGCAGAATTGCCGAAGTAAGTGACTCGTCTCTGCTTACCAGTGAGGAAAAAGAACATGTTAATTAAACAGCTGGTTTTGCAAAACTTTAGAGTCTTCAGAGGAGAGCACGTTATTGAATTGGCGCCAAGGAAACGCCAAAACAATTCTAATCCGCGTCCGATAGTTTTATTTGGTGGACTAAACGGAGCTGGGAAAACATCCATTCTATCGGCTATCCGAATTGCCTTATACGGCAGACTTGCGTTTGGTTCCTCAACCCAACAGCAAGAATATGTTGAAGAGCTTAGTGCATTAATTCATAACGGCTCCACTTCTGGAGAAGCTCCGAGTGAAGCATCTATCGAGCTCAGCTTTACTTATAACAAAGGTGGTTATGAAGCTGAATTCACCGTTACACGTTCCTGGAAAAAAGGTAAAAAAGATCAGCTCTCGCTTCAGCAAGATGGCCAACCTCTGAATGAGCTGGATTATGATCAGTGCCAGGGATTCCTGAATGAATTAATTCCACATGGAATTGCAGATTTGTTCTTCTTCGACGGCGAAAAAATTGCAGAACTTGCTGAAGACGATTCAGGAAATATTCTACGCACTGCGGTAAGACGCTTGTTAGGTTTAGATCTCATTTCGAAACTTCGAAATGATTTGATGATATTTGTCAAGCGTCAACAATCAAGCCAGTTAGAGGTTTCAAAACAGCAAAAGCTTTCTGATCTTGAAGAACAGGCTAAAAACTTTTCTTTTCTGGCGGAGCAGATTTTAGAAAAAGCTGATTTTACAAAAATGCGCATCGATTTGCTGACGAAAGAAATCATGCGATATGAATCCCTTCTCAATGCAGAAGGTGGTGCTTTTGCCCTGACTAAAACACAAGAAAAACAGAAAGTTGATACGCTCTTAAAAGAAAAAGAGCGCCTTGAAAAAGCCTTGCGCCATGAGTGCGATGGCTCATTGCCATATGCTTTAGCACCTAAAACTTTAGGCCGTTTGCTGGAACAAATTAATAAAGAGATGCAAATCAAGCAAGCGAGCAGTTTTGAAAAAGAGTTGAATCAATTCCTCGTACAGCTAAAAAATGACATCTCATTCCGTTCAGGTACTACAGGTCTTATTGCTGCCGAAGCGATTGAAGATAATCTAAAAGATTTCCTGGCTAGTAAACCTAAAGGGGAATTATTGTTTGACATCTCGGAACGGGAAGCTGGGATGATTGAACAATCCATCGAGCAAGATAGTAAGAAATCCTGGGAACGTTTTGATCTCTATCGTACCCAATTAGCAGAAGTTGAAGAGCAACTTGAGCAAGCGGCAGCAAACATCGCTCGTGCACCCGAAGATGATCAGCTCATAGATATATTTGAAAAACTTCGAGAGCTTGACCGGCAACGCGAGAGTAAACGCCAGGAGTATCGCCTGCTTCTGGAAGAAGCAATGCAAACTAAACAACAGCAGCTTGAATGTGCTCGCCAGATACAAAAAACTCATGATCTGGCTCGTAATCAGCATAACTCCGATAGTGCATTTAATAATGCGCAGGAAACGATCAACCTGCTTGATCGATATAGTGAACTTTTAACAAAAGCCAGGGTGAAAACGCTGTCAGTCAATTTTGGCGATGCTTATCGTAAATTAGCTCGTAAAGAGGATTTACAGCTCAATGCACATATCAATCCTGAAACGTTTGATGTGGAATTGATCGATGAAAAAGGCACAGTAATAAATCGTAAGCTACTTTCCGCTGGTGAAAAACAAATCTATGCAATAGCAATACTTGAAGCTCTGGCGAAAACATCTGGTCGCGATTTGCCAGTGATTATAGATACGCCACTGGGCCGTTTAGATTCTCAGCATAGAGATAAATTGATTAATCATTACTTCCCGTTTGCTAGTCATCAGGTAGTGCTGCTATCAACAGATACAGAAGTCGATGAGCGATATTTTGTTGATCAATTGCGAGATGACATCTCTCATGCTTATGAAATCGTTTTTAATGCGAACACTAAGTCATCAACTTTAAAACCGGGATATTTCTGGGAATTAACTAAGGAGGCAATCTGATGCTCCCTAACAGAATGCAGCTCAGTCGCCAGACGGAAGAACAATTAAAGAAACTAAAGGGATATACAGGAATAACTCCTAATCTATCGGCTCGTTTAGCCTTCTTTCGATCAATAGAGGGTGGCTTTCGGTATGTGAGCGAGTCAGATAATCAAAAACTCGATGGGATACTTATTCTTGATAAAATCACATGGTTAGGTGATACATTACATGCAACTGAGTTTGTATTAAAAATGATTTATCCGAATCTTGAACATAAACACTTTATCAATGCATGGGCAGCTCATGTTGAAGATGGAATTGCAGATTTAAGAGGCCATCGCAGTATGAAGAGTTTTTCAAAATCCATCTGAATCAGATTCGTACAAGATTTTTTAATTATAAAGATTAAGAAGCAGTGGTAATTTCACTGCTTCATTTGCCAAATTCACGTCGTATAAAGGGTAGAGTACTAAGGTTAATCTTTAAACTCTATCCTCTAAGGCAGTGACTTTGAGAACTTTTGCTGATTGTTCAATATGCCCATGTTCATTCATATGCAGGCCTACAGATATACATTCTCCTTTTTTTAATTTTGCCAGTTCGCTTAACCATTCTTTTTTACTCGTCCCAGGAACGGCTTGCTCAAGTAACTTAGCATAACTTTGAATCTCTGTTTCAGCTGGTGCGAAAAATAGTTTATGAGCAGCCTGGAATAAACGGTCCTGTTCATCCTTTCGCAAGTTGCTCAGAGTTTGAGTAGCTAATATAAGTGATAATCCATATTTCCTTCCTTCGGTTAACATTTTCCCTAAAGGACTATCTAATTTCTGATCTAAATTTTGAACCTCATCCAGAACTATAGGCAATGGAAAGCTTTTACTTCCATTAATGCAAGCATAAGAATATAAATCCCATAATATGAACTCAACTGCCAAGTGCCATATGTCTCGTGATAGTCTAGCTAGCTGAATTAATCTTGATGTGGTGGGTTTTTCATTGAATATATTTGACCATCCACCAGAAGTGCCTGAGGAAGAAAAAAGATTAGCTTTTACGATAGGATGTAACTTATTTGCAAGAGTTTCACCATGCTTACCTAAAGCATTAAGGTCATTGAGCATTTTATCGAAATTATATTCATTACCATACAAACGTACGCCCTCTTCGATTGCTCTTATAAGAGTTGATAACTGCTGACTTCCAAGATCAGAAAATACAGCATTGAAAACTGAAGCAACTCTTGACGCAACAACGTGTTCAGTATCAGTAATATCGAAACCTGCTACTTTTTGCGATTGTTTGCTAAATGGGTTTAAATCTAGAGGCTTTTGTATCACAAGGTCTGTTATAGGAGCTACTTTTTCAAAGAACAACTTTTCAAGATGTTCGGGAAGAAAGCCATTTGTATAGTCTATAACTAAAGAATTGACAGAACATTTAGTCAGTTCCAATAAAATAGCCTGTATACAATAAGTTTTACCCTGCCCCGACCGTCCGAAAACAATCAAATGCCTATTCGGCAATTCTTTACTTCCATATTCCCAATACACAGATTTTTTACTATCAACAGCATTACCGATTAATATACGACAATCATCAATGTTATAAGCAGCATCATAACTTATGTCATCCAATTCATCAGTTTGAGATTGTGTATCTGGAAAAGAATCAACTAACTTTTCCTCAGTTAAAGAAGAAATCTTAATATCCTTTGATGAAGAGTTAGTGTTATCTATGTAAGAAGAACTCACATTATCAATGCATCTCTTGATAATATGCTCATGGACGCACAACTGCTTATTTAAAATATCAATTGCTTCCTTACGGGAAGGTGATATATCCAAAGCTTTGCGACATACATCAGCAAGACCCGAGAATTCAATAGCGTTTTTAGATATAAGATTCTGCACAAAAAAGTAATTTCTTCCATATGCTTGAGCATAAACCTTAAGGAGAGAGATATAAAAATATTTATTATAGCTTTCGTTGAGATGAAAATTGAGAAAATCTTGAAGCTTTGATCCTTCAATGATACGAGTTTCGCCATCGATGAATTTTATGGCTAGTTTTAGAGTGTACTCAATATTTAAGTCAGTAAAAGCATTATCAACATGTGAATATGTATTTTCATCGATCCTGACTATGATTCCATCAGTTAAAAGTTTGTCTATATAAAATGCTGCATGCCCAATAGATTGGCTTCTAATTTTTGAAGCAACATCACTTTTGGATAATGGTCTGAGAGATTTTTTAAAAAAATCAATTAAAACTGTTTTTTGCGAAGCTAGATCAAAGCTTTCATCCAGACTTACTGTATCTGCTCCTGATTTACCATTAAAATAAATACCAAACTCTTCTCCATAAGCTCGCACGAGGTGCCGGACAAAAAAGTAGTCATCTGAAAAATTAGCCCTTTGATATATATCTACTGATAAATTTACTGATACTCGCCCGGCATACTGGTGCTCTTGCAATTTAGAAAAAATAAATTTCAAAATTCTTTCTTTATTCTCTTCGCTGATATTTAAATACTTAGCATGACGATAAGTCCCTCTTCCACATTGATAAGCAAGATCTCTATCGACAGCTCTTAATAGATTAGGATCCAGCCTATCCTCAAAAAAAGTTCCACTAGATAAGGATTTCTTATTCGCTTCACTCTGGATATTGTACCAGACACCCCCATTTGGGAAATCAAGTAACGTATTAGTTATGGCTGATATTTTTGATAACGCCAGAGGCATTATCATATCATTAGAAATTTTTAAAATCCCTTCCTTCATCCAAATTACAATTTGATTCTCAGCTACTGCAATTTCAACATTGAGGGTTTCATGAATATACCATGCAAAATCATCAATAGGTGCTGGAGCCTTGTTCCAGCACCAAAAATCTTCAAAGACAGCTTTTGAAAGATTAGGAGAAGTGACTAAAGAAATCTCGTTTTCATTTAAATTACAACAAAGCTCTATAAAGGAATAAAACTCTTTTGAAGATTGGAATTTTTTTCGCAACTCAGGAAACAATGGTGCTCTTAATTCACTTAAGTTGTTTTTTGTAATTGACCAAATAACTTTAGAAGATATTGGCAAAGAAGAAACAAAACTATTCCTTGCTTTGACTTCTATTTGCCTTATCCTTTCTCTGCTAACATTATAACTACTCCCTATCGCCTCGAGAGTCTCGCTTTCACAGTTAATTCCAAACCTCCGAATGAAAATATCATTCTGCCTAGAATCCGAATTAGCGATATAATTATCAAGATAAGATAGTATTTTATTTTCGACTTTGTCTAAAGAGATATCAAAATCCTCTGTAATATCAATCTGTTCCCTATTTTGATTTATTGATAATGAATTCCCTTTTAAAAGATCAACTAAATTAATAAATTTCTTCAGTTTTAATTTTCCAAAACCCTCTATATTTAATAAACGATCTTCAGGTATTTTAATTACTTCATCTATACTAATATCATTACCAAACACTCTAAGCAGGGTATTTACTAATGCTACATAATCATTTGTGACATTGACATCTTTTAACTTAATCTCAGTATTAACATTGTTAGAAAAGACTCTTTCATGATTTTCATGATTTTCATGATTTTCATGATTTTCATGATTTTCATGATTTTCATGATTTTCATGATTTTCATGATTTTCATGATTTTCATGATTTTCATGATTTTCATGATTTTCTTCTAGAATGAATTTTTTAAAAGTATAAAACAAAATTAAATCTTTAGAACTTAATTTATTCTCTTTTTGAAAGTCAAGCTCCGTTAAAGAAATTATATCAGCATGATTAATATCTCGATTAAGTATCTTTATTGCTTTTTCAACAATAATTTCAAATTTAGGGTCATACTTAAAATTAGTCTTATAGAAAACTATGTCATTAAAACCATTGCTATTTGAACTCGAATTTCTTTGGCTATAGTTCTCTTCTTCATTCTCTGCGTCAGATGTAGCCTCAGATTCAAGAGCCGAATAATTCTCAAACTCGCCTTCAAACAATTTCAACTGAGAGAGTTCAGGATAAGCCTGAGAGTCTCTAAATTTAATAGAGAGATTTTCAATTGATTCTTCATGTAGTGTTTTAACAAATCCTTGAGGTAAGCGAACCTTCATAACACTCAAATCTTCATCCAGACTAATCTCTATGCGAGACCTTTCCATTCCCTCATTGACAGCTAATACAACTCCCTCTGGGTAATTTATTAAGTCGCATATATTGTAATCGCCTTGTAATAAATGATCACACCTATCATGCAAAAAAGAAAAGTAATTTTTCGGGAAAACATTATATAATTCAAATTTCTCTATTTGAGTGAATAGTTGTTGTACAAATAAAGATCGGTAAACACGTCCTTTAAATGTATTTGGTTGAAGTAACTCTTTCATATGAACAGATAGAGCTTTGGATTGTTTTATTGCCTTTGTAAAATCCGTACCAGATTTTCTCGATTTTACTTCTAAGGGCAGAAGGACTAATTGCCTATCCTTAATTCCAACAAATAGTATATCATCTGATAAAGCGCCTTTACTCTTATTATGTAGTCTTGCAGAAAAATCATGATCTTTGATTTGCAATCCCAGGTTACCAGTAACGCGAAGCATTTCTCCAACTGATAATGGAATCCATGTCAAATCACTTGGTAAAAGCAAACTTGAAACAAACTTATACGCAGCTACGATACCTTTTTTTTCTTTTATTTGATTTTTTAAGCTTTCACTTCTTTTCTCACCTGAATCTTTTATAATGTTTAGCAACCATTGGCCATTAAGAGCATTGAATGAGCTAATAAGTTCATTTGAGTGACTATTTAAAAGATCCTTATAAAGTCCAATTCGTGAAGATACTGTTACTGCATCATATGATACTGAGTTAGTATACTGATCAGTATAATGTATAAGTATTGTCTCTTTTGTATCAAAGAAATCTAAAGTCACTTTAGGATCTATTATGCAAGTCCAAATGCTTGTGCTGTAAACTTTGCTTAGTTTACTTCTAAAAGAATCCTGCACAGCTAGAACTGGAACGCTATTTTTGATAAATTTTGCAGAGTTGTCCCTATAGGGAAGAAGAAGCTGGTTGTAAAGTGAAGCGAGTTTTAAAACATAATTATCGACATCTACATTTTTCAAACCAAACCCTGTATAGAATACATCATTTTCTAAATATGATGATTCTCCTGACAGTAGCCCCTTGCATAATATTCCTGATTTGCTTTCGTTAACATTGTTAGTACGCATAACCACTTCTTCATTGTTTGTAAAGAAGCTTATATGTGCATAACGATATTCTGTAAAATCATTTATTTTATATATAGTAATACCATTTCTTAATTTATAAATCAAATCATCTAGATCTGCTTCCTTCTCAGCAGTGTTAGTTCGTATTAATTCACGCAATTTATGAATATTGTTATACTCAGATAGAAGGTCGAAGTCAGTATTATAAAAAACCTCATTATATATATTTATTTGTATTTTTTTTCTTTTTTGACTTGTCTTTTTAAAATACGACAAAACACCTCTGAACACATCAGAATTATTTTTATTATTTATTGAATTAATAATTATAGGAGTGTCAAATGAGTTTTCAAATAACATTTCAAAACAGCCGACAAAATCAACTATTTTTTCATAAACAAGTTTTGACACGTAATGGTTATCTTTCTCTCCATTCTCTCCAATCTCAATCCAAAACTTATTATGGCTTAGTGGTTTAGCCCTCAAGAAGGTTGATTTATTATCAAATAATATAGGGATTAGTCCGCTGGCATTAAATTTATCAACAGTTGTAGGTGGTATGAAACTAAATGAATTAACCTCATCTTTTTTTCTTAACTTAGAAAACTGCAAGGCATATGACAAACATAAAGGATGAAATGGTGTTAAAAACTCGCTTCCATTCCTTTTGATACTACCCAAGCTTATTAATAAACGGCTTCTCGTATTCAATGCCCCTTGCGGTATACTTTCAAGTTCCCTCTCTACAAAAAATAGTAATTTTTCAATAATTTCTGTTAAGCTATCAGGCCAGTTTGTTATTGATAAAAGCGTTTCATTTCTGGACAGCCAGTGATAAAGCTCACTATAAGATGCACTAACTTCTGGAAACTCTTCAGAGATCTCTATTATACTGATTTTTAGATTATTTTCGTCATCAAAATATAGTGTCTCATCATTAATCAAACTGTGTTCTATCGTACATAACTCTTTAGCCTGTGGCGATAAATCTCTTTCTCTCCCGCCGATAACTACTCGAGATGTATTAGGCTTATATTTTGGAACGCTATCAGCTGAAAAAATACTCATGCTTCTTTGCGTATCGAATAAACTTGGTAGTTTGATACTTTCAACTAATTTTGGACCAACAATTGATACTTGTAACTGAGAACTTCCAGAGACAAACTTCACGTCCCCATGATAATCTAATTCTTTAATTTCCTTAAAGCTGATTGACTTTAATTCATCAAAATCCACTGTTTTATCTTTTACATTAAATATATGCTCTCTATTTTTACGGGCATCGATTAACATCATGTCTGGCACATTGCTTAATATAAGCTTCCCTTTCTTTCTTTTTATTTCAACCTCAAGATACTCTAAATAATTTTTTAGATAAAAAACATCACTTTTAACAATGCAAACATTAAATTTATAAGATTCACGTGACGATGATCTTTTCAATCTGATTTGAAAGAATAATGGGGAACCGATAAATGGGAGTTTTACGTTCAGTATGGAATGATTATCGGTGTTTATCGTATTGATAGTTATTTTATCAAGCGATATATCACCATCAACAGTAACCTGTTCATTCCTAAGTTGCGGCTCCCCTCTACCCATTTTTATTTTAAGTTCAACTTCATTGCTATTTACTTCACTAATAAGTGAAATCTGTCCATTAGAAGGTGAATTGTTATTTAAATCCCTCCATGTATTTAGCACATTACTATTTATTTCTATGCTTCTTACTTCAAGTTTTCTAAGCTTGTTTTTTTCTATTTCAGCTTCAATGTTAGAAAAAGTTTCATTTTTATAAGCGAGTTTATTTTTTATAAAATTTTCTTTTATAAATCGCTCACCGAGTCCAATTTCCTCTAACTTTTTCTGAAGTTCTGAAGAATCATCACTGAAGTCATTAACTATCGCGTTTATAGTCATCGATAAAAACTTGTTTTTATAAAGTTCTTTTCTTAACTGTGTTTCATTATTAATATCTGACAGTCTAGGCTCTGGAAAAAAGCCATGTTCTTTAATGTCTATCTTCTCACAATGTAAGCTTTTATAAAGTTTTTCAAATCCAAAAATACTCAAATTCTCTTCATCGATTGTTTTTTGAGAAATTGCAAGTAAAGACTCATATATTAATTTCTCTTTATGTTTAGAACCTAAATTACTGAGAGCTTTACTTACGTTCTTGGAAGCGTATACACCTCCGGCTGCACATGTATCTGTAAAAGTGGTAGTTAATGTTTCGAGAGAACTGTTATTTATTATAAATAATATTGCGTTTTCAATATCATTTATTGCGTCTCTAACGCTTGCTATGTAATCCTCATGGCTTGAATTTGCATCCTGCTCACCGAGATGATGTAGCATTACTATTATTTTTTGACCGCCACAACTTTCGACGTAATTCACCATTGAATCATTAACTTTTAGCGTTTTAAAACCTAAAGATTTAAATCCATTATATAACTTTAAGGATTGTTCTGGATTAGAACTAACATATTGATATTTAGTGTTTTGACTATTTATTTCATCAATATATATACAAAACAAATTAGCTAAAAAAACTTCAAACTGTTGATTTAACATATACTGCATCTCCGCTATCACTTAACTTCTCAATGTTACCGACTGTTTCATAAAATTTCAGCAGTGCTTTTTTAGATTTGAGATCAAACCATACACCGCGCTCATTGAAGCTTTGAATTAAATCGTCAATTAGAATTCTTTTTGATTGCGTTTGGCTTATTATTAAATTTGTTATAAGTATAATCATTTCAGACTTTAAAACAAAATATTTCCCAGCCCCTCTTCTGTTAGTAATAAACCCGGCCGATAAATTATTTTCAAATGTACTAACAACTATTTTGTTTCTACTTTTTCGCGAATTTGGTTTTGAAGACCTCAACGTCTCATCAAATATTTGTTTATGAATAGACATACCTTTATTCAAAGCTTTATGAACTGTGTCTTCTTCATAGTATATTTCCCCAAATAGCTGTGATAAGCATTTGTTAAACTCATTTACTTTTGACAAGAGGAATGGCATTTCACTCTCATCCACTTCCCAAACTGGTTTTTTTGTAATCCTGTTTAAATAACCTAGCAGTGGAAAAATACTATAAGCCAGCCCTGTAGTTTTACTAAATAAATATTCATAACCAAATTGATTACATTCATGCCTTTCTTTACTCGCAGGTTCAGTTTCAAGAATAAAGTATAGCTTTTTCGCTTCGGGTTTTTTATATCTGTGGGCAGGAGTGCACACATGTATTGTCAACTGTGTTAAATAAATAAAAACGTAAAACGCAACAAAATTTTCAATTTCCTCAAGCAAATACGTTGTATTTTCTGCTAGAGCATTCAAATCCTTTGAGAATAATTGAGACAAAAACGGTAAGTAGCTGTGATAATTTTCATTGCTTCCTTTACATATGCAAAGGTCTGCAATTACACTGATTAAGTGGTTTTCTATCGGATTACAACCGTTTAAGTCATATTGCTTATCAATGATCTCTCTTGTTAACCCACGTATGATATTAATCATTGTTTTTGTTCTGGCATTACTCTTTTCTTCTTTATTTATCAAATATGCCAAAGGCGTTACCGTTAACAGTTCATCTCCCGAGAAATAAATCTCATTGATAACATCAGCTAATTCTCTTGTATCCCTTGAACTTATCGTAATATCTAGAACTTCATTTTTTAATTGTTCTAATGTACGGTTATTGAGCGTACGATTATACAAAGAACCTATCACCTCCTGATAAACACGCGTCCAATCAATATTGTTATCTCTATCGTTAGGTCCTATTGGCAGATAACTGTCCGCCACATTCGCATATAAAGAATGATTACTATCACTTTCAATATAGCCTTCAACCATTGAGATGGAATTATTAATAATATCTAACGCATTCATTACTACCCCTCCACCCTATATCTATTCCTGTTCTTTTCAATTAAGATGGTTTTTTTATCTTTAAATAATTTTAATGAATCTGTGTTTTTAGTTTTCTCAACAAACCTCCTAACTATTTCATCCAACTTTGCAACACTCTCTAAATTTTGCCTATTTGGCCTATAACCTTTTGATATTTTAATACACTGAATTATTGTATTGATGTCAATATTAATAACTAAAGAAGAATCATTATTTAAAACTAACGGTATCGGTATTTTGTCATACGAGATTAGCTTATGTTTTTCGATCCAATCCAAATCTGCTTGAACATTTATTTTATTGCATATTGAATAACGCTCGTGTGCCCGACTGACTATAAAACCTTCAGCTCTTTCATTGAGCATTCTGTTGGAATATATTAAAACCGAATTCACTATCAAACCTTCAATAATGTCCAAACAATCATTCTCGTCAGCGGTATTCAATTCCTCTTTTTCATAAACATCAATTAATTTTAGATAATTGCTTAATGCTTTTTTAATAAAATTATCTTCCTCTAAATCACATATACCGATATCATCATTATGGTTTTTAAGCATAAGCGAAGCTCTGATAATGCCTTTAGATGAAAGTTCATGCCCCGTTAATACATTAAGTTTATCTTTGATATTTAATTTATCTTCTTCAAAACTGTTTGTAGCATATTGAAGATAAAAATCATCTATAGACTTATTACGTAGATTTACAGGATCCATCTTTTTGAAGCACTGGCTAAATACATTATCAAAGTTAGAAAAAACATTACCCACCAAGCCGTCTTCGTTCTTTTTTGTTAGTATCTGAAAAATATAATCTACAAAGACTCTTGGTATTAAAAATTGCTCGTCTAACAATCTTGCGAGACCAAACAATTCAATTAATTTATACTGGAACTCAGGCAATGATAACACATCGAAGTTTTTAGAAATCACTCCTCCTATTTTTTTATCTAATAAATACAAACTATAAAATGGGTTGTCATCTGACTTATCAGTTAATTTATTCAAAAATGATTGTATAAATTCCGAGGTTATCCTTTCATGAGAAAAAGATATTCTAGGATAGCATTCAAAGTCAAAAAAAGTCACACCGTCATAACTAAAACCTTTTTTGTTTCTGTTATTGAAATATTGTTCAATAGCTTCCTTTATCCCCCTATGAGATTCACAACCCTGTTTTATGAATTTCTGCAACATGCCAATATTGATACCAATAACTAATGGTTTTTCATTATTCTTATATTCATCAAATCTGTCATTAAGGCAATCTATAGCGGATTTATGCTGGCTATTACTATGGGTGGCATCAAGATGGAATATCACATCCTCTTTATGAGTGGCATATAGTTTTGTTAAAATTTCAGATTTACCATCACCCGAACTCCCACATAGGCATATTATTTTCTTATCACCCTCTAATGTTTTTTTAACTTCCTCAGCAACATCCTCTTGGATTTTAGATTCAACATACAGATAATCTTTAATGTGTTGAAATTCATCTATATCACTGCTCATTCTTAGTGTTGAAACTGAGTATTTTGATGACTTAGATAGCACATTCAAAGCTTCGTAAAAATTCAAAACATTCCCTCCTTTAACATAAATAATAATTCCGATTTGTTTTATTAAAAGTCAAAAAATATTACTTAAAAAACATGAACTCCATGCTCTACATGCCATTATTTAGCGGAATCATTTAATGTTAAAATATTTATTAATAATTTAAATTCAAAAAGAAATGCATTATACTTTAAACTGATTAGAACTACTTTTTTGTATTTAACCTGATGACTTATATACGCCTTAATATTTCATATCTTTATCTTTATCTTTATCTTTATCTTTAGTATAAAGATCAGTGCAGGACTTCATGCCACTTTGAGCTAACGCTACCGCCACAACCGTGTTTATGGCTGTTAACTCACTTTTAAAACCTTGGTTACACCCTAAACACCAACCAGTTGTCTCAACATAACTATATATAATATTTTGACTAAAACATAAAGAAATCATTAACGATTCTGTACTGTTAGACAGCTATGATAAAAGTTAGCTTGGACGGATATTAACAGTGC
>Ga0308156_1002317_pt1 | contig 17443 bp, 14 predicted proteins | sample PhyAR2_FD_201041 | JGI IMG/M metagenome (GOLD analysis project Ga0308156, IMG submission 201041) | Phyllosphere microbial communities from UC Gill Tract Community Farm, Albany, California, United States - DLSL A.R2 | ecosystem: Host-associated > Plants > Phyllosphere > Unclassified | place: USA... | reverse complement strand
GCCATCGCTGCGGACCGCGACCCTGACGGCAGCCCCGTCGACCTCGTCGTCGACGACAGCGGCTTCGTCCCCTGGGCCCGTGGCGCCGCAGCCGTCGCCATCCAGAGCAGCTTCGGCGTCCTCGGCACCTGACAGCCCCGTGCACGGAGCGGGTACGCCGACGGGCGGACCCCTCCGGGACGTGTCCCGGTGGAGCCCGCCCGTCGGCGGTGCAGTGCTCGGGCTAGGCCCGGGCGGGCTGGATCAGAAGTCCATGCCGCCCATGCCGCCGTCGCCGCCCGGCATGGCCGGAGCCTTCTCGGGCTTGTCCGCGACGACTGCCTCGGTGGTGAGGAACAGCGCAGCGATCGAGGCGGCGTTCTGCAGAGCAGAGCGGGTCACCTTGACCGGGTCGTTCACACCAGCCGCGAGCAGGTCCTCGTACACGCCTGTCGCGGCGTTGAGGCCCTGGCCGGAGGGGAGGTTGCGGACCTTCTCGGCCACGACCCCACCCTCGAGGCCCGCGTTGATCGCGATCTGCTTGAGCGGAGCGTCGATCGAGGCGCGGACGATGTTCGCACCCGTCGCCTCGTCACCCTCGAGGTCGAGGAGACCGGCGGTCTCGAAGGCGACCTTGCCAGCCTGGATGAGAGCGACGCCACCACCGGCGACGATGCCCTCTTCGACGGCTGCCTTCGCGTTGCGGACGGCGTCCTCGATGCGGTGCTTGCGCTCCTTGAGCTCGACCTCCGTGGCGGCACCGGCCTTGATGACCGCGACACCTCCGGCGAGCTTCGCGAGGCGCTCCTGGAGCTTCTCGCGGTCGTAGTCGGAGTCCGACTTCTCGATCTCGGAACGGATCTGCTTGACGCGACCGGCGATCTGGTCGACGTCGCCGGAGCCCTCGACGATGGTCGTCTCGTCCTTGGTGACGACGACCTTGCGGGCCTGGCCGAGCAGGTCGAGCGTGGCGGTCTCGAGCTTGAGGCCGACAGTCTCGGAGATGACCTGACCACCGGTGAGGATCGCGATGTCCTGGAGGATGGCCTTGCGGCGGTCGCCGAAGCCCGGAGCCTTGACGGCGACGGACTTGAAGGTGCCACGGATCTTGTTGAGCACGAGGGTCGCAAGAGCCTCGCCCTCGACGTCCTCGGCGATGATGAGCAGCGAGCGACCGGCCTTCATGACCTGGTCGAGCAGCGGCAGGAGGTCCTTGACGTTCGAGATCTTCGACTCGACGATGAGGACGTACGGGTCTTCGAGGACAGCTTCCTGACGCTCGGCGTCGGTCTCGAAGTAGCGGGCGAGGAAGCCCTTGTCGAAGCGCATGCCCTCGGTGAGCTCGAGCTCGAGGCCGAAGGTGTTCGACTCCTCGACGGTGATGACACCTTCCTTGCCGACCTTGTCGAGCGCCTCGGCGATGAGCTCGCCGATCGCGGGGTCGCCGGCCGAGATGGCAGCGGTGGCCGCGATCTCTTCCTTGGTCTCGATGTCCTTGGCGTCGACGAGCAGCTGCGCGATGACAGCCTCGACGGCCTTCTCGATGCCGCGCTTGAGAGCGATCGGGTTCGAGCCGGCAGCCACGTTGCGCAGGCCCTCGCGCACGAGCGCCTGGGCGAGCACGGTGGCGGTCGTGGTTCCGTCGCCGGCGACGTCGTCGGTCTTCTTGGCGACCTCCTTGACGAGCTCGGCACCGATGCGCTCGAACGGGTCCTCGAGGTCGATCTCCTTGGCGATGCTCACACCATCGTTCGTGATGGTGGGCGCGCCCCACTTCTTGTCGAGGACGACGTTGCGACCCTTGGGGCCGAGCGTGACCTTCACGGTGTCGGCGAGGACGTTGAGTCCACGCTCCATGCCGCGACGGGCCTCCTCGTTGAAGGCAATGATCTTTGCCATTGGGGTGTGATCCTCCGCTGGTGGCGTGTGGTGGTCGGACGATGCCCGCGACGGACGACCTCGGACCGCGGCGTTCATGTCACGCCGTTGCCTCGGGGCCTCATCGAGCGACCGATGCTTCTGTCACTCTCCTAGCGAGAGTGCTAATGCAATTATTGGCACTCTCGACCCGAGAGTGCAAGGGCGGCGGCGCGCCGCGGTGCCCAGGTCGGTACGCCGACGGCGGAACCCGGAGCCGGCACCACCGCGTCGGCACCCGAGCATGCGTAGACGTCCTCGTAGAGTGGACCCGATGCCAGCGACCGACGACGACGCCTCCCCGAGCCCGGCGCACGTCCGTCGCCGGCCGCGCGCCGCGCTGCTCGCACTCCTGCTCGTCGCTGCGGTCGTCGTCACCGGCACGGGACGGGCCCTCGAGGTCTGGCCCTTCTCCCCGCGGAACGCGACGGTCGCGCTCTCCTCGGCCGGCATCTCGGTGGCCCCCGACGGCACCCGCACCCCGATCCCCCCGGGCTCGGACGTGCAGTTCTTGCCCGGCAGCCGCGTCGCCGTGGCGAGCCCCGGAGCAGCCACGCAGCCCCAGCTGGACGCGGCTCAGGAGTCCCGCGACTGGCTCGCCGCCGGCACAGTCCCGGGCGCCGGGACAGACTTCGAGGACATGGCCGTCGACGCGCTCCTCGACGTCAGGGCGCTGACCCTCGACGACGGCGCCGTCGTGGCCGGGTGGTCGCCGAACTGGCGCTACGCCTGGCCCCGCGACAACGCCTTCGTGGCTGTCGCGCTCGCCCGCACGGGGCACGTCGAGGACGCGCTCACTGTCGTCATGTTCCTCCAGCAGGTGCAAGAGGCCGACGGCTCCTTCGAGGCCCGCTACCTGCCCGACGGCTCCGGCCCGCCCGACGACCGTGGCATCCAGACCGACGCGACAGGGTGGGCCCTGTGGGCCGCGGCCACGGTGATCGCGGAGATCGAGTCGCCCCAGGACCGCGCCAGCGCGGCTCGCGACCTCGAGCCGTTGCTCGAGCGCAGCCTCGCGCACATCCGCGACCTGACCGACGACGGCACCACGCTCCCTCCGCCGTCCCCTGACTACTGGGAGGTCGAGACGTCCAAGCAGACCCTCGGGACCAGCGCGCCGCTGCTCATGGCCCTCGCTGCGTCGCCGCCGGCCCTCGACGCCCTCGGGGACGCGCGAGCGGCACGGGAGGTCGCGACTGTCGCCGAGACCTTCGACGACGTCGTGCACGACGCGTTCGCGCCCGGCTACGGCCGTTATCTCGGAGGGTCGAGCGTCGACACGGCCGTCGCGTTCCTGCTGCCGCCGTTCTTGCCCGTGACGGCCGACGAGGTCCCCCGCGCTGTCCTGAGCGCCTGGGATGCCGCCCCCATCCGGATGGCCCGCCCCGGAGGCGGGCTCGCGCCCGGCACGAGCTGGAAGCGCGACGGGATCTCGTGGACACCCACGACGAGCGTCTTCGCCCTCGCCTCAGCAGGCCTGGGCGACCAGACCGGGGCCGTGCGCTGGCTGACGTGGCTCGACGACCACCGCACGACGCTCGGCTCGATCCCCGAGAAGGTGCTCTTCGACGGCTCCCCGGCCCAGCTCGCACCCCTCGCGTGGAGCAGCGCGAACGTGCTGCTCACCCTCGTGCTGCTCGACGAGGCCGAGGCCGGTCGCGGCTGACACGACCAGCAGGGTCGTCGGACAGCCCGACGCAGCGCGGCGAGGACGACCCCAGAGACCGCGGACCCGGACAAGATCGGGGCCCGCTCGAACAGGCCATCGGGGCCTGCACACGCTCAGGCGCCGGCCCGCACCACCGAGAGGTTCAGCCTCGCTCGGGCGCGAGGCTCGGCATGGTCCTGGTCCCGAACTCCCGGCGCAGCACCTGACGCGCGGCGAAGTACCCACCCAGCCCGTGCACCCCGGGCCCCGGCGGGGTCGAGGCGGAGCACAGATAGGCACCGGGCGCTCCAGTCGCCCACGGGTCGACGTGCGGGGTCGGCCGGGCGAACATCTGCCACATGGTCACAGACCCGGCCGCGATGTCCCCGCCGACGTAGTTCGCGTCATGCTCGGACATGCGCGACGCGGTGGTGGGGTGGGCAGAGACGACCACGTCACGGAACCCTGGCGCGAAGCGCTCGATCTGCGCGGTGACGGCCTCGGTCGGGTCGACGGTCGATCCTGCCGGCACGTGCGCATAGGTCCACAGGGGCCGCAGCCCGCCGACCTCCCGGCCGGGGTCGAGCACAGCAGGGTCGCTCACGAGCGTCACCGGGTGCTCAGCGTGCCGCCCCGCGGCGACAGCCCGCTCAGCCTCGACCAGCTGAGGTCGTGAACCCCCGAGGTGCACTGTCCCCGCCCGAGACACACCGTCGTTGGCCCACGGCACGGGACCGCTCAGCACGAAGTCGACCTTGGCGGCCGCGTTGCCGTACCTGAACCTGCGCAGCGCGCGCTCGGCCGTCCCCGGCAGCCGCGCGCCGAGGATGTCGGCGGCGGCCCGTGGGGTCGTGTCGAAGACGTAGGCCCGTGCGGACGGCAGGTCGGCCGTCGAGGCGACACGGACGCCGGTCCGCAGCTCTCCGCCGTGGGCCAGCAGGTCGGCGACGAGCGCAGCGGTGATCGCCCCCGAACCGCCTCGAGGGAGCGGCCAGCCGTGCGAGTGCGCGAGGGTCGCGAGCATGAGCGCCGTCCCGGCGGCAGACAGCGTGGGCAGCGGCGCGATCGCGTGCGCGGCGACACCCGTGAGCAGCGCCGGGGCGACCTCCCCCCGGAACCGACGGCCCCACAGCGGTGTGCCCTGCTCGAGGACGCCGAGGCCGAAGCGCGCCGTCGCGACGAAGCCCGCGACGCTCGAGAGCATCTCGCCCGGGATGCTCCGGCGGTCGCCCAGACCGGCCGAGACCACCGCGTCGGGGTGCTCGGAGAGCCGGCCGACGAGTCCGAGCCACGCGTCGCGGTCGACCCCGAGGCCAGCAGCGGTCCGGGCGGCGTCACGGTAGGCCAGGCCGGCCTCGCCGTGGTCCAGCGGGTGCGCGAACTGCACCTCGGGCTCGACGAGCTCGACCCCGCGTGCAGCGAGGTCGAACTCGCGGAAGAACGGCGACGCGAGCGCCATCGGGTGCACGGCCGAGCAGGTGTCGTGCAGCAGCCCGGTACCCGAGCCGGGCAGCGCCTGCGTACGAGCGCCGCCCCCGGCATCGGTCTCCGCCTCGAGGACGAGGACGCCGAGGCCGGCCCGGGCGAGCGTGACCGCGGCGGCGAGGCCGTTCGGCCCCGACCCCACCACGACGACGTCGTACGCGTCCACGGTGCTACCCGGCGAGGATCACGGACAGCGGTCCGCGCAGCTCGGGGACAAGGGTGACCTGGCTGGCCGGGATGCCCAGGAGGTCTGCGACAGCCTGCGCCTCGTCGGCGAGGTCTTCGCTCTGGTACCAGACGACCGAGGCGTTGAGCCTGTCGCCTGTGTAGTTGTCGGCCGAGACGTCGGACCAGCCGGCCCCGGACAGCGTGTCGGCTGCACCGGCGGCAGCGCCCGAGCGGCCCGTCGCGTTGAGCACCCGGACGGCGACGGACGTGTCGGCCACGGGCACCTCAGGCTCGGCGGGGGTCTCCGGGTCCGCCGCGGGGTCTTCAGCGGCAGGGTCCTCGGCGGCAGGGTCCTCGGCGGCCGGATCTTCAGCAGCAGGGTCCTCGGCCGCGGGGTCCTCCGCAGCCGGGTCTTCAGCAGCCGGCTCTTCGGCAGGCGCGCTCGCGCTCGGGCTCGCGCTGCTCTGGTCGAGCGGCGACCCGGGGGTGCGGGACAGCACGTAGACCGCTGCGACGGCGAGCGCCGCGCACAGCACGACGACGACGAGGAAGGGGGCGGTCTTGCTCCAGGCCGACCGCGGGGTCCTGTGGACGCCGGCGGGGAGGCCGAGCCCGTCGGTCCGGTCGAACTCGTCTTCGGGGTACTTGCTCACCGGGCAAGGCTAACGGGTCTGCGGCCCCGAGGCAGGCAGGCGGGTGTGCAGGTCCTGGTCAGACCTGGCTGCGACGCTGCGTGCGCTCGCGCTGACGGGTCGCGCGCATGCGGCGCAGACGCTTGACGAGCATGGGCTCTGCCTCGAGCGCGGCGGGCGAGTCGATGAGGGTGTTGAGCACCTGGTAGTACTGCGTCGCCGAGAGGTCGAACAGCTCTCGGACCGCCTGCTCCTTGGCCCCGGCGTACTTCCACCACTGCTTCTCGAAGTCGAGGACCGCCGCGTCCCGCTCAGAGAGGGCGGGCTCCGACGAGGCGTCGTCGGAGGACGTCGGGGTGTCCTCGTCGATGCTCGGGACTGCTTCGATCATCGTCTGCTCCTCGGTCTCGTCTCGGCGGTGCCTGCTGTCGCGCCTGGGTGCACGCCGTGGATCACCGACGCGGTGCGGGCCGGGGCTCGCAGCACGGCGTCCCCCACGCGACGAGGGCTTCACCGCGTCCGATCGTACGCGCGAATGACACCCGTGTCATTCGTCCTGCGCAGGGCTCCGGCTGCTCCGGCGTGCGCCGACCCGGGCCTGTCTGCGAGGCTCTCCAGATGGCAGACGCGCTCTTCTCCCACCCCTCGGCCGACCGCCGCCACCTGCTCGACGACGTCGCCCCGGACTGGGCCGAGGCGCTCGCACCCGTCGCCGAGACCATCGACCGTCTCGACGCCGAGCTCCTCGCCGACGCAGCGCCCGGCTCCGTGCTCCCGGCGCGCGACGACGTGCTGCGCGTCTTCCGAGAGCCGCTCGCCACCGTCAAGGTCCTCGTCGTCGGGCAAGACCCGTACCCGACCCCCGGGCACCCGATGGGTCTGTCCTTCTCGGTCCAGCCCCACGTGCGCCCGCTCCCCCGGTCCCTCGCCAACATCGTCACCGAGCTCCGGGACGACGTGGGGGTCCCCGCCCCCGCGAACGGCGACCTCTCGGCGTGGTCGGCGCAGGGCGTCATGCTCTGCAACAGGGTGCTCACCGTCGCCGCAGGCGAGGCGGGGTCTCACCGACGCGCCGGGTGGGAGCAGGTGACAGACCGCGCCATCGAGGCCCTCGTCGAGCGCGGCGGACCGCTCGTCGCCGTCCTGTGGGGACGAGACGCCGCGACGCTGCGACCGGCCCTGCGCGACGTCCCGGTGGTCGAGTCCGCCCACCCGAGCCCGTTGTCGGCCCGGCGCGGGTTCTTCGGGTCGAGACCCTTCTCCCGCGTCAACGAGATGCTGGTGGCCCAGGGAGCCTCGCCTGTCGACTGGTCGCTGCCGTCGGCGGACGACGCACTCTTCTAGAGGCACGACCGGGACCTGGCGGATCCACCGTGTCCGGGGCCAGGTACAGAATGGACAGGTGGACCACGACGACACCGCCCCAGCGACCGACGCACCGACCGACCCCTCCGAAGGGACCGTGCACCTGCCCGCGCCGGGTCCCTGGGCGCGCTATGTCGCCATCGGGGACTCCTTCACCGAGGGTCTCTGGGACGCCGAGCCCGCCGACCCCGCCCAGTGCCGCGGCTGGGCCGACCTCCTGGCGAGGTCGCTCTCGCACAGGCGCATCGACTCCGGCCAGGACCCGTTGCTCTACGCGAACCTCGCGATCCGCGGCAAGCAGATCCGGTCGATCCTGGGCGACCAGCTGCCCGTCGCCCTCGAGATGAAGCCCGACCTGGTCAGCCTCATCGGGGGTGGCAACGACATCTTGCGGCCCTCGGTCGACGTCGACCAGGTCGCCCGCAGCATCGAGGAGGCCGTGGTCCGCATCCGCGAGACCGGGGCCGACGTGCTGCTCGGCACCGGGTTCGACGCCTCGGACAGCCCGCTCGTGGGCATGACCCGTGGCCGCACAGGCATCCTCAACGCGCACCTCTGGTCGATCGCCCAGCGCCACGGCGCGCACGTCCTCGACCTGTGGGGCATGCGGTCGCTGCACGACTGGCGCATGTGGGCCGACGACCGCATCCACCTCACGACCGACGGCCACCGCCGTGTCGCCGAGGCTGCCCTCGTCGGGCTCGGGCAGGCACCCGACGACGCCGCGTGGGACGACCCGCTCACCCCGCTGCCGCCCGTCCCGCGCATCGAGTGGGTGCGGGAGAACGCGCACTGGCTCCGCGAGCACGTCGGCCCCTGGGCCTCACGGCGCCTGCGCCGGCGCTCGTCGGGCGACACCCGAACCGCGAAGTACCCGGAGCTCACGCCCTTCGCCTGAGCACACGGACGAGGACCCCGACCGTGACGGTCGGGGTCCTCGTGGCTCTGCTGCGTGCGAGGGGGCGATCAGCCCTTGGCGGCCTGGATCTCGGTCGTGAGGTTGCCCGGGACCGTCCAGTTCGAGGTGACCTGCTCGCCGTTGATGAGGATGGTCGGTGTGCCGAAGCTGCCCTGGTCGTTCTTCAGCGCGGGGTCGCCGAGGGCGACCTGCGTCTTCGCGTCGACGAACTCCTTGAAGGTGAGGTCCGGGATCTTCGCCGCGATGTCGGCCGGGACGCCCACGCTCTCCGCGATCGAGACGAGCTGCTCGTCCGAGAGACCCGCGGTGTTCTCGGCGGGCTGCTGGGCGAACAGCGCCTCGCTGAAGTCGAGGGCCTGCTCCGGCGCCTGGTCCGCGATGAAGGCGAAGGCCTGCGCGGAGCGGGTCGAGTACGCGGACCCCTGCGACACGCGGTCGAGGATCGAGATCGCGTGGACGGTCAGCGTGATGTCGCCGGCCTCACGGAGCTGGTCGAGGGCCTCGGAGTTGGTGTCCTCGAACTGACCACAGATGGGGCACATGTAGTCGAGGTACACGTCCACGTTCACGGCGTCAGGGCCCGAGTCGGTCCCGGCCACGCCGTCGACGCCGAAGGTCACGCCGCCGTTCTCGGTGGCCGTCGCGGGACGCGCGACGTCGGCGGGGATCTCGCTCGCGCCCGTGAAGTCCGGGCCCGCGCTGCGCAGGATCAGCCAGACGATGAGCCCGACGACGACGAGCCCTGCCACGATCGACGACAAGATCGTGATGCGCGTGCGCTTCTCGCGGCGCAGCTGCTCCTGCTGGAGCTTGAGAGCCTGGGCGCGCGCAGCTTCACGGCGGTCTGCCTTGGGCGACTGCGGGGGCTTGGTGACCATGAGTTCGGAACCATTCGTCGGATGAGGGTCGGCGTGAGGAGAGTACGGCGCGATCCTGGACGGACGCTGGACGCGCAGCCTGCTCGGACAGACGCTACCGGACCGGCACTGCCGGCAGGAGACGCCTGGAGAGGTGGGTCGGGTCGCGTCGTGCGAGGCGAGAGACGGGTCGGGGTCGCAGCGAGCGACGGAGCCGCCTGTCGGGTTCGAACCGACGACCTTCCGCTTACAAGGCGGATGCTCTACCAGCTGAGCTAAGGCGGCATGCACGGGTGGGCCCGTGCGGTGCGCCACTCTACCTGCTCGGCCCGCGGAGGGAAACCGAGGTCGGTCTGTGCCGGTCAGGGCCGGTCAGGGCCGGTCAGGGCCGGTCAGGGCCCGTGTCAGTCTGCGGCCGCGGCCTCGACAGCAGCCCGCAGCTCACCCGGTCTGCTCCAGTCGCCCTCGAACACCGTGCCGTCGACGAGGATCGTCGGCGTCGTGAACCGGCCCTGGTCGTCGAGGAGGTCCGGGTCGCCGAAGGCCACCTGGGTGAGCGCACCGACGAAGTCCCTGTAGCGCTCCCCGTCGATGCCCTCGGCGACGTCTGCAGGCACGCCCACCCGGACCGCGATGCCCTCGATCTGCTCGTCGCTGAGCGCCGCAGACCCCTCGGTCGGCTGGCTGTCGAAGAGCGCCGCCTGGAAGTCGTAGGCCTGGGCGGGGGCCTCGTCGGCGACGTAGGCGAAGGCTGCCGCGGCGCGGGTCGAATAGCTGCCGCCGTCGGACTTGGCGTCGAGGAAGCTGATGGCGTGGAGCACCACCGTCGCCGACCCCTCGGACCGCAGGCTCTCGAGGTCGGCGCCGTTGACGTCCTCGAGCTGGGCGCACGCCGGGCAGAGGAAGTCGACGTAGACGTCGACGCGCACGGCGTCCTCGCCCGAGGTCGACCCGGCCTCGCCGCTGGCCCCGAAGGAGATGCCACCGTGGGCGTCGGAGACCGAGGGCGCGTCGACCCCCTCAGGCAGCTCGCTGATCCCCTCGACCTGAGGGCCACCGCGTCCGAGCACGAACCACACGACGAGCGCGACGGTGAGGACGGCGAGCGCTGCGGCTGCCCCGAGGACGACGCGGGTACGACGGTCTCGCCGCGCCTGGTCGCGCGCGGCCTGGTCGGCGTTCGCCTGCGCCTGGGCGCGGCGGTCCGCCGTGGACCTCTGGGGGTGGGTGCTGAGCATGAAGGACTCTCGGGGCGAAGCGTGGGGGATGGGGGTGCGCCGGGGTCTGCGTCAGCCCCCGACACTACCGATCGAACCTGGGCGGCTCCTGGAGGGGCGCCCACTCGACAGCCCTCCCGTCGAGGACAGCACCGAGGAACAACCAGCTCACGAGCGCCGCGAGGAGCACGATCACGAGGGTGCCGATCCACCCGGGCGCCACGGTGTGCAGGACCACCCTGGCCCCGTGCCGGGCGAGCGAGGTCACGGGTCCGAACCACAGCAGGACAGCAGCGAGGAGCGCAGCGGCCCCGAGGAGCGTCGCGTACACCCAGGGTTCGTTGCCCCCGTCCGGGGCTGTGCCTCCGCCCGAGCCGTTCGACCCGATGACGAGCCTGTCCGTGATGAGCAACCACCACACCGGTCCGCAGAGCACGACGACGGCGCTCGCCGCGACGAGCACGGACGGGATCGTCGCGAGGACTGCGCGCACCACGTGCCACGGGGCCCGCAGGACAGCCTGAGCGGTGTCAGAGGCCCGCACCCCACGCTGCTCGCGCCGCCCGTGCAGGCTCGAGTGGCTGATCCCCACGACGCGGCACACCAGGACGACGGCGAGGAGCGCCACGAGCGCCCGCCCGGGGAAGGTCGCGGCGGCGAGGACGAAGGGCACCGCGAGCGCGAAGACGGCCAGCGGCCGGTGCGGCACGGGCGGCGGGACGTAGCCGCGCTCCGGTCCGCCCTGATAGCCGGGGAGGACAGGGTCGAAGCCCTGCGGCTGACCGGGCTGGCCTTGGGCAGGACCGGGCTGGCCCGCGGAGCGGGACTGACCGTCACCGCCCGGGCCGTACGACGGTGGCATCGGCTGGGACGGGTAGGGCTCCTTGTCGAAGGTGACGGGCATGATCGCTGTGCCCGTCCCCTCGCGCGCCGCCACCGACGCGACCTGGGTGCCGTCGTCGGACCAGGAGCCGTAGCGCTCGGCCCCAGCGGCCGGTGCGCCGACGGGTGCGCCGAGCACCTCGGTCCCGGCGGGCGGCGGTCCCTGCACCTGGGTGGCACCGGCGGCTGCTGCCGCACCCGGGGCGAGAGAGCCGTAGCCGCCGAGCCCAGACCACGTGGTGCCCGGGGTGTCGCCGCGGTCGGCGGCCACCCGGAGCGCCTCGACGACACGGTCGGCCGACCACCGGCGGGCCGGGTTCGCGTCGAGCGCACCGCGCAGCGCGGCTGTCGTGACGGGCCCGAGCCCTGCGGTGTCGGGGTCGCCCGAGTGGGCCCGGGCGATGACGGCGTCGAGGGGTCGCACACCGAAGGGCGCGCGTCCTGTCGCCGCGTAGACGAGCATCGCGGCCCAGCCCCACCAGTCGCTCGCAGGCGAGGGGTCGCCACGGTCGATGAGCTCGGGTGCGAGGTAGCCGGGGGTGCCCATGACGAAGCCGACAGAGGTCATGCGGGCGTCCTCGAGCCCGTGGGCGATCCCGAAGTCGATGAGCACGGGCCCTTCCGGGCTGATGAGCACGTTGCTCGGCTTGAGGTCGCGGTGGATCACCCCGGCGGCGTGCACGGCGACGAGGGCGTCGGCGAGCTGGTCGGCCAGCTCGTAGAGGTCTGTCGGCCCGAGGGGTCCGCCGTCGGCGATCTCCGCCTCGAGGGTCGGCCCGTCGACGAGCTCGGTCACGATGAACATGTCGGAGGCGTCAGGCTCGGCGTCGAGCAGGTGGGCCACGGCCGGGTGGTCGACCCGGCGCAGCGCGGCGATCTCGCGACCGAGCCTGGCCCGCATGTCGGCGTCTGCTGCGACGTGCGCGTGGAGGACCTTGAAGGCGACGACGTTCCCGCCGCCGTCGACAGCGCGGTACACAGCCCCCATCGCGCCCGCCCCGAGGGGCGAGACGATCCTGTACCCGCCGACCTCGGTCCCGGGCTCTAGTCCGATCCGCTCCATCGGGCTACCGTACGCTGGAGAGCAGCCTCACACGGGCTCATTGAGCACCGTGCGCACAGTGTCTATACCCTTGGACCACATCCAAGGAGTTGATCACGCGTGGGTAAAGATGGCTTCAACCTTGTTGTGGTGGCGAACCGCCTCCCGGTCGACATGTCGGTCGACGACGACGGGACCGTCAGCTGGCAGAGATCTCCAGGAGGCCTGGTCACGGCGCTCGAGCCCGTGATGCAGAGCGCCGACGGCGCCTGGGTCGGCTGGGCCGGCTCGCCCGGCCTCGAGGCAGACCCCTTCGACGCCGACGACATGCGCCTGGTCCCGGTGACCCTGAGCGCGGGCGAGGTCGAGCGCTACTACGAGGGGTTCTCCAACGACACCCTCTGGCCGCTCTACCACGACGTGATCGCGCCCCCTGCCTTCCACAGGCAGTGGTGGGACACCTACCGCAAGGTGAACCAGCGCTTCGCCGAGGCCGCAGCCGAGCAGGCTGCCGACGGCGCCATGGTGTGGGTGCAGGACTACCAGCTGCAGCTCGTCCCGGGGATGCTCCGCAAGATCCGCCCGGACCTGCGGATCGGGTTCTTCGACCACATCCCCTTCCCCCCGCTCGAGATCTTCCAGCAGCTCCCCTGGCGCCGCCAGGTCGTCGAGGGGCTGCTCGGCGCCGACCTCATCGGCTTCCAGCGCGCCGGTGACGCCGCGAACTTCTCGCGTGCCGTGCGCCGCCTGACCGACCTCACCACGCGCGGCCAGATGATCCACGTCCCTGTGACCGACGGGGCCCCGGCCAGGACGGTGCGCGCGGCGCCCTTCCCGATCTCGATCGACTCGCGCCGCTTCGACGAGCTCGCCCGCTCCCCCGAGGTCCAGGCCCGCGCCCGGGAGATCCGGCACGACCTGGGCGACCCGAAGATCGTCATGCTCGGTGTCGACCGTCTCGACTACACCAAGGGAATCCGCCACCGCATCAAGGCCTACGGCGAGCTCCTGCAGGACGGCAGCCTCGACCCGGCCGACTGCACCCTCGTGCAGGTCGCGAGCCCGAGCCGCGAGAACGTCGGCGCGTACCAGGAGCTCCGCGAGCACGTGGAGGTCCTCGTCGGGCGCATCAACGGCGAGTACGGCGAGATCGGCCACAGCGCCATCCACTACCTGCACCACTCCTACCCTCCCGAGGAGATGGCGGCCCTGTACCTCGCGGCCGACGTCATGCTCGTCACCTCCCTGCGCGACGGCATGAACCTCGTCGCCAAGGAGTACGTCGCCGCGCGCTCGGACGACGCGGGCGTGCTCGTGCTGTCCGAGTTCACCGGGGCTGCCGACGAGCTCGCCGGGTCTGTCCTGGTGAACCCGCACGACATCGACGGCATGAAGGACGCGATCCTGCGCGCCGCCACGATGGACCCCAAGGAGCAGCGCAAGCGCATGCGCCGGCTGCGCCGCAGGGTCCTCACCGACGACGTCGCGAAGTGGTCGAGCCGGTTCCTCGACACCCTCGCGATCCCGCAGGACGGCGACCAGACCCACTCTGACGACGCCCGAGGCGACGCGACCGCAGCGGCGCACCGACGGGACCTCGCGTCCCACGACCGAGGATGACGATGACGCTCGAGCAGGACCTCACCTCGGCGCTCGCGACCTTCGTCGCAGCGCGTTCCGCCGGTCACCCCGTGCTGGTCGCGAGCGACTTCGACGGGGTGCTCGCACCGCTGCTCGACGACCCGTCGGCGTCGGCGCCCACGGCTGCCGCTGCTGCGGCGCTCGAGAGGCTCGCCGCTCTCCCCCCGGCAGACGTCCGCCTCGCGCTCGTCTCGGGACGCGACCTCGCGACGCTGGCGCAGCTGTCGGGGGCCCCGGTGGGCACGTCGCTCGTCGGCAGCCACGGGGCCGAGCAGGGCCACGTGGTCGCCGGGTCCGCCGAGACCGAGAGCCCCGGTGCCGAGGGCACGTCGTCGGTCGAGCGGCACCCCTTCGCCCTCACGCCCGACGAGCGCGCGACCCTCGACGGCGTGCGCGCCGGGCTCGAGGCCGTCGCCGCCGAGGCCGAGGGTGCCTGGGTCGAGGACAAGCCCTCGGCCGCCGTGCTGCACACCCGCCGGACGGAGCCCGGAGCGGCCGAGCGCGCCGGGGACGCCGCCCGCGACGTGGGCGCCCGCTACGGCGCTCACACGATGACCGGCAAGGACGTCGTCGAGATCGCCGTGCTCGACACCTCCAAGGGGCTCGCGCTCACCCGGCTGCGCGACGAGCTCGGCGCGGCAGCCGTCCTGTACATGGGGGACGACGTGACCGACGAACGGGCCTTCGAGGTGCTCGCACCGACCGACGTCACCGTCAAGGTCGGCGCGGGCGAGACCGCTGCGCGGTTCCGGGTGGCGTCGGTCGACGAGGCCGCGCAGGTCCTCGCGACGGTGGCGGACCTGCTCTCCTGACGCCTCCGGACGGGTCCCGGCCCCAGGCGCACGAGCACCTCGCGAGACCGAGACCCGTCCGAGACACCACCCCCCAGATTCTGTGGCAGGATGAGTCCTGGCTCACACCGTCGCAGGTGTGGGTGTGTCAGCGAAGACGCTTCTGACACCTTTCACAACGGATCGTCCGGCACGTACCTGCCGGTGAAGGGATGTATCGCCATGGCTACGGTCACGTACGACCACGCAAGCCGCATCTACCCCGGGACCGAGCGTCCTGCGGTGGACCAGCTCAACCTCCACGTCGAAGACGGCGAGTTCCTCGTCCTCGTCGGCCCCTCGGGTTGTGGAAAGTCCACCTCGCTGCGCATGCTCGCAGGCCTCGAGGACGTCAACGCGGGCCGCATCCTCATCGGTGACCGTGACGTCACCGACGTGCAGCCCAAGGACCGCGACATCGCGATGGTGTTCCAGAACTACGCGCTGTACCCCCACATGTCTGTCGCCGACAACATGGGCTTCGCGCTCAAGATCGCCGGCAAGCCGAAGGCCGAGATCCGCAGCCGTGTCGAAGAGGCCGCGAAGATCCTCGACCTCACCGAGTACCTGGACCGCAAGCCGAAGGCCCTCTCGGGTGGTCAGCGTCAGCGTGTCGCCATGGGCCGTGCCATCGTGCGTCAGCCGCAGGTGTTCCTCATGGACGAGCCGCTGTCGAACCTCGACGCCAAGCTCCGTGTCCAGACCCGTACGCAGATCGCGTCGCTCCAGCGCCGCCTCGGCGTCACGACCGTCTACGTCACGCACGACCAGACCGAGGCGCTGACCATGGGCGACCGCATCGCGGTCCTCAAGGACGGCCTCCTCCAGCAGGTCGGCACGCCGCGCGAGATGTACGACTCCCCCAAGAACGTGTTCGTCGCAGGCTTCATCGGCTCCCCGGCCATGAACCTCGGCACCTTCACGGTCACGAACGGCGTCGCGGAGATCGGCAAGGCTCGCATCCCGCTGTCCCGCGAGGCTGCTGCTGGTCTCACGGCCGAGGACAAGGGCAAGGTCACCCTCGGCTTCCGTCCCGAGGCCCTCGACATCGTCAGCGAGACCGACCCGGCTGCCCTCGAGGTCCAGGTCAACATCGTCGAGGAGCTCGGCTCCGACGCGTTCGTCTACGGCACCCTCAAGGGTGACCTCGGCGGCGCCGACCTCTCGTCGGCCGGTGCCGGCGACCACGAGGTCATCGTCCGCATCAACCCGCGGACCGCACCCGCCAAGGGCGAGCGCATCTACGTCTCGATCCGCCAGGGCCAGGAGCACGTCTTCTCGCCCAGCACGGGTCTGCGTCTCTCCAGCCAGTGACGTGACAGCGAGGGCGGGTACGGACCAGCTGGTCGGTACCCGCCCTTTGCTGTGCTCCTCGTCTCGTCCCGTCACTTTCCGTGCCGGGCCACGCATGTGGTCCACTGACTGCTGACACTCTTGCGCGCCGGTCGACGGCGCACCGCGACCCCACGGTCGGAGCGCCCGCGTGCGGCTCCCACCACGGAAAGGACCGCACCCGTGGCGCACAACCTCCAGATCACCGCTGCCTCGCCCGACCCGGCGCTCCTCGACCTCCCGTGGGACGTGCCGCTCGAGCAGTGGCCCTCGTCCGTCCTCGCGGCGCTCCCCCGCGGTATCTCTCGGCACATCGTGCGCTTCGTCAAGATGTCCGGCGGCGTGATCGCCGTCAAGGAGATCGGCGAGTCTGTCGCCTACCGCGAGTACGAGCTGCTGCGGCAGCTGAGCCGCATCAGCGTGCCCAGCGTCGAGCCCGTCGGGGTCATCACCGGTCGCCAGGACGCGAACGGTGAACGGCTCGAGGCCGTGCTCATCACCAAGCACCTGCAGTTCTCGCTGCCCTACCGCTCGCTCTTCAGCCAGACCTTGCGCCCCGACACCGCGACGCGTCTCATCGACGCCCTCGCCGTGCTCCTCGTGCGTCTGCACCTCATCGGCTTCTACTGGGGTGACGTGTCGCTGTCCAACACGCTGTTCCGCCGCGACGCCGAGACCTTCGCCGCGTACCTCGTGGACGCCGAGACCGGCGACCTGCACCCCCAGCTGACCGACGGCCAGCGCAACTACGACGTCGACCTCGCCCGGACGAACATCATCGGCGAGCTCATGGACCTCGCGGCCGGCGACTTCCTCGACGAGGACGTCGACACCATCGCGATCGGCGACGCCCTGGTGGACCGCTACAACGAGCTGTGGAGCGCACTCACCGACGAGGAGTCCTTCGACTCCGAGGACCGCTGGCGCGTGGCTGCCCGCATCGAGCGCCTCAACCACCTGGGCTTCGACGTCGGCGAGCTCGAGATCACGACAGACATCGACGGCACGAGCGTGCAGATCCAGCCGAAGGTGGTCGACGCAGGTCACCACTCACGGCGTCTGCTGCGCCTCACGGGCCTCGACGTCCAGGAGAACCAGGCCCGGCGCCTCCTCAACGACCTCGACTCCTACAGGGCCGCGACCGACCGCCAGAACGACGAAGAAGAGTTCGTCGCGCACGACTGGCTGTCCGGGGTCTTCGAGCCGACGGTCCGCGCCGTCCCGCGCGACCAGCGCCGCAAGCTCGAGCCCGCCCAGCTGTTCCACGAGGTCCTCGACCACCGCTGGTTCATCTCCGAGAAGCAGGGCCGGGACGTCCCGCTCTCCGAGGCCGTCGCCAGCTACGTGGACAACGTCCTGCGCGACCGCCCCGACGAGATGGCGATCCTCGGCCTCCCCCCAGAGTCCGCAGACCAGCAGGAGTAGCAGGGCCCTCTCCCTCTGCTCCTCCCCTTTCCGCTCCTCCCCCCTCGGCCCCCTCATCCCCCTCCCCCCGAGGTCGCACCGACAACCACGAGGTCGTACAGACA
>Ga0308156_1002316_pt1 | contig 17445 bp, 16 predicted proteins | sample PhyAR2_FD_201041 | JGI IMG/M metagenome (GOLD analysis project Ga0308156, IMG submission 201041) | Phyllosphere microbial communities from UC Gill Tract Community Farm, Albany, California, United States - DLSL A.R2 | ecosystem: Host-associated > Plants > Phyllosphere > Unclassified | place: USA... | reverse complement strand
AAAACCGAGATATAAGCGTTGACCAAGGAGCCCCATGAGTGATTCTTCCATCGACTCCAGTAAAAGGACGTGGCTGATAGCGTCGGGATGCGCAGGTGCTGTCGGAGGAGTCGCCACTGCGGTTCCGTTTGTCAGCTCCTTCAATCCTTCAGAAAAGGCCAAGGCCGCCGGCGCTGCCGTTGAAGTGGATATCTCGGACCTCAAGCCTGGCGAGAAAATCACCGCCGAATGGCGCGGCAAGCCGATCTGGATCCTGCGCCGCACGCCCGAGCAGATCGCCGAGCTGCCCCAGCTCGATGGCCAGCTCGCCGACCCCAAGTCGGAGCGCACCGCCTATCCGACACCGGCCTACGCCAAAAACGAAACCCGCTCCATCAAGCCCGAGGTGCTCGTCGTGATCGGCATCTGCACCCACCTGGGCTGCTCCCCCACCGACAAGCTGCAGCCCGGCCCCCAGCCTTCGCTGCCCGACGACTGGAAAGGCGGCTTTCTCTGCCCCTGCCATGGCTCGACCTTTGACCTGGCCGGCCGCGTATTCAAGAACAAGCCCGCGCCCGACAACCTCGAAGTGCCAGCGCACCAGTATCTGAGCGATACCAAGCTGCTGATTGGCGAAGACAAAAAAGCATAAGGAGGCGCGATGGCACACGAATTCAAGGAGATATCGCCGAACGCCACCTTGGGCGCCAAGGCCGGCAACTGGCTGGAGAACCGCTTTCCCACGGCATTTGAGGCCTACCGGGTCCATATGTCGGAGTACTACGCACCGAAGAACTTCAACTTCTGGTACATCTTTGGCTCGCTGGCGCTGCTGGTGCTGGTGATCCAGATCGTCACCGGCATCTTCTTGGTGATGCACTACAAGCCCGATGCCGAGAAGGCCTTTGCCTCGGTCGAGTACATCATGCGTGATGTGCCCTGGGGCTGGCTGATCCGGACCATGCATTCCACCGGTGCGTCGGCGTTCTTTGTCGTGGTCTATCTGCACATGTTCCGGGGCCTGTTGTACGGCAGCTACCGCAAGCCGCGTGAGCTGGTCTGGGTGTTTGGCTGCGCCATCTTCCTGTGCCTGATGGCCGAGGCCTTCATGGGCTACCTGCTGCCCTGGGGCCAGATGTCGTACTGGGGCGCCCAGGTGATCGTCAACCTGTTCTCGGCCATTCCCTTCATCGGCCCTGACCTGGCCCTGCTGATTCGTGGCGACTATGTGGTGGGCGATGCCACCTTGAACCGCTTCTTCAGCTTCCACGTGATTGCCGTGCCGCTGGTGCTGCTGGGCCTGGTTGCGGCGCACTTGCTGGCCTTGCATGATGTGGGCTCGAACAACCCCGATGGCATCGAGATCAAGGGGCCTAATGCGCCCAAGGATGCGCAGGGCCGGCCGCTCGATGGCGTGCCCTTCCACCCGTACTACACGGTGCATGACCTGTTTGGCGTGGCGGTGTTCCTGTTCATCTTCTCGGCCATCGTGTTCTTTGCGCCGGAGATGGGCGGCTACTTCCTCGAGTACAACAACTTCATCCCGGCCGACCCGCTCAAGACGCCCAACCACATCGCGCCGGTCTGGTACTTCACGCCGTTCTACTCGATGCTGCGTGCCATCACCGGCGAGATGATGGTGGCCCTGTCGGTGATCCTGGTCGCGGCGGTTGCCTATGTCTGCATCAAGACCCGCTTGGCGACCATCCTCAAAGGGCTGCTGGTGCTGGCAGGCCTGGTGGTGCTGGCCATGTTTGGCGCTTTTGCGTTCACCGGCATTGCGGCGCTGGGCGGTATCGACGCCAAGTTCTGGGGTGTGGTGGTGATGGGCCTGGCGGTGATCATCCTGTTCTTCCTGCCCTGGCTGGACCACAGCCCCGTGCGCTCCATCCGCTACCGCCCGCACTGGCACAAGTATGTGTATGCGGTGTTTGTCGTGAACTTCGTGGTGCTCGCCTATCTGGGGGTGCAGCCGCCATCGCCGATTGGCGAAAAGGTCTCGCAAGTGGGTACCTTGTTCTACTTTGGCTTTTTTCTGCTGATGCCGTGGTGGAGCCGCAAGGGCACCCCCAAGCCGGTGCCTGAGCGTGTCACCTTCCATGCGCACTGAACCAGAAAGCATCCCACGATGAAAAAAATCATTCTCTCCGCATGCCTGGGTCTGGGCGTGCTTTTGGGGGCCGGCGCGGTGCAGGCGGCCGAAGGCGGTGTCGCTTGGGACAAGTTCAAGCCCGACACCACCAACACCACCTCCTTGCAAAACGGCGCCAAGCTGTTTGTGAACTACTGCCTCAGCTGCCATTCGGCCGCTTTCATGCGCTACAACCGGCTGCAGGACATTGGCCTGACCGAGCAGCAGATCAAGGACAACCTGCTGTTCACCACCGACAAGGTCGGCGAGACGATGAAGGCGGCCATCGATCCCAAGCAGGCCAAGGAGTGGTTTGGCGCCAATCCGCCGGACCTGACCTTGGTGGCACGCTCACGTGCCGGCCACCAGGGCAGCGGTGCGGACTACCTCTATACCTTCCTGCGTGGCTTCTACAAGGACGACACCAAGGCCACCGGCTGGAACAACATGGCCTTCCCCTCGGTGGGCATGCCCCATGTGCTCTGGGAACTGCAAGGTGTGCGCGTGCCGGTCTACAAAGAGGTGGAGGAGCATGGGCACAAGACGCAGGTGTTCAGCGGCTGGCAACAGGTCACGCCGGGCAAGCTGAGTTCCACCGAATTCGATAAGAGTGTGGGTGATTTGGTGAACTATCTACAATGGATGGGTGATCCCAGCCAGAACACCCGCATGCGCGTCGGCGTCGGGGTGTTGATATTTTTGCTGGGCCTGATCCTCATCACCTGGCGTCTGAATGCGGCGTTCTGGAAAGATGTGAAGTAAACGTATTTTGCGTGCAGCCGGTTCAGGCCCTGTGAGCAGGGCTTGAATTTGGGTAGCCGATTTGTGTAGAGTGGGCGGCATTGACTGCAGTCCACTCTTTTTTGATTTTGAGGAGCCTCTCACCATGATGGTGCTTTATTCGGGAACGACCTGCCCTTTCTCCCACCGCTGCCGCTTTGTGCTGTTTGAAAAAGGGATGGATTTCGAGATCCGTGATGTGGACCTGTTCAACAAGCCCGAAGACATCAGTGTGATGAATCCCTACGGCCAGGTGCCTATCCTGGTCGAACGTGATTTGATCCTGTACGAATCGAACATCATCAACGAGTACATCGACGAGCGCTTCCCCCATCCACAGCTGATGCCCGGCGATCCGGTCGAGCGCGCCCGCGTGCGCCTGTTCCTGCTGAACTTCGAAAAAGAGCTGTTCACCCACGTGCACACCCTGGAAGAGCGTGCCGTCAAGGGCAACGAGAAGGCGCTGGAAAAGGCCCGTGCTCAGATCCGCGACCGCCTGACCCAGATGGCACCGGTGTTCCTGAAAAACAAGTTCATCCTGGGCGAGAACTTCTCGATGCTGGACGTGGCCATTGCGCCGCTGCTCTGGCGCCTGGATTACTACGGCATCGAGCTGTCCAAGAACGCCGCTCCGCTGCTCAAGTATGCAGAGCGCATCTTCTCGCGTCCTGCGTACATCGAGGCGCTGACGCCTTCCGAAAAGGTCATGCGCAAGTAAAAGGCCCCGTGCCTGCCGCAGCGCGGGCAGCGTCTGCGGAGCCATGCTCCGTGGCGCGGGAGCGCGCAGAAAGTGTCCAATGAGTGAAATCCAGACAACATCCACCCAGCCGTACCTGATCCGCGCCTGGGTGGAGTGGTGCAATGACAATGGCCTGACCCCGTACCTCAGTGTGCGTGTGGACAAGACGGTGCTGGTGCCGCGCGAATTCGTCAAAGACGGCGAAATCGTGCTCAATATCAGCTACGACGCGACCAGTGCGCTCAAGCTGGGCAATGACTACATCGAGTTCACCGCGCGTTTTGGTGGCGTGCCGCGCGACATCATGGTGCCTGTCAGCCGTGTGGTCGCGATCTTTGCCCGTGAAACGGGGCAGGGCATGGGCTTTCCGCCACCCGAAGATCTGCTCGATGACGAGGCCGACATTGCGATGGCAGCGCTGGAGGCAAGCAGCGACAAGGGCGAGGAGACCGCCGCGGACGCTGCGCCGCCGGTCATGCAGGTCGTGACCTCCAGTGACGAACCGCCCGCGCCCGATGGCAATGCCCCCAGCCGCAGCGGCAAAGGCGGCAAGCCGTCCCTCAAACTGGTCAAATAGGACCCATTTGGCTTTGCTGCGGGCAATCCCGTATAGAATGCCGAGTGTTGCCGGTTTAGCTCAGTTGGTAGAGCAACCGCCTTGTAAGCGGTAGGTCATCAGTTCGATTCCGATAACCGGCACCAGATTCCAGAGCCGTTCTCAGCCCCGTGCTGCGAACGGCTTTTTTGCGTGCAGACTGGCCGCCTGGCCTGGCCTGGATGGGGTCAGTCAGCGCAGTACTTTGAGGCGAATGTCAGCCGTTGGGTAGCCTTTGACGCGCAGATGGGCAGCCATGGCCGGCAGCAATTGCTTCATCTTGGCCGCGCAGGCATTGTTGGCCACCAGCAGGCACCACTGGTCGCCGTCGATGGGGCCGGGCTTGATCGAGGCGCGCAGCATCGGCGGAATCAGCGGCTCCACCAGCTTGAAGCGGGTGGCGGACTCGCGCGTCAATGCCACGAGGCTGGCCAACGTGGGCGCTTCGCTCGCGGCTTGTTCTACGGTGACGGCGAAATGCCGGCGTTGGGGCTGGATCATGGCTGGGAAGGGGTGTCAGGGGCGGGCCAGGGGCGATAGCCATACATTGCAATGCACCTGCCACAACGCATTCTATTCAGGGTTGTAGAATGTTTTATTCGGCAGGCCTCGTTCCCGGTATTGAAGCCGGGGTCATTGCCTCCATCTGACACAACACTAATCACTAGGAATTCCGGTCGCATGGCAGGGGTGGACGAGAGTGCGCTCCCTGGTTGTGTGGTTCTGTTCGCATGGCAACCAATTTCTTCACCAAAATTTTTGGCAGTCGCAATGATCGCCTGCTCAAGCAATACCGCAAGGTCGTCGCTCGCATCAATGCGATGGAGCCGGAGTACGAAAAGCTCAGCGACGAACAATTGCGCGAGAAGACGCAGGAATTCAAGAACCGCATTGCTGGCGGCGAGTCGCTGGACAACATCCTGCCCGAGGCATTTGCCGTGGTGCGCGAGGGCTCCAAGCGTGTGATGAAGATGCGCCACTTCGACGTGCAGATGCTGGGCGGCATGGCCCTGCATTACGGCAAGATTGCCGAAATGCGCACCGGTGAAGGCAAGACCTTGACGGGTACCTTGCCGGTGTACCTGAACGCGCTGAGCGGCAATGGTGTGCACGTCGTGACGGTCAACGACTACCTGGCCACGCGTGATGCGACCTGGATGGGGCGCCTGTACAACTTCCTGGGTCTGTCGGTGGGCATCAACCTGTCGCAACTGCCCAAGCATGAGAAGCAGGCAGCCTACAACTCCGACATCACCTACGGTACGAACAACGAATACGGCTTTGACTACCTGCGCGACAACATGGTGCAGGATGCGAGCGAGCGCGTGCAGCGCCGGCTCAATTACGCGATTGTCGACGAGGTGGACTCCATCCTGATCGACGAGGCGCGTACGCCGCTGATCATCTCCGGCCAGGCCGAAGACCATACCGCCGCCTACCTGGCGATGCGCGAAGTGGTGCCGCTGCTGACCCGCCAGGAAGGCGAAGCCGACCCCCGCACCGGTGAGGGCGTGACCAAGCCCGGCGACTTCACCGTCGACGAAAAGGGCCACCAGATCCACCTGACCGAGCAAGGCTACGAAGCGGCAGAGCGCATTCTGGCTGAAAAGGGCATGCTGGCCGAAGGCGCATCGCTGTACGACCCGGCCAACATCACCCTGGTGCACCAGCTGTACGCCGCACTGCGCGCCCAGCATCTGTACCACCGCGACCAGCACTATGTGGTGCAGGGCGGCGAGGTCGTGATTGTCGACGAGTTCACGGGCCGCCTGATGTCGGGCCGCCGCTGGAGCGAAGGCCTGCACCAGGCCGTGGAAGCCAAGGAAGGCGTGGAGATCCAGGCCGAGAACCAGACCTTGGCATCGATCACCTTCCAGAACTACTTCCGCCTGTACAACAAGCTCGGTGGCATGACGGGTACCGCAGACACCGAGGCCTATGAGTTCCAGGAAATCTACGGTCTGGAGACCGTGGTGATTCCGCCCAACCGCCCCAGCAAGCGCGATGACCAGCTGGACCGCGTCTACAAGACCACGCCCGAGAAGTATGCGGCGGCGATCCAGGACATCCGTGAGTGCTACGAGCGCGGCCAGCCGGTGCTGGTGGGCACGACCTCGATCGAGAACTCCGAAATCATCGACGAGATGCTGAAAAAGGAGAACCTGCCTCACCAGGTGCTCAACGCCAAGCAGCACGAGCGCGAGGCCGACATCATCGCCCAGGCAGGGCGCCCCGGCGTCATCACCATCGCGACCAATATGGCCGGTCGTGGTACCGACATCGTGCTGGGTGGCAATATCGAAAAGCAGGTCGCTGCGATCGAGGCCGACGAGTCGCTGTCCGAGACCGAGCGCCGCAACAAGATCGATGCCCTGCGCGCCGAGTGGAAGGTCGAGCATGACAAGGTGACCGAGTTGGGCGGTCTGCGCATCATCGCGACCGAGCGCCATGAATCGCGTCGTATCGACAACCAGCTGCGTGGCCGTGCCGGCCGCCAGGGTGACCGGGGCTCCTCGCGTTTTTACCTGTCGCTGGACGACCAGCTGATGCGCATCTTCGCGGGCGACCGTGTCAAGGCCATCATGGAACGCCTGAAGATGCCCGATGGCGAAGCCATCGAAGCGGGCATCGTGACCCGCTCCATCGAGAGCGCCCAGCGCAAGGTAGAAGCGCGCAACTTCGACATGCGCAAGCAGCTGCTCGAATACGACGATGTCGCCAATGACCAGCGCAAGGTGATCTACCAGCAGCGCAACGAGATTCTCGATGCGGCCGATCTGGCACCGATGATCGATGGCATGCGCGACAGCGCACTGGCTGACATCGTGCGCCAGTATGTGCCTGAGCAGTCGATGGAAGAGCAGTGGGACCTGCCCGGTCTGGAGAAGGTGTTGCGTGAGGAGTGGCATATCGACCTGCCGCTGCAGCAACTGCTCGAAGGCGCGGAATCGATCACCGACGAGGAAATCGAAGAGAAGGTGGTGGCCGAAGGTGCACGCCTGTTCAATGACAAGCTGGAGCAGGCAGGCAAGGAAAACTTCATGCAGTTCATGCGTGCGGTGCTGCTGCAGACGCTCGACTCCAGCTGGCGCGACCACCTGGCCGCGCTGGACTATCTGCGCCAGGGCATCCACCTGCGTGGCTACGCGCAAAAGCAGCCCAAGCAGGAATACAAGCGCGAGGCATTCGAGCTGTTCAGCCAGCTGATCGACCAGGTCAAGACCCAGGTCACCCGGGTGATGATGTCGGTGCAGATCCGCTCGCCCGAACAGCTCGACGAAGCCACCGAGCAGCTGGAACAAAGCAATGACCGCACGGCCCACGTGACCTACAGCGGCCCCGATGAATCGGGGGATGCCGAGGCCAGCGAGCCACTGGCCCTGCCCGAAGGTGTGCGCGTGGCCCGCAATGATCCATGCCCCTGCGGCAGCGGCAAGAAATACAAGCTCTGCCACGGTAAACTCGCGTAATTACCGGATCGCTTCACCACAACGGGCTTTGACTGGTTCATCGCCCGTTTTTTTCATGGTTCCAAGGAAAAGACTGATATGCCCGTCAATTTGAAAGCCCCCGTAGCGCAGGACCTGGCCCCTGTCGCCGGTATTCGCATTGGTGTGACGGAGGCCGGCGTGCGCAAGGCCAACCGCAAGGATGTGACGGTGTTCTTGCTGGACGAGGGCAGCCATGTCGCTGGCGTGTTCACGAAGAACCGCTTTTGCGCTGCGCCCGTGCAGATCTGCCGTGAGCACCTGGCCAGCCATAGCCAGTCCATCCGCGCCATTGTCATCAACACCGGCAATGCCAATGCCGGCACCGGCGCCGATGGCCTGGCCCGTGCGCACGCCACCTGTGATGCGCTGGCAGGTCTGCTGAAGATCGATGCCCAGCAAGTGCTGCCGTTCTCGACGGGCGTGATCATGGAGCCGCTGCCGGTGGACCGCATCACTGCGGGCCTGCCTGCAGCGATTGCCGATGCGCAGCCGGGCCACTGGGCCAAGGCGGCCGAGGGCATCATGACCACCGACACCCTGCCCAAGGCGTTTTCCGCCTCGGCCACCGTGGCTGGCAAGACGGTGCAGGTCACCGGCATCAGCAAGGGCGCGGGCATGATCCGCCCCAACATGGCAACCATGCTAAGCTTTCTGGGCACCGACGCGGCCATCAGCCCTGAGCTGATGCCAGCGCTGGCCAAGACTTTGGCCGACCAGTCCTTCAACCGTATCACGATCGATGGCGACACCTCGACCAATGACTCCTTTGTCGTGGTCGCGACCAACCAAGCGGGCAATGCCCCGATCACCGACTGGAACACCGCCGATGGCCAGGCCTTGATGGCCGCGCTGCGCGAAGTGGCCCAGAAGCTGGCGCAGGCCATTGTGCGCGACGGCGAAGGTGCTACCAAATTCATCCAGATCGATGTGGAGCAGGGCCGTACCGAAGAGGAATGCCGCCTGGTGGCTTATGCGATTGCGCATTCGCCGCTGGTCAAGACGGCGTTTTTTGCCAGCGACCCTAACCTGGGCCGCATTCTGGCTGCTGTGGGTTATGCCGGTATCGACGACCTGGACCAGACCCAGATCGAGCTGTACCTGGACGATGTGCATGTCGCGACCAAGGGCGGCCGCAACCCGGCCTACCTTGAGGCCGATGGCCAGCGCGTCATGAAGCAGCAGGAGATTGTGGTGCGTGTGCAACTGGGCCGTGGCAACGCATCCACCCAGCTGTGGACCTGCGACCTGAGCCACGACTATGTGAGCATCAACGCGGACTACCGCTCCTGATCCCACTGGGCCAGCGCGCCGCACCCCCCCCCGAAGCCGGGTGGGTGCCGGCCTCACTGGCATTCCAACCTTGAGCCTCTGGATACCATGACCGAGTCTTCCAACTCCCCTTTTTCTCCGCTTGAACGCCTGGTGCAGCGCGCCGAGCAGCTGATGCAGCGCATCGAATCCGTACTGCCCCAGGCGCTGCAGGCGCCGGCCGACTGGAGTGACGCGATTGCCTGGCGCTACCGCAAGCGGGCCAACGGCTGCGGCGTGCTGGAGCCTGTGCGCCATGTGGGGGCCATGTCCTTGTCCGATCTGCAGAACATCGACGGGCAAAAGGAAAAGATTGCGCGCAACACCGAGCAGTTTGTGCAAGGCCGCACCGCCAACAATGTGCTGTTGACGGGCGCACGGGGGACTGGCAAGTCGTCCTTGATCCGCGCCTGTCTGCATGCCTATGCGCCCCAGGGCCTGCGCCTGATCGAGGTGGACAAGGCCGATCTGACCGATCTGCCCGATATCGTCGATGTGGTGGCCGGCCGGCCCGAGAAATTCATCATCTACTGCGATGACCTGAGCTTTGAAGAAGGCGAGCCCGGCTACAAGGCGATGAAGTCGATTCTGGATGGCTCCGTGTCTGCAGCGACCCCGAATGTATTGGTCTATGCGACCAGCAACCGCCGTCACCTGTTGCCCGAGTACATGACCGACAACCTGGCCCAGCAAAAGGGCGAGAACGGTGAGATCCACCCCGGGGAAGTGGTCGAGGAAAAGATTTCGCTGTCCGAGCGCTTTGGCCTCTGGGTGAGCTTTTACCCATTCAGCCAGGACGAGTACCTGCGCGTGGTGGGCCAGTGGCTCTCAGCGCTGGGTGTGGCCGAGGCCGATATCGAGGCCGCCAGGCCCGAGGCGCTGGTCTGGGCGCTGGAGCGCGGCTCGCGCAGCGGCCGGGTGGCCCACCAGTTTGCCCGCGACTGGGCGGGCCGCAGCCACCGCGAAGTGCAGGGACGCCAGAAGATTGCCGATGTAGCCGACCTGGGTGAAGAGGCCCAGGATTGACGATACCGGGCTGCCCGCGCAGCCCATGAAGACCTATGAGCCAGACTGACACCACCGAGACCCGCAGCCATACCGACGTGGCGGTGGGCGTGCTGATCCGCGAAAGCGACAATGCGCTGCTGATAACGAGCCGCCCCCTGGGCAAGCCCCGTGCGGGCTGGTGGGAGTTCCCCGGCGGCAAGCTGGAGGCAGGCGAGACCGTCGAAGAGGCGCTGCGCCGTGAGCTGGTCGAAGAGCTCGGCATCCGCATCGACAACTGCATCGCCTGGAAGGTGACCGAGCATGACTACAGCCATGCGCTGGTGCGCTTGCACTGGTGCAAGGTGACGCAGTGGTCGGGTGAATTCGAGATGCGTGAAGGCCAGCAGATGTCCTGGCAGCAACTGCCGCTGACGGTGAGCCCGGTGCTGGAGGGGTCTTTCCCCGTGCTGCAATGGCTGAGCGAGGAGCGGGGTCTGCCTTTTGACCCCGCCATCTATATCCAGGCGGCAGAGGCTGCGGCGAAATAGGGCCGGGGTGCTCAGTCTTCCAGGCGCGGATCGCCGTAGGGCTGGTCCAGCGGTGGCGATTGCGCCGGCACCCGAAAATCCTCGTTGCCCCACGCGCCTAGGTCAATCAGCTTGCAGCGCTCGCTGCAAAAAGGGCGGAACCGGTTGCTGCGTTCAAAGCTGGAGGGGCCGCCACACTGGGGGCACTGGATGCTGGGGAGCGCGTTGTCTGCGGAAGAACTCATCCGGCCATTGTAGGGCGCCTGTACTGGCCGCCTCATCTGCAGGCGTTTAGCCGATCAAGCGCAAAGCACCATCTCGTACTGGCCGTCCTGCGTAGTGAGGCCCAGCTGACCGCTCTCGGTCTTTTGCAGCATGCGGATCGAGATCATCAGGCGGTTGCCACTGATCTCGGGCACCAGGCTGGAGCTGGGATCCATCTTGAGGCGCAGCAGCTGGTAGATACGGCCCTGGGGAAGGTTCTGCTGGAACTGGCCACGCACCGTCGCAATGCGCTGGGGGGCGCCGGCATCCCGGAACAGCCGCAGCAGCAGAATAAGGGCGCTGGCCAGCGGCGCAAAACACGACGTCCAGCCTTGCAGATCGGCACGGCGGCTCTGGCTGTCCGCATGCAGCCAGGCGTGGTAGCTGGGCAGGTCAAATGTGCAGGTGCCACCGGGAATGCCGGTACGGTTGCGGATGGCCATCAGCCATTCGTTCTCGATCAGCAGCTGGCTGGGCTTGCCGTTTTGGGCACGCAGTTCGCTATGGGCAGCGTCGATCTGGCCAATCACCTTGTCGAGCATGTCGACGGCGATCATCGGGTTGTCGCGGTAGGCATTGAACTGCTGGCGCTGGCGCTCCAGGTCCTTGAGCAGGTCGGTCTTCAGGTCGCTGCGGGAGGCTACATCCATCACCTCGAACAAGGTGGTGATGGCGAAATGGTGGTCGATGTCCGTGTCGCGCTGCAGGAGTACGTCAAGCCTGCGCAGCAGATACTCCAGGCGGAGATAGGCGCGCACGCGTTCGTTGAAGGGGTACTCGTAAACTATCACGGATCAGTCGGGCTGCAGAAGGCGGTAGTGGGCTATCAATTCATTGTATAGGTCGAATACGGCCTCGCCTAGCGCTTGTAACGACAGCGTTTCATTCCACAGCACCCAGTCGGCCTTGCGCAGGCGCTGCAAACGGGTGGCCTGCTGGGCCATGATGGCCTCGATCGCTGCCTGGGGCAGCTGGTTGCGCTGCTGCACCCGTGCGATTTGCGTGCGCTCGAGACAGTCGACGACGATGACCTGGTCCAGCCTCGGGCTCCATTGGCCGGACTCAGCCAGCAAAGGGATATCAAAGATCACCAGCGGCGCGTTGGTGTCACAGGCATGCTGGTACTGCTGGTCGATCTGCTGGCGGATGAGCGGGTGCAGGATGCCTTCGAGCTGGGCCTTGTAGCCCGGATCGCGGAAGGCAGCGTCCCGCATCCGTGCACGGTCCAGGGCGCCGTCTGCGCCGATGAAATGGGCACCCATCCGGGCCGCGATGGGGGCGATGGCCGCACCGCCCGGCAGCGTAAGCGTGCGGGCTATGCGGTCGGCATCGATGACATAGCAGCCCTGCTGGGCAAAGCCTTGGGCCACCGTGCTTTTGCCACTGCCAATGCCCCCGGTGAGACCAATGCGCGGGCGCATATCAGGGCTGCAGCAGGCGGTCGACGATGCCGGTGCCGAACCACATCACCAAAAAGCCGGCGCCCGCCAGAAAGGGACCAAACGGGATGTAGCCACCTTCGCGCAGGCTGGAGAATATCTTCAGCGCGATGCCGATGACTGCGCCGACGACCGACGAGAAGAGTGCAATCGGTATCAGCGCCTGCCAGCCAAACCAGGCGCCCAACGCCGCGAGCAGCTTGAAATCGCCGTAGCCCATGCCTTCCTTGCCGGTCAGCAGCTTGAAGGCCCAGTAAATCAGCCAGAGCACCATGTAGCCGATGGCGGCACCAAACAGCGCATCTTTGAGCGGTACCGCAATCCATCCCATCGCACTGCACAGCAAGCCTGCCCAGAGCAGCGGCAAGGTCAGGTCATCGGGGAGCAGGGTCGTGTCCCAGTCAATCAGCGCTGCGGTCAGCAGCACCGATGCGAAAAAACACCAGGCCAGGCCGGTGGGGCCCAGGCCCCAGCGGTGGATGCAATAGGCCCAGAGCAGGCTGTTGGCGATTTCCACGACCGGGTAGCGTACGGAAATACGTGCGCGGCACTGGCTGCAGCGCCCGCCCAGAAACAGCCAGCTGAACACGGGCACATTCTCGTACCAGCGGATCTGGTGGCTGCAATGCGGGCAGCGCGAGGCGGGGGTCCAGAGGTTGAAGCGGTCTGCCTTAGGTTCGGCCGCAGGCACTGCCTCTGGCGTCTGCACGCTGTCCGCCGCGGCCAGCATGTCCTGCGCATCACGCCGCCATTGGCGCTCCAGCATCAGCGGCAGGCGGTGCACCACCACATTCAAAAAGCTGCCCACCAGCAGGCCCAACAGGGCAAACAGCCCTGTGTTCAATTGCGCTTCGGACATGCTTAAACCACCTGACCGAGCTTGAAGATCGGCAGGTACATCGAGACCACGATGCCGCCGATGATGGTGCCCAGAAACACGATGATGATGGGCTCCATCAGGCTGGACAGGCCAGCGACGGCCTCGTCGACCTCGGCTTCGTAAAAGTCGGCCGCCTTGCCCAGCATATGGTCGATCGATCCCGATTCCTCACCGATCGCACACATCTGCAACACCATCGACGGGAACACATGCGCATCCGACATGGCGACCGTCAGGCTGGTACCGGTGGAGACCTGCTGCTGGATCTTCTCCGTGGCCACCGCGAAGACGGCATTGCCCGAGGCCCCACCCACCGAGTCCAGCGCTTCGACCAGCGGCACACCAGCGGCAAACATCGTCGACAAGGTGCGGGTCCAGCGCGCCACACAGGATTTCTCAATCAGCGGGCCGAAGATGGGTACCTTCAGCAGCCAGCGGTCCATCGTGCGCTGCATTTTTTCGCTGCGCTTCCAGGCCTGCAGAAAGAAATAGATGCTGCCACCAATGCCAAAGAAGATCAGGTACCAGTAGCTGACAAAGAAATCACTGATACCCATCACGATCAGGGTCGGGCCGGGCAGGTCGGCTCCAAACGAGGTGAACACCTCCTTGAATGCCGGAATCACGAAGATCATGATGATGGCCACCACGACGAAGGCCACGATGATCACCGAGGTCGGGTACATCAGCGCAGAGCGGATCTTGCTCTTGATGGCCTCGGTCTTTTCCATGTAGGTGGCCAGGCGGTCGAGCAGGCCTTCCAGAATACCGGCGGCTTCACCGGCCTCGACCAAGTTGCAGTACAGCGCATTGAAGTACATCGGGTGGCGGCGAAAGGCGGTGCTCAGCGAAGAGCCCGATTCCACGTCACTGCGCACATCGTTGAGCAGCTTGGTGACGCTGGGGTTGGTGCTGCCTCTGCCCACGATGTCAAAGGCCTGCAGCAAAGGCACACCGGCCTTCATCATCGTGGCCAGCTGGCGCGTGAACAACGCAATGTCCTTGGGCTTGATGCGCTTGCCCGAACGCATGCGGCGCTTCTTGATCTTGGACGGCAGAATGCCCTGGCGGCGCAGCGATGCGATGACCTGGTTTTCTCCGCCCGCGCGGGATTCGCCGCGCACGATCTTGCCGTTGCGGTCCTTGCCTTCCCACTCATAAACGGCTTCGTTCGATGTTTTCTTATGGACTGTAGTTGCCATTTATCCCTGCCCTCATTGCTTTATTCGTTGGTGACGGCTAAGACCTCTTCGAGGGAGGTCAGTCCCTTTTTGACTTTGTGCAGACCCGATGCGCGCAAGGAGCGGACATTTTCGAGGTTGGCTTGCTCCGCAATTTCCAGTGCGCTGCCATCACGCAGGATGATGCGCTGTGTTTCTTCAGAGATGGGCATCACCTGGTAGATGCCCAACCGGCCCTTGTAGCCGTTGTTGCAGGCATCGCAACCCACAGGCTCGTAGGGCATCCAGGTGCCATCGAGATCCTCTTCCTTGAAGCCGGCTTCCAGCAGCGCTTCATGCGGAATCTCCGTGGGCCGCTTGCAGACGGGACACAGCTTGCGTGCCAGGCGCTGCGCGGTGATCAGGATCACGCTGGAGGCAATGTTGAATGGCGCAATCCCCATATTGCGCATACGCGTCAATGTGGTGGGCGCGTCGTTGGTGTGCAAGGTCGACAGCACCAAGTGGCCCGTCTGCGCGGCCTTGATCGCAATGTCTGCGGTCTCCAGGTCACGGATTTCACCCACCATGATGATGTCGGGATCCTGGCGCAGGAACGACTTGAGCGCCGTCGCAAAGGTCAGGCCGGCCTTTTCATTGACATTGACCTGGTTGACGCCGGGCAGGTTGATTTCCGACGGGTCTTCCGCGGTGGCAATATTGACCGCTGGTGTATTGAGAATGTTCAGGCAGGTATAGAGCGACACGGTCTTGCCCGAGCCGGTGGGGCCGGTGACCAGAATCATGCCGTAGGGCCGCTTGATGGCGCTGAGCAGACGCTCCTTCTCTTCTGGTTCATAGCCCAGCGCATCGATGCCCAGCTTGGCGCTGCTCGGATCCAGAATACGGATCACGATCTTTTCGCCGAACAGGGTTGGCAAGGTGCTGACCCGGAAGTCGATCACCCGGTCGGCGCCGATCTTGAGCTTCATGCGGCCATCCTGGGGCACGCGCTTTTCGGAGATGTCCAGGCGCGAAATGACCTTGATGCGCGATGCCAGCTTGTCCTTGATGCCGGGAGGCGGGGAGGCGATTTCGCGCAGCTCGCCATCGATGCGGAAGCGGATGCGGTATTGGTGCTCGTAGGGCTCGAAATGCAAGTCCGATGCGCGCATATTGAATGCGTCGATCAGCATCTTCTGCAGGAACTTGACGATGGGCGCGTCTTCAACTTCGGTCTCGTCGCCGCTGCTGCTTTCCGTGTTCACCGATTCGTCGTCAATCTCGAACTCGTTGAGATTGACGTCGCCGGTGATCATGTCCTGGATGCTGTCACCGCCCTTTTTGGCGACGGACTCCAGGGCCTTGAGCAGTTTGGCATGCTCGGCAATCACCCAGTCCACGCTCAGCTGCGTGGAAAACTTGATCTGCTCGGCCACCGAATGGTCGGTGGGGTCGGCGGTAACGACCACCAGGCGGTTGCCCCGCTTGGCCAGCGGGATGATCTTGTTGGTCAGGGCCAGCTTGGTATCGAGCAGGCCGCTGGCCAGCCGGGTCAGGTCGATCGCATCCAGGTCGACCATGGGCGCGCCATAAACCGTCGAGATGATGCTGGCTACATCGCTGCCGGAGACGGCTCCGCTGGCCACCAGCTCGCCAATGAAGCTGTTCTTGCTCTTGAGACTTGTCGCATACAGCGCCTCTGCCTTGGCAACAGGAAGCTTTCCGCTGGCCACCAGCGCTCTGGCGATGCCGGGAAGGGCGACGGCTTTTTGGGGGGTGTTGATGTCAGCCATGTAAACGGGGACGCCTATCGTCGATAGCCTCGCTGCGTAATCCGGCAAACTGTAGCAGTTGTTCGGAGATTTAACAAAGAAATGCACCCGCCATTCTGTGCCAGTGCAGTCGATCTGCGACAGTCTGTGGGGTACGCCAGCCGATGCCCGACGACCGCTGCGTTACTCCCGGCGCGCCAGAAGTTGTGATGCCAGCGTAGTCAGGGCGTCGGTATAGGCATTGCGGGGCAGCAGCGCCAGGCAGTCGATGGCTTCCTGGGCCTGCAGTGCCGCGGCTGCCCGGGTGGCCTCCAGCGAGCCGGTGTCCTTGACCACCTGCACGATATGGGCCATGTGGGGCGTGGAGCCTTGCTCGATGGCGTCCACGATCATCTGCCTATCATCGGCGTTTGCGCGCTGCATGGCAATGATCAGCGGCAAGGTGACCTTGCCTTCGCGCAAATCATCGCCAATATTCTTGCCCATCACGGTCGTGTCACCGTCGTAGTCGAGTGCATCGTCGATCACCTGGAAGGCGGTGCCCAGCGAGCGGCCATAGTTGGCGCAGGCTTCTTCCAGTGCAGCAGGTGCCTCGGTCAGGACAGCGGCCAGGCGGGCGCTGGCCTCGAACAGCTTGGCCGTCTTGGAGCGGATGACGGACAGGTAGCCGGCCTCGTCCAGATCGACATTGTGGGTGTTGATCAGCTGCTGCACCTCACCCTCGGCGATGATGTTGGTGGCCTCCGACAGGATCTGCATCACACGCATGCTGTCGGCGTCAACCATCATCTGAAACGCGCGCGAGTGCAGGAAGTCCCCGACCAGGACGCTGGCGGCGTTGCCAAAGCTCTCGTTGGCGGTAGGTTTGCCGCGCCGCATCGTGGATTCGTCCACCACATCGTCGTGCAGCAGGGTGGCGGTATGGATGAACTCGACCACGGCCGCCAGATTGAAATGCTGCTCGCCCCGGTATTCCAGTGCACCGGCTACCAGCAGCAGCAGCGCGGGGCGCAGACGCTTGCCACCGGCCGAGATGATGTAGTGGGACACCTCCCCGATCAACGGAACGGAGGAGCTCAGGCGCCTGGCAATCACGGCGTCAACCTGTCGCATATCGCCAGCGACGAGGCTCAAGGGGTTGGACGGGTTGGGAGTGTTGGACTCGGACAAGGCGGCTATCTCGGCATTTTATGGATACTGCATTATAGAAACGAGAGCAGTGCGACTTGCAGACATGGCCGCTTGTCCGTCTTCGGCATGCGCATTCTGGCCGGTGTTGTGGCGCAAAAACGTGCAGGGTTTGCGTCGTTCATAGCCTCGTGCTACAATCTTCGGCTCTTGCGAAATTTCTTTGCAAGCTATCCCCTTTTAGAGGTTCTTATGTACGCGG
>Ga0308156_1002313_pt1 | contig 17501 bp, 12 predicted proteins | sample PhyAR2_FD_201041 | JGI IMG/M metagenome (GOLD analysis project Ga0308156, IMG submission 201041) | Phyllosphere microbial communities from UC Gill Tract Community Farm, Albany, California, United States - DLSL A.R2 | ecosystem: Host-associated > Plants > Phyllosphere > Unclassified | place: USA... | reverse complement strand
CATCGCAGCCGGTGAGCATCACCAGCAATGCGAGCAGCAGGCCCGGGCGCAACCAGCGCCCAAGGGTTTTCAACGGAATCATCGGTCGATCCAATTGCGAGGGAATGCCGTTCCCCGTCCTGCCCGCACCGGCCAAAGCCGGGCCCACCCGTCCAGAAGACAGGCAGGTGAGGTGGGGTCGAGTCAGCCTTTCAATTTTAGGCCGTCACCCACCATTTAAGAAAGGCATTGACAATGATCAGGCGCAGGAAAGGCCCGGATCTGGATGCGACACGTTGTCGCACCGCGCTGTTGTGGCGGGCAGAACGCGCGGGGACGGCAGCGTAGCATCGGCCACGAGGATGACGAGGCCCCTCGTTCGGCAAAGTCGACTGAACATGTTCAGCTATGCCCTGCCCCAATGTCGGGCGCGGTCTGCGGTGTTGTCGCGATCGACGCGGGCTCGCGGCCAGTGCGGGCGCTGCGCCGCAGAAGCGCTGCATGACGCATCCACTTGGCCGGCGCGCTGCGCGCCCCGGGAAACGCCTTGAAGGGCGGACATTTCGGGGCAACAGCCCGCATGTCAAAATAGGCGGGAAGCGTAAGACATCACTGGCCGCACCTGCTCCACAAGTGGCAGCAACGGCTGGGATGTGCACACCATGGCATGCCACTGAAAACGAGTGGCCGGGTCGGCAAAACCCGTTGCGTTGCTTGTGTTTACGCTTGTCAGCCGGCGCCACCTCTGCGTGGCGCCGGCTGGCAATCCGTTCGCGTTCCATGGCGGGCGGTGCGTGGGGGTGCGTGTTTGCACGCACCCACCGGGTTTGAGCAACGCTCCGGGTTTTGCCGCCACGCACCGTCCGCCACCTCCCCCGGTGGCGCTGCTGTCTGTCCTGCACGGAGCACTGCCATGCACGCATCGGAATATCTTGAACTGAATGCCCGCCATGACCCGGCCAATGCCGAGCGCCTGGGCGAGCCTGGAGCGGACCCCACCGCCTTCGTCTCCACGCTGCGCAGCATCCAGGCCGGCGCCGCCGCCGATGGGCGCCCATGGCCGGAAACCCACCTGCGGCCAGGGCGCCGCATGCAACTGGCCGACGCCGACTGCGCGCTGGCCGGCCTGACGGTGGTGCAGGAAATGCTGTTGGCGGCCGAACGCACCCGGCAGAACGGCCCTTCCCACGAAGACGTGGGCGAGCGCGCGATGGAGGGCATGATGATGGCCTGCCTGGCCCTTACCGCCCAGGTCAGCGCCTGCCTGCATGTGCGCAGCTAGTGTTCGGCCGGTTCGGCAGGCGGGCGCTGGCGTGGGCCGCCTTGTTGATGATCGTGGTACTGGGCCCGTTAGTCGCGCGCAGCCATCGGCCGGAGGCACGCATCAACGTCACGACCTATCGGGAGTTTTCCGATCTGGAGTTTCTGCAACTGCAAGAGGATCTGCGCGTGCGGTTGCAGCGGGAAAGCGTGGCCGGAATGCCGGCATTCAACATGGTCAGCGCTGCGACGTACTTCGAGATCCGCCAGGATGGCGAGCCCGTCATTCTGGTGGACAACTCGGCAGGCCGTTTGTTGGTGATCGCGTTCGTGGAATAGCGCGGGTTGGTTTTGGAGTGCCTTCGGACGTATGGGCGAGGTCTTCACTCCAGACCGGGACTGACGGCCGACACGCATCAGCGGTGGGTTGATACAGGAGGCGTCAATCCATTCCCCGCATGACGCCATGCGTATCAAGCGGTGCGTCGGGTCGGGGCAATCTAATACGTGCGGCGTTCCCGCGTTGCCAGCCATGGGCTGGCACTACCGAGGCAGCGGATCAGCGGCCAAACAAAAAGCCCCGACCAGGGCCGGGGCTTTTCATGCAACTGGTGCCGGAAACAGGAGTCGAACCTGCGACCTACGCTACCACGAGCATCACTTAATGACGATCGATGAAACCACCTTTGATTGCAGGTGAATTCTTGCCAAGCTCATTATTGAAGCACTCCTGGATCTCACGAAGGGAGGCATGCGCATCAGCACCGTACCCGGTTTCCAGCGCGTTCGCCAGGTGCCGTGCAACGTCTGACAAAATTCTTCCCCAGGCCCTTTCCTCAGGCACTTCAAACTGCTCTCTATACATTCCAACCTTCATGGAACAATGCAGCCCTTTTGCTGCAATCCAGACACGCAGCATCTCTACTGCATTCTCATCCTCGAAGGCTGCATCCGGAATGGGGCGTTCATTGATCACTTAGACGCTACCTCTCTGGTGGCCTGATATCTCGCTCCTCCCATCGAGAGGGAGCTACCTCATTTCGCTTGCTATCCAAATTTTCTTTGCCACCTCGATCATTTATAGCCTGCTGCTCTTGGTTCTGACGACCCGTCCCGTCGCCTTTGGAATAGCTTCCAATTCTTTCAGCGCCACTTCGGTCCCCTCCGTCGGAAGTATCGCGCTGCCTCCGCCCCATGTCATCCGTTGATCCGATGTAATCTTTGCCGGACTGGGTCTTGGATCCATCTACGCAATAGATACAGCCTTCGGACCTATCTGCATCACCAGGCTGTGCAGACGTGCCAGCATTGTTCGTTGAATCTGCGGCCTCATTTCTTTGGAAAAGCCTTTTTATGCCTCTATCTATCGCTTGCCCTGCCTGCTGACGTTGCTCAGGCGTCGTACCCAGATGGTAGACCGTCGCAACTACAAGCGCACCGATTACAACCGGTGCAAGGATATTCGAATTGCGCCCATCCGGATCCGTGAACTTGTACGGATCACCGTTCGTATATCGATACCGATTGAACTGCCCAACGGGCTGTTCATACGCCGTCACCGGATCCACCGAGAGGAACACACCCAACTGCGGATCCATGTACCGCTGCTGCATGTAGCTCAGCCCGGTGGCCGAGTCACTCACATGCCCGGTATACCCCGGTCCGTCCGTGAATTGACCACCTACCACGGCGCCGTAGGGCTTGTAGTCATAGCGCTTGATCACGTTGTCGTTGGCATCGCTCTCGGCCACAACCGAGCCAAGCGCGTCCGTGTGGATGTACGTGACCGCTGTCTGGGCGATTGCGGCTGACGACAAGCCAAAGCCGATCAGCAGCACACAGCACAGCCAGGTGCCTAACGCTCCCCACTTCCTACTTCGATCTCCACATCCCCTAAAGCGGGCCGACACACCGCCTGCAGTTCCCCCGAACCTGTGCATCCTTCCAATCCCTGAAAGAGCCTTGAAGCAAGACTGGGTATCCATGGCACAGGAATGGCCGGCCGCGGTTGCCAGGTCAGGAACGGTGCCAGGACCTAAGCACTTGGGAAGCCGCTGGGTTGAGTGGGTCGCGCGGCTCGAAAATCCTGGGATGCCAGCCATGGACTGGCACTACTGGAGGACCACGCATTCCGCCGGGCGTGGCCCGGCGCTACCAGAGCACAAAAAAGCCCCGACCAGGGCCGGGGCTTTTTGTACAACTGGTGCCGGAAATAGGAATCGAACCTACGACCTACGCATTACGAATGCGCCGCTCTACCAACTGAGCTATTCCGGCGAAGCAGGCAATTTTACGGTCGCCCTGCCCCTGCGGTCAATGCGGTCGTGACGATTGCCGTCAAACGCCCGCCCGCCCGGGCTCTCAACCCGCCGCCACCCGGTTGCCGCACTCCCACCCCGCCGCGAAATCGGCCAGGTTGCCCAGCGTGATCGCCGAGATCTCCTGCAGCGCCTCCACGGTGAAGAAGCCCTGGTGGCCGGTCACCAGCACGTTGGGGAAGGACATCAGGCGCTGGAAGGCCTCATCGTCGATGATCTCGCCCGACAGGTCCTGGAAGAACAGCGCGCTTTCCTGCTCGTAGACGTCGATGGCCAGATGGCCCAGCCGGCGCGACTTCAGCGCGCGGATCACCGCATGGGTATCGACCAGGCCGCCACGCGAGGTGTTGACCAGCATCGCGCCGGGCTTCATCCGCGCCAGCGAGGCGTCGTCGATCAGGTGCTGGGTATCCGGGGTCAACGGGCAATGCAGCGAGACGATGTCCGAGCGCGAGAGCAGCTCGTCCAGTTCAACCATCGCGCCGATCCCGGCGAACGCCGGCGAGGGATACGGATCGTGTCCCAGCACGGTGCAGCCCATGCCGCGGAAGATGCGCGCGGTGGCCAACCCGATCTTGCCAGTACCGACGATGCCCACGGTCTTGCCATGCAGGGTGCGGCCGAGCAGGCCATCCAGCATGAAGTTGCCCTCACGCACGCGGTTGTAGGCGCGATGGGTGTGCCGGTTGAGGGTCATCACCAGCGCCAGTGCGTGCTCGGCCACCGCTTCCGGCGAGTAGGCGGGCACGCGGGCGACGAACAGGCCGAGCGCGTGCGCGCTGGCCAGGTCCACATTGTTGAAGCCGGCACAGCGCAGCAGCACCGCGCGTACACCCAGCGCATGGAGGGCCTGCAGCACCGGCGCATCGAGCCTGTCGTTGACGAACACGCAGACGGCGGCGCAGTCCTGTGCCAGCGCGGCGGTGTGCACGTCCAGCGCCGCGTCGAAATACACGAACTGGAAATCCTGCCCTGCCCCCTCGCGCTGGTTGGCTTCCTCGAGAAAGCGGCGGTCGTAGGGACGGGCACTGAAAACGGCGATCTGCATGGCAAGGCCTGCGCGGAAATCCGCCACGACCATAGCGCACCCGCACACCGATGGGGATGGCACCGGCGGCGCGACGGCCGCCGGTGCCGGTACTGCCTTAGAACGTATAGCCCAGGCCCAGCATCACGCCATTCTGCAGCTGGCCGTCGCGGCGCTCGCCCACGTAGTCGACCATCACCGACAGGCGATCGGTAGCGCGGCTGGTCACACCCAGGTTCCAGGCCAGCACCTGCTCGCCCACGGTCTGGCTGCTGGCACCGAACACCAGGTCCGGCGCAGCGGCGAAGCCGGTGCTGTAACGGGCCTGGGTGTCGCCCAGTTCCTTCTGCCAGACCACGCGCGCGCGCGGGGTGATGCGCTCGCCGTTGTTGCCTTCGAAGGTCTTGAACACCTGCAGGCCCGCACCGACGCGGATGCTTTCCAGGCTGTCACCACGACCCACCAGTGCGCCGGCACCCTGCCCTTCATTGAAACGGGTGGCCGAGGTGCGCGCGTAATCGACCACCGGCAGCAGCGGTTGGATCACCACGCCCTTGGCGGTGGTGAACGAGAAGCCGTGCTCCAGCCGGGCCGAGATCGCATCGTTGTTGTACTTGGCACGCAACGGAGCCTGCAGGCCATCGATGCCGTCGATGCTGCGGCGGGTGTCGTGGCGCAGGTCGGTATAGCGCACCGAGGCCGACAGGTAGCCACGCGAGTAGGTGGCGTCCAGGTAGCCGCCCACATCCAGCGCACGCACGTCGCCGGTGAAACCGGAACCATCGCGGCCCTTGGTCGACATGTCCGCCGCGGCAACGCTGACGCCCAGCGTCACCCGGTCATCGGCCAGCTGCGTATCGGCACCGAGCACGATGCCGCCGACGGTATGGCTCAGGCCGGCCACGCCGCCCTCGCCATCGATGCGGCCATGGCTGCCGAAACCGCGGCCCCAGAGGCCGTGGCTGCGCGGCGCTTCGCCGCCGAAGTTGGTGCTGCCACCGCCCGCCCCCGCCGGATCCACCAGATGCATCGCCAACTGGTTGAACAGACTGCCATTGGCCATGCCCGGCTGCGCCGACGCCGCCTGCGCGGCCTGTGCGGCCAAACCACCGGCATCACCGCTGCCGCTGCGCCGTGCGGCCTGGTGCTGCTGCACCACGCTGCCGATGCTGCCAACCAGCGCGTTGTCGGCCAGGCGCAGGCTGGCATGGCCATCACCGCGCAGTGCACCGGCCTGCTGGGCGATCACATCGCGGTCAGCGAACTGCAGCGCCCCCAGCAGCGGCTTCAGCCCGGCATCCTGGCGCTGGCCGGCAGTAGCCAGCGCGCGACCGAGTCCATCGTTGCCATTGTTGCCGGTAAGCTGCGCGAGCTGGTCGAAGCCGGGGTTGGCGGTCAGCGACAGGCCCTCGGCGGTCTGGTTGATGTTGAAGCTCAGCAGCGAATTGTGGCGCGGCCGGAACACCTCGCCGTCGGTGATGCTGGCCGTATAGCCGGTGTCACCCAGGCGCACCGCATCGGTGAAACCGCCCTGGTAGATCGGGCCGCTCACCAGCTCACGCTGGTAGTTGCCGGCGTAGAAGCCCTGCGCCACGTTCAGTTCAAGGTGGGCGCCCGGCGAGATGACCAGCGCACCCTCGTTGGCGCCGCTGTCGTAGAAGTCGCCCACACGCAGGCGCCCGGCCTGGGAGCCGCCGGCTTCAGTCACGTCGAACAGCACCTTGCCGCCCGGCATGATGTTGACGTAGCCATGGGTAACCAGGTCACCACCACGCGGCATCAGGGTGCCGTAAACGCGCAGGCGGTTGAAGCCATCCTCGCGGTACGACGGGCCGGTGCCATTGAGCAGTGCGCTCGAGTCGGTGGCAACCGAGGCGATGTCGCCGTGGCCGACCACCATGCCGGCCGCCAGCACGCGCAGCTCCGGAGTGCGCAACCCGCCGCCTTCCAGGGCGATGGTGCCGTTCTCCACAAGCATGAAATCGGCGCCGGTGGTTTCGGCGGTGCGCCAGGTGCCGCCCTTGGCGACGCGGATCACGCCAGCCGAATTGCCCAGCGTGGAAGCGTCCAGTTCATCCAGGCGCAGCTGGCCCAGAAGGAGCTGCTGTGTACCCGGATCGTTGAGGTAATCCTGCACCGAAGCCGGGCCGATGCCGTTCGGGCCGGCGCTGGAGCGGTTGTAGATGTTCACCGCATAGTTGATGTACGTGGTGGCGAAGTCGGTATCGTTCCAGCGCTCGAAGTCGTCATCGACGAACGCCTGCAGCTGGCGCGCAGTGCGCAGGTAGCCTGGATTGATGTCGCCGCTGACATTGCCGGTGACCGTCAGGGTATCGCCCGGATCGCGGTAACCGGCGGCGGTGATGATGTTGTTGCTGTAGATATCCTGGCCGGGGAAGGTCTCCAGCCTGCGGCCGCTGCCATCGGGATCGAAGCTGACCGAAGCACCGGTGGTCCGGGCCGGGTCGCGGAACACCAGCAGGCCGTTGGGCTGCACCACCTCGTACATGGCCTTGTGCAGCAGGCCGGCATCCATGCCGCCGCCGTAGTTGCCGGTGTAGATCTCGGTCATCCGCGGCGACGGCGTGTAGATCACCTTGCCACTGTTGCTGGCAGCGTGGATCTGCACCGAGTCGACCAGCGGCAGGTCGCCGGCCAGGTAACGTTCGACGCCACCGGACTGCATGATCGAGCAGGACGAGATGCAGTGGCCGGACACGATGGTGTTCAGGCCGTTGGTGCGGATCACGCCCTGCAGCCACTCACCCGCGATCAGCGCGCCACCATTGGAGGTGCGCAGCACGACTTCGCGGATCGGGCGGCCTTCGGCCTGCGCTTTGGCCAGCAGCGCCGGCAGCGCGACGACGTCGGCGACGGTGACACCGCCACTCAGCACGACGCGATCGCCCTGCACGTGATAATTCATTGCCATGACGTCATCCATCTGGCCCAGGGTCGCGATACCCACCAGGCCTGCCAGGGCGATGCTCAACTTCGAATGCTTCATTGCGTTCTCTCTCTCCGCCCGCACCACGCGGGTCGAAAGCAGAACGCAGCAGCGGGCTCGCCGCCCCCAGTCGACGGCGAGAAAAAACATGAATGCATTCACAATGGAAATGCGGGAGAAACGTGGGCTTCCCCATCCGGTCACCGTCGCGTAAAACTCGGTGACGCGTCCGTCATCGTCGTCCGAGGCCCTCCCCTGTCCGCGCCCTCCCCTTTGCTCCGTCCTGCGCCGGATCTGCCCGGGGTTCCGGACGCCTTCATCGCATTCGTGCGCGAGGAACGCGCGCCGCTGTGCGCTTTCCTGCGCGCCCGCGGTGTCGGCCCCGAGGATGCCGAGGACATCGCCCAGGACTGCATGGAGCGCCTGATCCGCTACCGCGCGCACGGCACCGAGGAGCTGCGGCTGCTGCTGTACCGCATCGCCCGCAACCGCTTGGCAGACCGCGGGCGCTCGCCACAATCGCGCAACCACCTGTCGCTGACCGAACGCGACGGCAACGAAGAAGCCGCCAGTGCTTCTCCTGATCCGCTGCGTCAGGCAGAATCCGGGCAGATGCTCGCCCTGCTGCGCCAGGCACTGTTCAAGCTGCCCGAACGTGCCCGCGAGGTGTATCTGCTCAACCGCATCACCGGGATGAGCTATACACAGATCGCCCGGCATTGCGGCATCACCGCCAAGACCGTGGAAAAACACATTGCCCGTGCATTGCAGGGCCTGCGCAAGGAGCTGGGCCCCGATCCTCTCCACAATGATGGAGATGCCGAATGATCCGCAACGACAACAGGGATGACACGTTGCTTTTTGAACACGCAAGCGCCTGGGTAGCCCGGCTGGACGCCCCCGACTGCAGCGCCGAAGAACGGCAGTCCTTCGAGGACTGGTTGGCCGAGGATCCGGCACATGTCAGCGCGTGGGTGCAGGCCGAGAAGCTGCACCAGCGCAGCGCCGGCCTGGCCAGCGACCCGTGGCTGCGCACCGCCGCCGCGCGTGCGGCACGCCGGCCGCAGCGGCGTTGGCTGCCCGGTGTCGCCGCCGCTGCAGGCGTGTGCTTGGCCGTTGGCCTGGGCTGGATGCTGTACACCGATGGCAATCCCACACCGCTGACCTACGCCAACGCCGGCCTGCTGCCACAGCAGCGCACCCTGGCCGATGGCAGCATCGCCACGCTCGACGCAGGCACCACGCTGACCGCACGCTTCGGCTGGCGCAAGCGCGAACTGGCGCTGGAACACGGTCGCATCCAGCTGCAGGTCGAACCGTCATCACGCTCGCTGCGGGTGCAGGCCGGCGGCAGCTCGATCCGCGATATCGGCACCACCTTCCAGGTTGAACGCCTGGCTGACGGCCGGGTCGAGGTCGCGCTGCTGGAAGGCGTGGTGGAAGTCACCAGTGGCAGCGCGCAGCACACGCTATCGCCGGGCCAGCAGCTGCAGGTCCTGGCCTCCGGCAAGATCCAACCCGGCCCGCAGCTGTCCTCGACTGCCGCCGCCGAGGCTTGGCCGCAGGGCAGGCTGGTGTTCGACGGCACCCCCCTGGCCACTGTGGTCGAGCGCATGAACCGCTATGGCAGCACGCCACTGGTGGTCGCCGACCCGGATATCGCCGACCTCGCGGTCAGCGGCACCTTCCGTGCAGGCGACGCGCATGAACTGCTTTCCGCCCTGGAACTGGGGTGGTCCATTGCTGGCCAGCCGCGCTCGGATGGCGCGCTGGAACTGCGCCGCACCTACTGAGGCGGCGGCCGATGCCGGCGCCTGGTGTGCTTCGTTGGGACGTGCTTCGGTGGGACGTGCTGCGCTGGGGTCTGCTGCAGGCCCTGTTGTGCGTTGTGCTGGTGCCCGGTGTGGCGGCAACGGCGGCGTCAGCAGAAGCCGTCAGACAGGTCGACTACCGTATCGCTCCCGGCGCCCTGCCGCCGGCCCTGCAGCAATGGGCACGCCAGAGTGGCATTGCCCTGGTGTTCGACGCACGTGAACTGACCGGCCTGCGCACCGGCGGCGTCGCCGGCTCGCTGGCGCCGGCCGCCGCACTCAAGCAGCTGGTCGCCGGCATGCCGGTGAATATCCTGCAGACCCCCAGCGGCGGATTCGTGGTGCGCCGGCACGCTGCCCCTCCCGCAGTGGTCGCGCAGCCGGTACGGCGGCCACCGCCGCCCGCGCCAGCGAAGCCGGTGCAGGTGGAACTGGCGCCGATCCATGTCACCGGCAGCCGCTTGCCGCGCACCTCCGTGCAGACCACGCTGCCGGTAACGGTGATCGATCGCGAGGACATCCTGCGCAGCGGCTACGGCACGTTGTTCGACCTGTTGCGCCACCTGCCCGGCATGAACGGCCATCCGCCATTGAGCACCTCGCGCAGCGGCGACTCGCTGTACCTGCCGGTCGGCGCGGCCGCCACCACCAGCCTGGACGGCATGGGCCCACGCGCCACCCTGTTCCTGGTCAACGGCCGGCGCCTGCCGCGCTATCCGATGGTGTCGCTGGAGGAAGGCGGGCTGACCGATCTGGGAGGCATTCCGCTCAGTTTCGTCGAGCGCATCGAGCTGGTGCGTGGCGGTGCTTCGGCCATCTACGGCGCCGATGCGATGTCCGGCGTGGTCAACATCATTCTGCGTGATCAGGCCGAGGGACCGGAAGCCACGCTGCAATCGGGTGTCAGCAGCCGTGGCGATGGCGATCAGTACCGGCTGCAGGCGGCCACGGGCGGCGTACGCGAAGGCGGCGACCGCTGGTTCGCCGGCATCGATCTGCATCGCCTGCAGCATGTGGCCGGTGACCAGCGCGAATGGCACGCGGAAACCTCGCTGTACCCGATCGGGCTGATCATGCCCAACGGCGACTACTACCCGGCCACGCAGTGCCATCCGCCATTGCAGAGCGAAGACGACGGTTGCTGGTTCGACAACGCACGCCCGCGCTCGCTGCAACCGGCGTCGGAAACGCTGTCCGGCTACCTGCGTTATCGCCACGAGCGTGGTGACGGACGCTACGCCTACGTGGAAGCACGCGCCAGCCACAACCGCCAGCGTTTCGAGCTGGGCCCGACCGCCGTCGCCCTCAATTTCAGCCGTGGCGCGATCCTCAACGTGGTCCTGCAGGAAGGCGGCGAAGTGCGCCCGCGCGTGCATGCCACCGAAGGCGACATCAGTTTCGGCATGGGCCGTGAGCGCGCCGGCCGCAGTTGGGATGCTGGCCTCAGCGCGCAGCGCAGCCAGGTGGACCTGCGCACCGAAGGCACCGTGCGCAGCGAACGCCTGCTGGAAGCAGCACGCACGCTGGACTTCCTGCCCGGATTTTCCACCCTGCCGGCGGGGCTGGCAGAGGAGCTGTTCCCGGCCATCCACAACCGCGGACGTACCGAGCAGTGGCAGGGCTGGTGGGGCATGCAGCGCACCCTGATGACACTGCCCGGCGGTGCAGCACAACTGGCCACCGGTATCGATCTGCGCCGCGAGCGCTGGACCTCGCTGCCCGATCCGCTGCTGGGCAAGGGCGAGCTGGCGCTGGGACTGCCGATGGAGCAACGCCGGCTGTCGCGGCAGAGCAACGCCGCTTACGCCGAAGTGGGCCTGCCGTTGGCGCCGACACTGCGCCTGGACGTGGCCGCGCGACTGGACCGCGATGGCGGTGACACTGCGTTTTCGCCGCGTGCCGGCCTGCGCTGGAGCCCCAGCCCGCACTGGTCGTTCCTGCTGGCCAGTGGCCGCGGCTACCGCGCTCCCAGCATCTTCGAGCGCCGGCGGCCACCGGGCTACTTCGGCCTGTATGGCCTGCCCGCCTCGGAGTCCCTGCCGACGTGCGCGCGCCCGCTGCGCGATGGCGGCTGCGCGGTGGAAGTGGAGGTGGCGGAGAACGACGGGCTGAAAGCCGAGACCTCGCGCAGCCACTCGCTGGCCGCCAGCTGGACACCCAACGATGCGTTCTCGCTGTCACTGACCCACAACATCGTCGAACTGCGCAACGAGATCCTCGCCCTGCAACCCAGTGATGCCCTGTGGAATCCCGGCACCTGGGAGCTGGATGAGCAGGGTCGCCTGCGTGATCTTCGCCTGTCATTCGACAACATCGGCCGCACCACCTCGCGCAACTGGGTATTGCGCGGCGAGTACCGGGTGGATACCGGCCGCAACGGGCAGTGGCTGTTCTCGCTGGATGCGTTGAAACAGCAGGAGCTGCGTCGTGATCGCGGCCATGGCGAATCGGTGGACCTGCGCGGGCATGCCACGCCGGCGAACGCGGGCATCCTCAACGTACAGTGGCAGAACCCGTCCTGGGACATCGCCCTGCGAGGCAACCGCGTCGGCCGCACCCGCGCATGGCTGGCCGGTGAAGCGTGCGCGCAGGAGCAGCATGACCAGGGCCGTTGCATGAACCCGGCACAGCTGCGCTGGAACCTGCATCTGGCGCGCCGGCTGAGCCCGCGCGTGATTGCCGCACTGGACGTGCACAACCTGCTTGATACGCGGCCGGTGAACCACCTGGTCGGCAGCGGCGGGCAGATGCCCGGGCTGGACGATCCACTCGGGCGCTACTTCCTGCTGACCCTGCAATTCCGCTGAGCGTAGTACCCTACGCCGCCTGTTCCACGGCGTCGAAGGCGAGTCATGAAAGCCTACCTCTGGTTCCTGGGAGCGCTCATGCTGTTCTTCGCGCTGCCCTTCCCCTGCCTGCTCTACTTCGGCACCAGCTGGCCGCTGGAAGCGGGCGACCGCAGCGCGCCCTGGCTGGCACTGGCCCTGCTGGCGACGTCGCTGACGCTGTGGCTGGTGCTGCTGTACGCCTTCCTGCATTACCTGCTGCTGGCGCCACCCCGTGCGTTGCAACGTGTGCGCGGCATCCTGGCCGACGGCACGCCACGCAACGCACGCATCGAGCAGGCCGAACGGACCGGCGTGCAGGTGCGCGGCTTCGCGCAGTGGCGGCTGCAGCTGGCCTTCGACAATCTGTCCGGCACCCCGATCACCGAAACGCTGGTCGTGGTCGACAGCAAGCCACAGCTGCAGCGCTTCGCCGTGGGCAACCCGCTGGAGGTGCTGCTCAGCCCCACACCCGGCCCCGCGCCCAACCTGATGCTGGCAGGATCGCAACCGGAACTGGACCGCGCCAGCCTGTGGCGCCGCGGCATCGGCGGCCTGATCGGCATTGTCGTGGTCGCTGCCGCGTACGTCATGGCCTATCGCCTGCAGAGCGATGGACTGGGCTGGACGTTCCTGGGCTTCGGCCATCCGCTGCTGGTCTGCCCGCTGGTGCTGTGCGGCTACCTGATCGGCCTGCGTCTGCTGGCGCGCCTGCTGGCCGGCACACTGCAGATCGACGCGCGCGGCGAAGCGCTCAAGTACCGTGGTATCGGCGCCGAAGCGCGGGTGCTCGACGTGCGCCAGACCGGCACCTACGTCAACGAACAACCGCAGGTCGAGTTCAAGCTGGAATATCTCGACCGCGAGGGCAACGTGCAGCAGGCCAGCGTGCGCCGCTTCGTTGCGCTGCTCGAACTGGCCAACATTCCACGCGGGCAGGTCGACATCCTCTACGACCCGGATGATCGCCGCAGCGTGCGCATGGAGCACGCGTGAAGCGGCCCGTGTCCACGCCGCTGGTGTTCGCCGGGGTGGTGCTGGCCCTGGCCGGTGCCGCCACGGCAGGCGGCGCATTGCAGACCGTCAACGCGACCCTGCGTGGCGCCGCATCGACCGTGCCTGCGGATGCGTTGCAACAAGACCCATGGGAACAACCGTTGCGAACGGTGGCCATCGCAACGCCACGGGCGGCGCCCGAACCGATGCCGCTGCCAAGGCGCGCGCGGCCGAACCTGCTGCTCGACAGCGAGCGCCTGCAGGTGGCACGGCAGGCGCTGGAGGCGATGCCCGGACTGGCCGGCGAACGCCTGGTCGTTTTCCACAGCATCCACTTCCATGACGACGGCCGCATCGACATCGACCTGGTCGATCCACAGCAGCCGGGCCACGTGGATAGTTACCACTACCAACGCGGACAATGGCGCAAGGGCGATGCGGTGAATCCGCAGCAGTTCGCGCCGACCATCACCCTGCGCCGCAGCAGCACTGCACTGGCCAACATCGATTTCGATGCCGTGCCACGGGTGACGCAGGCCCTGCAGCAACAGCGCAATGCACTGATGCGTACGCCCGCCGACGTCGGCCATGTGTATGTGGTCATCCGCAAGGGCGGCAAGCTGGCGTGGTTGCCGGATGAAGTAGCCGGCGACCGCCAGACCGTACGCCTGCGCTACGACGCCAAGGGCAACCTGCAGTAGAAAAAGGGCTATCTCACCGAGCGGGCGATGGCGTACTGCGCAGCGTAGTAGGTGGACAGCACCAGCAGGCTGGCCATCGGCAGGCCACCGCCGAAGCGATCCCACGCCAGCAATGAATCACTGGCCACGAACAGCAGTGCGCCAGCGGCAGCCCAACGCGTGCTGCCCGCTTCCAGTGCGTCGACGTGCGGCCGCTTCCAGTAGCGGGCCAGTGCCAGCACCGCCATGGCGGCAAGCACCACGACATAGGCCAGCACCGGAACGCGCATCGGCAGCGGTAGATGCGGCCACAGGCCGGTGACGTTGATCGAAGCGAATGCGGCAAGCAGCACGAAGGCAGCGAGCAATCCGCGGCCCGCGCGCAGGCCGGCACGGAACGCGGCGATGTAGCACAGGTGCGCCAGCAGGAAGGCCACCAGGCCTGGCACGAACGCGTCGATCGGCAGCATCAGCGCGATATCACCTGCACAGGACAACAGCATGCCGGCCAGCACCGCACGCCGGTAGAACGCATCGCCCGCCGGCCGCGCCTGCCAGGCGATGGCGGCGATCAGCAGCGTGGTCGCCGGCTTGGCCAACCAGTGCAGCCAGCGCCCGTCGCCGTCCAGGTAGGCGCCGATGATGGCCAGCACGGCCACCACCAGGATCAACCCATCGCGCGTGCGCAGCTTCATCGTGCCTTCCACAGCTCTGCAAGGCGATCCGGGCGGCCGGCGATGCGCTCCAGCACCGGATACTGCAGGCCACCGTGGTAGTCGATCTTCATCGTGTCGATGCGGTCGAACTGCTTGACCAGCAGCGTGACCGGCGCCTTGTCAGTGGCGGCCGCAGCCACCGCATCCTTCAAGCGCTGGCTGCTGTATTCGCGGCCACCAACGGCGATCACCTTCATGCCGGGTGCCAGGCCGGCATTGAACGCCGGGCTGTCCCAGACCACATCACCGACCACGCCACTGTCGAGCACCGTCGCTCCCAGCGAGTAGGCCAGCAGCGCTGCCTTCGCGCGCTTTTCCTGCGCCTTGTAGGCCTCGTTGGGCGCATCGCGGTAGACCAGCTTCCAGCCCGCCAGTTCCAGGCCACCGGTCAGCGATCCGTGCCCGTCCAGCCGCTGGCGCAGGAAGCTCGCCCAGTCGTACGGCGCGATGTCATTGAGGGTCGCCACTACGTCATCGAAGGTGTACGGATTGACGTCCCAGTCGCCGTTGCCGACGCCGAAGAAGGCACGCGCGAAGTCATCCAGGCTGCGCCGGTTGCCGGTCAGCCCACGTAGCTTGCCCTCCACCTCCAGCCACAGCATCTGCCCGCCGGAGTAGTAGTCCTCGCTCATCTGGTAGTTGCGGTACGGCAGGGTGCGACGCTGGGCGATGGTCGGGTCGTTGGTGGTGTCCTGCAGCGGTCGCCAGGCCAGGCCCGGGCGACCACGATCATAGGTGGCCGCCACATTGGCCAGCATGTCGCGCGCCTGCTCGCTGGACCACAGCCCCGAACGTGCGGCCAGTACCTGGCCCCAGAACTGGGTCTGCCCTTCGTACACCCACAACAGGCTGTCGCCCATCGGCGTATTGAAGTTGGCCGTGGCCAGGTCGGCACCACGACGGTACTTGCCGTTCCACGAGTGGGTGTACTCATGCGGCAGCAGGTCGCGCATCCACGCGTTGCTGTCCCACTCGGTGAAGTAGCCCGGGTCGGCGCTGTTCTCGCTGGAACGATGGTGCTCCAGGCCGATGCCGCCGAGGCGATCGGTCAGCGCAAGCAGGAATTCGTAGTGGTCGTAGTGGCGCGCGCCGTACAGCTTGTCCGCCTGCTGCACCAGCGCACGGTGCGCCTTCAGCTGCGCGTCGGTCGGCTTCAGCGATTTGGCATCGTCGGCGAACACGTTCAGATGTACCGGCGCCTTCGCGCCCGGGTCGAGGTCGATGCGCTGGTGATGCTCACCGGCAAACAGCGGCGAATCGACCAGGTGGTCATAGGAAATCGGCTTGAACACCACGGTGTCGCCATCGCGGCGTGCGGTTTCCAGTGCGGTCGCGTAGGCCCAGCCCTTGGGCAGGGTCACGCTGGCCTGCGCCTGCAGGTTGCGCGCGTCCACGCCGGCCGGATACAGCGAGTTGGCGTTCCACTGCAGGTTGAGCATTTCCGGGGTCATCACCACCCGGCCCTGGCTGCCGCCCTGCGATGACAGGAAATCGAAGTGGGCGACGATCTCGCTCACGCCCGCCGGCACATCCACCTTGAACGCGTACACGTTGTACTGGTCGCGCTGCCAGGCCAGCGGCTTGCCGTTGGCAGTGACGCGCAGGCCGGCCAGCTTGTCGATCGGGCCGGTGGGCGAATGGTTGCCGGGAATCCACTGCGGGTACAGCAGGGTCATCGGGCCAGGCTTGGCCGGTACGGTGGCAGTCACCTTGAAGATGCGCCGGGCCAGGTCGCGTGCATCGACGTCGATGCGCAGCAGGCCGGGGGCGGCGGTATCACCCGGTGGCGGAGTCTGCGCCAGCGCGGGCGTAGCCGCCAGCGCGAACAGCACGGACATCACCAGGGCACGGGTTTTCATCGGCAACTTCCAGCAGCGAAGGATTCCCCGATGCTAGGCCTGTGAGATGCCTAGCCCCATGGCCGAAGGTCATGGTCAGTGGCGCATCGACCAGATGCGGCAAAGCCTCATCGGAGCGTTGGCGAAGACTGACAGCGTCCACGCATGGCGTGGATCTGCTGGAAAGCAGAGCAGTAACGGGTAGATCCACGCCATGCGTGGATGACGTACAGCCGACAGTGCGAACCAGGGTTCGCACCCACCGGCAGCGCTGCCGGTCAGTCGACCAGGCGCAGGCGCAGTTCCTTCGGCAGCGCGAACACCATCGATTCCGGCTCGCCGTCCAGCTCACCGATACCGGAAGCCCCCAGCTCGGCCAGACGCGCCAGCACGCCATCGACCAGCACCTGCGGTGCCGAAGCACCAGCGGTCACGCCGATATGCTGCTTGCCCACCACCCAGGCCGGGTCGATCTCGTGCGCACCGTCGATCAGGTAGCTCTCCACGCCTTCACGGCGGGCCAGCTCGCTCAGGCGGTTGGAATTGGAGCTGTTCGGCGAACCGACCACCAGCACCAGGTCACAGCGCTTGGCCAGGTCGCGCACGGCGTCCTGGCGGTTCTGCGTGGCGTAGCAGATGTCGTCGTTCTTCGGCCCCTGCATCGCCGGGTAGCGCTCGCGCAGCGCATCGATGATGCCGCGCGTGTCATCCACCGACAGCGTGGTCTGGGTGGTGTAGGCGAAGTTTTCCGGCTGCTTGATCTGCAGCGTGGCCACCTGCTCGACGTCCTCGACCAGGTAGATCTGGCCGGTGCCCGCTTCGCGGTTCCACTGGCCCATCGTGCCCTCCACTTCCGGATGACCGGCATGGCCGATCAGCACGACGTCACGGCCGGCACGGCAGTGACGGGCGACTTCGAAGTGGACCTTGGTCACCAGCGGACAGGTCGCGTCGAACACTTTCAGGCCACGGCGCTCCGCTTCCTGGCGCACGGCCTGGGAAACGCCATGGGCGCTGAAGATGACGGTGTTGTTGTCCGGCACTTCGTCGAGTTCTTCGACGAAGATCGCGCCGCGCTGCTTCAGGTCGTCGACCACGAAGCGG
>Ga0308156_1002311_pt1 | contig 17505 bp, 17 predicted proteins | sample PhyAR2_FD_201041 | JGI IMG/M metagenome (GOLD analysis project Ga0308156, IMG submission 201041) | Phyllosphere microbial communities from UC Gill Tract Community Farm, Albany, California, United States - DLSL A.R2 | ecosystem: Host-associated > Plants > Phyllosphere > Unclassified | place: USA... | reverse complement strand
TGCCGATCAGGGCGGCGGCGTTCTCGCGGCGGGATGCGAGGTCGATGCCGTCGACCGTGACCGACCCGGAATCGGGTGCCAGCGACCCGGTGGCGATGGCGATCAGGGTGGACTTGCCTGCGCCGTTGGGTCCGAGGAGACCGAGGATCTGACCCGCGGGCAGGGTGAGATCCACGCCGGAGAGCACCGCATGCTCGCCGAAGGACCGTCGGATGCCGCTCAACCGCAATCGTGTGTCGCTCATGATTCCCCTTCGTATATCTACATCGTAGACTAACTGACGAGGCTGCGTCGTCTCAGCTGGCGCGATGGCGCGACGCTCGTGTCCCGTGCCTCCCTTGACCGATCGTGTTCGACAGGGGAAGGGGAGACGCGAACACCGACGCGATTCGTGCGATGTGCAGCCGCCTCAGCCGCGCACCGCATGCCTGCGCGCGAGGCGGTTCCCGATACTTGTACGATCGGTGCGGTGCGCCCGCACCGCACCATGCAGTCCCCGAAAGCAGTGAATGAAGTTCATCGAAGTCCCCATGCTCCCGATCGTGATCCCCTTCGGAGTCGTGGTCTTCCTCCTGCTGATGGCGGTCCTCCGCTCCCGCGGTCGCGTCACGCTTCCCCGGGCGAGCGTCGCCGCCGTGCTCGCGGTCTATGCGGGTGGTGTGCTCGCCAACACGGTCTTCCCGATCTTCCTCCGCGTCGGGACGGGGTTCTACGACGGGCCGCGTCCGTTTCCGCTCTACCTCGTGCCGTTCGTCGACTACGGGGTCGAGGACGCTCTCATCAACGTCGCGGTGTTCATCCCGCTCGGGATGCTCGTCCCGCTGCTCGCCGCGCGGCCGAGCTGGTGGAAGGTGGTGGTGATCGTCGCCGGTGCGAGCCTCGCCATCGAGCTGACGCAGATGGCCACCGCACGGATCGCCCTCGGCGGGCACCTCGCGGACATCAACGACTGGCTGACGAACATCCTGGGCGGGATCATCGGCTACGGCCTGTTCGTGCTCATGACGCGCTCGACGACGGTCGCCGGGTTCGTCGACCAGTTCCGGTGGCCGGTGCGCGAGCGCGCGGACAGCCAGCCGGCCTGACGGCCGAGGCGGAGCCTCGTCGCGTGCGGAGACGATGAGTCCCGGCTTGCTCAACGGCTCCCGTCATATGAACTGCTGCCTGTCATCGCCGGTGGGTTGCCGGGGCGATCGGCGACGATCGGCGAACTCATACGCGTCAACCGTGTGAGAGCTTGCGACGTCGGCGCAGCGAGGACGTGCAGCGCGATGGCGTCGCCGGTCAAGGGAACGTGACCGATCGGATCGAAGTGCCAGTGGCGGTACATCGCCTGCGCTGCGGTGGCTCGTTCGTACACGCCGATGAAGGTCTGGGTTTCGGACCGGCCCTCGAGGAGTTCTCGCACGCACGCCCGAGCCACGCCCCGCCCGCGCTCCGACTCCCGCACCGCCAGCTCATGCACCACGAGAGCGTTCTGCGGTGTCGCGAGGGCGGCGGCCGCCTGCTCGCTGCCAGCGAGTTGCGACAGGATGCGCTGCCAGGGGGCGTCATCGCTCAGTCCGTGAGCCAGAGCGAACCCCACCAGTTCTCCGTCTGCTCGTGCCGTCACCAATCGGCCGTCGCGGGCGAGAGCATCGCTGGCCCCCATTCTGCGATTGTTCGGAGCTCGCTCGGGTCCTCGAAGTACGGGGAGACGGAGAAGCTCGCGGCGAACAGATCCGCGATGTCGTGCCAATCGGTCGCCGACGCCGACTGCGCGAACGTGGTCAGCGAGAGCGGCCGTGTCATGAGGGAATCCTACGAGCAGTCACTCTCTGATTCTGGGCCGGCATCGTCCCGCTCGGAGCCCTGGTGTCGTCCTTCACAGCTATCGGAGCGCGACGGCTTCTAGTCGGGTGGCGACCTCGACGGTTCGCTCGTCGGGGAGACCCGCCTCGGCGGCGAATTCGGACCAGCGCCTCACAGCGTCCTCGACCTCGCGCACGATGCGCCGGTAGCCGGGAACGTCGAAGATCTCGCCGACCGCATGCAGGTCGCCGCGTGTGATCGCATCGAACTTCCCGTTCACACTCATCAGGTGCTTCGCTGTCCACGGCGAGGTGGGGTTGTAGGCGAAGGTGATGTCGTACGCAGGCGACGCCTCCCAGGTGCCGGACCGATCCATGAGGAAGGCATGGTTCTTGGAATGATCGTCATTGTTGCTGGCGAGGACGTTGAACACCATGCGCCGAAACAGCTGCGCGGTGTCGTCTATGCCGAGTTCGGCGGCGGCCGTGAACAGTGAGGCATAGTCGTTCGTCTCGATCGCATTGAAGTCGATCGCCGCGATCGCACAGAGCGACTGCATGTGCAGTCGCTCGCCATCTGTTCCCGGTCGGTCGAACCGTCGCGTGATGAAATGCGCTCGTCCGCCTTCTTCGAGGAGGCGGGATTCGCTCATCTCCACACCGGCCGCGGTTGCCATCAGGTAGTACGCGAACTCGGTGCGGCCGTAGCTCATGGCCTGACCGAGCTGGTCGTCTGCGCCGACACCGTCGAACTTCACCAACCACTGCTCGAACCCCGAGGGCGCGGTGATGCCGCCGGCGCGCATCTCGCCTGTCGTCGTGTTCCATGCGATGACGGCTTTGGCCCGGGCGCCGCCGGCGGAGGTGCCGACCTGGATCAGCTCGTTCAGCGACTCAGTCGCCACCTGGGGGCTGTCGAGTTCACCGCGGAGGGCTGCGCGCGCAGCCTCGACGAGGTGGTTCATCTCGACCGCGGTGTGCTCCACTCGTGGAGACGAGGCTGGGGCGAAGGTGAGCGCGCCCATGCCGCGCGCTCCGACATAGGCGAGGCGGTCGAGAGCGTTGACGTCGCGCGGAAGCACCCCTTCGCGCGCGAGGACGCTGTCGATGATTCCGTTGCCGAAGCGATCGGGGACCGAGTCGGCGAGCATCGGCGGCAGCCCCTGATAGGTCTGCTCGTTCAGCCCCGGGAAGCTGAAGACGCGCTGCGACCGTCGCGGCGGTGAAGCGGGCATGAGCACGGGGGCGAGCTCGATGCCACGGCGGCGCCAGGACGACGCGTATTCGAAGGCGTACGCGCGGCCGGAAGGCGCGACTGCGCCGACGAGCTCGTCCCAGATGTACACGCGGAGGACTTCGACATGCGTGTAGGTCATGGGGTCTTCTTCCGCGAGACGCGCTGGGGTTCCTGGCGACCTTCGGCTTCTCTGGCGAGAGCCAGCGGGCTCACCGTGGGTACGGGCTCCAGGGTCGCCAGCCAGTCTTCGCGCCCCAGTGCGCGCAGCACCTTGAGCAGGGTCGTCAGGGTGGACCCCTGCCCCTTCTCGAGCTTCATCAGCGTCGTGGGGCTGATGTTCGCGGCGTCGGCGAGAGCGCGCTGGTCGATGTCTTCGAGCAGGCGGGCACGCCGTATCTGAGCGCCGAACTGTGCTTCGTCCATAATCACCGCTTTTCTGTTGATTACAGTGAAATCTACCTCCAAAACACAGAAATGTATAGATTGACGTAGGCTGACCTGTCCCTCCTCTCTGCTTGGCGCAACGCTTTATTCATCAGATGAATGTGTCGTATTGCGTGGCTTTCAATGATCAAAATCGCATGAGTCGTGTAATGTGTCTGATGAAAGCACCTCATGTGGCCAACGAAGCCCTGCAAGCGTCGTCGGCCTGGAACCCACACACCAAGGTCACAACGGAGGACCCGATGACACACACGCGACCGGCGATGGCGCTGGCTCTGACCGTGGGCGCAACCCTGGCGCTCACCTCGTGCGCGAGCGGCGGCGCACCCGCCGATGAGGGTGGAGTCACCACCATCAACTACTGGAGCTGGGACGGTGCCCCGGGCGAGGCCGTCGTCACCCCGATCATCGAGGCCTTCGAGGCCGAGAACCCGGACATCGCGGTGGAGTACACCGAGATCCCGCAGGGCGACTACAAGGCGAAGGTCGCCCAGTCCCTCGGCGCCGGCGAGGACATCGACGTGCTCGGAGTGCAGCCGAGCGCATGGGCCAGCGAAGTGGAGGACTACCTCCTGCCCGTCTCCGACTGGGAGAACGGCGACGAGCTCACGTCGAAGTTCCAGGAGTCGACGATCGACCAGACGGAGCGCCTCTTCACCGACGGCACCCTCCTGTCCGTTCCCCTGTATTCGACGGGATCGGCCATCGGCATCTACAACGCCGACATCCTTGCGGAGCTCGGCGTGGAGCCGCCGCAGACCTGGGACGAGTTCAAGGCTCTCAGCGACGCGCTCGCCGCACAGGGCGGGGACATCCTCCCCGTCACGATGCCGGGCGACGACTGGTTCCAGGACGAGGTCGCACTCACCATCGTGGGCCAGAGCGATCCGGAGTTCTTCAACAGCGTCCGCTATGACGACGGAGAGTGGAACACCGACTCCTACGTCGAGGGCCTCGAGCAGTACAAGGCGCTCTACGACGACGGCACCTTCGACGCCGCCACGCTGGACATGGACTACGGCACGGCGATGACCGTGTTCGAAGAAGGCAAGTCCGCCGTCGCGTTCAACGGCTCGTGGGAGGTCGGTCGCATTCTCACCGGCAACTACGGCGTCGTGCCGGTGCCCGCGGAGTCGGCCGAGGACGTATCGCTTCGCGCGTTCCTCGACGTGCTGGTCGGAATCCCCGCAGAGTCGCAGAAGCAGGAGGCGGCCGCGAAGTTCGTCGAGTTCCTCTCCACCGGTGCCGGTGTCGACGAGTGGGCGAGCGCGCTGAAGGGTGTGCCGGCTGTCGACGGCTACACGCTCCCGGAGGGCGTGCTGACCACCGACCTGCAGAAGCAGAGCTACCAGACGCTCCTCGACCTCATCAACAACCCGCGCGGCGACCGGAACAACATGGGCGCCTTCTCCGATTCCGTCGGGGCGAACGTCAAGCAGGTCCTGCTCGGGTCCATGACGGCGAAGGAAGCCGCAGACGCTGACCAGGCAGAGCTCGAAAAGGGCAACTTCTGAGCCTGAGCCGCACCCGCCCGGCTCGCGCACCCGAGTGATGCGCGAGCCGGGAAACCCCATCCGTCCTACCTGGAGCACTCCCGTGAGCACCGAAACCCGCGAGCGCGAGCAGTCCACCACGAAGCGCCGGAAGCGCGGCAACGGGCTCGTCGCCCTCGTCTTCCTCAGCCCGCTGCTGGTGATCTACCTCGTCTACTTCCTCTACAGCATCTTCTTCCTCGGCCAGACGAGCATGCAGCGCGTCGGTATCTCCCTGCTGCGCCCCGTGGAGGTGGGCTTCGAGAACTTCGCGCTGCTCCTGTCGGATTCGGTGTTCTGGCAGTCCATCGGCAACAACCTCGTCTACGCGGCCATCAGCATCGTCGCCGCACTCACCGTCGCCTTCTTCATCGCGGTCTCGCTGTCCACCGGGGTGCGGGGCCGACGCGTCTTCTACCTCGTCTTCCTGCTGCCGGCGCTCATGCCGGTCTCGCTCGTGGCCACCATCTTCGGCTCGATGCTGCAGGAGCGCTTCGGCGTCCTCAACGAGACCCTGCGCGGTGTGGGGCTGGGAGCTCTGGCACAGTCATGGCTCACGGAACCCGGGCTCGCATACGGTGCCGTCGCAGTGATCTTCTGCTACCTGATCGGTTTGCCGGTCATGTACTACACGGCCGATCTCGCCGAACTCCCGACGTCGTCCCTCGAGGCGGCGCGGATCGACGGCGCCGGCACGTTCCGCATCATGCGCTCCATCATCTATCCGATGATGCGAGGCACGCACATCACCGTCATCCTCGCTCTGCTGCTGGGTTCCTTCCGCGCTCTGGAGCAGGTGCTGTTCTCCACCGACGGCGGCCCCGGAACCACGACCGAGATCGTGGGCACCTACCTCTACGGGTACGTGAACTCCGGCGGCAAGACCATCGGCTTCGCGTCGGCGGCATCCGTCGTCGTCCTGCTCATCGCCCTCGTCATCTCGCTCGTGCAGATGTACGCCACCCGCACCCCGAAGGCCGACCGATGACCACCACGCAGATGCCCCCGGTCTCGACGGAGACGACGACCGTCCTCGCGCGCGAAGCCGCGCAGCGGTCCACCCCGACGCGACGCGAACGACGCCGGATCGTCGCAGCGGACAACCCGATGCGACTCGTCATCACCCGAGGGCCCGACCGGGCGGTGATCTACGGACTCCTCATCGTCATGGGTGTGCTGTTCGCCTTCCCCCTCTACGCGATGATCGCGAAGTCCTTCCAGGGCGCCGGGATCGACAACTACCTGACACTGTTCACGCAGCCCGTCGGGGGTGTCCCGATCCTCATGACGTATGTGAACTCGTTCGTCATCGGCGTGTTCCATGCGCTCCTCGTCGTCGTGGTCTCGACGACTGCGGGGTACGCGCTCTCGAAGGTGAGGTTCCGTGGACGCGAGCTGAGCTTCGTCGGCATCCTGCTGTTCCTCGCCGTGCCGGGAACGGCGCTCATCGTGCCGGTCTTCCACATCACCGGCGAGCTGGGACTCTTCAACACCCACCTCGGTGTCGCGCTGCCCGAAGCGGCACTGACGATCCCCTTCGGCGTCATGCTCATGCGGAACTACGGACGCAACCTCGACGACTCGCTCATGGAGGCGGCGATGCTCGACGGGGCGGGTCACTTCCGCGCGTTCTGGCACGTGTTCCTGCCGCTCGCGCGACCCGTCATCGTGAACCTCATCGTCCTCTGCTTCATCTGGTCGCTGCAGGACTTCCTGTGGCCCTCCATGCTCTTCACCGACCCGTCGCTGACGAGCGCCGCCCAGGCGGTGTCCTCGTTCTCGAACGTCCTCGGCCGCAGCCCCGCAGACTTCGGACGCTACAACGCCAGCCTCGTGCTCCTCGCCGTCCCGGCGGTGCTGTTCGTGCTGTTCGGTCTCCGCTTCATCGTCAACGGACTGACCAGCGGCAGCACCAAGGACTGACCTCACCTCTCTCAGAAGAAAGACCGATATGACCATCATCATTGGCGTCGACGTCGTCGACGTTCGCTTTCCCACTTCTCTCACGGCCGACGGCTCGGACGCGATGAACAAGGACGGCGACTACTCCGCCGCATACGTCATTCTTCGCACCGACGATCCGGACCTCCGCGGGTTCGGATTCACCTTCACCATCGGCCGCGGCAACGACATCTGCGTCCTCGCCGCCGAACAGCGCGCTCAGCCGCTCATCGGGCGCGATGCGGACGAACTGCTCGACGACCTCGGCGCGACATATCGCGAGCTCAAGAGCGACTCGCAGCTGCGCTGGCTCGGCCCCGAGAAAGGCGTCGAGCATCTGGCCATGGCCGCCGTCATGAACGCGCTGTGGGACATGGCGGCTCGTCGAGCAGGCAAGCCCCTGTGGCGTCTGCTCTCCGACATGTCGCCGGAGGAACTCGTCGACATCGCCGACCTGCAGTACCTCAGCGACGCTCTCACCCGGGAGGAGGCCGTGGGGCTCCTCACCGATCTGGCGCCGACGCGGGCGGATCGGATCGCCGAGCTCGAGCGCGATGGGTACCCCTGCTACACCACCAGTGCGGGCTGGCTCGGCTATTCGGACGAGAAGATGCGACGTCTGCTGCGGGAGGCGGTCGCCGAGGGCTACCGGCACGTCAAGCTCAAGGTCGGCGCGGACCTGCAGGAGGACATCCGTCGCTGCCGCATCGCGCGCGAGGAGATCGGTCCGGATGCTCACCTGATGATCGACGCCAACCAGGTGTGGGATGTGCCGCAGGCCATCGACTGGGTCAGGGAGCTGGCCGAGTTCGACCCGCTCTGGATCGAGGAGCCCACGAGCCCCGACGACATCCTCGGCCATGCGGCGATCCGTCGCGCCGTCGCTCCGATCGGCGTGGCCACGGGGGAGCACGGCATGAACCGTGTGCTCTTCAAGCAGATGTTCCAGGCCGAGGCCATCGACTTCTGCCAGCTCGACTCAGCGCGCCTGGCCAGCATCAACGAGATCCTCGCCGTGTACCTCCTGGCCAAGAAGTTCGATGTCCCCGTCTGCCCGCATGCCGGGGGAGTGGGCCTGTGCGAGCTGGTTCAGCACCTGTCGATCTTCGACTACGTGGCGATCTCCGGCAGCCTCGACAACCGCGTGACCGAGTTCGTCGATCACCTGCACGAGCATTTCGTCGACCCCTGCATCGTCGAGAACGGCGCGTACCGGGTGCCGACGCTGCCGGGGTACTCGGCCGAGATGCACGAGTCCACGCTCGTCGAGTTCGCCTACCCGTTCGGCACCTACTGGGCGGGCGCCGCCGTGGTCGAAGCGCAGACCGCTTGAGAGGCGCTCGCGGGGCGAAGCCCCTCAGAGTTCGGTCGAGCTCTGGGGGGCTTCGTGCAGGAAGTCCTCGACCGCCAGCAGGTGATTGGCCATGCGGATCTGAGCGGCGCTGCTGTCTCCGTCGGAGATGGCGCGCAGAATCGCCCTGTGCTCGCCCAGAGTGACCGCGTCGGCGTTCTCGTCGGAGATCGCCCTCCACAGGCGGTCCCGCACCGTGCGAGACGACAGTGCTTCGATGAGAGCGGCAAGCACCGCGTTACCCGAGTTGCGTGCGATGAGCTGGTGGAACCGGACATCCGCGTCGATGACCGCCTCGTGATCGCGGTCCGCGATCGCCTGTTCGCTCTCGTCGAGGATCGCGGTGGCTTCCTCGAGCGCCTGGGGGGACATCACGCCGGCGGCTCGTCCCGCGGCTTCGGTCTCCAGGACTCGACGGACGGAGTGCACCTGGGCGACTCCTGCGGAGTGCTGCAGGTCGACGACGAAGCCCATGGGCGCGAGGAGGATCGACGGCTCCAACGCCGTCACGTATGTGCCGGCGCCCTGCCGCGCTTCGAGGACGCCCATGCTCGACAGCGCCCGGATGCCTTCCCGCAGCGACCCACGGGAGACGCCGAGTCGAGGCGCGAGATCCTTCTCGATCGGCAGCTTGGAGCCGGGCGACAGCTCGCCGCCGAGAATCATCTTCTTGATCTCATGGACCACCACGTCACTCTGCGACATCGCCGTGCGGTCGTCGAGAATCGGCAGGTCGGTGAGAGCATCCTCAGACATATTCGTCCAATCAATCCATGTGCTTACTGCGTCGGAAGCGGCTTTTCTGGCCATCTGCGCCGGGTATGATTCATAATAGATCTGATCAATCCGAAGCGGGGTCAACCCGCCCCACCCGCCCAGACTGCCGACGGAGCCAGCACCGCATGACCGCTCACGACCTGATTCTCCATACGCCCGCAACTGCGTGGACGCAGGCGCTTCCCCTCGGGAACGGGCATATCGGCGCGATGGTCCACGCCGCTGAACGAGAGTTGCGTCTGCAACTCAACGATGACACAGCTTGGTCGGGTTCGCCCGCGTCGAATCACTGTGACCCGGTGATCTCCCCCCACGATGCGATCGATACGGTCGACCGTGCGCGCACCGCGGCTCTCGCCGGCGACTACGTCGACGCGGCGGCGGCCGTGCAGCGTCTGCAGCATCGCCACACGCAGAGTTACCTCCCGTTCGCGGACGTCGACGTCGTGTTCGGCGCAGACCGCGAGGATCCGGTGTCGTTCCATCGACGCCTGGATCTCGCCCGCGCTCATCACCTGACTCGCACGGAATGGCCGGACCTCGTCGTCGAGCAGCGCACGTACGTCAGCGCTCCGCACGACGTGCTGGTGCACGAGATCTCGACCAGTGCGCCCACCGACGTGGTCTTCGCCATCAGCTCGATGCTTCAGGTGCTCGATGCGTCGCACAGCGACGACGGTGGTCGGCTTCTCGTGCGCATGCCGAGCGACGTCACACCGTCGCATGACTCTGCAGAGGAGGGAGTGGCCTATACGGACGACCCGCACCTCGAGGGTGCCGCCGCCTTTCGGCTCATTCATGACGGGAGTGCGAGCTATTCCGCCGATGGAAGCAGCGTCTTCGCAACGGTCAGGGGTGCTCGTACCATCACGGTCGTGTACTCATCGGCGACCACGTTCGAGGGCATAGGGAGGATGCCTCGGGGGACCGCTCAGGGCGCTTGGGACACCGCCGAGTCGCGCGTGCAGTCAGCGATATCCGACGGCGTCGACCACATCGTCCAGCAGCAGGTCGCGGACCACGGCGAACTCTACGGGCGCGTGGAGCTCCGGCTCGGGACATCCACGCATCAGCCGCTCGACGTCCGCCTGGGGTCCGTCAACGCGCAGGCCGTCGCCGACATCTCGGGCGACCCGGAACTGGTGGCCCTGATGTTCCACTACGGGCGCTACCTCCTGATCTCGTCGTCGCGGCCCGGCACGCTCCCGGCCACGCTGCAGGGCATCTGGAACGATTCTTTGAGACCACCGTGGAGCTCCAACTACACGACCAACATCAATGTGCAGATGAATTACTGGGCGGCCGAGTCGGCGGCGATGCCGGAGCTCGTCGAGCCGTATCTCGACCTGATCGACGCACTGGCGCGCGAAGGCGAGCGCACGGCGACCGAGCTCTACGGGCTGCCCGGCTGGACCGCTCATCACAACACGGATGCATGGGCGTACACGCGCCCGGTCGGCGGCGGCAGGCACAACCCCAAGTGGGCGTTCTGGCCGCTCGCGGGCCTCTGGCTCAGCCGGCAGTACACCGACAGCGCGCGCTACCGCGGAGCCGACCGCGCTCTGCTCGAACGCGCCTACCCGGTGCTGCGCTCAGCTGCGGAGTTCGCGCTCGCGTGGCTCGTGGAGACCGAGACCGGCGAGCTCGCGACAGCACCGTCGACGTCGCCGGAGAACGACTTCCGCACGCCGGACGGCGAGATCGGTGAGGTCGCGGTCAGCTCCACCCTCGACATCTCGCTGATCGGCGACCACCTGCACGCGCTCGTCGAGGCGGCGGAGGCGCTCGGGATCCGGGACGACCTCGTCGTGGAGCGTGCACGCCGGACGGCTGACCGGCTGCCGGGCATTCCCCTCGGCCCTTCCGGTGCTGTGCAGGAGTGGCGCGACGTCTTCGAGCAGGTGGACCCGCACCACCGGCACCTGTCTCCGCTGCTCTTCCTGTACCCCGGCGACGGTCCCGTCTCGGAGGAGCTGGCCGCCGCGGCGACCGCATTCCTCGACGAACGCGAAGACGAGTCGACCGGGTGGTCGCTCGCCTGGAAGCTCGCGCTGCGGGCGCGGCTGCACGATGCAGAGCGGATCGACGATCTGCTGGCTCTCGTCTTCCGCGACATGAGCATCGACCGAGGATCCTGGGTCGGCGGCGTCTACCCGAACCTGCTCGCCGCGCACCCTCCGTTCCAGATCGACGGGAACTTCGGATACGTCGCCGGCATCGTCGAAGCGCTCCTGCAATCGCACCGCGGCGAGATCGAACTGCTGCCAGCGCTTCCGCGCTCGTTCGGCGACGGATCCGTCGAGGGACTCATCGCCCGACCCGGCATCCGCGTCGACATCTCGTGGGCCGTCGTCGACGACCGGGTTCGGCTGACCCGCGCGAGCCTGACCGCCCTCAACGAGGGGGCACTCGGCGAGCACATCACGCGTTTCGCGGCTCGTGCGCTTCCGGTGAGCCTCTCCTCCGTCGGTGTCCGCGTCGACATCGACATCCGCGCACTTCACTCGTGACGCGACGCGTCACCCGTCACCTTCTCTGAAAGGAGCCGCGCATGCGCGCAGCACAGTACACCGGCAACGGTTCCATCGACACTGTCGAGATCGCCGAGGCCGCGCCCGGACCCGGCGAGGTCCGCATCCGCGTGGCCTACACCGGCATCTGCGGGACCGACCTGCACATCCTGCACGGGAACATGGATCACCGCGTCACCGTCCCGCAGTCCATCGGCCATGAGATGAGCGGGACGGTGGATGCCGTCGGCGACGGCGTCGACGGAGTGACGCCGGGGCAGGCCGTGACCGTCATGCCCCTCGTCTGGTGCGGGGACTGCCCTGCCTGCCGAGCGGGCAACTCGCACATCTGCCAGAACCTGGACTTCGTGGGAATCGAGACGCCGGGGGCACTTCAGGAGCTGTGGAATGTTCCGGCGTCGGTCGTCATCCCGATTCCCGACGGCGTCTCCCTCGCCCATGCGGCGTTGGTCGAGCCGCTCGCTGTCGCCGCGCACGACGTCCGCCGTGCACGCCTCGTCGCCGGCGAGACGGCACTCGTCATCGGGGGAGGACCCATCGGCCAGCTGATCGCGCTGGTGGCCGCTCGTACTGGCGCGAGGGTCATCGTCGCGGAGCCGAACGCCGACCGTCGGGCCCTCGCCGCAGCCAACGGCGCGCACGTCGTCGATCCGATCTCCGAGAACCTCGGCGACATCGTCCAGGAACTCACCGCGGGAGCGGGCGCCGATGTCGTCTTCGAGGTGGCGGGGATCCCCGCGACGGCGCTCGACGCCACCGCTCACGCCAAGGTCCGCGGACGTCTGGTGATGGTCGCGATCCACCCGAAGCCGGTCCTCATCGACCTCCAGCGGGTCTTCTGGCGGGAGCTCGAGATCCTCGGTGCTCGCGTGTACGAGCGGGAGGATTTCGAGCGCGCCATCGACCTCATCGCCGCCGACGAGATCCCCGCTGACACGCTCATCACCGACATCGTCCCGCTCGAACAGACGCTCCAGGCCTTCGAGTCGCTGGGCAACGCCCAGGCGATGAAGGTGCTCGTCGACGTGCGCGCGCACGGCTGATCCGCATGGTGACCGTACCTGCTCTCGGGCTGGGAACCTCTCAGCTCGGCAACCTCGGTCGTGCCGTCTCCGATGACGACGCGGAGGCGGTGATCACCACCGCCTGGGACGGCGGCATCCGCTACTTCGACACGGCCCCGCACTATGGGCTCGGTCTCTCGGAGACACGCGTCGGCCGTCTGCTCCGGGACCACCCGCGCGACGACTGGGTCCTCTCCACGAAGGTCGGCCGCGTCCTGGTGCCGAGTCCGGACACCGCCGATCAGCGTGACGACGAAGGGTTCGATGTTCCGGCGGTCCTCCGACGCGAACGCGACTACTCCGCCGACGGGGTGCGTCGATCCATCGACGACAGCCTCGAGCGCCTCGGCGTGGATCGCATCGACATCGCCTACGTCCACGACCCGGACGAGCACGGGGAGCAGGCGAGCCGGGAAGCCATTCCCGCACTCCTTCGCCTCCGCGACGAGGGGGTCATCGGTGCCGTCGGCGTGGGGATGAACGATTCGACCATGCTCGCCCGGTTCGTCACCGAGTGCGATATCGACCTCGTGATGTGCGCCGGCCGGTTCACCCTGCTCGAGCAGCCGGCGCTCCGCGATCTCCTGCCCGCGGCGCAGTCGCGCGGGGTGGGCGTGGTCATCGCCGGTGTCTTCAACTCCGGGCTGCTCGCGACGCCCCGTCCCCGTTCCGGCGCGACGTACGACTACGCGGAAGCGGGGTCGGACCTCGTGCGACGTGCCAACGACATCGCCGACATCTGCGAGCAGTACGGGACGACCCTGCCGGTGGCTGCCCAGGCGTTCCCCTGGCTGCACCCCGCTGTCCGGTCGGTGGTCGTCGGCTGCCGATCTGCCGCGCAGGTCCGGTCGGCGCTGGACGCCGACGCGCATGCAGTTCCTTCCGATCTGTGGGAGGCGCTCGCGGCGGCAGGATTCGTGGCACCGGAGCTCCTCTCGGAGAGCGCCCGATGACCGCCGTCGACGCACATCTGCACGTGTGGGATACGACGCGGAACAGACACCCGTGGTTGGATGACGAGCCCGACCTCCGCGCGCCGTTTCTGCCGCAGGACGTCGAATCGCACCTCGTGACCCGAGCGGTGTTCGTGCAGGCCGACGCCGTCGACGGCCTCGAGGAGGCACGGTGGGTGCAATCGCTCGCGCCGTCCTGGCCGCACCTCGCAGGCATCGTGGCCTTCGCACCCGTCGAAGACCGAGCCGGACTCATCGACGCCCTGGATGCACTCGCCGACCTCGAGCACTTCGTCGGCGTTCGACGCCTCGTGCAGGACGAACCACCCGGCTTCCTCACCAGCACCGGATTCGTCGAGGGGCTGCGGGAGCTCGCGCGACGAGACGTGCCGTTCGACGCCTGCGTCCGGTGGCATCAGCTCCCGGAACTGGTCGACGCGGTCGCGCAGGCCCCCGATGTGCAGATCGTTCTGGACCACCTCGGCAAGCCGCCGGTCGCTGCGGGCTACGACAGCGACGAACGGCGGCGATGGAGCACTGCGCTCCGTGCCCTCGCTCAGCATCCGAACGTGTCCGCCAAACTCTCCGGACTCGCCCCGGAGGCCCGTCCCCAGGGTCCCCTCTTCGCGCAGGTGGAGCCTTTCGTGCGCGAGGCGCTCGACCTGTTCGGGCCGCACAGAATGCTCGCGGGCAGCGACTTCCCGGTGTCGGCAGCAACCGATCACCACCTCGAGTACGACCGGTGGTTCGAGTGGATCCGGGACGATCTCGGACTCGACGACAGCGAACGATCCCCGGTGCTCGGCGGCAATGCCGAGCGGATCTACAGGCTCGCGCCGGTCGATCGACCGACGCTCCGATGACAGAGGAGAAACACATGACAACCGCGATCTTCGACCTCACCGGCCTCACCGCCGTCGTGACGGGAGCGCGCCGAGGGATCGGCTTCGCCATGGCCGACGCTCTCGCGACCGCCGGAGCGGACATCATCGCCGCGTCCGCGAGCCAGGAGGCCGACGGCGGTGCCATCGGTCGCCGAGTCCGGGACCTCGGACGACGGTTCGAGGGCCATGCCGTCGACTTCCGCGACCGCGACGCCGTCATCGACTTCGCGGATTCCGTCGCCGACCGTGCCGACATCCTCGTCAACAACGCCGGGACGATCCGTCGTGCTCCGGCGGCCGAGCATCCCCTCGAGTGGTGGGACGAGGTCATCGACGTCAACCTGACCAGCCCGTTCATCCTCTCTCAGCGGGTCGGCGCGTCGATGGTCGGGCGGGGCGGCGGCCGGATCATCTTCACCGCGAGCCTGCTCACCTTCCAGGGTGGGATCAACGTTCCCGGCTACGCCGCCGCCAAGTCGGGGATCGCCGGGGTCGTGAAGGCACTCGCCAACGAGTGGGCGCCGGCCGGCGTGACCGTGAACGGCATCGCTCCGGGATACATCGCCACCGACAACACGGAGGCTCTCCGCGAAGACCCTGACCGGTCGGCGTCGATCCTCTCGCGGATCCCCGCCGGACGGTGGGGGCGCCCCGAGGATCTGGGCGGCGCCACGGTGTTCCTCGCCAGCCCCGCCGCGGCCTACGTCACCGGCGTGATCCTCCCCGTCGACGGCGGATGGCTCGGACGATGAACGAGCTCTTCGCCCAGCGCATCGTCCCGCTCGCGTCCATCGCGGACCCGGCGCATGTCCAGGCCATCGGAGACGGCCTGGTCGACGGCGGTCTGCCCGTCGTCGAAGTGGCGCTTCGGGGATCTCACGGCGCACCGGCTCTCGCGGCCCTCGCCGCCCGCGGCGACCTCCTCGTCGGAGCGGGAACCGTGCTGTCCGTCGAGCAGGCGAGGGGAGCGCTCGATGCGGGTGCGGCCTTCGTCGTCACGCCGGGGCTCGACGCCGAGGTCGTCCGGTACGTCACCGGCGCCGGCGTACCGGTGGTGCCAGGGGTGCTGACGCCGACCGAGGTGCAGGCGGCGGTGACGCTCGGTCTCGACCGGCTCAAGCTCTTCCCCGCAGGTGTCTTCGGCGGACTCGCACTGCTCGACGCCTACAGGGACGTGTACCGCTCCGTGCGGTTCATGCCCTCCGGCGGAGTCCGCCAGGACAACCTCGCCGAGCACCTCGCGCATCCTTCCGTCTTCGCCGCGAGTGGAAGCTGGATCACCGCAGCCGCCGGCGACGGTCGGGAGGCTGTCGCCGAGCGCGCCCGCGCGGCGCTGGAAGCGGCCGGATGAGCGGCGAGATGCGCGGCCTCGATGTGCTCGCTGTCGGCGAGAGCCTCGGACTCGTGATGCCAGACACCGTGGGGCGTCTCGCGCACACTCGCGGTGCGCGGATCGGCTTCGGCGGCGCGGAGAGCAACGTCGCCATAGGTGTCTCGCGGCTGGGCGGGACCGCCGGGTGGGCAGGGCGCCTCGGCGCCGACGGTCTCGGCGACCTCATCGCCCGCGAGCTGCGCGCCGAGGCCGTCCAGGTGCATGCGGTCGTCGACCCCGAGGCGGCCACCGCCGTGATGATCAAGGAACGACCGAGAACGGGATCGACCAGGGTCACGTACTACCGTTCCGTGCAGGCCGGGAGCAGGCTGACCGAGGCCGACATCCCCGACGGGCTCATCGAGAACTCGCGCATCCTGCATCTGACCGGGATCACCGCCGGGCTCGGCGAGCGTCCGCTCTCGGCACTCCACCGACTCATCGACCGCGCGCAGGCTGCGGGGACCACGGTGTCCTTCGACGTCAACCACCGGCCGTCGCTCTGGCAGCACGGTCGCGACGCGGCAGACGCGTACCGCACTCTGATCCGTCGATCCGACATCGTCTTCGCCGGCGATGACGAAGCACGTCTCGTGACGGGGAAGGACGATGCGAGCGAGCAGCGGGACGCCCTTCGGGACCTCGGACCCGCCTGCGTCGTCATCAAGCTCGGGGAGCGAGGAGCTGTCGCATCCGAGGGGGCCTCCGTCGTCAGTCGACCCGCGGTGCGGGTCGACGTCGTCGACACCGTCGGGGCCGGCGACGCGTTCGTCGCGGGGTGGCTGTCGGAGACGATAGCCGGGGCGGACCTCGAGACGCGGACGCAGACGGCGGTGATCTGCGGCGCTCTCGCCTGCACGACGGAGGGGGACTGGGAAGCAACCCCGACCCGCGCCGACATCACCGCGCTCGGGGCCGGCGATGCCGACCCGGTGCAACGCTGATCGCGCCCGCGACGTCACCCTCGATCGGAGTCCGCCCTCACGCGAACGACCCGCTCGGCCCGCGATCCGAGCCGAGCGGGTCGTCTGCGTCTGCTCACTGAGTGAGGATGACATCCATCTCGGTGAAGAACTGGTCGACGGCCTCGTCCACGGTGATCAGCCCGTATCCGAGCTCGAGCCCGAGCTGGCGGAACTTCTCTTCCAGAGAGCCGAATCCCACGATGGGAGCCGGCGGGGCGTCACCGAGGCGGTCGGCGATGGACGCTTCATAGTCGCGGATCATCTCGTCGAGTTCCCCCAGGGAGGCACCCTCGAGGGCGGTCTCCGAGGCGGGGAGGCCACGGTTCGTGCCGAAGATCTCGCCGACCTCAGGGCTGTTGACGAGGAAGTTCAGCAGCGTCACGGCCGCTTCGGGGTGCTTCGTGGTCGCGGCGACCGTGTGCAGCATCGACGGCTTCAGATACAGGTCTTTCGCTCCCTCGACCGTGACCGGAGGAGGGGACAGCTCGAACCTCGCTCCTTCTCCGAGGTTGGCGAGGAAGGACGCGCCGAAGTTGTCCCATCCGAGTTCGCTGCCGGTGAGGCGCGCGTCGAAGCCGCCGAGCGGATTGAGTTCATCGAGACGCTGTGACGGGATGGCGGCCCCGTCGCGGATGTCCTCACCGGACTCCCAGAACTCGGCGAG